>Ga0126308_10000991_pt1 | contig 10697 bp, 7 predicted proteins | sample Plot55_FD_92533 | JGI IMG/M metagenome (GOLD analysis project Ga0126308, IMG submission 92533) | Serpentine soil microbial communities from UC McLaughlin Reserve, CA, USA - Plot55 | ecosystem: Environmental > Terrestrial > Soil > Grasslands | place: USA: UC McLaughlin Reserve, Lake County...
CTTACCGCACTTATGTTACGGTTACCAAGTAAACATATGTGTTCAAGAATAATCTCGTCGGTGAGACTTAGATAGTTATTCATCTTTTTGTCAGTCAGATTTAGCTGTTCATCTGCAAGCATTATTGAATGCAGTAACATGACCTCTGCTGATCGAACTGTCTTATGAAAATACACTGCCTTATACATTTCATAACGTGAGATTAACATAGATTCCAACGAGTATAATGCTGATCTATTAATAGCCAGGTGCCCTTGGCTTGTAACTTCGTAGGAGCTTATCAACCTGTGATAATCAATTTTGCCATACTCAACACCTGTGAACAGTCCATCCCTGGGCAAGTAATCCATCATATCTGCAGATAAGCCTCCAGCTATAATTTCATTGAAGAACTTTATCTTAGACTGGCCAAATGATAACTCGCAAATGTCAGAGGAATTATAACCGTGTCGCCCCAAAATGTCGCTAATCTCACTATGTGAAATAATTTGTCTACCCATATCCTCATGGTTTACATTGTGTCTTGCTATCAAAACCTCTTCGAATAAATGGGAAAAAGGACCATGACCTATATCATGTAATAGTGCTGCTAGGCGCAGTTGCTGAACCCTATCTTCGTCAACGAAGTATCCTTTGGCAAAAAGTGTTTCACCGGCATACCCAGCTATATGCATAGTGCCAATTGAGTGTTCGAACCGAGAATGTTGTGCACTGGGATATACTAAATGCGCACCTGCAAGTTGTCTAATCCTCCTTAATCGCTGAAAGACTACACTGTCTATAATATCTCTCTCAATCTCTGTAAAGCGTATATATCGATGTACAGGATCAGTTATTTCACCAGCAAACTTCATAGTGATGTTGTTAACTGTTAGCAATAGAAGAAATTAAACTTTGAGAAATAGAACTTGAGCTGAATCTGCACAATTTTTGTCTCAATTAACCTCCTTAAGTAGAATTGCTTTACTTGACGGTGACCGACGAAAGGATTGACTAACCTTTCAAAATCTTTATTACAATACCCATTATTTCATCGTGTATCTCTTCACAGAATTTTTCACCATTTATTAGTTTCCAGCTAAACCGTTTTGCAAGTTCCCGATAGTTTTTATTGACTTCTGTTAATAATTTTTGATCCATCTCAAATGTGTCTCGATCCTTCGGTACCCGCCGATAGGATATATCCGGACTGACTTCAAGTACTATAACTAAGTCTTCTCTTGGTAGGCCTCTATCTAAATTAAGTAGCCAATTGAGATTTAGACCATGCGATACACCGTATACCAAGTTGGATTGATAGTATCTATTCATGATGATTATAGTACCTTTATCTATCGTGCTTTCAATGTCTTTTTTCCTTTCCCAGCGGTTTGCAGACAGCAGCATGTGTTTCACTTCAATAGCATAACTTCGTCTGCCGCCTAAAAAGGACCTAATTTCTTTTCCAACTGGAGTAGTGTAATCTGGAAAATCCATTATTATACAAATTTTTCCTGAAAGTTTTAGGGCATTCATAAGAAGCCTCGATTGAGTTCCTTTGCCAGCTTTATCGGTACCTTCGATTACGATAATTTTGCCCTTGTTCAATAACTGAACTACAAATTAGCGAAAATAAAAATCTGTTGAAAAAATGTTAAAAAGGTTGCATGATTAGAATGGTCATTTTTTCCGGACTTTGAGTTAGGCATTAAGCCCAACGAAGGACTTTAGCTTAATTTGTCATGCTTCCTAAATGCAAAAGAGCATGCTACCGGGTCGTGCATGAACGCGAGTTGTCATCACAACTTTGCGCACGTAAATCGTATCAATATGACAAGGGACAATCACTATTTTGATATTTAAAGTTTGGAATGCTTGATGTGTGCTGAAAAAAGACCTCCGGGGTGCCAAGTTCGTATACAATCTATGATGTAACCCTATCTTCATAGATGTGCTTTGAAGCTCATCGAGGCTCCCAAATTCTGTCTTATATGACACATGCTATCACAGTCGCTAGAGTTGAGTTTTACATTATTATAAATCCAGCTAGTAGTGAATAGTATGACTATATATAATTGAAATTTCATATTCTATGTACTCTATTATGAATTGCTTTCCCAAAATCAATAGAAAGAAATTCACACTCTGGTGTGAAGAATGTGATTTAGTGTTCGAAGACCTGACTACAGCAAATGATCATCATGAAAAGAAAAATCACAGAATCAAAAAGACAGAATATTTAGTAATGCAGGATTGTTATTTGTGAATAGGCGCAGCTGCATTTTCGGCAGGACATGTGTGTTGCCTTCCTAAATGAATGTGATGGAGAATATCTATCGAAAAAATATCAATGGAACTAAAAGAACTGATAGTATTCCTCGCTTAGATGATTGTCATATGTGACTTTACTACTGAGACGCTGTATTATTGACGTAGAATCACCCTCATATCCTGATAGTTAGGGCGTTCTTTAAAACTACAAATGTCGCTGGTAAAATACCTACTGGCTCGCCATCGATTGCCACAGTAACGTCTCTTTCCTTTGATTTTATTGAAACTTTCTTAGCTTGTCGATAGAGTATGTCTGGTTCATTTGCATAATTACCGTCTTTGATATTAATAAAATCGTCCAGCATCTTGAGACTGCCCGAATCCTTTAAAATCACCATATCTAGAAATCCGTCTGAGACACTGGCTTTAGGTGCGGCCATAAATCCTCCTCCTAGATATCTGCCATTTGCGATCACACACATTGTCACTTTAGTTAGAATATTTTCCTTACCATTGTCTAGTGAAATTTCACATAAATTGCTTTCATAGTAAGGCACGGTCACTGCTAGGCTTGCAACTGTGGACACTAGACGGCTCTTAACCTTGCCTCTAACCTTTTTTGATCTGCCAATTATTTCAGCCGCTACTCCAAGCTCAGCAGCGTTGAGAAATACTCGTGTTACTAGCCTTGGTCTCCCATCCGAGGGTCGAGCAGTATTACCGATGGCAGTTACTGTAGCACTGATAACGTCTATCTTCCTTGATTTACCAACCATAAAATTACTACAGCACTGAGCAATATCTTCTGGAAAATCTAGGGATCTAGCCAATACGTTTCTGGTGCCTGATGGAAATAATCCCATAATGCTTTCTGGGTTTAGAGGCCTTAAGGCAGCAGGATTATAAAACTGCCCTCTGTTTTGGTTTCTGGAATTTGCTTTTCTCCCTTCCCTATCTAAGGATACAAAGAAGCCATTTGCAACCTCGTTTATGGTGCCGTCTCCGCCTATTGCAATAATTTTGTTAAAACCTTTCTTTAACAGTTCTCTTGTCAGAGATGTTCCATCGCCAGATTTTCTTGTAAAGGCGATTTCAGGATTTTCACCAAATATTTGTTTGATTTTGGCGAATTGGGCATCCCAATCTTTGCCAGTTGAACCACCAGCAGAAGTTGGATTAATAACCAGTGCGGTAGTCCCATGTTTTTTCCGCAATTGCTTTTTCTCTAGTTTATTAGAAGCATCTGTGCTTATTATCATCCTGTACTTCCCTTTTGTAGGTATTCCTGTTGTGAATTGTTACATGGATATTGTGCTTCTTAGACATAACTACCACATCATGTATAGGGTATTAAAAAAACCTATTTATCGCTTCCTGACCTCTTGAAATTCCTGTGCTTTATTTCTCTCTGGGTATAATATCCAAAACCAGTCTACAAACCAAAGAACGGACAGTTTACCATATGGGTTCCATTCATAGTTGGAGCAATAGGCATCATTCCTGCCTGCAGAGACATGAAGGTGAACGGGGTGTAGGACATACCTGCGGCCTTCCAACAAAATTTGCCGTGAAATCTCATGTCCGTGACAACAAAAAATGCGTCTTTTGTCGCAAATCTAGACTCTTTCGCGGGAACTTTGGGATTTCCAAATGGGATTGCAATTAAACTTGGTATAGCAATAGAGACCAGAATAATCAAAGTAGTGCTATAATAGAAGTCCGTTTCGTACTTGTATCCATTTTAAACGTTAAAAGATTTTCAGGTATAAATATAAACCGATTTTATCGAATTGAAAATCGCTTGGTCGGAGCACAATGAGAAGAGAGTACGAGACTAAGATATTTTTTCAGCCGAATATCCATATTTGCCATTGCAATATCTCCGTAGCAATGGGATAACCGTGACCAACTCTACCTATCTATACTTTCCTTTAGTTTGGATATATGGGGTATTCTAGGAACCAAAACAGCGAATGCTGTACCAACTAGTGCCATAAAATACAGGTTAAAACCTATAGCCATGCCTATTGACGCCGCAAACCATACGGCTGCCGTCGTAGTCAGATTGGTGATCTTTTCAGTCGATTCACTTTTTAAGATCATGCCAGCTCCAAGGAAGCCTATTCCCGATACAACCTGTGCCGCAATTCTTGAAGTGGAGTTTGGATCAACCTGTGCTGAAATGTAAGTAAAGATCATAGTACCTCCAATAACAAGACAATGAGTACTTATCCCAGCGGGTTTACCTCTGGATTCTCTTTCAGCGCCTATCAAAAAACCAGCAAGCAGTGAGATGCCTATATCAATCAAGAACTCAAGCTGATATCCGAATGCTCCTAATGCATCATGCAACATTCTTTTCCTTTCTTGAGGACGAATGATATATATATTACACCACAAAAAGGACGCTTGAAATATTCCTTTTTGACGGACATTAAATAAGATGAAAGACTATACAAGCCTCAAAATCATCACGAAATATTACAGTACCTAAGAAAAAATAATATTATGAAAGGAGATGATGATGATGACTATGACGCTGCACATTATTAGCTTTTCTCTTTCTAGTAACTCCACCTCCTGATCGCTCAGGTCTACTAGATTTGAATACCATCCTAGTCTGTCAAGCCATGCTCTTTGCTAATCCACATTTACCTGTCTGAAAATTATTCTAAATTATCAGTTTCGGCTCGCAGGTTATTGAATTCCTAAAATTTTGATTTAGTATCTGTTTTAACCGCTTCAATAAAGCCGTATTTTCGATTGGTTTTTTAATGATGCAGTTTGTATTCAATGTAGGACATATTTTCTTTACATGCGTCGTATATTCGCTCAATTCACTCAGAGCTGTTAAAAGACATATCTTTACACTTTTGTCCACTCTTTTAATTTCGCGTTGAACGCGTCAATGTGAAAAAGCCCAGTCGCTTCCAACGTTGTTTTTAAGGTGAATGTAACATCAGGTTCATCACCTACTACCAGCGTTTTTATTTTTATTTCATTTCCAATATGCCTATTCCAATTGGCTTACTGATTTTGTGTAATGGAAGAGTAAATGTAAAAGTAGCTCCATTTCCATCAGAATTGTTTTGTGCCCAGATTGAACCTCCATGAGCTTCAATAATGCTTTTGCAAATAAATAAACCCAGTCCTGTACCTGCAAAGGACTTCGTAGCAAACTTGCAGAAAAGCTTGGGCAACATATCTGGGTCTATTCCCTGGCCGTTATCCTTGATACTAATGATAGCTTCACTATTATGATTATTATTATTATTGTTATTATTATCATACTTGCCGTTCTTGCCATTCAAATCAGATACAACAGATATAGTTCCTCCCGGGGTAAATTTAATTGCATTTGATAAAAGATTAGATAAAACTTGAGCTATTCTAATCCTATCTGCTTTAAGAAGTATATCTTTTGGGTCATAAAGTATTTTTGGTTTCTTTTCTTTACTATACTCGGGATCCCTATTCATTAGCATATCGTTTATAGAGTTTGTAATTACATCATTAAGGTTAAATTCTTCCTTTCTTAGCTTTAGAGATTGGCTCTCTATTTTGGTAACATCCAGTATTTCTTCAGTAAGTCTTTGTAATCTCTTTGCATTTCTTACAATAACATCCACATATTCACTATCCTCTTTATTCACCTTTGGACGTAGGATCTCTGACAATCCCAGTATTGGTTGTATAGGTGTCCGTAGCTCATGTGCTGCTATGTTAACAAATTCATCCTTCATTCTATCTGATTCTTTTAGCTTCTCATACTGAAAGCGGATTATTTCTTCCCTTTCAATTAAATTCTGGTTAGCCTCCCTAAGCTTTGCATTGTAGTTAATGCTTGACAATGCAAGACCTATAATATTGACAAAATAAGCCGCATCCTTTAGGACATGGGCTACATTGTGTGCTGTATCAAAAGAAGTAGTCGAGTAAATCATTATAACCTGCCCAAAAATATCAATAACCAAAGAACCCAGAAGTCCTTTGTAGAATATATCACTTTTTTTATAAAGCTGGTTCTTATAGAAGTAGAGCAAAGCAATCACAAAAAGCGCCAGCGGAGGAAGTTCATACGGCCTATGTATGAAGTAGTCATCTATCACAGAACCTGGAAAAACGATGAAAAGTGAGCCGACAGCTACCGCTGCAGAAGTAATTGTAAGTATAACTAGAGAAGCTAGAAGGCTTCTAGGTAATCTTTTTTCTTGTTCGTACTTAGGCCGTCGACTTTGCATTTCTAAAGTAGAATTGGATGATTGGTCTGACAATGAATCTTTAATTGCTATTTGCTTATGAGTTGCTGAAAAATTATTGCCATTTTTTTTCTCACTCATAGTGCTTGAGCTCTTGGATAACAGAGGATATCCTGCAATTGCTATAGCGAACATAGCCCCTAGAAATATTCTTCCTGCAAACCAGGTCTGCGGAATAAAATATTTTAGGAACAAATATTCGTTCATATACGTATAAGATATTGCCACATGCAGCAGATCAATTAGAGCGTTAACTAGAAAGCCTAAACCAATGAACAAACTAAAGTTGTCATTTAAGGTATAGGCACGTGCCAAGTAGTAGAAAGATAGTATAGCCGCCAGCAGTACTGCAAATAATTCAATATAAAAATGATGGATTTCAGATAATGTCCAGGTGTAGGGATTGATGCACAGAATGGCTATGACGGAGAGAGGTATTGAGGGCACAAGGGTATATTTTATTAAAGTATCGTACTTGCCAAACTGAGGAGCAGACGAGATCTTCTTACGAGACAACAAACACCCCTCTCCCTTGTGTTTTGCATTGGATACCGTGGACTACCTTTAGCAACTAAAAACAGATAACTAACTCAATATTATAAGACTTTTGGCAAAAAAGGGATGAAGAATTTCGTTTACGTGCGGTAGACATACGACTCGCGTAAACTCAGGACAAGAGATGTGGGTATGACATTAACGAATTATAACCCCCAACTGAGAGAGTACTTTGTTTTAGTAGATGCCTAGAGACGACAATAGATTTGAGGCTAATAACTTCTACAATCCAAATAAATATGAGTGGTCAACGGTTAAGAGACTGGGCAAGAAGATGGGGCTCAACTTTACGTCATCTGGAGACAGAATTAAAGAAATTGAGGATATTGATTTAGGAAAAACCGAGATCATTCAAAGTCCCCACAAAGTACTTGACCTTTTCCTCAACATGATTAAACTGGCCATAAGCCATCTTAGGTTTACATCTAACTAACGCTACTGATTAGTAGCAAGTAAAGTGTTACCCATAATCCTTTATTCTAGGGCTGAACTTGGAGAAGAAGAATATACATACATCAATCGTGAAGAGCACCGATAACAAACATGACGATGTTCAGTTGTTGGCTATGCGCCTACAAGGAGAGGATAGAGCCTACAATGACATAGCAAAGAAGTACTTGGCAACAAGCCTATGCAAAGACGGACTGCTATGTATAAATAGTCTTTCCTTACTTTTTAAAAACGAGAACTAAACAATGCCGTTACCCCATTTTTTCTTATTTTATTTTATTTTATTTTATTTATTGCGAACTGATCCTTTATTGTTCTGCTATTATCCTTATCATCTTCATTAGTATAGAATGTTGCCTTCATGGTCATACCGTCATTTGTGATATCTATATTTAAGAATCCATAACTTCCTACTGTCTGATATACATTAAATGAAGATCTATTGCTAAGCTGCGAGAATCCAACACCTCCTGTTCCTACTATTACAAATATGGGAGCCTGTGGCTCGGCATAGTTAGTTTTTTCGTTAGTGGTTACTATAGGATTGGACGAATCGGACGGATTGTATTCCAGCGGATATGATCTTTGATAATTATGAACATGGCCCTGTAGTACTAGATCTACTCCATACTGATCAAAAATAGGGTGATAAATATCTCTAAATGAAACATTTGGTAAATGTTCATCAGGAGCAGTATAGATTGGCCTATGAAAATTTGCAACGATCCACCTTATGCTAGAGTTAGTAGATGCTTTTTCTAGGTCATCCTTCACAAAGTCATATTGTTCAGATCCTATATCAAATGGCACTTCAGATGACATTACGAGGAAGTGAACATTCTGATAATCAAATGAGTAATATTGGTCTGTTAGACTGAAATGTCTCATATATTCACTCAATAAAGAAGGTGACATATAGCTACCATTCCCAAAAGTTGGGCGATAGATTATATGCTCATGATTTCCTATCGCAATTTTCATTCTGTCATTGATTTGTTCAGTTATATCCAGCCAGCAATCTGCAGTTGTGTTATAGGAATAATCTCCTAGTCCTATTACCAGTTCTGGATCCTTTTTAATAATGTTATTCAAAGTATCCTGTGCATCCTGTGTGCATCCCCAGTCTCCTACAGCTGCAAAATTAAAGCTTGAAACTGGGTCACCACCACCGGCAGTAGCTTGAACAGAACTGCTCTTCAGCATTATATCAAGATAAATAATTGATAAAGTTAAGATCAGAAATCCAATTGCAGCTGCATTTACACTCGGCATGAAATAAATTCTCATGTCAGTACCAGTATCACATTAGGAACAAGTAGTACCATTATTATACCATACGGTCCCACTGGAAAATGGTTAATGCTGAGATAATAACAGTCGCCAATAAATTTGCATAGTGTATGCACAAAATCAAAGATACGATCATGCCAACTACCAGCCACCACATATGGGCCTGTACCTTTATCTGTTATTATCACTATTCACGCCCATTGAAATACAATCGATCAAAATCAAGGTCTTAGTGTTCTTTGTAAAAGAAGGAATTTTTATATACACATTTAAATGATGTGGTTAGCCTTTTTTTAGGACGCTATTGTTTGGCTAATAACACTGTTTCAATATAGAAAATTTAACCTGAGTGAGATTATATAGTGCATTAAACATAATCTAAGGAATATCAAGAGGATTAGTTAGGATAGTAATGGCAAAAGAAATCCTTCAGAGAGTAATTGGGGTTAAAAGAGAATACTGTGATATAGCCCCTCATTAGTATGACCCAAGGGGGCGAAAATATATAGGCACTTTCGCAAATCATGTGGTTTTCTATGTTTTTCCTCGTCCAGGAAATAGTTAACCTCCTTTTCTTGAGAATTTCTATATATATCCCATTAAACTTCAATTTAGTTTGTCCCCAGAACAGCTCTTCCTGAGTATAGTTATTCTTCTTGCAGTGGCTAGACTCTTTGGAGAGCTGTTTCGGAGAATGGGTCAGCCAGCTTTGGGTGGAGAATTATTAGCCGGCATGATTTTGGGACCCAGTTTGTTTGGTATTGTCAATCCAAACGAAAGTCTCGATATGTTATCATCCATAGCAATATTTTTCGTGTTACTCTTCATTGGACTTGAAATGGATATAAGACAAGTCAAGAAGACCGGGAAGCCTGCAGTTGTATTATCGATAACATCACTCACATTACCGTTTCTTGCTGGGTATGGTATTTCAGTTCTATTTGGAATAGATGTGATCCCATCACTTTTTATGGGTCTGCTCTTGTCAGTTACCTCAGTTCCTGTAAGTGCTATGATTCTTGTTGAACTTGGTATCTTAAAAAGCAAGATCGGAACTACTGTGCTCTCGGCTGCTGTAGTAGATGATATTATTTCTCTAATTATTCTAGCTGTGATACTTCAATTCGCCGAGACAGGCGGCGCCGCTGTAGACATAAATACGATAGGAACTTCTGGGCTAAAGATGGCAATTTTCTTAGTCGGAATCGGGTTTTTAGCATATCTGGTGCATAAAATCAATATTTGGTTTCCAAAAAGGCTTGAATGGTTCTTTGTTAAAGCAAAAACAAGAGAGGCAACATTTGGTATACTTATAGTTCTTGCAATTACAATATCACTGCTAGCTCAACATGCTGATCTTCACTTTATTATAGGAACCTTTTTCGCGGGCTTGATTTTCAGTGAGAGGTTGTTAGGAAAGAAAGAAGCTGACCATGCTTATGGAATAGTTTCCGGAATTACATTTGGGTTCTTTGCTCCATTGTTCTTTGCTATCATTGGTATGAAGTTTAGCGGTCAGTCCCTAGCAGACTCTATTCCTTATCTGCTGATGTTAATAGGCGCAGCAATGGCTACTAAAACTCTCGGAGGATACCTTGGAGCAAGAGTCTTCAGATTTAACAATATAGAAAGTCTTGCTATTGCATCACTACTGAATGGCAGAGGAACTGTAGGATTAGCTATTACTGCACTGGCATTTTCTGTGGGAATACTAGATATTACTCTATATTCTGTTGCGGTAAGCATTTGTTTTATAACAACTATGCTGACCCCTGTTCTAGCCAAACTCTTTCTTCGCAGATTACAGGTTATAAGAAGTGAGATAGAGTGAACCCGCGATAACTCTGACATAGCGCAGGTTTAACTCTTCGCTCAGCGTAAGTCTTTCATAAC
>Ga0126308_10000992_pt1 | contig 10692 bp, 15 predicted proteins | sample Plot55_FD_92533 | JGI IMG/M metagenome (GOLD analysis project Ga0126308, IMG submission 92533) | Serpentine soil microbial communities from UC McLaughlin Reserve, CA, USA - Plot55 | ecosystem: Environmental > Terrestrial > Soil > Grasslands | place: USA: UC McLaughlin Reserve, Lake County...
AGCTTCGACGAGTCATTAGGGGAAGGTGCCCTCGACAAGTTTACCCACGAATCCATCTACATAGGAACCTCAAACTACAACAGCTGCGTGTGCTGACTGTCGGCTCACTCCGCCGTGGCAGAGCAAGCGGGCATGAGCGAGGAAGAGGTCGAGCGTGCGCAGCGGTTCGAGTCCGAGCAAGAGCAGCGGGTGGCCGCCCTCCGGTTCGCCAGGGAGGTGGTCGAGAGTCGCCGTCACCCCTCGGACGAAGCTATCGACGAGGCGCGAAACGCCGGCTATACCGACGAGCAGATCGTGGAGATGGTCGCCACCGTGGCCCTCGCCACCTTTACCAACTACAGGAACGACACCATGGAGACCGAGGTGGACCTCCCGAAGGTCGAGTCAGTACAAGTCTAGTAAGAACACACCGCTCGGGGGCGGCGGTGCCGCCCCCGAGCGGTAGCAGCAGCACACTATCTACGTGGGCTCGAGATCGTCCGCAACATCACATCGGAGAAGAAGGAACGCCATATGGCAACAGTTTGCGTGTTCGATGTCAACGAGACGCTGCTGGATCTGGCGGCTTTAGACCCCAATTTCGAGCGCATTTTCGGTGACGCCTCCGTGCGGTAAGCCTGGTTCGACCAGTTCCTGGCTTTGTGGTTGACCGAGACAGTAACCGGCACCTACACGGAATTCGGCACGATCGGGGGCGCTGCCCTGGAGATGCTCGCCGAGCGTCAGGGCGTAAACCTTTCCGACGAGAACAAGCAGCAGATCCTGGGTGGGATGCAAGAGCTGCCACCGCACCCGGAGGTGACCGAGAACCTCTCCCGCTTGCGCGACGTGGGGATTAGACTGGCGGCCCTGACCAACTCGACGCAACAGGTGGCCGACGCCCAGCTCGAGAACTCCGGGCTTCAGGGTTGTTTCGAGCAGGTCCTCTCTGCGGACACGGTGAAGCGTTTGAAACCTGCCTGCGCCCGAACCATACCGCTTGGCGCGGCGGATAGCCTCGGTGTCGAGATCGGGCAGATCCGGCTCGTTGCGGCTCACGCCTGGGATATAGCGGGCGCTTTACAGGCCGGTTGTGCAGCCGCCTTCGTGGCCCGCCCCGGCATGGTACTGAACCCGCTGGTGGAGCGTCCGGACGTAGTAGGCAACGATCTACGGGAAGTGGCTGATCAGATCCTCGAGGTCGAGACCGGATCTTGAAGTCTTCGGTAAGACGGTAACCGGCGGTTAGTACGGCGGAAGAGGGTGCTGCCAAGGGGAGGTAGCGCATGTCCCAGGCCATAGTTTCGGCATCTACGGTACCCTCGTAGACCCTGGAGATGAACGTGCCTCCACGCCCCATCTCGCTGCAGAGAAGGCCGACCGTATGGTAGCGAGCTCTAGCGCGGCAACGTCGCTGGCAATTCTGCCGTCCCAAGGTAGGCTCTATAAGACGCACGCTCGACATGTGGTTAGAAGACCCCTGGGAATTCGAGCCGGACCTCGTAATCACAGACCTCGAAGCCCCCGTAGAAGAGTTGTAGAACCGTATTAGTTTTAGTAATCCTCGCCGTTGATGAGCGCACCCGGTGCCTGAGGATTCCTGCGTTTTATCGCCTGCTTCATCTTTCGGTCGTACCGTCGGTCGTTCGGCTCCCCCTCGGGGCGCGTGCGTCCATACTGCTTCACGAATACGCCAACTTCGCCGTCCAGCCGTAGTTTACGCTTGTTCAAAACGGTCCCTCTGCCGACGCTCCACTGCTTTACACATCTGTATCACAAATGGTCTCGCGATACGAGGTCTAAATCGATGGGGTGTGCCACAAGGTCTACACTCCCTAACCGAATGTAAGCGTGAGGAAGGTTCAACGGTGAGACTGATGCGACTCAACGTCTTTGTCTATGGGACCTTAAAGCGGGGCCAAAGTAACCACGAACGCTTCTGCCGGGACTTGGTCTCAGCACAAGAAGCCACTGTTCGAGGCCAACTCTACGAACTCCCCTACGGCTTTCCAGCCCTTATAGTTCCTAAAGCGGACGTCATTGCCACGGGTACCACGGACTATCTGGCCGACACAGAGACCGAGCACCGCATAGAAATCGAACCACCAGAGAAGTCCTTGGGTCCAACCGTACACGGCGAGCTTTTCACTTTCGACGACCCCGAGGAACCCCTCCCGGCCCTCGACGAGCTTGAGGGCTTTCGCCCGGGCGAGAAGAGCCTCTACGAACGCGTCCTCATCCCCGTAACGCTCCCTAAGACGGGTGTAACCGTCCCGGCGTGGGCCTACGTAGTCCAGTCGGCGTCTGGGCTCTACCTGCCGGGCGGCTACTGGCCCGCGCTATAGCCATCCACCTCCGCATAGCAAACGCCGGATGTATCACGATAAGGGTGTTTACAATCTCGACGGCGAGGGAACCGAGCCAGTGAAGGAGGAACAACGGCTACCGGCAATCAAGAAACCCTGGCGCTTGGCAATACCCGGTGGATAGAAAGGAGCTATTATGACTGACCCCGCCCCTGGGGAAATCGTCAAGGAGGCCAAGACCATCGCGGTGGTTGGGCTCTCCGACAACCCGGAGAAGTACAGCCATGAGGTCGCGAGCTACCTGAAAGAGCAAGGCTACCGCATTATCCCGGTCAATCCTAACTATGAGGAAGTATTCGGGGAGCGCGCCTATGACACCGTCGAGGAGATCCCGGAGAAGGTGGACGTGGTTGACGTATTCCTTCCCCCCGATAAGACTCCCCAAGTAGCCGAGGACGCCGTACGCGCCGATGCCGACGTGCTCTGGCTTCAAGAAGGGATCACGAACGACGAAGCGCGACAGATAGCCGAAGAAGGAGGCCTCGCCTACGTCGAGGATGGGTGCATGAAGAAAACGCACCAGAGCATGCAGAGGAGCTAAAACGCTCTTAAACCCCGGCCGGACCTCCGCGTAGCACATAAAGAGAGGGCCCGCATGATGCGAGCCCTCTCTTTTCTCTGACTCTCGGTACCAACTGCGCCTGTACGCCATGTCGCTCGGTCGATAGTCGCAGCAGCCAGGGGCGCTGAGAAACTCTACTCTTCTACTATACGCCGTACACGACGACGCACCCTGGTACCCATACTTTCTTCCTGCCCGCCCTCGGCTGAGGAGCTCGGCATCTCGCGGGTCTGGTCACCACGTTCCATACCGCCTAGGTCGCGATCTATCCCACTAGGCTCGCGGTCCATCCCACCGGGCTCGCCACCTATGCCGCCGGGCTCGCGTCCCACGCCGCCAGGTTCACGCTCTATACCGCCGGGCTCACGCTCCATACCGGGTTCGCCCCGATCCATGCCACCAAGACCACCGCCGCGATCTATGCCGCCAGGCTCGCGATCCATCCTACCGAGATCGCGGTCCGCACCGCCGGTCGTGCCGAGATCGCGGTCTATGCCCCCGGGTTCGCCTCGGTCTATCCCACCAGGCTCACGCTCCATCCTAGGCTCGCCGCGATCCATGCCGCCAAGATCGCCGCCGCGATCCATCCCGCCGGGCTCGCGTTCCATACCAGGACCGGCGGCGGTGGCGCCAGCAGCGGCTCCGCCAACGGCACCTCCACCCACGGCGCCTCCGCCCGCGGTGGCTCCAGGGTAGCTGCCATACGTGCCGCGCTCCGGGGAGGCTTCCATGCCCTCGAGGCCAAAGTGGTCGCGGATTCTGGCCTCAAACTCTAGATCGATGTCGTCCTCGTCACTGTAGTTCGGGGCGTCCTTGACGTGCTCCTTGGTCTCCGCAACCTCTATAGTTCGTTCCGTCTCGTTAACGCGTGCTATATCCAGCGGGATCATGGTAGTACCCGAAAGACCAAAGAGACCCATCTTGACGCCGATGTACTCTTCGCGGTCGGTCTCGTCCACAAAGAGGTCGTCGACCTTGCCTATCTTCTCGCCATTCCGGTCGTAGACCTCGTATCCCTCATACCTCTCTTCGAGCTCTCTCATGCGCTCGTCGTCATCAAACAAGACGTACTCCTCCTTGCAACGCCTGCAATAGCAACACAAACATACCCCGCTACTGCCGAGGAATAAACATACGCCGCCAGGATAAGCATCCAGACGGCGAGCTAGGTGTTGTAAGGACTCGACCTTGACTAGAAGCCGTTACCTTTCGTTTACGGGCACGTAGTCGACGTCGCGGGGACCAGTGTAGATCTGGCGGGGGCGGGCTATCTTTAGCTCAGGATCGTTCATCCACTCCATCCACTGGGCCATCCAGCCCGAGACGCGCGGCACGGCAAACATTACGGTGAACATGTCAGTCGGTATCCCTAGGGCTTCGTAGATCACACCCGAATAGAAGTCGACGTTGGGGTAGAGCTTGCGGCTCGTGAAGTACTCGTCGTCTAAAGCCCTCTTCTCGAGCTCTCTAGCCACCTCCAGGAGTGGGTTCTCCTTGCCCGTAGCCTCCAGGACCTCGTCGATGTGCTTCTCGATTATCTTGGCACGCGGGTCGTAGTTCTTGTAAACCCGGTGGCCGAAGCCCATGAGCCGCTCGTCACCGTTTTTGACTCCCTGGAGGAAGTCCGGGACGTTGTCGGTGGAGGCTATCTTCTGGAGCATCTTCACGACAGCTATGTTCGCGCCGCCGTGCAGGGGTCCGTAGAGCCCGGCTATGCCCCCGGCCATAGCGGTGAAGGGGTCGGGAAGGGCACTTCCTATGTTGCGGACGGCCGCCGTCGAGCAGTTTTGCTCGTGGTCAGCGTGAAGGATGAAGAGCACATCGAGGGCTCTCTCGATACGCGGGTCGGGCTCGTACTTGGTCTCGGCGATCTTGAAGAGCATGCTGAGGAAGTTGCCGGCGTAGGAGAGTTCGTTGTCCGGATAGACGTAGGGGAGGCCCAAAGAGTGCCGGTAGGCGAAAGCGGCAAGGGTAGGCACCTTGGCGATCAGGCGTACGGCGGAGACATGCCGCTGGTACTCGTCATCGATCCCTTTCGCCTCCGGGTAAAAGGTCGAGAGTCCGCCCACGCTGGCCAGGAGCATCCCCATGGGGTCCGCGTCGTGCCTGAAACCCTCCATAAAGTTTTTAATGTTCTCGTGCACAAAGGTATGATGCGTGATCTGGTAGAGCCAATCATCTAGCTCGTCCTCGGTGGGCAGGTGGCCGTAGATCAGGAGAAATGCCACCTCCAGGTACGACGAGTTTTCGGCCAGCTGCTCAATGGGGATACCCCGGTACTCTAGTAAACCCTGCTCACCGTCGATGTAGCCGACGGCGCTCCGGCAGTGCGCCGTGTTCTTGTAGCCCGGGTCGTAGGTCATCAGGCCGAAGTCACCCTCGTCGACCTTCATCTGCCTGAAATCCATCGCCCGTACGGTGCCGTCCGTGATCTGGATATCATAGCTCTGGCCCGTGCGGTTGTCAGTCACCGTGAGGCTATCGGTTCCCGTCGCCTTGCCGTTCTCCATTGCTTGTGCCCTCTCGGTCACCTCTTGCCCCTTTCGTAGCTTCCGCCCCGGACTGCCGACGGCTGTTTTCTCAGGTTTTTTCGACCGCCCATTATATAGCTCGCTGCCGAACAAAGGGTAAAACCCGGCTGCTCACTATACAGCTGGTAGAAGAAGGGCCCCCAGGAAGGTACGGAGGAGTAATAAAGAGAGGAGAATGTGTCGAGCCCCTTCTACTTTACTTTATTATCGACCGCTGGCCACAAAAACCGTAGCGGCTTCGCTTCCGGCGACGGCGCGCCTTCTCCTGTTGAGAGGTTAAGAGTCCTGTTCCCGCTCTTTGAGCTTCTCGATGACCTGACGCTTCTCGTCGTCCTCGGCCGGCTCGTTGGAGGGCTCCAAGCGAGAGGATTGGTCTCCTTTCGGCTCACGAGGAACCTGAGCCGTCATGTCGGGATCAGGGTCCGCGGCCTCTTTAGCCCTTTGCGGGTTCTGTTGTGGTTTGTTTCCACTTTTCTTATAGCGGCTCATGTGCTTGCCTCCTTTTCGAAAAAGATGGGCCGAGCGCGTTGCTACTTGCTAAACCTTTCGTACCGCGCTCCTCTTTCTGTTGTCTTTCGACCAGCTTTTTCCACTACCCGGCCCCAGAGGACACAAAACCTACCGGTGTAAAAACCCGGCAGAGGTTGCCCCTTAAGCATGATCTGGTCTAGGACAAACCTTACCGTCCGGTAGAAAATGTATCACTAAGTAGCTCACCAACTCCTTCGCTTGGGAGAGGCGTCGCGAAGTAGTCGCGAAGTAATATCCTTGAGCCAAGTCACCCCCCATCTCCTGTGACCCTGCGAGTTGGTCAGCGCTCTCTACGCTCTCGAGCACGACCTCCAGACACGTGGCGTGCGCCAGGCTCATTTCCTGACAACAGCACCGGGTCCTCGGGATCTCGCCTGAGCCCGTCGATGAACGAGCGGTCGACCTTAGAGCGTCTACGGGGAAACGTTTGGGGTAGGAGAGTGACGAGTAACCGGCCCCGAAATTGCGGCTTTATCGACAAGGTGATCATAACCTTAAAGAGACCAGTCCGGCCCCCAAGTGTTTGCGCCTGGAGGTGACCGAGAGAGTGTGGATAGAGAACGACAAGAGCACTGTTGCAACCCTGCGGAATACCACGCAGAAGACGTCAACGTCTCTATAACGATTTCGACACCGCAGCAAACTGCGAGAAGAAGGTTCAGAGCTACCTACTCAAACATCCCTCGCCCGCAATAGCCTTGACTGCCTCAATGTAGCACTCGAAGCCCTGCCCGTAAAAGAAACGCAGCTGGAGTCGCTGCTTGCGACGAAACGAAATAGGTAGGGCACTTAGCAAGATCAATTCTTGATCCTGGTGCATCACAAGGCTAAACTAGAGACGTGAGTGAGCTGGAGCAGTTACTCAGGAGCCGCGGGTACCGGCTAACGAACCAGCGGCGATCCATCGTGCGAGAGCTGGAGGGAAGCAGGCACCTCTCAGCGGAGGAGATTTACGATCGGGTCAAGGGAGGGCACCCGGAGCTGGGGTTATCCACGGTGTATCGAACGCTGGATCTGTTGCACGAGTTAGGGATCGTGCGCAAGGAGGACTTCGGGGAGGGGTACTCGCGCTACGAGCTTGCGACCGAGCGGGTGCACCATCACGCCCGCTGCAGGGAATGCGGCACTGTCATAGAGTTCAACGAGGAGCTTATGGAGTACCTGGCGTTGCAGGTCGAGCGAGAGACCGGCTTCGTCACGGACTGGCACGAGATCACGCTGCACGGCCGCTGCAAGGACTGCGTGGGCGTGTAGGGCGGTGATTTTACCCTCTACACGCTGAACTTCCGACCGTCCTCGGCCACGATAACCTCGCCTTCGTAGCCGCCGCCTCCGACCTCTTCGGCGAGGTTCAAAGCGTCCGCCGACGGGTAGATGTGGGTCAGCACAACCCTTTGTACGTCTGCCGTATGGGCTATCTTCGCGACCCCGCTCGGCGTGAGATGTCCGGGCACAGGCGTATCGTCCGGGAAGGAGCATTCGACAAGGAGGGTGTGAGCACCCTTCGCCAGCTCTACAATGGAGTCGGAGTACTCGGTGTCGCCGGTATAGACAAAGACCCCGTTCTCGCCTTCCAAGCGGTAGGCGATGCTCTCGGGCCTGTGTTCGGCGGGCGCCCAGCTTACTTTGAGGTCGAGGAGGTTCAGGGGAGAGGGACAGTCGTGGGGAAGCTCGGAGACTTCCGTCGGATAGTCGCCTAGCATCCACTCGCCCCAAACGTCGGTGATCTTCCTAAAGAAACGTTCGAACGGCTCGGGCCCGTAAAGGGTGAGCGATTTTTCACGCTCTTCTTCGGCACCATACCTAAAGGCGAACATCAGCGGGACGATATCTACTGTGTGGTCCGGATGGAAGTGGGTGAGGAAGATGCGGTCTACGGCGAACGGGTCCAGACCCGCGTGGAGCATCCCGCGCACGGCCCCGCTCCCAAGATCAAGGGCAATGCTCTCTTCTCCTGTCTCCACAACGACGCAGCTCTGGCGGCGCGAGAGACGTGGCACGACCGTGCCGCTGCCGACTATGGTGATCTCCATCGTCTTCTATCCTCCTTCCCGAATACCCACAAGAGGGCGGCAAGCCCCAACAGCGTCCCGCCTACGACGTCCGTTGCCCAATGTACTCCCATATAGACCCGACTCGCCGCCAATCCCAACACCATCACGAAGATTCCGGCGCGAAAAAACCTGTTCCCCGAGAGGAGGTACAATGCCCCCCAGAAGAATAACGCCCCGGACCATGTGCCCGCTCGGGTAGGAGTAGGGTAAGCTGGCAGCGACGAACGGAGCGAAATCCTCTGTTTGCACGCTCTCCTGCGGAATCGGTGCCTGTGGCACGTAGAGCTTCATCACAAGCTCAAGAATCCCCGTAACCACGAAGACCACCAAGAGCCATCCCGCAAGTACCCGACGACCGCGCACAAACAGCGCCGCGAGCAGCACGAGCAACGCCGCCCCCGCGACCTCCAGGCCACCGGGGAGCGAGAAGATCTCTCACGCCGCGAGCAGAGAATCCGAAAGATTCTCCCGGACCGTACGTAACACCCACAGGTCCGCTTCGTATAACCAGCCTAAAGCCACCGCCCCTGATAACGCCACAAAGATCGCGCCGCCCGCCCAAGCTGCCAACAACTTCGCGCCGTTCTTCGCCACCCCTAGAGAGTAGCAGAGCCCGAAGACGCCGGGCACAAAAAGGCCGGGCCTTTCTAAGGTCCAGCCAGATCAAGCAGGTTTAGTATAAAGATCAGGCGACAGCGTCGCGCAGAACGCGGCCGTACTCGCCGCTCTTGAGGATGCGCTCCGCCTCGCGCTGGAGTTGGCGTACCCGCTCCCGCGAAATCTCCAGCTCGTCGCCGAGCTCGGCGAGCGTAGCCGGGCTACGGTCATCGAGTCCATACCTGCGGACCAAGACATAGCGCGCACGCTCGGGCAACCTTGCTATGGCCTCCTTGAGATGCTCAGTCTCCATATCGCGCATCACTTCGCCTAAAGTGTCCGAGGCCCTCTCGTCCTCGACGAAGTCCCTAAGCTCGGAGGAGGTGTACTCGCTTCCTACAGGCTGGTCGAGGCTCGTAGCGTCCGGCATCGCCTCCATTGTGGTTCTGACCTCCTCGACCGTCCATCCGAGTCGCCCGGCCACCTCCTCCTCTGCCGGCTCCCTCTCAAGCTCTGCCGAGAGCTCGTTGTAGGCGCGGCTGGCTTTTCTTATCTTCTCGGTCATGTGCACAGGAACGCGAATAGTACGCCCCTTGTCCGCTACCGCCCTCTGCACCGCCTGCCTTATCCACCACGTTGCATAAGTGGAGAACCTGTACCCCCGATCCGGGTCGTACTTCTCCACGGCCTTCATCAAGCCTATGTTGCCCTCCTGGATCAAATCCTCAAAGGGCAGCCCGTACCCGCGGTACTTCTTAGCTACGCTGACCACTAGCCTTAGGTTCTTCTCTATTAGCTTCTGTCGGGCACGCTTATCGCCCTGCTTTGCCCTCTTAGAAAGGTCTATCTCCTCCTGGTGCGTCAAAAGATGGCCTCGGCCTATATGGGCTAAGTACTTTGCCAGAAGCTCCGGGGTCTCCGCCTCGCGTCCGTTCTTGGGGCTCTCTACTTTTCTCTCTAGATTAGTTGCCATCTCGCCCTCTCATAATAAAAACCACTCAAACCAGTTTTAAAAACTACTCTTGGTTTTACCCGTTTTTACGTCCGTTCTAAACGTCCTTTCGCTCTCTGTTTCTCTACATCATTCATTAATGCCCCAATATATACGTGTGAGACGGTTGAAAGTTTCGTACTGGCGAGGATAGTGAACGATTTATACTAGGTTGCTCGATAGGCTGGCAGAGCCTCAGAAGTAGATGACCAAGCGCGCCGGTGCTTACATCGTGAGTATTAACAACTGATGGAAGGAGCTTATGATCGCTGTTTTTAATCGCCTGCCTGTAAAGAAGGGGGCGGCCGGGCAGGTAGTCGAACGGTTCGCGAACAGCCGGGGGCACGTGCAGGGCTTTCCGGGCTTCGTCTCGATGGGGGTTCTACGCTCTGAGGAAGCGGACGAGGTTCTAGTGATCACACGCTGGCAAGATAGGGAAGCCTTCGACACCTGGGTGGAGAGCGAGGAGTTCTGTATACCATCCGCACTAGCAGCGCCCCGTCTTACGGTCACGGCCGTGAAGTAGAAAGGAGGCGCGGCTACTCTATGGATGTGCCCAAGATAGCGATGCGAATTGTCGGGCTCTCTAGAAGGGGTGTTCTCGGAAACTGAGCTTCCGGTGTATGGAGTTCTAGCAAACGAGGTTACCGGTTATGTTATTTCTCGGAAACTCAAACGTCGCCGGGTGACACCGCGCCGCCGTGACCGTAGGGGTTGTCGATTACGAAGAGCCAGCTTCCGTCGGCTTGCTGCCGCAGCACAGTCGTGGTCTGCCCGGACATCGATATAGTTTCGCCGTCGGGCCCGGTGCCCGTCAGAGTCCAGTCGTCGAAACCAAGCGCTATGTCGCCCGCTCTAAAGACCTTCCTGACTTCTAGGTCGAACATTGGTTCGAGGGCAAGGAAGCCGCTTAAGGCTTCGCGGATGGCTTCGGTACCTGTGACGACCGCTCCCGGTTGGGCCACGAAGGCTGCTTCCGGTTCGTAGAGTGCCACGGCAGAGTCTAGGTCACCGTCGGCGAAGGCTCGGGCGAACAGTAAGGGTACCTCTTCGGTGGTGCGTGCGGGCATATGAGACCTCC
>Ga0126308_10000995_pt1 | contig 10673 bp, 10 predicted proteins | sample Plot55_FD_92533 | JGI IMG/M metagenome (GOLD analysis project Ga0126308, IMG submission 92533) | Serpentine soil microbial communities from UC McLaughlin Reserve, CA, USA - Plot55 | ecosystem: Environmental > Terrestrial > Soil > Grasslands | place: USA: UC McLaughlin Reserve, Lake County...
ACCGCGTACTTCGCCGAGGGCGTCGCCACCTTCGCGATCGTGATGGGGATCGCGATGCTGCTCAGCGGCATCGGCTTCCTCATCCTCACGCTGCGGGTGCTCCGCGAGCCCGCCGGGGAGGCCGAGACCGCCACGGCGGCCGCCCCCCGCAAGCAGGCGGTCACCGCCTGAGCGCAGGGCACGAGACGACGAACCTAACGGACCTGGACCTCCGCCGTGTCGGCGGAGGTCCGTTCGCGTCCGGCTTTGCGTGACTCAGGCGGGTCGGCCTCCGCGCCGACTCCTACCTGCCCGACGCACGCTGTCCGGCCGCGCGCTGCTCACGGCGTGATCGCCACCTTGGCGACCCCGTCGCGCTGGTTGGCGAAGAGGTCGTAGGCCTCCTCGATGCGCTCGAGCGGGAACCGGTGCGTGATCAGCTTGGAGATGTCCAGGCGTCCCGTGCGCACGAGCTCCATCAGCGTCCGCATCCGCTCCTTGCCGCCGGGGCAGAGGGTGCTGAGGATCTTCTTGTCGCCGATCCCGTAGATGAACGGCTCGACCGGGACCTCGAGCTTGCCACCGTACACGCCGAGGCTCGACACGATGCCGCCGGGACGCGTGGCCTCGAGGCACCACTCGAACGTCTCCTGCTTGCCGAGCGCCTCGATCGCCACGTCGACCCCGCGGCCGCCCGTGAGCCGCTTGATGGCGGCGACCGGGTCCTCCTGCGTGAAGTCGATGACCTCGTTGGCGCCCATCTCGCGGGAAAGCTGCAGCCGCTTCTCGATCGCGTCGACGCCGATGATCAGCGACGCGCCCTTCAGCCGAGCGCCGGCCGTGGCGCAGAGCCCGATCGGGCCCTGGGCGAAGACGGCCACCGTCTGGCCGATCTGCACGTTCGCGGTCTCCGCCGCCGAGATGCCCGTGGAGGCGATGTCGGCCAGGAGCACGCACTGCTCGTCGCTGAGGTCGTCGGGGATCCTCGCCAGGTTCGCCTGCGCGTACGGGACGCGGAAGAAGTCGGCCTGCACGCCGTCCGCGGAGTTGCCGAGCCGCCAGCCCCCGATCATCTCCCACTCGTCCGTGTGGCCGGAGCACTGGGCGCCGTCGCCATGCTGGCAGAAGAAGCAGCTGCCGCACGGTGTAATGGCGCCGACGAGCACGCGGTCTCCGACCTCGTAGCCCACTACCGCCGAGCCGATCTCGTGGATCACGCCGACGGGCTCATGGCCGACGATCCGCCCCGGTGCGACCGGGTACTCGCCACGGAGGATGTGGACGTCCGTTCCGCAGATGGTCGTCATCGTCACCCGGACGATGGCGTCGGTCGGGCCGCAGGTGGGCACCGGACGCTCCTGGAGGGTGATGACTCCGGGGCGCTCGAACACGGCGGCTCGCATGGAGTCCGTGCTCGGACGGGTCGCAGCGGGCCGGGAGGCAGGGGCGGCGGTCATGGCGCACCTCGCTCGTGGTGGATTGACACATCGACGCTACGGGCGGATGCAGCTGGGCACATCCGCAGTTTCAGGCCGACCGATCTCGGAGGACTACGTGCTGGTCAGGCGAGCGCGTCGAGCGCGTCGCGGGCGAACTGCCCGGCGCTCGGGGGCCGGTCGGCGGGATCCTTGGCCATGGCGCGGGCGAGCACGCCGCTGAGACCGCGGGGCAGCTCGGGGCGGACGTCGAGCAGGGCGGGTGGCGGCTGATGGACGTGCGCCCACAGCTTCTCGAGCTCGCTGTCGCGCTCGTACGGGACGGCGCCCGTGAGCGCCTGGTAGAGCACGCAGGCCAGCGCGTAGACGTCGGCCCGGCCGTCGAGCTCTTGACCCTGTGCCTGCTCTGGAGCGATGTAATCGGCCGTGCCGATCGCCAGGCCGGTGCCGGTCAGCTCGCTCGGGACCGCCCGCTCCTTCGTCAGCCCGAAGTCGCTCAGGAAGGCGCGCTCTCCGTCGTCGCGCGCGGTGACGAGCACGTTGCCGGGCTTCACGTCGCGATGCACGAGGCCGTGGCGGTGCGCCTCGTCGAGTGCGCCGGCGACCTGGCTGACGACGCGGACGGCCCGGTCGGCGTTCAGCCGCCTCTCGGCGCGCAGGATCGCCCGTAGGTCGGTGCCGTCGACGTAGCGCATCGTCACGTAGAGGAGGTCGTCCTCTTCCCCGGCGTGGAAGACCTCGACCGCGTGCGGATGGTCGATCGTCGCCGCGAGGCGGCACTCGGACTCGAAGCGAGCGCGGAACACGGGATCCGTCGCGAGGCCGGGCGCCATCAGCTTGAGGGCGACGGGACGGCCGAGCGCGAGGTCGGTGGCACGGTAGACGATGCCCATCCCGCCCCGGCCGGCGACGCCGTCGATGCGATGTCCCGCGAACGTTGATCCGACCTCGAGGTCGCCGGTCCGCGCCGGCCCGACGGATCTCCGCGGCGGCACTGCGAGCAGGCGCGCGCCGAGCCCCGGGTCGAGGTAGTTCCGCCCCGCGACCACCGCGTGGACGGCGTCGACGAGCTGCCGCTCCGCCGCGTCCTTGAGCACATAGCCGCTCGCCCCGGCGGCGAGCGCCTCGCGCGCGTAGCCCGAGTCGTCGTGCATCGTGAGCATGACCACTGCGCAGCCCGGCGCCGCGCCGAGCAAGCTCGGGATCGCGTCGATGCTGGGGGTGCCGGGCATCGTGACGTCCAGCAGTACGATCCTGGGGCGCAGTTGGGCCGCGACCCGCACGGCCTCGTCGGCGTCACCGGCCTCCGCGACGACACGGAAGTCGTCCTCGGCCTCGAGGACCCGGCGAAGTCCCCCGCGCACGAGCGCGTGATCGTCGGCGAGCACGATCGTGATCGCGTCGAACGCGACGTCGGCCGAGTTCCCCACGGTAGGGAGGACTTTAACCACGCTCGGTGCGGCGGGCAGGAACGAACCACGCGGTGAGACGTGAGGGCGGGTCTCGTCCGGGTCATGCGAGCGCGACGAGCACGATCGCGATGTTGATCACCACCGCGCCGGTCATGACCCGACGCTACGCCCGCCATGTCGACCGCACGTCCGGGCTGCAGGGTGGTGGTCGCGCGGCGAAGACCGGGCCTTGCTCCGCAGGATCCCCGGATACGGGACGACTCGCTATCGGCGAGTCTGTGCTCACCATGTCGAACCAACCACTTCTCCTCTGCTACGACGGCTCCGAGAACGCGAAGCACGCGATCCGGGAAGCTGCCGGGCTGCTGGCCCCCCGACGCGCCCTCGTGCTCTCCGTGTGGCAGGACGCCGCCGCGCTTCCCGCACTCGCATGGGCGGGCGCCGCGCTCCCCGACCTCGAGGACGTCTTCGCGGCGGCTCGCGACGGCGCGAAGCGAACCGCGGAGGAGGGCGCGGGAATCGCCAGGGCGACCGGATTCGATGCGTCCGCGGTCGTCGCCGAAGCCAAGGGCCCGATCTGGATGGCTGTCGAGCAGGTCGCGGAGGAGCATGCGGCGGACGCCATCGTCGTCGGCTCCCGAGGGCTCAGCGGCATCAAGTCGCTCCTGCTCGGCAGCGTGTCGAGCGGGATCGTCCACAACTCGGCGCGTCCCACCATCGTCGTCCGGGACGTGGCGGCCTGAGTGGGATCGGCGACGTCGCAGTTCGCGTGATCCGTACGTCTCTGCGGTCGGCGCGTGGGGGTTCCGCGTTTCCGGGCGCCCGGGAGCGGCGAAGCCCACCGCCACCCGGACCAAGACACCCGATCCGAGCACGCTGGACCTCCTCCGCGCGCCCTCGAGCACCTCAACCGGGCGTCTCGTCCCTGGCATCTGGCCGTCTACTTCGCGCGGGACCGCGACTTCGGGCTCGCCGTCACCTACCGCCCTTCGGCCCCCACGCGGACTGGCGGCGCATGCTGCGGGAGGAGCTGCGGGGTGCCAGGTCGGCCCGTGCCAGGCGCGGCGCGGCGATGGCCGCCATGCATCCGCCCGAGACTCAGCCCTGAGGACCGTCACCCGCGCCGTGCTGGCGCGGGATGACGAGCACCGGATGGCGGGCGCGCGCGATCAGTTCCTCACTGACGCTGCCCGTCAGAACCCTCTGGAGCGGGCCATAGGAGCGCGATCCGGTGATCAGCAGATCGACGACGCCGTCGCAGGCATCGGCAATCTTCCGTCCTGCGGGCCCGTGCACCAGGACGGTGCGCGGGTTGAGGCCCGCAGGCGCCGAGTTGGCTACCGCGTCGAGCCGCTCCTGGATGGCGAGCCGCGCGTGCAGCGCGTCCTCGCCGGACGGATCCATCCTCTCGTCGAGCGCCGTGTAGAGCGTCACGGCGCTGCCATTGGCCCGCGCGATCGCGTAGCCGGCCTGCAGGGCCGCAGCCGCTTCGGGGGAGCCGTCGAGGGCGACGCCGACGTGGTGGAACGGGCCTGCCTCGCGCAAGCCGGGCGGCGCTACGGCCACGGCGCACGGCGCGCCCGAGAGCAGGCGGCCCGCGGTGCGGGCGAGCCCGATCCGACCGTCGGCGGCACCCTTGGCGGACCCGATCGCGATCAGGTCCGCACGCTCCGCCTCGGCGAGCTCGGTCAGCCCGCGCGCCGGAGAAGACGCCGCCGGAGCGCGGACGGCGACCGGGACGCCGGCCTCGATGCCGGTCCTCGCCTCGGCCAGCATCGTCTCGGCCTCGGCCGTCGATTCGGACGGCGGCGGGTGCCCCGTCAGGTGCCAGGGGCGGGTCGGAACCACCCCGGCGAGCACCAGCCGGCCCTCGCCGGGGTCGCGTAGTCGGAGCGCGAGCGAGAGCGCGTCCTCGGCGCTCGGCGAGCCGTCGTAGGCGACGACGATGCGACGGAACAGCATTGCCGCGGGCGCCTCGTCGGGTCCCGCTCCGTTCGCCACGGTCGCCGCCGGCTCGGGCACCCTGCTCACGCTCCCACAGGGACTTCGGCGAGCACCAGCCCGGCGAGCTCGACCAGCCGGTTCGCGTAACCCCACTCGTTGTCGTACCAGGCGACGACCTTGACCTGGGTCCCGTCGACCACCGTGGTCATCGGGGCGTCGAAGATCGCCGAGTGGGGGTCGCCGACGATGTCGCTCGAGACAAGCGGCTCCTCGCTGTAGGCCAGCACGCCGGCGAGCGGCGCGCCGGCGGCCCGGGCGGCGAACGCGGCGTTGATCTCCTCGACCGTCGTGGCCCGCTCCGCCTCGATCGTGAGGTCCACGAGCGAGCCGGTGGGGATCGGGACGCGCACCGCGAACCCGTTGAGCCGGCCGGCGAGCTCGGGGATCACCAGGCCCAGCGTCTTGGCCGCGCCTGTGGACGTGGGCACGAGGTTCACGCCCGCGGCGCGCGCGCGGCGGAGGTCCTTGTGCGGCGCGTCGAGCAGGCGCTGGTCGGCCGTGTAGGCGTGAACCGTCGTCATCAGACCGTGCCTGATGCCGACCGTCTCGTGCAGCACCTTCGCCACCGGCGCCAGGCAGTTCGTCGTGCACGACGCATTGGTGATGATGTGGTGGCGCGCCGGGTCGTACGCCTCGTCGAAGTTCACCCCGAGGACCACGTCCGCGTCGGCCGGCTCGCTGCCCTTGGCCGGTGCGGAGAGGATGACCTTGCGCGCGCCGGCATCGAGGTGGCGCTGGGCGTCGGCGCGAGTGCGGAAGTGGCCCGTGGCCTCGATGACGACGTCGACGCCGAGGTCGGCCCACGGAAGGTCGGCCGGGTCCTCCTCCGAGAAGGCGAGGATCTCATGGCCGGCGACGTCGATGGCGCCGTCGCGGGCGGCCACGGACGCGGGGAAGCGGCCGTAGACCGAGTCGCGGGCGAGGAGGTGGGCGAGGGTGGCCACGTCGGTGATGTCGTTGACGGCCACGACCTCGAGGTCGGCCTCGCGCTCCTGGGCAATGCGCACGACCGCGCGTCCGATGCGGCCGAAGCCGTTGATTGCGATGCGAGTGGGCATGGGATCTCCTTGGCCGGTCGGGTCAGATCTCGACGAGTTTGTGCTCGAGGGCGTAGTGGACGAGCTCGGCGCGGCTCGAGCGGCCCAGCTTCTGCTGGATGTGGGCGCGGTGCGTCTCCACGGTGCGCACGGACAGGTAGAGCTGGGCCGCGATCTCGGCGTTCGTGTGGCCGAGCGCGATGCGCCGCAGCACGTCGCGCTCGCGCTCGGTGAGGTCGTCAGGCGGCTCCGGCGGCGACGGCGGCCCCGCGGCCATGCGGGCCCCGAGGCGCGGGTTCAGGTACGTGTCGCCGCTCGCCGCCGCCCTGACGGCTTCGAGCAGCTCCTCGTCCGCCGCCTCCTTGAGCACGAACGCGAGCGCGCCGTCCTGAAGCGCCCGGCGGGCGAAGGCGGGGTCGTCCTGCATCGTGAGGACCACGATCGCCGTCTCCGGGGTCGACGCCCGCAGGGTGGCGATGGCGTCGAGGCCAGAGCCGCCCGGCATGCTCAGGTCGAGCACGAGCACCGTAGGTCGGTGCTCTTGGACCATCCGGATGGCGTCCGGCGTGTCGCCCGCCTCGGCGATCACCTCGAGCTGCGGCTCGGCGTCGAGCAGCAGTCGCAGCCCGGCGCGCACGACCGCGTGGTCGTCGGCCACGACGATGGTCGTGGTGGTCGTGGCTGTCGTGATCTCACTCATGGCGAAGGCCCCTCCGGTTGCTGACGCGCGCGGCTCTCGTGGGTCTTCACGACCGAGCTCGCTTCGACGATGTCCATGGGGAGAAGGCTCCACGTCGCGAGCCCTCGCGCCATCGGCAACGGTCCGCGGACGGGTTGCGGAGGACTACGGGTCCCGCTGGGCACGTCGCACGGATGCGCCCGCCGCCGCATGCGGCGACGCTGCCGGGGTCATGTTCGCCGTACGGATCCACGGACGTGGTGGCCAGGGCGTCGTCACCGCCGCCGAGCTGCTCTCGCTGGCCGCGTTCCTTGAGGGCCGCCACGCCCAGGCCTTCCCCAGCTTCGGGTCCGAGCGCACAGGGGCGCCCGTCGTGTCCTTCTGCCGGATCGACGACCGCGAGATCCGCGCCCGCGAACCCATCTCCGCGCCCGACACGCTGATCATCCAGGACCCGACCCTGCTCCACCAGGTCGACGTGTTCGGCGGCCTTGCCGCGCACGGCACCGTCCTCCTCAACACCAGCCTCTCCGCCGACGCCCTCGGCGTGAGCGAGCTGACGGTGGCCCGCCTGGTGACGGTGCCGGCCTCGGAGCTCGCGCGCGAGCACCTTGGCCGCCCGCTCCCGGGCCCTGCGCTGCTCGGCGGATTCGCGGCGCTGACCGCCGTCGTGAGCCTCGAATCCGTCGTCTCCGCGATCGGCGAGCGCTTCTCGGGCGCAACGGCCGCCGGCAATGCCGCGGCGGCCCGTGCCGCGCACCGGCTCGTCGAGCACGCGCTCCTGGAGCACGCCCATGCTTAGGCAGATCGAGGGCTCCCGAGCGGTGGCCGAGACCGTGGCGGCATGCAGGCCGGAGGTCATCTGCGCGTATCCGATCTCGCCTCAGACCCACATCGTCGAAGGGCTCTCGCAGATCGTGAAGGCGGGCGAGCTCGGCACCTGTGAGTTCCTCAACGTCGAGAGCGAGTTCGCGGCGATGTCCGCCTGCATCGGGGCCTCGGCGGCCGGGGCGCGCACCTACACGGCGACGGCGAGCCAGGGCCTGCTGTTCATGGCCGAAGCGCTCTACAACGCCTCGGGTCTCGGCCTGCCCATCGTCATGACCGTCGCCAACCGGGCGATCGGGGCGCCGATCAACATCTGGAACGACCACTCGGACGCGATGTCCCAGCGCGACTCGGGCTGGATCCAGCTCTACGCGGAGACCAACCAGGAGGCGGCTGACCTGCACGTGCAGGCGTTCGAGCTCGCCGAGGAGCTGTCGCTCCCGGTCATGGTGTGCATGGACGGCTTCATCCTCACCCACGCCGTCGAGCGGCTGGAGGTTCCGGCGCCCGAGCAGGTCGCGGCCCACCTGCCGCCGTTCGTGCCGCGCCAGCTGCTCGACCCGGACGATCCGATGACGATCGGCGCGATGGTCGGCCCCGAGGCGTTCACCGAGGTGAAGTACCTGATGCACGCCAAGCAGAAGATGGCGCTCGACGCGATCCCGCGGATCGCCGACCGCTTCGAGAGCTCGTTCGGCCGGCCCTCTGGCGGCCTCCTGCGGTCCTACCGCTGCGATGACGCCGCGACCGTCGTGCTGGCGCTGGGCTCCGTCCTAGGCACGATCGAGGACGTCGTCGACGAGCTGCGCGAGGACGGCGTGTCGATCGGCGCCGTCGGGCTCAAGTGCTTCCGGCCCTACCCGCTGGAGGAGGTGCGCGCCGCGCTCGCGGGCGCCGAGCGTGTGGTCGTGCTCGAGAAGGCGTTCGCGGTGGGCGCCGGCGGCATCGTCGGCCAGAACGTACGGCTCGCGCTCTCCGGCCTTCCCACGCGGGTGCACGACGTCGTCGCCGGCCTCGGGGGCAGGCCGATCACCGGGGCGTCGCTGAGAACCCTGTTCCTGGACGCGGCCGCGGACCGGCTCGATCGCGGGCTGACCTTCCTCGATCTCGACCGCGAGCTCGTCGAGCGCGAGCTGCGGCGCGCGGGCGATCTGGCCCGGCCGGGCCCGCACGCCGAGAGCATCCTGCGCCAGATCGGCGCCGTCGCCGCGGGGCCGGTCTGATGGCCGGACGGGAGATCAAGTTCTTCCAGACCGGCAGCTTCGCCGTCGGCGGGCGGCTGCTCGATCCCGAGCAGCGCTCAGTGCAGTCCGACGAGCGCCGCTCCAACACGCTGACCTCGGGGCACCGCGCCTGCCAGGGCTGCGGCGAGGCCCTCGGCGCCCGCTACACGCTCGACGCCGCGATGCGGGCGAGCGGCGGTCGGCTCATCGCCGCCAACGCGACCGGCTGCCTGGAGGTCTTCTCGACGCCGTATCCGGAGAGCTCGTGGCAGCTCCCCTGGATCCACTCGCTCTTCGGCAACGCGCCGGCCGTAGCGACCGGCGTCGCCGCCGCGCTCAAGGCCAAGGGCCGCGACGACGTGCGGGTCATCGGCCAGGGCGGCGACGGCGGGACCGTCGACATCGGCATGGGCTGCTTGTCGGGCATGTTCGAGCGCAACGACGACGTGCTGTTCGTCTGCTACGACAACGAGGGCTACATGAACACGGGCGTCCAGCGCTCTGGTGCGACGCCGCCCGCGGCCCGCACCGCGACGACCCAGGCGGTAGGCCCCGAGCCCGGCAACGTCTTCGGGCAGGGGAAGAGCGCTCCGCTGATCGCGATGGCCCACGAGATCCCGTACGTCGCCACCGCCACCGTCGCCGATCTGCGCGACCTCGAGGCAAAGGTCGAGCACGCGATGACCCTCCGTGGCGCCCGCTACATCCACGTTCTCGTCACCTGCCCGCTGGGGTGGGGGAGCGCCTCGCGCGACACGATCCGGATCGCCCGCCTCGCGTGCGAGACCGGCCTGTTCCCTGTCTTCGAGGCGGCGGCCGGCGACGTGACCTCGGTCACGAAGATCCGCCACCGCCTGCCGGTGCAGGAGTACCTGCGCCCGCAGAAGCGCTACGCCCACCTGTTCGAGCCCGAGGAGCGCACCGACGTGATCGCCAGGATCCAGTCCCGAGCGGACCGCAACATCGAGCGATTCGGGCTGCTGTGATGGGCAAGCCCTTCGCCATCACCCTGGACGTCGGCTCCAGCCGTGCCAACAAGACCGGCAGCTGGCGCACCGAGCGCCCGGGCTACGTCCACAGGATGCCGCCGTGCAATCACGGCTGCCCCGCGGGTGAGAACTGCCAGCAGTGGCTCTACCACGCCGAGGGCGGCGACTACGAGGTGGCGTGGCGGCAGATCATGGCCGACAACCCGCTGCCCGCGGTGATGGGCCGTGTCTGTTACCACCCATGTGAAACCGCGTGCAACCGCGGCGAGCTCGACGAGGCGGTGGGGATCAACGCCATCGAGCGCTTCCTGGGCGACGAGGCGATCCGGCGCGGCTGGCGGGTCGAGGTGACCGCGCCGCCCACGAGCAAGCGGGTGCTCGTCGTCGGCGCAGGGCCTTCGGGCCTCTCGGCCGCCTACCACCTCGCGCTCGCCGGCCATGCCGTCACGATCTACGACGCGGGCCCGCTGCCGGGCGGCATGATGCGCTTCGGCATCCCGCGCTACCGGCTGCCACGCGAGATCCTCGACGCGGAGGTGCAGCGCATCCTCGACCTCGGCGTCGAGCTCGAATGCGACCGCACTGTGACCGACCTCCGTGCCGAGATGCGCGACGGGGGGTTCGATGCCGCCTTCCTCGCGGTCGGCGCGCACATCGGCCGCCGCGCCTACATCCCGGCCGGCAGCGCGACGAAGATGCTCGACGCCGTCTCCGTGCTGCGCTCGATGGAGGGCGAGGAGCCACCCCGCCTCGGACGGCGGGTCGTCGTCTACGGCGGCGGCAACACGGCCATGGACGTCGCCCGGACCGCCCGCAGGCTCGGCGCGGAGGAGGCCGTCGTGGTCTACCGCCGGAATCGCGAGCGCATGCCCGCGCACGACTTCGAGCTCGAGGAGGCGCTCGAGGAGGGCGTCCTCGTCAAGTGGCTCTCGACGATCAAGCGGGCCGGCGAGGGGCGGATCGTGGTTGAGCGCATGGAGCTCGACGAGGACGGCTTCCCGCAGCCCACGGGCGAGCTCGAGGAGCTCGAGGCTGACTCGGTCGTGCTCGCCCTCGGCCAGGAGACCGACCTCTCGCTGCTCGACG
>Ga0126308_10000996_pt1 | contig 10668 bp, 10 predicted proteins | sample Plot55_FD_92533 | JGI IMG/M metagenome (GOLD analysis project Ga0126308, IMG submission 92533) | Serpentine soil microbial communities from UC McLaughlin Reserve, CA, USA - Plot55 | ecosystem: Environmental > Terrestrial > Soil > Grasslands | place: USA: UC McLaughlin Reserve, Lake County...
AGATATGCATCTGGGCATCCTGCCTGATCTGCGAATTTCCTGATATCCCTTGGAAGGGCGCCTCCCAGTTCATATAGGCGAGGAACCATTGCCTCAAAATGGTTTCTGTCTTCTATTCTGGCATCTTCGACTATCTCCTTTATGCCTTCTCCTTCTAGACCTGTACAGTGCATTCTTAGAATCGTATAGTAATAATACGTAGTGAATTCTGCGCCTACGCCTGCAGTGATCAATTTTATGAGCTTGTCGATATCGACACCATTTTTCCTCAAAACTTCCAATGCCACGACATTTGGTACACTCCCTTTCGGACTTTGTGGATTTGACATATAAGCGGAGGCAATATATCGCATAAAAGGATTAGCTCCCTTTGATGATGAGTTTTTTTCTGGGTTCAGATTCTTATTGATGCATATGCGCTTGATAGAACAAAACGCTATTGAATGATATCATAATTATGATTATACAGTTTCTTGCAACTAGTCATCTTCAATTTTTTTAAGAAAGGTATACAGTGCATTATGAGGTGGTTGAATCTCGGTCAGCAGATGAATGTAATGTCCAAAAGAGAAGATAGGCTTAGATTATATATTACAATATATTCTTGAAGTTTGACAGTTCTGTGCTGGCACATCTTGTAGCGCCGGAGGAGGAGGGATTGAAATGAAAAAACGCAAGCTGGTACTTATCGTTGATGACAGCCCAGACTCCCTTAAGGCCATAAATTTTTTGAGGGAGAGGGATGTCGAATTTGTCGAATACGACATCAGAAAGTTTGCAGAGAGCTGCTGCGGTGACTTGCCGACAACAAAGGCACCTTCTGTATTTGCACCTGAAGGAGTATTCAAAGGACTAACTGGAGTTAAAGAGTATATCACTTCAGTAACAGTAGCAGCAGCCGACATCAAAAAGGCAATTCAAAGCGAGTCCGACAGCGCCTATTGGTAGCTATAGAAAGTACATGAATGGGGAACGTGGCATTAGATGAGGTTCTGCGTAGCCATCAATCCACACCAACAACATTTCCTTTCTCTTTCTTTTAAGGTCAAGCAACAACTCCATCAGTAGAATAATATAATACATGCCAGCGACAGAGTCTCATGCCCGCCAAGAAATGGCTTGAAGACCAAGTATCGCTAGCTCCAATAAAGAACCAGACGATCGCAGTTATTGGTTATGGCATTCAGGGGCGCGCTCAGGCGTCTAACATGGTCGATTCAGGACTCAGCGTAATAGTTGGCCTCAGGAAGGGAGGCAAAACATGGAAGCAAGCGGAGGCGGAATCTCACAAGGTTATGGAGGTTGCAGAAGCTGCCAAGTCAGCTGACATCATTCATATCCTAATCCCAGATATGGAACAGGCTGACACTTACACAAAAGAAATCGCCAAGCATGTTACAGAGGGCAAGGCGCTTAGCTTTTCTCACGGAGCAGCAATCCACTGGAAGTGGATAGTTCCGCCCAAAAATGTTGATGTAATAATGGTCGCCCCCAAGGGTCCAGGGCAGCGCGTTCGTGAGCTCTATCAGGAAGGATTTGGCACTCCATCACTTGTCGCTATCTACCAAGATCATACTGGCAAAGCATGGGATCGAGTCCTTGCTATGGCAAAGGCAATAGGCAGCACGCGCCCCGGGGTTCTACAAACTACGTTCAAGGAAGAGGTAGAGACTGATTGGTTTGGCGAACAGGTTGACCTCTGCGGCGGAGCCCATACAATGATGATGAACGCCTTTGAGACCCTTGTTGAGGCCGGCTACCAGCCAGAAGTCGCGTATTTTGAATGCCTTCATGAATTGAAGCTGATCGTTGACTTGGTGCAAAAATATGGCATTGCAGGGATGTACAACCGAGTGAGTGAAACGGCAAGGTACGGCGGTCTTACTCGTGGGCCGTACGTCATGGACAACGAAACCAAAGAGAAGATGAAAGAAGTGCTCAAGAAGATTCAGTCAGGTGACTTCGCTGAGGAATGGGTAAGCAAGTACAAGAAAGATGGCAAGAACTCATTTTCGCGCTATATGAAAGAAATAGAGAATCACCAAATAGAAAAGGTGGGCAGGGAAATGCGAAGAATGATGTGGCCAGATGCAGCTGAAGTTTAATCCAAATCCAATCTCTTTTCTATATTATGGAATCAAAAACTCTCTCCTCTCTCACTTGAGAGTACTAGCAGGTATGTATTCTACTCTACCAAGATTGATTTGAAGTGGTAGTCAACGAGCGTATATAGCTGAGTCTCGTTTAATTTGTCAAAATCCTTTAAATGATAGCAACAAACAGTTTTCATCTTCTCTTCATATTTTTGTGCACACCATAGTTCATACTGCATTAGCTCTTCAATTTTCTCAAAACTGAAAAACGAGCCAAGATCTCCAAACCAGGTAACTCCCTGTCTACCTTCCTTTTTTACACGGGAGAGGAGACTCATGGCAAGCTTCCATAAGCCGTGGGAGTCTACATCCTGATATCCTTTTTGAGCATCAATAATAAAGAGCGTCCCTTGATTCAGATATCTCTCAACATCAACACCACTTAATCGCAGGGTGTTCTTTACATCATCTATAGCATCATATTGACTTCCTATTACAACGATTTCATTTTCTGGTAGCAAAGCCCTTGAGTATTGGCTATAAATTTCACGAAATGCTCTCAAGTCATTGTAGATTAGTAGATTGTGATCCCCTGGCTCAAGCAGTTTTTTCTCTAGCATCATATCAGCTATTTCTTGAGAGCTTCCGTTCACCATTTTCTGGCTACTGTGATGAACACGGTTCCCTTTCTTCATTTTCATATGGTTCCTCCCCCTACCATCATCTCATCCTATTATGATGTTGCTGTATAACCATCATGGCAGAATTATCAAGTTGCTTAATGTTATCTTCAGAGTAAGCACACAGCAACGTAATCGGTAAATCAAATTGCTTTTCTAATGATGATTCCCAAGCTACAAGATGTGGTATCATGCCTGTGTCGAAGAATGGGTTCATATCTACAACAGACCTGAAACCTTTTCTTCCCCGGTCAATAGATTTCCGCACCATCTTCTCCATCATGGTCTTGCTTCTCCTAATGTCAAATTTGCCATCTATTAGATGCCATTCAGGAAATGTCATGAGCGTAATCCTTCCGTTCGCTTCTAAATTCTTCTCATCTATATTCAATTCTTTGGCGATTTTCTCACGGATTCTGTCTTTCGGCAGTTGGTCAGTCACTAGTAATATGTCTTCATCCATTTCCAATAAGCCTACCTTCAAAAACTGCAATGATTGTTCAATCAATTCCTTGGAGGTTTCAAAAGCAACAAGGAAATGCTCTCCTCTGCGGGCTCTTGCTATTGCAGATGTTCTCAAAATAGGTGTTATTTTCCTTAGCAGGTGGTTGAGTGATACTGGCTTTTTGATGATGGTTTTTACTTCGCTCATAGAAGGAAACACTAATTTGAACTCGTCCGGATGTATTTCAAAAGCAGAGAGGAAGCAGGTAGTAATTGCAGGGTCAAGCTTTTTCATTGCTCGGTAAAGCTGAAAGCCACTCAAACCCGGCATCCTGATATCGAGAATTGTTAGGTCATAGGTGCTTGGCTTGAAAGAATCAAGCACTTCCTGTGAAGAGCTGTAAGCATCTACATGAAAGCCATTAATATCTAGCCCGCGCTTGAGCACATGAAGAATGTCTAAGTCGTCGTCGGCTAAAAGTATTCTATATTGTTGTTTCATAGGGCTAGTGGCTTTGCTGCGTGACGACGAGGAAGATTTCAATTTATTATCTCTATATCCACACATGGGATTACTTACAATATTAGTATTTATTTTGATATGAACAGACTCTAATGCCTATTCTAGCCATTTCTATGGGTTTTGATAGAAATGGAACTAGGAAAATACATTATTGCGTCATAACCTTTCGCTTCAGCACTAGCCTGGGAGTAGTTATTGTAGTAGTCCAATCATCAGTAGCAGAGGATTGGATGGCGGCAGCATTACTAGATCGGCAGAAAAATACCATCATTTAGAATTGCACTTGAGCTAGAAGAGCGTGACTGGAAGCACAACCAAAAAAGCCGAAATAACAGAGCACCTACATGTGAGCTATTATTATGGTAAAAATTGTTGAGACGGACGAAAAAGTAACACCTATTGTTATCTTTACAATGTAAAAATGTTATCACCCGATGGCTCTAGCTCATCACACTAGAGAGAGACAAGAGGTATCTCATGGAGAATGCCCATAGCTTGGGAATCATCTAAGTCTCTATTATAAGAAGAAGCATAAGAATCAAGTAATAGAACGAAAAAATTAGTAGGAACGACTACAATATTTCGTAACCTATAGCAAATGAGTGTACGACTTCGAGAAAGTAATTGTAATAATAACGCAGTTATCATACCTTAATCATAGAGTCTAAACTACCAAAAGAAAGAAAAAAGAAGAAAGATGTAGAAAAAGAGAGATATGTATATAGAGACTTATTTCTTACGCTTCTTTAATCTTTTCATTGATGTGGTTAATAATGACTCGCAGCGGGGTACCTGGCCCAAAATTGCCGGTTACTCCCTGCACTTCCAGCTCTTTTCTATCGCTTTCTGGTATTATGCCGCCTCCAACGACTAGAATGTCTCCTGCACCCTTCTCTTTAAGAAATCTTGCCACTTTTGGAAACAAGGTCAAGTGAGCACCGTTTAGCAGGCTCATTGCCACCACGTCGACGTCTTCATCTATAGCCATGTTGGCAATCTGTTCTGGTGTACAGAACAACCCAGAATAAATGACCTCCATGCCAGCGTCACGAAAAGCCCTGCATATTACTAGGGCTCCCCGGTCGTGTCCATCTAGTCCAAGCTTGCACACAAGAACTCGTATTGGCCTTTTTTGCTGTTGCTGAGCCGACATTATTATCATGAAATTGGCCTTTCTGCTTAAAATATTTTATTCAATTTAAGCACAAATGGTAAGACAAGGATGATGATGTTTTTATCAACACCTAAACATGCGATGAAAACTTGGCCTCTTCATGCTCTTCCCGCATGTCCCTTTCTTTCTCAGGACTATGTCTTATATTGCATCTACCTAAGCCCCAGAAAATGAAACTATATTGTCAGCCTCGTGATTATCGTGGCATGTACATTTCAATCGATTGTTCCTTTGAATAAGCGTTCCAACAGAAATGGCAGGTTACTCGCTGTGTCTCTTCTCTCATATTCTGCCAGGAGTAGGAACACGATGTTACCGTCATCATCATCATCTTCTTCTTCTGCGATATTGTTGTAGCAGTTCTTTTATTATGTAAAGTAGTGAATTCATAAATACAAAAAACAAACATAATATCTTGTATGTCCTCGTCACAATCATCATCATCATCGTCACCAGAAGTCGAGGAGCTTAGGACAAGGGCTGTTAGAGAGCAGGTCGACCTTTACAGGCAGCTTAGGGAACAGCTCATCAATGAAGTCGAGAGGTATCAAAGAGAAGGCAATTACAAGCTTGCCAGCATTATCTCTGAATCGCTCAGAGAATAATAAAAATTCGAGTATTTAGCAGTCGACAGATAGTCTTTCCTCCCTATGAAGGAAATGTATTAGGGCTGGATATATCGACTATATTCATTATCGTCTATCCTGCCAGTGGTTATAGTGGGGGAATATTAGCTCCTTACATATGTCGTCGGCGACCTATCGCCAAGGACATATGATTCTGGAGGCCTATATCCGTAGTCTGCTCAGCTCTCCTCAAGAACCTGTATAGTTCGAGAAAAAGAATAAAGTTCCGACCTAACTTGATCCTAAAGAACTAATATTATATATACAGACTATAACATGCTGGTGTGCTTCCTATAGTAAAGGGTTTGCTTGCAGGCGAGCGACGCGCCCTTGCAAGGGCAATATCAATTGTCGACAACGACGAACCCGAGTCTCGCGAAATCATAAAGCAGATTTTCAGCAAGACAGGCAATATAAGGACAGTGGGTTTTACAGGTCCTGGTGGGGCCGGTAAAAGCTCTCTTGTTGGCAAGCTAATACCTGAATGCGAGGCGCTTGGCTACAAGGTTGCAGTGCTTGCAGTCGATCCCACAAGCCCCATAACTGGTGGCGCTATACTGGGAGACAGGGTCAGAATGCAGGGCAACCTTGGCAATCAAAAAGTGTTCATGCGAAGTATGGCATCAAGGGGAGCTATGGGAGGTGTTTCCAAATCGCTCAGAAATGCGATCAGAATACTTGATGTCGCCGGCTACAATATTGTGCTTATTGAAAGCGTCGGTGCAGGCCAGCTTGAGGTTGAAATTTCTAAAGTCGTCGATCTTACAGTAGTTCTATTCTCGCCGCACACAGGAGACAACGTGCAGGCCGTAAAAGCTGGGCTCACCGAAATAGGTGACATTTACGTTGTAAATAAGGCAGATCTAGAAGGTGCTACTAGCCTCTATCAAACAGTACTTGACCTGATTGGTGATACTGATAGAAAACCAGCCGTTCTTAAGACATCTGTCAAGACAGGAGAGAGTATTGGGGAATTAGCCAAGAGTATTGATAAATTACTAAAAGAAAAAAGCATTAATTATAAAGAACGCGAGAGAAAGATGCTGGAGGATGAGTTAACAGACATGATTTTAAATATCTTGGAGAAAAAGGTTTCCTCTGTGCTTGCTCAGGAAAGAAAATATTCAGAGTTTATCGACAGGCTGGTTAGAAAAGAGATCGACCCTTACGCGGCTGCTGAAGAATTGGCCGGGACTCTCTTTGGGTGATAAGAAAGATGGCGAGCGAGACTTTCAAGACTGATTCAAACATACCGGTAAAGCGGGTTTTTACAAATAATGATTTGAAAAATTATGATGGCCTTGTTGAAGAAGAGCCTGGCAGGTATCCATATACCCGGGGTCTGTATCCAGACATGTACCGGGAGCGACCCTGGACCATGCGCCAGTACAGCGGCTTTGGTAGTGCAGAAGAAACAAACAAGCGCTTCAAGTTTTTGCTAGACCGCGGCCAGACGGGCCTCTCACTAGCATTTGACCTGCCTACTCAGACTGGCAGGGACTCCGATGACCCTCAAGCAGAGGGTGAGATTGGAAGGACAGGTGTTGCCATTAGCTCGATAAAGGACATGATGGCGTGTTTTGACAGCATACCACTTGACAAGGTCAGCACTTCGATGACTATCAACTCAACTGCATCTACGCTTTTGTCACTTTACATCACTGTTGCCGAGAAGCAGGGGGTGCCGCCGGACCAGTTGCGTGGCACGACTCAGAACGATATTCTGAAGGAATACATCGCACGAAATACCTACATTTATCCGCCCAAGCCATCGATGCGCCTGATAGGAGATATGATCGAATACTGCTCCAAAAAAGTTCCACAATGGTACCCGATCAGCATTTCTGGCTACCACATGAGAGAAGCCGGCTGTAACGCTGTGCAAGAACTGGCCTTCACCTTTGCAAACGCAATTGAATACATCAATACTTGTACAAGCAGAGCAGGACTGAATGTTGATGACTTTGCTCCACGACTTTCGTTCTTTTTCTGCTGCACTATGGAATTCTGTGAGGAAATTGCCAAGTTCAGAGCGGCTCGGCGGATCTATGCCAAAATAATGAAAGAGATGTTTCATGCAACAAATCCTAAATCGCAGCATCTCCGCTTCCACGTTCAGACATCTGGCGAATCACTGACTGCCCAGCAAGTTGACAATAACATTGTCAGGGTCGCGACGGAAGCACTTGCTGCAGTACTTGGTGGATGCCAATCGTTGCATACCAACTCCCGTGATGAAGCGCTTGCACTTCCAACTGAAGAATCAGTCAAGATCGCGCTCAGAACTCAGCAGATAATTGCTACTGAGACGGGAGTTAGCAAAACTGTGGATCCGATGGGTGGCTCATACTACATTGAATACCTTACAGCCAAGATAGAAGAAGAGGTTAACGAGTATCTCAAAAAGATAGAAAGGATGGGCGGTGCACTAGTCGCGGTGGAGAAGGGCTTCTTCCAAGAAGAGATCAGGAATAACGCATATCAATTGAAGAAAGAAATTGACGAAAACAAGCGCATTATTGTGGGCGTCAATAAGTATCAAGACGAGCATGATGTCGAGCCGAAGATCAACAGGATAGATCCATTGCTGGAGCAAAAACAATTAGCAAATGTCAAGGAATTCAGGAGCAATCGCGACAAGTCAAAGGTTGACCAAGCGCTATCACAACTCCAAAAGGCAGCTGAAAAGGATGACAATAACTTAATGCCGCATATCATCAATGCAGTTAAGAGCTACACTACGCTTGGCGAAATTAGCAGCACTTTACGAAATGTGTTTGGAAGATACGAACCCAAGATATCTTTCTAGAGTGTAAGAAGAACTCTATATATATAGAGAGAGTGCAAGAACCGAGCTGGTGATAGTGGTGGTGGTGGTGCCATCTACGACTCTACAAGCTAAAGGAGCAGTTTAGGTTTTGCTTGTGCAGTTGCCATTTTCATTAGTATCCAAACCCGCGGCCTTATGTTGGCAAAACATTCTGAAAGTGACTGTGTCTTGAGATATGATCAGCTTTTCGAATATTGAATTTATTTCAAATGTCTATTCATATATGCGTGTAATGCATCAGTGATAAGTTACGAGGGGCTTGATTTGATTTGACCTTTCTTCGTCCAATACAAAAAATATCAAGATCTGCGAGTCAGCTGCCTACTAGAGGCGCACGCCTGTCGTCGTGTTGAAAAGACAACCTTTAACTGATGATCATAATAATCGAGACAAATAACGTAGTGATTGGTCAAGAGATAGATATGCATAGGCCAATAGAAAGTCTGTAGAAATAACCTATTTAACTGAATTCCGCAAAGGCAATTTAATGCAGGAGAATAAAAGCTTAGACTCCAAAAAACAAGAAGAATTCTTATGGGTTGCCACTTTCCTGCCGCTAAAGAGTTGGAAATATATGATTCCTTTTCAGGTGATGACCTCAAAAGTACTGAAGCAAGCAAAAGAAACCAAAGGAGTAATGAACTATGCTGTCAGGGCTGATTTTCCAAAAAAGCACTTCTGGACGCTATCTATTTGGAAAGATCAAGATTCTCTTAGGCACTTTGTTATGGCAGAGCCCCATGCAACTGCTATTAAGAAGTTCACTGAATGGGCTGGAGAGGGCTCTGCATTTGTGGAATGGACTAGCTCAAGTAATTCAATTGATTGGGCAGAAGCTCTAGAACGGCTTAAGAATCCCACCTTTTACTACAAGAATCAAAAATAATCTCCTGCAATATTTATGATTTATAGATTATATACTTTTACGAATTGTTTTAAAGCAGCTTTGGACCATTAAGTCACTTTACATGAGTGGATATAACGCAAAATGAAATCATAACCCTGATATCATATAATTGGCAAACTTACGGCTTTACTAGCCTAACATCCATTTACTTTACTCTTAGTAACATCCAATCCCGCTTTCTTAGTAGGAGTTTCTCCCTTCAAAACCAAAGCTAGACTACCATGTAATACTGTAGCGGGGTTACCTGAACTTCTGGGATTAGATTAATAAAATCTCAGTGGCTTTCTCTACTATCAAATGAGAGTCGACCATATAGCTATTGCAGTTAATAATGTGCAGCAAGCACTAACCGACTACCAAAAAATACTCAATGTTGACGAGCTGAAAATAGAGGAAGTGCCCAATGAAAAGGTCAGGGTCGCGATGCTAATGCTCGAAGACACTAGAATAGAATTAATGGAGCCAATGGCTCCTGACAGTCCAATTTCAAAGTTCCTACAAGAACGTGGGGAAGGCATACACCATATAGCAATCACTGCTGACAACATCGAAAAGGATGTTGCAAGGGCATCTGAGAAGGGTATGAAAATGCTTGGCGGATTGCGCACAGGCTCGTACGGCCGCAAGATCACATTTATACATCCTCAATCACTTCACGGTGTCCTGACGGAGTTCTGTGAAGCGCCACCACTGTCAGAAGACGCCACAGAAGAATAACAATAATAATAAGAGCAAAACCGGGATTTTGTCTTGTATTGCAAACTTGCGAACAGCTTACCAAGCTACTGGCTGAAAGTGTGAAGAGAAACCATGCTGACGCACTGCTGCTCTCCGGAGGGCTTGATAGCAGCATTTTGGCAAGTATACTACGGCCACAATACTCACTTGCGGCAGGATTTGGAACAGCTGCTCCTGATCTTGTCTATGCAAGGCAGGTTGCAGAAAGATACAGCAAACACCATGTTGAAGTTATTTTTGGACAAAACAAAATGGCAGAGCTGGTCGGGCAGGTTATACAAATTTTTAGAACATTTGATCCGATAGAGATCAGGAATTCTGCCGTGGCACTTGCAGGCATAGAGTGGGCAAAAAGCGATGGCTATTCTAGTGTAATGACTGGTGATGGAGGCGACGAGTTGTTTGCGGGCTACAATTACTTTTCTCGCTATTATTCTGACATGCAAAGATTTGATTCAGAGCTGCGAAGGCTGTGGCAGATCATGCATTTTTCTTCAAGAAAACTAGGTGAATATACCGGTATTGAAGTGAAAACTCCTTTCCTTGATGAGAAGTTTGCGTCATTTGCAAAATTGATCAGCGTGAACGACAAAGTGGGCGAACATGATGGTAAAAAGTGGGGTAAGTTCATTCTTAGAAAATGCTTTGAACCA
>Ga0126308_10000997_pt1 | contig 10668 bp, 11 predicted proteins | sample Plot55_FD_92533 | JGI IMG/M metagenome (GOLD analysis project Ga0126308, IMG submission 92533) | Serpentine soil microbial communities from UC McLaughlin Reserve, CA, USA - Plot55 | ecosystem: Environmental > Terrestrial > Soil > Grasslands | place: USA: UC McLaughlin Reserve, Lake County...
GCTCGCGCCATGTGCGGTCGGATTCGTCAGGGGATCGATGATCTTCAGCTGCTCGATGACCGAACCGGGCCATCCGTGCGTGACGATCAGCGGCAACGCATCGTCATGCTCGGAACGAACGTGAATGAAATGAATGTCTAGCCCATCGATCTCGGTGATGAAGTGCGGCAAAGCCTTCAGCCTCGCCTCGCACTTGCGCCAGTCGTACTCTTCCGCCCAGTAGCGCGCGAGCGCCTGCATCGTCGCCAGCCGCGGGCCCTGCGACTGATCTTCGACGGTCTCTTTCTCGGGCCAGCGCGTGGCCTCGATGCGACGGCGGAGGTCGACGAGTTCCCCTTCCGGAACGTCGATGTGGAAGGGGCGGATTGTGCTGTCTTCGGCCGCTGTGTCCAGCTCCACGGGAAGCGGGCCGGGAAGTGGGCCGGACGTTGTCTTCTCGGACGTTGTCTTCTCAGTCATTGCGTCTCCCCTCATCCGTGCACGGGGACAAACCGCTCGAGCGGTTCGGGGACGAGAAGGACATAGGCGGCTCCTGACGCTTGCGGGTTCCGCGCGACCGCTAGGTCACGCGCCACGCCGGCCAAGTGTCGGAGCCGGAAGCGACTGCCCGCCTGGGGTGAGGGCGGGACGACCTCAACGCTAGCACCCGCCTGGCGGGGGCGCTGCGGAATCACGCAGCGGGCCTATGCACCGCCGGATGAATTTCCCGCTAGGAGCGAGAGAAGCGAAAAGGGACGCCCTGTCCGTCGCGGCCAAGGTCGATCCGCCCGCAGGGGAGTACACTCGCCGGGGAGGCAGAGATGAGCCAGCGCGAGACCGAGCACCTGCGCGTCCTGATCGCGAACGAGCGCAAGGATCGCTTGGCCCTCGTCGCGCCGATCGTGGCCGCGCTCGGGCACGAAGTGATCGCGCGAGAGATCGAGGTGGAGGACGTCGGAGCAGTGACGGCGCGCGAGCGGCCGGACGTCGCCCTCGTCGGCCTCGGCGAGAGCTCCGAGCATGCGCTCGAACTGGTCGACAAGATCGTGCATGAGGCCACCTGTCCCGTGATCGCCCTCATCCACGCCTCCGATCCCGACTTCGTCAAGGAAGCATCCAAGCGCGGCGCCTTCGCCTACATCACGGATGCCGACGCCCAGGACTGGCAAAGCTCGATCGACATCGTGTTACGCCGCTTCAGCGAGTACCACGATCTCGAAGGCGCCTTCGGCCGCCGCGCCATCACCGAGCGGGCCAAGGGAATCCTCATGGAACGCCACTCGATTGACGAGCCAGCGGCTTTCGAACTGCTCCGAGAGCACGCGCGCGCGACGAACCGGAAGCTCGTTGACGTGGCCTCCGCAGTGGTCGACGGCCACCGCTTGCTGCCGAAGCAGCCACACTCGCCCGCGCCGACTCTCGGTGCGGGGGGATAAAGCTGGGGAACTAGGCTTCAGAATTGGGGTCGCGCGCGGGTGTCTAGCTCGGGCACGCTCCCGCGCGAAGCCAGCCTGCGGACCGGCTTTGAAGCTGGGTTTTCCATAACGTTTTCCACGGGCGCCCACGCTCGGAAACACACCGCTCCGTCAGAAGGAAAAAGCCCCCGTTTGCGGGGCCTTTCTGAAGTCCTCTGAAGGACTCGAACCGTCGACCCCCTCCTTACCATGGAGGTAGTTGCAGCCCTGACTACGAGCATGCCCCGACAAGAATCGAACTTGTGCACGCGGTTTAGGAAACGCCGTGCTCGAAGCGTAGAAGAGCGCAGTAGCGGTATTCTCGAATTGGTTTCACCGTCTGATGTTGTCTAAAGTGAAGACAATCTTTCGCGCGTCGGCCGTGCGACCAACTTTCTGGTAGGACGTGGTCAGCAGCACTGAAGCTGCCGGCAGGAACAGCTACACACAACCGCTCCGATCGACGCGGCTCGACGTTCGCCGATTTTGGCCTTAGCTCGAGTTGATCGAAAGGTCGAGCTTCTTCTGCGTTTGACTGATCACTCAATCGGACACCGCGATTCGAAGAACCTTTTCGGTTACAGCGCGGAGGAGGTGAGAACGATGCCGACGTGGGCCTGGATCTTGATCTTGGTTGGTGCAGCCCTTGTGCTTGTGCTGCTGGTCGCCGGGCTGATGGCTCGACGCCGGAGCGGGCGGCTTCGGGACAAGTTCGGTCCCGAATACGACCGAACGGTAGAGAGTAGCGGCGGCCGACGAGCAGCAGAGGCGGAACTGGAGGGCCGCGAGGCGAAGCGGCAGCGTTTGCGGATCGCGCGCCTCTCGCCCGAGGCGCGCGAGCGCTACCTGGGTGAGTGGGGCGACCTGCAACAGGGGTTCGTGGATCAACCGTCGCGATCGCTCCTCGACGCGGATCGCTTAGTGACGGAGGTCATGCGTGAGCGCGGCTATCCGATGGACGATTTCGAGCAGCGCGCAGCCGACATATCCGTCGATCACCCGCAGGTCGTCGAGCATTATCGGGCCGCTCACAGGATCTACACCGCTGATGAACGAGGTGAGGCGACGACGGAGGAGCTCCGGCAGGCAGTAGTCCACTACCGGGCACTGTTTGAGGAACTGGTCGAGAAGAACGGTGTAGCCCAAGCCGATGAATCGGAGGTTCGAAGTGGAGGAAGAGAAGGCGAAGCAGGAACAGCCACCGAGCCGCGACGCTAGCTATACGGAGCGCGGCGGCGAAGAGGAAACGGCGCAATCGAGTCCCGGCGCAACGGAGGGCGCCGCCGAAATGGCCACTGGCGAGGATGGCCAAGCGCTGTTCGAGTCGAATGAACGTGACGGGCTCTGGCAGCGCTGGAGCGACATTCAGTCGAACTTCGTCGATGATCCGGAGCGGTCAGTCGCAGAGGCGAATGTGCTCGTCTCGGATCTGACAGAGCGGCTCGTCAGCAACTTCCGATCCGAGCAGACTCGCCTGCAAGAGCAATGGGAACGGGGTGACGAGGTGTCGACCGAGGAATTGCGGGTAATCCTGCAGCGCTACCGCATGTTCTTCGACAGGCTGCTTCAGCTCTGACGACGGGGGGATCTGGCGATGCAGGAGCAGACATGGAGCTTTCGCGAGGACTTCGGACGAATAGACGTCAGCGGCTTCAACGTCGAAGCCGTCGATGGAAAGGTGGGCAAGGTCGATGAGGCGGCACTCGAGCCGGGAGAGAGCTATCTCGTGGTCGATACCGGGCCACCACTGGTCGGCAAGAAGGTATTGCTGCCTGCGGGCCTCGTCTCCGGGATCGATCGCGACGACGAGGTGGTCTACCTCGTCTGCACGGAAGACGAGATCAAGAAGGCTCCTGAATACGATCGCGACCGTCAGCGGGATGCCGCCTATCGCGAGCAGGTCGCCGCCTACTACGCCGCTGGCAGTGGCCTAGGCGGTGACGATTCGGCAGTCGAGCACGATCGTCGCGGCGCTGCCGAGGGAGACATGCCCCGGAATACAACGTCTTGAAGGAGGATGGAATGCGATTGCAAACGCTTAATGATTTGTTCGTCGACCAGCTACAGGACTTGTATAGCGCAGAACGGCAGCTCGTCGAGGCGCTGCCGAAAATGGCTTCGGCCGCCTCGCACGATGAATTGCGCGAAGCTTTCGAGCAGCACCTGCACGAGACACAGGACCACGTAAACCGCTTGACGGAGATCTTCGGCGGAATGGGTGTAGCCCCCACAGGTGCGAAGTGCGAGGGGATGGAAGGGTTGATCCGCGAAGGCGAGCGCGTTATTGGCGCCGAAGGCGATCCAACTGTTCGTGACGCGGCCCTGATCGCGGCGGCGCAACGAGTCGAGCACTATGAGATCGCTGGGTACGGCACCGTACGGACGATCGCCGATGAGCTCGACCTCGACGACGCGCAGGATCTTCTTGATCAGACGCTCGACGAGGAGAGCAACGCCGACAAGCTGCTGACGAAGATTGCCACAGGAGGAATGATGAAGGCCGGGATCAACGAACGCGCAGAGCGTTGACGAAGACTCTCGAAGCGTTTCGCCGCAGCGAATAGTGGCATTCCAGGCGGCGAGTCCGCCGCCTGGAATGCGCTCAGATCTCGCTTAAACTTAATCCGCCCGAACTCATGGTGCCGTAGGTGCGCATAGGCCTTGGGGGACGACCGTGAGCGCCTGAGTCGTAGCGCTGACGGACTCATTCGCCCGACGCCACTTGGTTGGCTCGTTGCAGACCTGTGACGAAGATCGAACGTTCCTTGTCCGGTCGCGGGGTGAAGATTCCTCAGAAGATGTCCAGCACGTTGACGCTTGAGCTGCGCGGCCGGGAAGCGCTTGAAGAAGTAACCGAGCGAGCGTTGCGCCGCTTCCTGCGTGGCGGGACATGGCCGGCGATCGCACGCGAGATCGCCTGGCACGCCTTGCGCGTTACCGAATCGGACCACACGAGGCTGGATGGTTTGACAGTGTTGGTGGAGGCAAAGCTTGCTCAGACAATCGACGGGCTTCACGCCAGGGTCGCGACTATCTGGATCGCAGCAACTGAAGACCATCTGCGGAGCTGGCCGCACGATCGAGAAGGCGCGGAGAGGATCGCTCTGCTGGACGGGTACGAGGAGGCCATGCGGGCGCTGAGCCGTCAATACGTCGATCTGCTCGAGTGGTCGGTTGCCGTCATCGGCGAGCCTCAAGGACTCAAGGGCTGGCCCGACAGCCGATGGCTCCGACGAGGAACGAGCGACGCGCAGTTCTTGAAGGTGAAGCTGCCAGCCCTCGTCGTGCAAGGGTTGAGGCAGCGGATAGCCCCGTTCGGCTGGTCACGTCGCGACGCTGCCTGACAGCTACTTGGAACCGGCCTTAAAGTCGCGGTCCCAGGGTAACGCCGTCTTCAGACGAGTAGAGTCACGTGGGTCTCTGCGGACATGATCGAGTTTGACTTAAACGGGCGAAAGCTCGCACTCGAAGAAACCGTTGTGCGCGAGCTGCGCGGAAGAGCGCTGGCAGGCGCTGGTTCTTCATCGACTCTCAACGACCTTGGGGTGATTCTGGAACGGGCGCTCTCCGAGCAAAAGCCGGTGACGCTTCGACGAGCAGAATCGCGAGCGTTGGAACGGCTGCTTGCTGCGTCGACCTGATAGGGCGTCTGGCATTTGCGGTCGCTGGTAGTCCTAGAGCAACTTGCAGAGTGCTCCGTCATGACTGCTCAGTCTCACTTGGGAAGGCGGCTTAATCGTTTGAGGGACGGCCAGCCGCTTCTCCCGCCCAGCCATGTGACGCGCCCGTCTCTCGGATGGGCCGCCGGCTAACGAAGCCAGGGCGCGAGAAGCTCTTCGATCTGGCGACAACCTCGTGGTGAGGCGAGTCGGCAGCACACGCGCTTTCCCTCCACTACCACGAGCGTTGGCGTTTCTTCGAGTCCGAAGCGATCCATCAGCTCGGGTTCCGCTTGCACGTCGATTCGGTAGAGGCGGAATGAGTCGTGGTTCTGGCGCCTCTGCAGGACCTGCGACAAGTAGCCCTCGATACGACGCGACTTGCCCGAGCGGCCATCGAAGAAGAAGACCAGTCGAGGCCGCTCGGGAGTCGAAACGGCGGTGCGGGTCCTGCTCGCTCCGCGCCCGTAGTGCTCACGGTGGATGCCGACGATTGCGTTCGAGATCGCCGCCGAAAGCTTGCCTCGATCCCGTGATGGGCGCCGATTACATCATCTGCTTCATGGAGGACATCTACACCCCCGTCGAGAAGACGCTGATCGAGGCAGGCCGGTTCGAGGCCGTCCAGGCGACGAGGAGCGCCTTCCAGGACACGATGCGCCAAAGGTTCTCCGATGCGGTCGAGGAGCTCAGCGGGCGGAAGGTCGTCGGCTTCCTCTCACAGGTCCACGTCGATCCTGATCTCTCGGTGGAGACCTTCATCCTCGAGGCCTCCGACGGAGGATCGGCCTAGCACTAGCGCGTGGTTGGTGCCATTCTTCGGCTCTAGGGCCTGCGAGGTGAAGGTCCGGTCGGCCCTTCTCTTCGAATGAACGTCGGGCCGTGGAAAGGGCGCGCGCCGGGTGAAGCGCCCGACCCACGGCGGTCGCGATCGCGCGCTGCGGCCCGCGTATGCGGATGGCACTTCGAGCAGAATCGACCGAGATCGCTTGCGCGGTCGAGTTGATGCGGAATTGCGCCGCATGAAGGAGCAGCGCGTGCGGGTCGGGTGTCACAGGATTCTCCTCTGGGTAACGGCCGGATGGCGTCGTGCGAAACCGCTACCCACTCCGCCATCAGACCCCGGCTGTTCCAGCGCCCTGTCTCAGCGCGCGTCCTCTGCGGGCGTCCGCTCGGCCGTCGGAATGGCTCGGCGCCCCTGGAGCGGCCCGCGTTCCTGCTCCTCACCTACGGCTGCCAGACGCCGTAGGTGATGCTCACATCGTCTACGGAGCGACGCTCGACGGCTTCGTCTCGCTCACGAGCTGATTGATGCAGGGCAAGGTCGTCGTCATCACGGGAGCCTCGTCGGGAGTGGGGCGCTCCTGCGTGCGTGAGTTTGCCCGCCAGGGCGCCCGCATTGCTTTGATCGCTCGCGGGAGAGATGGCCTCGAGGCGGCAGAGCGCGAGGTCGAGGAGCTTGGCGGCCGGGCACTCGTCGTCCCGCTCGACGTCGCTGACGCCGGGGCAGTCGAGTCGGCCGCCGCGGCCGTCGAGGCGCAGCTTGGACCGATCGACGTCTGGGTCAACAACGCGATGCTCTCCGTCTTCTCGCCGGTCGCAGAACTGAGTGCCGAGGAGGTACGACGTGTCACCGAGGTGACCTATCTCGGCTACGTCCATGGAACACTGTCGGCCCTACGGCGGATGCGCCCGCGCGACCACGGCGTCATCATTCAGGTCGGCTCGGCCCTTGCCTACCGGGCGATCCCCTTTCAGGCCGCCTATTGCGCGGCTAAGCACGCGATCGAAGGCTTCACCGAAGCCCTGCGCTGCGAGCTCCTGCACGATGGGAGCAACGTCCGCGTCACCATGGTGCAGCTGCCGGCGCTGAACACACCGCACTTCAGCGTCGTGCGTACGCGTCTTCCCCGCCGCCCACAGCCGGTCCCGCCCATCTTCCAGCCGGAATTGGCTGCGCGCGCGGTCGCCTTCGCGGCGGAGCATCCTCGGCGGGAGCTCTGGATCGCTGGGTCCACCGTCCGCGCGCTTCTCGGCAACAAATTCGTGCCCGGCTTGCTTGACCACTACCTCGGCCGGACCGCCTACGACGCGCAGCAAGCCGGATTGCGGGCCGCACGCGATCGTTCTGACAACCTCACCAGCCCACTACCTGGCGACCGAGGCGCCCACGGGATCTTTGACCGCGAGGCACACTCGCGAAGCCTCCAGTTCCTGGCGCTGATCCACGCGCGCCTACTCGCCGCCGGCGCAGTCGCGGCCGCCGCCGCGGCGGCGCTCGTGATGAGGAGAGAGCCACGATGACAACTCGCGCCTGCGCGACCCGCGCCATCTGGCAGGCGCGCTTGGTAAAGCGCTCGAGCTCGAGTCCTTTCGAGGCGCCAAGACTTTCTTAGGCGCTCACTTCCTCTGGTTCTCGTAGAGCCGCCGCTGGCGCTTTCGCGCCGCGCGGTAGATCTCGGTCACCTCGTCGCGTGGGCCCACCGCCTCTCCTGTGGGCGCTTCGTCAGCAGCGAAGCCGAGCCGCTGGAGCGCCAGCACGGCCGCGCCGCGTGCCGACGTCTCGCACACCCCCGAGCGCATGATCGGCTGCCCGAGCACGTCGGCCAGGATCTGAATCCAGCCGGGCTGCGCGCGAAGCGCCCCACCGGTGGCCACGATCTCTCTTACGCCGGGGATCAGTTCGGCGATCTCGGCAAACCGGTACGCGACGCTCTCCAGCGCCGCCTGGAAGATCTGCTCGGGCGTCGTTTCGAACGTAAGCCCGTCGATCGCCCCTCGGCTGGCTCCCCGCCAACCCGGGCTCCGTTCTCCGCCGAGGAGAGCCAGGAACGTAAGGCCGTGCGAATCCGGCTCTCCAAGCGCCGCCGTCTCGTCGAGGCGTAGGGCCTGCTGTAACCAGGTTCTGAGGTTGCCTCCGTCCGAGAGTGCCCCTCCTTCCAAAATCCGTCGTTCGTCCACGTAGTAGCGAAAAAGACCACTCCGAAGTGGCGTCCCGTCGGGCTCATAGCTAACTCGATAGGCGCCGGATGTCCCGATCATCAGGGCGGCTCGCTCTCGCGTCACGCATCCGGCGCCGATGTTTGAGCACGCCCCGTCGCCGACGGGCGGGAACCAGCCGGCGTGCGCCTCACCCTGCCCGAGTAGAGGTGGCAGGCGATCGGCGCTGACGCCAGTGGAATCGAGTAGCTCCCGGTCCCATGACAGGAGCTGTGTGTCGAGCAGCCCCGTTCCCGACGCGATCGAGATCGAGATCCCAAGAACTCCTGTGAGGCGCTGGAAGAGGAGGTCTGGGAACGAGAGGAACCATCTCGTCTCGGCGAGGATCTCCGGCCGTTCCTCCGCGAGCCAGGCGAGCTTCGCCGGCCAGTACGAGGGGTGCAGGGCACATCCGGTGCGGGCGTGGACAGCTTCTGGATTGAGTTCCGTGGCGAGGCGTTCGGCCTGTGTTGTTGCGCGGATGTCCTCCCACGTGAGGACCGGCGTCAAGGGACGGAGCTCATCGTCAACGGCGACAAGGCTGTGCCAGAACGCCGAGATCGCGGAGGTGCTGGCGCTTCGAGCGCTTCCCCCCCGCTGAATTACGGCGAGGGACGCGTCGAGCAGCAGCTCGGCATCGATTTCGCCCTGTCCGACAGGAGTGACCGGGAGTTTCGCAAGTGTGTCTTTGAGCTCGCATCCGCGCTCGTCATAGAGCTGGGCGCGAACGGATGAGGTGCCGACGTCGACAGCTAGCACGCAGGTCACAGCGAGACGATACGCCGTGACATAGACATGTCGGAGCGATGGAAGCCCGGCAGAGGGGCGACAACGTCAGTCGGGGATACGCTGGCGTCCGGCGCGGATCGCGCGGAGGCACCCCTTCGCCAGTACCCGTACACCTCCTCGCCCCGCTGATCCAAGTGCTGAACGTGCGGCACCAGGTGAGTCCGAGGCCGCTGGAGGGAATAGGCGCCACCGTGGAGCCCTGGTATCGCAACGCCATCTTCTACAGCATTTCGGTCGAGGCGTTCATGGACGAAAACGGGGACGGCGTTGGCGACTTCAGTGGTCTTCGTAGTCGGCTCGACTACCTCGAGAGCCTCGGGGTCGATGCGCTCTGGCTCGCACCTATTTATCCGACGCCCAACCGCGACGACGGTTACGACATCACCGACTACTACGGGATCGACAGACGACTCGGGTCGAGCGGCGACTTCGCTGAGTTCCTGTTCGAGGCCGACGGCCGTGGCATGCGCGTGCTCCTCGACTTGGTGGTGAACCACACCTCAGACCGTCACCCCTGGTTCGTGAACGCGACGGCGAGCGACGAGGCGGACTATCGCGACTGGTACGTCTGGTCGCGCAGGCGTCCACGCGCTGCTCGCTCGGGCGTCGTCTTCCCTGGCGTCCAGGCTTCAACGTGGTCGTATGAACAGAAGGCGCGGTTGTGGTACTTCCACCGCTTCTACGACTTTGAGCCCGACCTGAACATGGAGAACCCGCGCGTACGCGCAGAAATCCACCGCGTCATCAGCTACTGGATGCGGCTCGGCGTTTCCGGGTTTCGTATCGACGCTGTTCCATTCATCATCGAAAAACCGCAGCCGAACGGCGGCGCAGCGCAGTTGCACTTTGAGTACCTGCGTGAACTTAGGGAGGTCGTCCAGTGGCGCCGCGGCGACGCGATCCTGCTCGGCGAGGCGAACGTTGTCCCGCGCGACGACGAGCATTACTTCGCCAACGGCGAGGGACTTCACCTGATGTTCAATTTCTGGGTAAACCAGCATCTATTCGCCTCGCTTGCGACAGCGGACGCACGCCCGCTCGCCTCTGCCTTGAGAGCAACTCGGGGCATCCCGGCCAGCGCCCAGTGGGCGTATTTCCTTCGGAACCATGACGAGCTCGACCTCGGGCGGTTGAAGCCGGCCCAGCGTGATGCGGTCTTCGCGCGCTTCGCACCGGAAGGCTCGATGCAGCTCTACGGTCGCGGCATCCGTCGCCGGCTCGCGCCAATGCTCAGTGATCAGCGCCGCCTCGAATTCGCCTACAGCCTGCTCTTTTCGCTTCCGGGAGCACCGGTACTTCGCTACGGCGAAGAAATTGGGATGGGCGACGACCTCCGGCTCAAAGAACGGAACGCGATTCGGACGCCGATGCAATGGTCGAACGAACGCAATGGCGGCTTTTCGACGAGCGAGCGGCTCGTGCGCCCAGTGATCGACAAAGGCCCTTATGGCTTCGACGCCGTCAATGTCGAGGAGCAGCTGCGTAGGCCAAACTCGCTGCTGCGCTGGATGACTGAGCTGATCCGGATCAGGAAGGAGTGCCCCGCAATTGGAGCCGGAGACTGGTGCATCCTGCCCACGGGTAGCCACCATGTTCTCGCGGTGCTCTATTTCCGCCGCGATTCGGTGGTTCTCTGCCTCCACAACTTCGATGAAAGCCCCCAAGAGATCACTATTGATCTGAAGATGCTCTCGGACGGTGAGCGATTGCGCAGCCTGTTTGGCAGCGGCGAGAGTTACGGCTCAGGCGGGCGGCATCGGCTACGCCTCGAGCCTCTTGGCTACGACTGGTACCGCATACGGTGAGAC
>Ga0126308_10000998_pt1 | contig 10667 bp, 11 predicted proteins | sample Plot55_FD_92533 | JGI IMG/M metagenome (GOLD analysis project Ga0126308, IMG submission 92533) | Serpentine soil microbial communities from UC McLaughlin Reserve, CA, USA - Plot55 | ecosystem: Environmental > Terrestrial > Soil > Grasslands | place: USA: UC McLaughlin Reserve, Lake County...
GTGTTCGTGGATGAATCTGGCTTCAACACTTCTATGACGCGCCTGAGAGCCAGGGCTCCAAGGGGAAAGAGGGCTTACGGCAAGGTTCCTCGCAACCGCGGCAAGAACACCACCCTGATCGCCGCGATCACCTTCGAGGGAGGTATGGGTGAGTCGATGACCCTAGAGGGAGCCACGGACGCAGCGGCCTTCGAAGCCTACGTGGAACACTTCCTTGCGCCATCCCTTTGTGAAGGGCAGGTGGTGGTACTCGATGGGCTGGGGGCACACAGGACACAGAAGGTAAGGGAACTCATCCAAGCCAGAGGGGCCGACCTCGTGTTGCTGCCCTCCTACTCACCAGATCTCGACCCCATCGAAGAAGCCTTCAGTAAGATCAAGCAGCCAGTGCGCAAGGAGGGCGCCCGCGTACGCGAGGTGCTAGCGGAGGCGATAGCCCGGGCGTTGGCGGCCGTCACGACAGAAGACCCGGCGGGCTGGTTTGCTCACGCCGGCTATTGGCCTCAGGATCAATCCTTGTGAGTGCCGCTGTATGGCTTCTCTTTCATAGTTGGAGGCACCCATTTGCCAAAGCCTTCATCGGCAGAGGTGTGCTCCAGATATGCGCCGTAACCGCCTAAAGCGAAGATCAGAGCCCCTATGGCCAACAGCCCCCCGCCACCAGCGGCACCCAGCGCAACGCCCTCACCCTATGTACGACCAAAGGTGAAAGTACTGCAGCCAAGCCGATAGCCGCGTAGGCGGCTGCCCAAAGCGGAGGGTTGCGTGAGAGGCCGTGGACCAACATAGCGATGCTCAAGAAGATGTTCGCTAGGCCCCCGAAGAAGGCGAGCACCGCAAGCGGCATCAGACTTCCCCAGCCCGGACGGCGAATGCCGTACCCAAGAACACCAACCCGAAGTACAAGGCAGGCTCACCCATCACGATGTTGTAGGCACCTGGAAGCGGCCAGGTCAGCATCAAGTGCAACCCCGTCACCGCGAGCAGAAGCCCCACAACCGCGAACGCCCACCCCCATGGCTTCTGGTCTGCGAGCGGAGCGTCTAGGAACATTAGCCCGTAAACTACCGTAAGTACCGCCCCAGCCACCACGGCCACCATGATCACGGTCAGATAATCTACGAACATGGAGCGCGTCCCTCCTCTTCCTCGGGCCCCAGTTATCCCTCTGTCTCCACGACCACACCAGGGGCGGCCCCAGAGAAATTCGACCTTCGCCAGAACTATATCCGGCGATGCACAAGTGACGCTAGTGTAGGCTGCAGTAGTTGGGTGAAATAAGGGCTGTACCAACGTCCGTGAAACAACCTTTACAAGCACCCCTGGATATGCTGATATTTGCATTGGGAAAGCAACGCTCGCGTGGGGAGGCGGGTCGGAAAGGTGGCGGAGAAAACAGGCAACTGAGGAGGCTAGAGCCATATGAAGGTGCTAGTGAGTACGGCGAGCAAATACGGATCAACCTCAGAGATCGCTGAGGAGATAGCCAACACGCTGCGTCAGGCGCTCAGCGAGCGCGGCAGGCTCAGTGGCGACCGTGGCGCAGTAGTCGACGTGCGTCCGGCCGAAGAGGTGGCATCAGTTGAGGACTATGATGCGGTGGTGCTCGGTAGCGCGGTGTACGCGGGCCACTGGCTAGAGAGTGCCAGGGAGTTAGCCGAGCGCCACGCGGAGGCGCTTTCCGAGAGGCCGACCTGGCTTTTCTCTAGCGGTCCGATAGGTGAGCCACCCAAGCCTGAAGAGGACCCAGTGGACGTAGCACGCATTCTCGAAGCTACCAAAGCCCGTGATCACCGGGTTTTTGCAGGCAAGCTCGACAAGAGCTCTCTGAGGTTTGCCGAGAAGGCCATCATGGTGGCGGTACGGGCGCCCGAGGGCGACTTCCGCGCCTGGGGGGAGATAAGAACGTGGGCGGAGAGCATAGCCGACACCCTAGCGCGCGAGGGAGCAGTCTGAGGTAGCTAACACATCAGGCAGTGAGGAGTGGTGGCTCGGGCCATTCTGGTACCAACCCCTTAACCCAACAGTACCGCGAACACGGTTGCGACGACGAACAACGCGTAGTAGAGCCCACCGACGAGCAGGTGCCAGTCCCTGATGTGCTGCTTGCGCATGAGCCGCGAGTAGATGAACCCGCCCGACAGCAGGGCCAGGATCGCAGAGAGCAGGCTCAGGCCGGTGAGGTTCCAGTCCGTGAACACGATGCCTATGGCCACCGGGATGGTGCTCTGGAAGACCATCGCACCGGTTATGTTGCCCAGAGCTAGAGTGTCTTTGCCGTTCCGCACCCACAACACGGAGTTGAACTTCTCCGGCAGCTCGGTCGCCAGAGGAGCCAGGATCAAGGAGATCAGACCCGCTGGCATCCCCAAAGCCTCGGAGATCTGCTCTACGGCGCCCACGAAGAGGTGCGCCCCGACCACCATGAGCACCAAAGCGCCCACGAACTGGACGATGATTGCCCACATCGGAGCCCGGAAGATCAAGGGGTGATGCCAGAAGGTCAGCCTCTCTGGCACGTCCTCCAAGCCGCCTCCCGACCGGAGCGTCTGGACGGCGTGGAGCACGTAGGCGGCGACCAGCAACACCGCGACTAGGACGTCGGCCCACACAGCAAGATCCAAGAGCCCGACCCCGGCGGCCACTGCGAAGGCGACGAAAAAGAAGCCAACGTCCCGTCCTATGATTCTATCGTCTACCTCAACTCTAGCCCCGGCTTCCCTCCTGTGCCGGTAGCCTAGTATGCCCATCCCGACCACGAACATCGCCAGCGTAGCCAGCATGAACGGCGCCCCAAGTATGGCCCCGATCCCGATCTCACCCGCCGAGTGCGGGTCCCTACCGGCGAAGACGGCTCCCAGGATGGCTACTATTGGGATAATGGTCTCGGGAAGGGCGGTGCCCAAGGCGGCGAGCACGCTGCCCACGGCGCCCTGACTGAGCCCCAGCCGGTCGCCTAGGATCTCGACTGCGTTAGTGAATAGGTAGGCCGCGATGAGTATGGTGGCCAGTGAAACGGTCAGACCTATGGTCGTCACCTTGCTACTCCTGCGTCCCGTGCTTGTGGACTATCATCTGTCGTTCGCCGCCTTGGCTCGTCCAGTATAGGGCCCCGGTACCCGATCTTGGCGGTTCTATTCGCGCCCCGCGTCCTAGTTGAAGACGCTTGACGCTGAGCGGAGACCTCGCCATCGCTGATAGAACCGTCGAGTACGGAAGCAACCGCTCCTACAACACCGCCATAACCGAGATCGAGGATGGGAAAGTCAAGAGGCTGGACAATACCTCGCTGCGCCCTTCGAAGCGCCGCAGTGGCGAGCCCAGCAGGCAGAAAAAATAAGCACAACCTCTATTCGCCGAAGTGCCTAGAATAAGAAGTTTTCTCGGAAGTCCGCATAGCCGCGGTCCAACACTATGGGTGTCCCTGGCTGAGATCGGCTGGTTGCATCACCTTCAGGTATCGCTCGAACCCGGCTAGCCCGAACATTAACCGTACATACCAGGGCAACAACGGTTGCGCGACCTCCCGACTCACTAACTCAGGTTCTACAACCTCCCAGGTTTCGCCTCTGGTCTCGATCGTCGCTCGGCCAGCAGCCAATACGTTCCTGAGCAACGGGCAACAACCCCACCGACAGAGGCAAGTCAGGAGCGAAGATAAACCTCCTGGTAGACGGGCGTGGCGCTCCTATCTCGATCGTACTCACCGGGGCCAACCGCCACGATAAAGTCTCAGCTATCGAACTGATCTGCTCGGTAGTGACAAAGAGTCCAGCGCACAAAGAGCAGCACCTGTGCGCCGACAAAGCCTCTGACTCAGACGATTTGAGGAAGTTTTTCGCTTCTGCAGGCTACGTTGCGCACATCAAGGCCAATCCTAGGACAAAGCAACTCGCCGAATGCGGCACCGAGTATCCGCCCAATGATGAGTCCTCAAATAGGATTCATCCGGCGAGGCGATGGATGGTGGAGCGAACGATCTCGTGGCTCGTCAAGCGACGCAGCCTCCGAACTCGCTGGTCGAATAAGGCTGGCAACTGGCTGGCGCTCGTTGAGCTTGCCTGCGCCCATATCCTGCTCAACTTGGCGGATTTCGGATAGAGTCTTAATTAGCGAGACTCTAGCTCTTCTTCCTCTAACATCCACGGCACCGCTAACCTTTCTTCAGCTCCCTTGTATGCTCTCCGCAATGCAGACCTATCTGTGTATTTGTGGTTAGGAAACCGCTCGTTCCAACGTCTTGTTAGCTCGGCCCACCTTGGCTTTTCTCCCGGCTCGGCATACGCAGTGACAAATCGGAAGGCAGCCAAGCTCTTTGTCTCAAGCGGGCGGTTGTCCCCTAGCTGCACACTACGGTAGGCGCGGCGTATGGTCTCCTCAGAGATCCACGGCTCGAAGATCAAGCGAAATGCCCCGCTACTTGCATTACGATGGATCTTAAGAGGCTCTACCTCCGGTGGCTCGTCTGTGAGCACAAACCAGGCAGCGTCTCTTAGCGGCCAGGGATAAAGGGAGCAGAGCCAGCGGCCAAGGTCTCTTAGGGTTTGCCCGTTCTCGCCATGAATTAAATCCATGGCGCCGGTGGCGTAGATGTCGATAGGCTCATCCAGCATAGCCAACGAATCGGATTCTAGAGCCCTACTCAACACTTTGTACTCATGACGTGAGTGGGATGCCCTGCTTCGGTGCATCCAGCCACCTACCAAATCTTTGAGCTCTTCTATGTCTGGAAACGGGCCTGTGGCAGCATACTGCAGCTCTGACGCCAGATCCATGTCGTCCTTGGAGGAGAGTCGCCCTCCAAGCTCGCTTCTTATAAACTCAACCACCGCTTCCGGCCTTAGGACGCTACCGCCTAACTTCTTTCTCCGAAAATCACACACCTCGGGGAGTAGTGCGGCTCGCTTCCCCAGATATGGTGATAGAGCAGCAGCGTGCTCCTTCTCGTGTTCGTTCAGCTCCACTTCTATAGAATAGAATTGTGGTCGCCGCCCAGGCGGTTTGGTGCGCCCAAGCATCCGCCGCTGGCGGTTCGCCAAGCGATCGGCTTCGGCCTCGAACTCCTCCCATCCCGAATCTCCACTACACACGTCGCTTACGTAGTGATCCTCCTCGAGCCATTCCCAGAGCATCTCCTTATCAGGAGCGCTTACTTCTCTATCAAATTTTCTTCTGAGCTCCGCTTCATCCATTTGTGTACCTCAATTGGATCTCTCATGTACACAATACTATAGATCTAGAAGGAACGGTTCAGCAGAGAAAAGGAGAAGACGTGAGTAGCAACACGCACAACCAGTGGCTCAGCCTCAAGGACGTCGAGCGACTGCTGGGCATCGGCAGGACCAAGGCCTACGAGCTCGTCGCTACCGGTGAGCTGCCCGCCGTCAGAATCGGGCGGTGCATTCGTGTTAACCGCAGGGAGCTCGATGAGTGGTTGGAGGCTCAGCGCTATGCGGACTCGATCAGGCGCGACGTCGCTTAATTACGACGGCAAAGGATCGATGACTATGACGACTAAACCCGATCACATACGCTCCGACGACACCACGAAAGACTATCTCCCTAGCCTGGGCGGCGTCTCCAACCTCAACACGCCCCTCAACCTGTGGGACCATCTCTTCGCCGATCAGAGCGGCTACCTGGCGCTGTTCTCGGCTACCAGGGGACCTGACCTCAAGACGTTGGTGGCTGTCGCTGAGGGATACCTCTCCTGGCCCGAGGAGGCCGGTGCTGCGGTCGAGTACGCTGTCACCGAGTCGACCAAGGGTAGGGAGGTCTACTTCTGCGCTCACCTCCTCACAGAGAAGCGCAGGATCAAGGAGAACGCCGCCCCGGTGCTTGCCCTGTGGGCCGACGGTGACGGAGCCAAGGTGCCGCCCCACCTTCCTCACCCCACCGCCGTGGTCGAGTCTTCCCCGGGAAGGGATCACTTCTACTGGAGACTCACTCGGCCCATATCCCCTGAGGAGGCAGAGTTGCTCAACAAGAGGCTGGCCTACGCTATGGGTGCAGACAAGAGCGGCTGGGATTTGGGTCAGCTCTTGAGGGTGCCTGGGACGCGCAACTTCAAGTACCCCAACTGTCCCATGGTGACGATCAAGGAGATAAGAGAGAAGGAGATGAGGGATGCTGGCTGAATGCTACGACCCCGACTACCTCGATAAGGTGTTGCCCCCTTTGCCCAGGGGCAAGGAGGCGTACCTGGAGGAGGCGCGCCTGCAGATCGACGAAGGTGAGCCGCCTGTACGCCTTGAGGGCGAGGACCTGGAGGTGTGGGAGGGTAGGTGGCCGGCTTTGAAGGAGGACGGCACCGTGGACACCTCCGCCACGCTTTACAAGATCGGCTGCGTGCTGGCCGCCAAGGGGGCTTCGAAGGGCACCATCGCTAAGGCCCTCGAAGAGCGCGACGAGGCTCTTGGCTACTTCAAGTACGCAGACCGTCGCGACCAGAGGGAGTACGTAAGGATCGCCGCCAAGGTGGTTGCCAACATCGAGGAGGAGTACAGCAACGAGAAAGTGCGAAGTTCCCTGAGTTCCCGTTCCCTTATAGTTCCGGGAACTGAGGGAATGAAGGATGGCGTCGAGGCCAAGCGCGAGATCAAAGTTGTTTCGTTCGGTGAGATCTCCGAGCCTGCCCCGCGCAAGTGGCTTGTTGAGGATCTCCTCCCACAGGCCGCACCGTGCAAACTCTACGGCGACGGCGGACTCGCAAAGTCCTACCTGGCAATGCACCTGGCTACCTCCGTGGCAGCCGGCTTGGAGGAGTGGCTTGGCTATGAGGTGAGGAGGTGCCCCACGCTCTACCTGGACTTCGAGCTCGATGAGGACGAGCAGGGCCGCCGCGCTTTCAGGATCGCCCGCGGGCTGGGGATGGAGCGCCCTCCCTCAGATCTCTTCTACATCTGCGCTCTGGGCCATAAGAGCAAGAACGCCTTCCAGGCCGCCCTCAACATCTGCTTCGAGCGCGGCGTAGGGCTGATGATCCTCGACAGCGAGAATCCCGCGCTGCAGGGTGACGCCGAGACCGCCAAGGATGTTATCGGCTTCTACCGTGAATATGTCGATCCCTTCAGGGAGGTCGGCACCTCGGTTTTGACCATCGATCACCAGGCCAAGCTCACAAGGGGCGAGAGGAGCGAACACAAGAGGGCCTTCGGTTCTGTGTTCAAGGAGAACCTCTCCCGCTCCGTTTTGCAGGTGGTGAAGAGCATCGGGGGCGACGACAACCTCACTATTAACTTGCGCCACACCAAGTCTAACTTCGGTCCCTGCCAGGATGAGACGTCTGTGCGGCTCTCCTTCTCGGAGGACGCTGTGTGGGTAGAGAGGCTCGATGAGGCGATCTACGTGCCCGAGTCCACCACGGCCCGCGCGGAGGTAATCAAGGCTCTTTCTAAGGACGGGCCAATGTACCCCGAAGATATCGCCGAGATCACTGGCCTGGAGAAGAAGACGGTGCAGAACACACTCTCTGAACTTCGGAAGGCCTCACTGGTAACCAACACTGGTGAGAGGCGAGGGCGCACTCACCAGGTGGACCTTCATTCCCGTGATTCCCATCTTATTAAGGGAACGGGAACTCAGGGAATCTCGTGAAGACATCGCGCTAGCGGGAAGGAGAATCGATCATGGATTACTAGCTGGCAGTGGCGGTGAAAGTAACGAACTTCCCCACTATTGGGGACCTCAAGAAGGAAATACTTAACATGATCAGCAATATACAGATCGATCGTAAGAGTGGCGTAGGCTGGACTATTACGTGGGCCAATGTCTCCACGGATCCCAGTGAAATCGACGTCCAGAAGTACCTGACCGTCTATGAGCAGGGTGAGGAGCTCAACCAGAGTTTGCTCCTCTTCGACAGCGCGTATGAAGCCAACGCTTACATCCTGGCCAACGCTCCAGGCCCCGCTCCCGAGGGCCTCGCGTGGACCGTTGCAGAGTTCACCGCCTATGGTTTGCTCGTGACCTTGCGCGACAACCCGAACATAGCGGCTGTGGTCTGCAATCCGCAGGACGAGGAGGTTAACGTACTCCCCGCTGCTGGGCTGATCGAGGGGCTCACCAAGGCCCTGGATCAGCCGGAAGGCGACGCTGCTTAGGTACCATCAGAGCGTGAGGTTGTAGGTACCGGGGACCACTTACCCTGGCACCCCCACCATCTACAGGATTCGTAGGAGAACAAGAAGGCATGTTGATATCTATATACACTCCTCCCAGGGATATGCCACCCCTCAGGCGGCTGAGGTTCGGGCGCGGTCTATCTATAAAGGAACTCTCCGCTAGAACAGGCTTGAGCCCCAACACCATCTATCGCCTGGAGACAGGAGGGCGCACTTCTCCCACCACCGAGACGCTCAAAATCATCGCCGACTTCTACGGGATGACGTGTGAGCAGGTCGCCGAGATGGTCCCGCCTCCTCCTGCTCCACGCAAGGCTATAAAGGAGATAAGAGACGCTAAGGGCATAACCGGACGCGATTTGGCCAAGCTCTCGGACATCTCCTACCGCACGTTCTTGAGGGCTCAGCGCGGAGAGCCGGTAGAGACAGAGGTCATAGAGCGCATCGCCAACGTCTTGAGGGTCCCCCTGCATGTGATCGCTCCGGATCTCTTCAGCCCTCCGCTCGATCCCCGCTCCATAGCCCCTCCTCGCATCTTGCCTGAGGAACCTGATAAGAGGAGCTTTAACGGCGGGGGGGTGGTGATAGGGTAGCGCTAGAGAGGTGCCGAGTGTTTGACGCCTTACATTTCCTATGGTTTAGAGCGAAACGCGAAATCGTTGACGCCTGATAAATGCTGACTTCTCCCGAAGCGCTAATCGTTGACGCACATGGTAGTTGATTGTCCTCTCAACGGAGATCTCTCGCTTGGAACGGGAGCCATCCCTTATCTTCGTCGGCCTGCTCCTGTACTCGATCCACCTCTCCCCGCGCATGATCAGCTCGGAGGAGGTCTGGCGCCCATTCAACGCCCCACAATTCTTCTCCGTCAGTGCATTTGACTCTAGGAGCTGGGAGATATCTCTACACCAGTATTACAGTATATATACCTTATATTTGTGGTATTTACGCGGTATAATGTCTTCGTGAACAGATTCTGGCAAATGGATGGCGAAATGCTCAGACGCATAAGAAAGGAGCGGCTTCTCACACAGGTAGAGCTCTCTCAGATGACCGGCGTGGCGCAGGACTCCATAAGCGCACTCGAGACCGGAAAGCGAGAGGCTCATCCGGGGACCATAAAGAAGCTAGCCAAGGCATTGGGTGTGGAGCCTAAAGAGTTGATCAAGGAACAGGAGCACTAAGGTGGCCAAGAAGAAGCAGCGCGGCAACGGACAGGGGACGGTAGCGCCGCGTAAGAACAAAGACGGCAAGATCATCGGCTATCGCGGCGCGTTCTTTGGACCTGACGGTAAGAGGCGTTGGGTTAGCGCCAAGACCAAGACCGAGTGCTGGCGCAAGCTGAGTGCGGCCATGACCGACTCTGATAAGGGTATCCTCCCCTCCCCCGCCAATCTTACGGTTAGCAAGTATCTAAGTGATATGTGGCTCGCCAATAGCGTCAAAGGTACCGTTAGCCGTGCCACATACGACGGCTACAGGCGCGACGTTAACCATCACATCATCCCCGAACTCGGGCGGCGCAAACTCAAGGAGTTGACCCGCGACGATATTCGCCGTCTCTACCGCAGGAAGCGGGACGAAGGTCTCTCCAACCGAACTCTCTCGTATATCCACACAACGTTACGCAAGGCGCTCAAAGACGCAGTGGGCGATGATCTGATCCCTCGCAACCCCACGGACGGCGTAAAGCCACCAGAGACGCTCCAGGGCGTCGCCAAAGAGCCACGGGCTCTTGACCCTAGCGAGGTCAGGACGTTACTTAAGGAGGCTCGCGGGGACCGTATGGAAGCTGTGTACGTCGTCGCCTTGTGCACCGGACTCAGGCGCGGCGAGGTCCTGGGGCTCAAGTGGTCGGATATAGACTTAGAAGAGGGGACACTCTCGGTAAAACGCTCTCTGGATGTGGACGGCACATTGAAAACGCCAAAGAATCGCAGTAGTAGGCGCACCCTCAAGCTCACCACTCGGGCACTCGCCGCACTGGGAGCGCATAAGGCTCGGCAGAACGAAGAAAGATTAAGGAAAGGCGACGGATGGCAGGACAACGATCTCGTCTTCCCTAATACTCTGGGCAAACCTATGAATGCGGGAAACTTCTACCGCCGCAATTTTCAACCACTCTTGAAGAGAGCGGGCCTCGCAGACGAGGGGTTAACTTTCCACAGCTTGCGACACACCTTCGCCACTACCCTAGCAGCCAAAGGTGTTCACCCCTCAACCGCTCAGAAGATGCTGGGCCACTCTGATATCAGAATGACCTTGGCAATCTACACCCATGCCACAGACGACATGCAGGACGCCGCCATAGCCGCACTAGAGAGTGCCCTTAGTTAAAGGCTACTGTTGCCCTACTGTTGCCACGAGGCCCCAGCTAGATACCGGGGCCCTTTATTTTCCGTCTATTTGCAGGACTTTCTTAAGTGGCGGGACCCGGATTCGAACCGGGGACACCATGATTTTCAGTCATGTGCTCTACCAACTGAGCTATCCCGCCTGAGGGTAGGCAGGGTGTGATTCTACGGTACCGGGTAGAACCTATCA
>Ga0126308_10000999_pt1 | contig 10661 bp, 7 predicted proteins | sample Plot55_FD_92533 | JGI IMG/M metagenome (GOLD analysis project Ga0126308, IMG submission 92533) | Serpentine soil microbial communities from UC McLaughlin Reserve, CA, USA - Plot55 | ecosystem: Environmental > Terrestrial > Soil > Grasslands | place: USA: UC McLaughlin Reserve, Lake County...
CCCCACCGTTGACCGCACCGGCGGCGGGCGGCCCGATCACCTTGACGTCGAAGCGGCGCCCAGACACCTCGACCGTGTAGTCCTGCTCGACCTTGGGCAGCGCCTCCTCGTCCTCCGCCGGCGCCGGCTTCGGTAGCGCGAGCCGCTTGAGCCAGCTGCGATCCTCGACCAGGTCGCGGCATGTCTCCGCCCGCTCCCACTGCTCGCTCGTCAGCAGTGCGCGGTGGAAGGGGATCAGCGTCCGCAGCTCGGTGATCTCGTACTCGTCCAGCGCGCGCAGCATGCGCCGGGTGGCCGAGTCGCGGTCGACGTCCCACACGATCAGCTTGGCGACCATCGGGTCGTACATGGGTGTTATCTCCGAGCCCGGGCCCACGCCCGAGTCGACCCGTACGCCGGGCCCCGCGGGCTCGCGGTAGTCGCCGATCCGGCCCGGCGCCGGCGCGAAGTTCTTCGCCGCGTCCTCCGCGTTGATGCGGCACTCGATCGCGTGGCCGCGCAGCTCGACCTCGTCCTGCGAGAAGGAGAGCGGCTCCCCCGCGGCGATCCGGACCTGCTCGCGCACGATATCGATGCCGGTGGTCATCTCCGTCACGCAGTGCTCGACCTGCACTCGCGTGTTCATCTCCAGGAAGTAGTACTCGCCGTCCGACAGCAGCCCCTCGACCGTGCCGGCCGAGCGGTAGCCCACCGCACGGGCGGCCTCGACCGCAATCCGGCCGATCCGCTCGCGCAGCTCTTCGTCGACGGCGGGGGCGGGGGATTCCTCGATCAGCTTCTGATGGCGGCGCTGGACCGAGCAGTCGCGCTCGCCCAGGTGCACCACGTTTCCGCTGGAGTCGGCCAGGACCTGGATCTCCACATGGCGAGGGTCGGCCAGATAGCGCTCGAGGTAGACCGTCGAGTCCGAGAAGAACTTCTCACCCTCTCGGGCGGCGCCGTCGAACGCCTCCTCGAGCTTGGACTCGTCCAGAGCGACCCGGAACCCCTTGCCTCCACCGCCCCCCGCCGCCTTGACCGCCACCGGGTAGCCGATCGTCTCGTCGATCACCTTTCGCGCCTCGTCCACGCTGGCCACCGGATCGGTGGTGCCCGGGATGATCGGCACGTCGGCCTGGGCCATCAGCTCGCGGGCCCGCGTCTTGGAGCCCATCGCCTCGATGGCTTCCGCGGGCGGCCCGATGAACGTGATTCCCGCCTCCTCGCAGGCGCGGGCGAAGGCCGCGTTCTCGGCCAGGAAGCCGTACCCGGGGTGAACCGCCTCGGCCCCGGCCCGCGAGGCGGCCTCGAGCAGCGCGTCGACCTTGAGGTAGCTCTCGGCTGCCGGCCCCGGGCCGATGAGGTAGGCCTCGTCGGCGCGCTGGACGTGCAGCGCGTCCCGATCCAGCTCCGAATACACCGCCACCGCGGTGATCCTGAGCTCCTCCAGAGCGCGGATCACGCGCACGGCGATCTCGCCGCGGTTGGCCACCAGGACCTTGGAGAACATTCCGGCGGGACTCTACTTGCCCGGGTGCTCGGCGCCGGCGGTCCGCGACGGCCGGTCGGCGCTAGCCGATCCCGTCGCCGTTATCGCCGTCGGCGGGCTCGACGCCCAGGATCATCCCGCCGCCGACGGTGTCGTTGGTCGCCTCGTCGATGAGCACGAACGAGCCGGTCGTGCGGTTGCGCCGGTACTCGTCGACGAGCAGGGGCGCGCTGGTGCGCAGGTGGACCCGGCCGATCTGGTTGAGCCCGAGCTCGGTGGCCTCCTGCTCGCGATGCAGCGTGTTCACGTCGATCCGGTAGCGCAGCTGGTCGACGATCGCCTTGGCGTTGCGAGTCGTGTGCTTGATCGCGTAGCGGCCCCGCCCGCGCAGTGGCGCGTCGCTCATCCAGCAGACCATTGCGTCGAGGTCCCGAGTGGGGACCGGATGGTTGTGCGCCCGGCAGATCATGTCGCCCCGGGATACGTCGAGCTCGTCATCGAGCAGCAGGGTGACCGACAGGGGCGGGAAGGCCTCGTCGATCGCCTTGCCGCCCTCACTGTCGATGCGCTCGATGCGGGTCTGGCGCCCGGACGGCAGGACGATCACCTCGTCGCCGGGTCGCAGCACACCCGAGGCGACCTGGCCGGCGTACCCCCGGTAGTCGTGGTGCTCGTCCGCCATCGGCCGGATGACCCACTGGACCGGGAAGCGGACGTCTATGAGGTTGCGGTCGGAGCCGATGTGGACGTGCTCGAGGTGGTACAGCAGCGACGGCCCCTCGTACCAGGGCATGCGCTCGGAGCGCTCGACGACGTTGTCCCCGTGCAGCGCCGAGATCGGGATGAACGTGACGTCGGTGAAGTCGAGCTTGTTGGCCCACCCGGATACCTCCTCGTCGATGCGCTCGAACACCGCCTCGTCGTAGTCAACGAGGTCCATCTTGTTCACCGCGAAGACGACGTGGGGCACCCGCAGCAGCGAGGCGATGAAGGCATGCCGGCGCGACTGCTCGACCACTCCCTTGCGGGCGTCGATGAGGACGATGGCCAGATCGGCGGTGGAGGCGCCGGTGACCATGTTGCGCGTGTACTGCTCGTGCCCCGGAGTGTCGGCGATGATGAACTTGCGCCGCGGGGTGGAGAAGTAGCGATAGGCCACGTCGATCGTGATGCCCTGCTCGCGCTCGGCGCGCAGGCCATCGGTGAGCAGGGCGAGGTCCACGTAGGAGTCACCGCGCTTGCGGCTGGTCTCCTGGACGTGCTCGAGCTGGTCCTCGAAGATCTGCTTGGTCTCGTACAGCAGGCGGCCGATCAGGGTGCTCTTGCCGTCGTCCACCGAGCCGGCGGTCGCGAAGCGCAGCAGATCCAGCGTGCGCTCGCCGCCGATCTCCACCTGCCCGTCGCTGGCCGCTCCCGGCGTCATCGGCCTAGAAGTACCCCTCGCGCTTGCGGTCCTCCATCGCCGCCTCCGTCGCGCGGTCGTCGGCGCGGGTCTCGCCCCGCTCGGTGATGCGCGTGGCGGCGATCTCCTCCACCACCTTCTCGAGCGTGTCGGCGCCCGACTCGACCGCGCCGGTGCAGCTCATGTCGCCGACGGTCCGGTAGCGCACCGAAGTCTCGAACGGGTCCTCGCCGTCCATGAGCTCGACGAACGGGCTGACCGCGTAGAGCATCCCGTCACGACGGAACACCTCGCGGCGGTGGGCGAAGTAGATCGGCGGCAGGTCGAGCCCCTCCTCGGCGATGTACTGCCAGACGTCGAGCTCCGTCCAGTTGGAGATCGGGAACACCCGCACGTGCTCGCCCTTGCGAATGCGGCCGTTGTAGAGGCTCCACAGCTCGGGTCGCTGGGCCTTGGGATCCCACTGGCCGAAGTCGTCTCGGAACGAGAAGACTCGCTCCTTGGCCCGGGCGCGCTCCTCGTCGCGCCGCGCGCCGCCGAAGGCGGCGTCGAACCCGTGCTCGGCGATCGCATCCAGCAGGGTGACGGTCTGGAGACGGTTGCGTGACGCGCGCGGCCCGGTCTCCTCGACCACATGACCCTGATCGATGGACTCCTGCACCGACGCGACGATCAGCCGCTCGCCAAGCCGCTCGATGAGGCGATCGCGAAACTCGATCACCTCGGGGAAGTTGTGGCCGGTGTCCACGTGCATGACCGGGAACGGGAAGCGCCCGGGGCGAAACGCCTTCTCGGCCAGATGCAGCAGGACCAGCGAGTCCTTACCGCCCGAGAACAGGAGCACGGGATTCTCGAGCTCGGCGGCCACCTCGCGCATGATGTAGATCGCCTCGGCCTCGAGCGCGCGCAGGTGCGAGACCTCGTAGTGGACGGTCGGCATGGCCTAGACCCGGTCCGCGGCCGATACGGCAGGGTCGGCGGCCGGGACCATCGCAGCGGGCTGCGGGGTGGGCGCGGCCGGATCGGCGCCTACGGCCTCGGCGGCCGGATCCCCGACCAGCGCGGCCGCCGGGCGGTGGTGCAGCCACCACCACGCGAACACCCCGACCGCGAGCGGCGCGGCGATGATGGCGGGCGAGGGCAACTCGATGCCGGCCTTCGAGGCGATGGCCAGCGAGGAGGCCAGCAGCACGCATCCCAGTGCCGGGCGCAGGCTGCCCGACGGCACTCGGGTGATCAGGTTGGTGCCGATCCACACCCCGGGCACCGATCCGATCAGGATGTTGGCCATCAGGGTCAGGTCCACGTTGCCCCTGACGAAGTGGCCGAGCCCGGCCACCCACAGCAGGATCGCCGCCTGGAAGACGTCGGTCCCGACGACCCGATGGGGGGTGAGTCGGAAGACCAGGATGAGCGCGAGTCCGATCAGCGCCCCGCTCCCGACCGAAGTGAAGCCGAGCACCAGGCCCAGTACCAGTCCGATGACCAGCGCCAGGAACTTGGCTTGGGCGTCCATCTCGACCCGCTCCCGCTCGCGGGCGATGAGTCCCGGCAGGAACAGCGCGCGCACCAGCGTGGCCAGCGCGGCCACCAGGAGGGCGCCCGCGACGGCGATCAGCAGAGGGCTGTCGAACGAGTCGCCGTAGGAACGGTGCAGCCGGGTGACCAGCACCACGCCGACCAGCGAGCCGGGCGCGGCGGCCAGGCACAGCCAGGCGGCGATCCCCAGATCGACCGTCCCCTTGCGCAGGTGCCGCCAGGCGCCGACGGTCTTGGTGATGGCCCCGTACGCGAGATCGGTGCCGATCGCGACGACCGGGTTGGTGCCCACCACCAGGATCAGGAGCGGCGTCATCAGGGAGCCGCCGCCGATTCCCGTCATCCCGACCAGCATGCCGACCCCGAGGCCGAATACGACGACCAGCGGATCCATGAGCCTGCGAAGGCTAGAGGATGCGTCCCGTGGACACGGGGGCGTTGACCGGCATGACGCCGGCGCTCAGGCGTCGCCGTGGAGGCCGCATTCGACCCGGTCCTGACCCGCCCAGCGTCCCTCGCGCCCGCTCCCCGGCCGGGTGCATGGCTCGCAGCCGATCGAGGCGTAGCCGCGGTCGTGCAGCGGGTTGTAGGGCAGGTCGTGATCGGCGATGTAGGCCCAGACCTGGTCCTCGGTCCAGTCGGCCAGGGGATTGGCCTTCCACATCCCGCGGGAGGCGTCCCAGCCGAACTTGGGCGCGGTCGCCCGGGTGGGGGCCTGCTCGCGGCGCAGACCGGTCACCCATGCGTCCAACCCCTCCAGCGCTCGCTCCAGCGCCATGACCTTCTGGTCGCTGCAGCAGTGGTCGGTCGTCCAGGGCCGTCCGTCCGCGGAAGTGGCGTCGTGCACCTCCACCCGCAATCCGTAGCGGCGTTCGATGTCTCGCCAGGTGGCGTACGTCTCCGGGAACAGCATCCCGGTGTCGATCGTGAACACGCGCGCGTCCGGGCGAAGCCGGACCAGCATGTCGATGACCACCGCCTCCTCCTTCTGGAAGGAGCAGGCGAGCGCGAGCCTGGGGTGGTGGCGGTCGAGCGCGTACGCGAGGACGTCCTCGGCGGCCGCGGACTCGAGGTCGGGGGCGGTGGCGGTGGGAGCGGTGGCCATCGGCGCTCCTAGACGGCGCACTCGCCCTCGCCGCGAACCACATTGAACGGCTCGCTGCGGCTCCAGTCGATGAAGTGACTCATGTTCTCGAGGCTGAATTCGATCGGCATCGCCAGGTCCTTGACGACCCCCTCGAACTCCTGCCCGCCGACGCGCTCGACGAATCGGTTGAAGTCCTCACCGTCGCGCCGACCGGCCTCGTAGTGGCGGATCCAGCGCTCGACCGCCTCCGGCACTCGCTTGGCCGGCAGCCGAACCTTCAGGCGCTTGCCCATCACCACGTCGCCGCCCTCGTACTGGCCGCCCAGGTGGGCGACGTAGGCGGGGAGGGTCTTGTCCCCGACCTTGATCGACGCTCCGTAGAACCCGATGTTGGCTATGTGATGCTGGCTGCAGCCGTTGGGGCAGCCGCTCATCTTGATGTGGATGCCCTTGGTCAGCGGATCGGTGAGCTGCATCCGGTGGACACGCTCCTCCACCGCCTGGTTGAGGCCCATCGAGCTGGTGATGCCCAGCTTGCAGCTGTCCGTCCCGGGGCAGGACACCACGTCGGTGACCTGGTGCGCGCCGGCGCCGCCCAGCTCGAGCGCGACCAGCCGCTGCCAGACGTCGTGGACGGCCTCGTCGCGAACCCACCGCAGGACCACATTCTGCTGGATGCTCGTCCGGGCGTAGCCGCCGGTGAAGTCGCGCATGATCGCCGCCAGCCCGCGGAACTGCTCGGGGGTGAGATCGCCCCGCGGCACCTTGACCTCGATGGTCGAGAACCCCGCCTGGCGCTGGGGCCTGACGTTGGCCTCGTAGAAGCGGTCGAACTCGGTGCGATCGCCGTTGGGAGACGAGAAGGTGGCCGGGGGTGCCGGCGCCCCGCTCTCCTCGTCGTGCTCGAACAGCAGGGGGTCGGGAATGAAGTCGCGATCGGCGACCCAGTCGCCCTCGAGCTCCTCGTCGACCATCTCGCGGAAGGCGTCGACGCCGATCTTGTCGATCAGGACCTTGATGCGGGCACGGGCACGGTTGCGACGCAGCTCCTCCTGGCGGTCGAAGATGCGCAGGACCGCCTCCGAGACCTTCAGGTAGTCGCCGTTGTCGACCGGGACGAAGTCGTAGAGCGCGCTGCCGACGCGGGGCATGATCGAGGTCCCCCCGCCGGTGCGGATCTCGACGCCGCGCACGCCGTCCCTGACGCGAGGCAGGAAGCCGAGGTCATGGATGTTGGTCACCGCCCGGTCCTCGTCGGTGGCCGTCCACGCGACCTTGAACTTGCGCGGCAGCAGCTGGCAGACCTCGTTGCGCACGAAGTAGCGGACGAAGGCGCCGGCGTAGGGCGTTATGTCGAACAGCTCCCCGTCGCAGATTCCGGCCCACGGGTCGCCGGTGACGTTGCGGACGGTGTTGCCGCAGGCCTCTCGGCTGGAGAGCCCCACTTCGCCCAGCATGCGGATCGCCTTGGCCGCATCCGGCAGCGGAACGTGGTGGTACTGGATGTTCTGACGCGTGGTGATGTGCCCCTTGCCGAGCGGCGCGAACTGCTCCGCGATGTCGGCGAACGCCTCCAGCTGCTCGGGGTTGACGCCCCCGAACGGCAGCTTCACGCGGATCATCTGCCGGTCCGCCTGACGCTGGCCGTAGACGCCCTGCTTGAGGCGGAACCCGATGAACTGGGTCTCGTCCGTCCGGCCGTCGAGGAACTTCGAGGCCTCGGTGTCGAAGTCGTCGAACTCGCGCTCCAGGATCGGGATGACGTGTCCCGGGACGCTCTCGTATACCTCCGGGTTCTCCAGCGAGCCCCGGCGCCCCTTGGGCTTGGCGTCCTCCCGCGCGGGCGGGACGGATACAGGCTCCATGGTTCTCCTCGTGCGTGGACGAGCTGGCGGCGAGGGGAGGACTATACCGAAACGCCGACTGCCTTTTACCTATTTCGCCTCGGCCGGAGGCTGGGATCAGCCCCAGGGATCCGGGTCCCCCCAGGGCGTGGCCTCGTTCGCCTCGTGTCCGACCGCCTCTCGCAGGGCGGCGCGCTGCCACGGGTTGCGACGCGGGAGCGGTGGCACCGGGGGCGGAGCCGTGTCGCGCATGAAGCGCTCGAGGGCCGCCGCCACCGCGGCCGCTTCCTCGGGCGATGCGCTGGGCGCGACGATCTCGAGCTTGGGGCGCCGGTTCACCACGGCACGGCCCAGGCTATCGTGGCCCGCCGTGCCTGAGCTGCCCGTGCTCGACCACGACGCCGTGCTGGGCGCCGTGTCGCCGGCCGAGGCGATCGAGCGCGTGCGGGAGGCGTTCGTCCGATACCACCGAGGCGAATGGGCGATGCCGCCCAAGGTGTACCTGGACAGCCCTCCGCACGGAGACTTCCGCGCCATGCCCGCCCGCGGCTCGGGACTGGCGCTCCTGAAGTGGGTGACCTCTTTTCCGGGCAATCCCGAACGCGGCCGCCCGACGGTGACCGGTGTGATCTGCCTCTCCGATGCCAGCGACGGTGAGCCCCGCATGCTGCTCGACGCTCGCTCGGTCACCGCGCTGCGCACCGGGGCGGTGGCTGCCGTCGCCGCGCAGGCGCTCGCCCCGGACGACACCCGCACGACCGGGATCATCGGGTGCGGCCTGCACGGGGCATGGGCGGCACGGTGCCTGGCCACGGCCGGATACGGCGACGGCATCTGCCACGACCCGCGACCGGAGGCAGCACGGCGCCTCGCCGCGGAGCTCGGTTGGCGGGCCGGGTCGCGGGCCGAGGCGGTAGGCCGCGACGTGGTGTGCTGCATCACCCCGGGGACCGCGCCGGTGGTCGAGGCGGGCGACCTGCGCCCGGGGATGCACCTCAACATGCTGGGCGCCGACGGGCCGGGCAAGGCCGAGGCCACGCCCGCGGCGGTCGCGTCGTGCGCGCTGTTCTGCGACGAGTGGGAGCAGGCCGTCCACGGCGGCGAGCTGACAGCGGCGGTCGCGGCCGGGCTGGTCACCCGCGATCGGGTCACCGAGCTGGGCGCCGTCCTGGCCGGTGCCGCCCCCGGGCGTCCCGGCCCGGAGGCGGTCACCATGTTCGACTCCACCGGACTGGCCATCCAGGACCTAGCGGTGGCCGCGCGCGCCTACGAGGCGTGGCGGGAGGGCCGCATCGAGGCGCAGATGGTTCACCTCTGAGTAACGGCCCGAACAGCGGAGGGAGCGTTTCGCTCAGGCGGTCCGCGACCACCCCCAGGCCCCGCTAGAGCGGAATATTTCCGTGCTTGCGCTTGGGGCCGGGCTGGCGCTTGGTCTGGAGCGTGTGCAGCGCGGTGATGACCTTGGGTCGGGTCTCGTGGGGGACGATCACGTCATCGATGTAGCCCCGCTCGGCCGCGCTGTAGGGGTTGGCGAAGTGCAGCTTGTAGTCGTCGATGAGCTTCTGGCGGCGCTCGTCGGGGGTGGGGCTCTTGGCGATGTCGCGCCGGTAGATGATGTTGACGGCGCCCTCCGGCCCCATCACCGCGACCTCGGCGGTCGGCCAGGCGAAGTTGAAGTCGGCCAGCATGTGCTTGGAGGACATGACGTCGTAGGCGCCGCCGTAGGCCTTGCGGGTGATGATCGTGATCTTGGGGACGGTCGCCTCGGTGTAGGCGTAGAGCAGCTTGGCGCCGTGGCGGATGATGCCGCCCCATTCCTGGGAGGTCCCGGGCAGGAACCCCGGCACGTCGCAGAAGGTGATCAGCGGGATGTTGAAGGCGTCGCAGGTGCGCACGAAGCGCCCGCCCTTGCACGCCGCGTCGATGTCGAGCACGCCCGCGAGCTGGCGCGGCTGGTTGCCCACGACCCCCACCGCGAAGCCGTCGAGGCGGGCGAAGCCGCAGACGATGTTGGTCGCGTAGTGCTCGTGGACCTCGAGGAACTCGCCGTCGTCCACGACAAGGCGAATCACGTCGCGCATGTCGTACGGCTTCTGGGGGTCGTCGGGCACGACGCCGTCGAGCTCGGGGTCCATGCGCGTCGGATCGTCGCTGGGCTGCACGCGCGGGGCCGTCTCGAGGTTGTTCGACGGCAGGAACGACAGCAGGTAGCGCGTGTCCTCCAGGCAGGCGTCCTCGTCGGGCGACGCGAAGTGGGCGACGCCGGACTTGGTGTTGTGGCTCATCGCCCCGCCCAGCTCCTCGAACGTGGTCTCCTCGCCCGTCACCGTCTTGATCACGTCGGGACCCGTGATGAACATGTGCGACGTCTCGCGGACCATGAAGATGAAGTCGGTCATGGCCGGGGAGTAGACGGCGCCCCCGGCGCACGGCCCCATGATCAGCGAGATCTGAGGGATCACGCCCGAGCAGTCGACGTTGCGCACGAACACGTCGCCGTAGGCGCCCAGCGAGACGACGCCCTCCTGGATCCGGGCGCCGCCCGAGTCGTTGATGCCGATCACCGGGCAGCCGATCCGGGCCGCCAGGTCCATGATCTTGCACATCTTCTCGGCCATGACCTCGCCCAGCGAGCCGCCGAACACCGTGAAGTCCTGGGAGAAGACACACACCCGCCGGCCGTCGATGGTGCCGTGCCCGGTGACCACCGCGTCGCCCCACGGGCGGTTGCGCTGCATGTCGAACTCGATGGTGCGATGGCGGACGAAGGTGTCCAGCTCCTGGAACGATCCGGGGTCGAGCAGCTTGTCGACCCGCTCGCGCGCGGTGTACTTCCCGCGATCGTGCTGCTTGGCCTCCGCCTCGGGCGCCGAGTGGATGGCCGCCTCGCGCAGCTGCTGGAGCTGGGCCAGCTTCTCGTCGTAGGTCTGCGGCGAGCGCTCCCGCATCGGGCGGCGGAGTCTAGCCGCGCCACCCGCTGAGGGAATGGACCTCGAGCCGCCACCCCTCGTCCTCGGCGGCGACCGCGGCCGCGTACCCGGGCCCGGCGTCGATGTCGCACGCGTCCCAGACCTCGGTGTCCCGCCCACGCACTCCCACTCGAAGACGACCCCGCCGCCCCGGGGCCGGCTCGGTCTCGATGCGATCGAGACCGAGCGCCAGACCCTCGCCGCGGCCCTTGGCATAGGCCTCCTTCCGGGCCCAGGCGCCGAAGAAGGCCGCGTTGCGACGAACGGGGGGCAGGTCGAGCCAGGCGCGCAGCTCCGAGGGAGATAGCGCTCGCCGAGCGAGGGCGTCGAGGTCGAGGTCGTCGCGCATCAG
>Ga0126308_10001000_pt1 | contig 10659 bp, 10 predicted proteins | sample Plot55_FD_92533 | JGI IMG/M metagenome (GOLD analysis project Ga0126308, IMG submission 92533) | Serpentine soil microbial communities from UC McLaughlin Reserve, CA, USA - Plot55 | ecosystem: Environmental > Terrestrial > Soil > Grasslands | place: USA: UC McLaughlin Reserve, Lake County...
AAACGGGCGGAGGTGCAGCAGAGCACCAGACGGTCGATGCGCTCCGGTGCTTCGCTAGCGAGCCACATCCCAACCATCCCCCCGATGGAGAGGCCGCAGAAGGAGAAGCGTTCTACCCCTAGCCGTTCCAGAAGCGCCATTACGTCGCGCCCGAGATCCTCGATGGTGTAGGGGCCAGGTGGAACGGGGGAGCCTCCATGCCCGCGGTGGTCGTAGCGCAGTAGGCGGAACCGCTCGCGCAGCGCGGGCGCCTGTTCCCGCCACATTTCTAGCGTCGTGCCCAGCGAGTTCGAGAACACCAGGACCGGCGCGTCCTCCGGCCCTTCCATCAAGTGGTGCAACCCCATGGTGGTTCCCTCTGTTATGTCGGCACCTCCCTACGGTACAGCTCGAGCGCCCGGTCGACGAACGCCCCGGCTGACCCGAGGTAGCCCGCCGGATCGAGCGCGGCGTCAATCTCCTCGGTCGAGAGTTGTTCGCGCAGAACCGGCTCCGTCAGGAGCTCCTCGCGGAACGGCTTCCCGCCATCGGCGGTACGCTGGGAGGCCGCCTCTACCAGCTCGTGGGCCTCCAGCCGGCCGAGATGGTCCGCCACGACCGTGGTGACGTTCTCGGCGAGAAGGAGTCCCCCCGTCTCGTCCAGGTTCTCTCGCATCTTCTCGGGATGGACCTGCAGTCCCTCCGTCACCTCGCGGATCGCTGCGGCGGCCCCGCCGGTCAGGGCGAGGGCGTCGGATAGGACCTCCCACTCGGTGTGCCAGGCGCCGGCGGCGCGCTCGTGTTCCTGGGCCATCGCCGCCTGAAGCGTACGCGAGAGATCCTGCACCCGGTGGGCGCTCGCGGCGGCGGTCACGGAGAGGATGGGGTTTCGCTTGTGGGGTAGCGTCGAAGATCCTCCGCGCCCCTCTCCGGCTGGCTCCGCGACTTCCCCGACCTCCGTCTGGGCCATCAGGATCACGTCGAGCGAGATCTTGGCGAGAACGCCCGAGAGGAGCGAGAGCGCTCCCGCGACCTCCGCGATCCGTGCCCTGTCGGTGTGCCACGGCAACACGGGCGCAGCGAGATCCAGCTCCCGCGCGAACTCTTCTAGCACAGAGATTCCGGAGCCACCGAGCGAAGCCAGAGTTCCTGCTGCCCCGCCCAATTGCGCGGCGAGGCGCGAGGAGCGGATATTGAGCAGCCTTTCTCTAGCCGCCAGCACGGAGAGGAGCCAGCCCGCCGCCTTGAGGCCGAAGGTGGTCGGTAAGGCTTGCTGTAGAAGCGTCCGTCCGGCCATGAGGGTGTCCCGGTGGGCCTCGGCGAGCCGGGCGCAAGCCGCCGAGATCCCGTCTACTTCGGCAAGGACCAAATTCAGAGCGTGCTTCGTGACGAGCATCGCGGCGGTGTCCGTGATGTCCTGGCTCGTCGCCCCCTTGTGGACGTAGCGGGCGGCGTCTTCTGAGACTTCTGAGACCGCTGCGGTGAGCGTGCGCACGAGCGACGGGACGGGGTTGCCCGACGCGCGTCCTTCGCCCCCGATCTCCTCCGGATCGAAGAGTCCCGCGTCGCAGCGGGAGGCGATGATCTCTGCGGCCTCCTGGGTGACCAAACCTGCCCGCGCCGCCGCGAGGGCCAGAGCACCCTCCGCGTCGAGCATCGCTTGCAGCCAGGCGCGACCTCCGACCGCCTCGCGGAATCTCTCCGGGACGAAGATTGGCCGAAACAGCTCCTCGGGCATCCTAGAGCTCGAAGAACGCGGTCTGGTTCTCGCCCTGGAGGTAGATGTCGAACTCGAGCGCGCCGTCCAGTTGGCGGGCTACCAGCGTCGAGCGCGCCCTCGGGTCCTCGATGGAGGACAGCAGCGGGTCGGCCGCGTTGGCTGCCTCTTCCTCGTCGGGGAAGTAGATCCTGGTCACCAGCTGCTTGAGCAGCCCGCGGGCGAAGATCAGGACGTCGATGTGCGAAGCCTGCGGACGCCCGTCGGCACCGGGCAAGGTTCCCGGCTTGACCGTCACGAACTCGTAGCGGCCCTCGGCGTCGGTCGAGCAGCGGCCGAAACCGGTGAAGCCCTCCTCGAACGGCAGGTCGTCGCGGTCGTCCTCCGGGTGCGCGTAGCGGCCCGCGCGGTTGGCCTGCCAGATCTCCACCATGGCGTCCGAGACGGGCTCGCCCGCCCCGTCGTAGACGGTACCGACGAGGCGCAGCGCGTCGGGATCGTCGGGCTCGACGAGGCGCTCGCCTCCGGGGAAGGGCAGGGAGAAGTGGTAGAAGGGACCGATTGTCTGAGAGGGGGTTGGAGGCAGCGCCATCGTCAGTGCTCCAGCGGTGTAGCGTCGCGCCCGCGCAGCACGATGTCGAAGCGGTACGCGAGCGCCCACTCCGGCTCGGTCGTCTCCAGGTCGAGGGCGGAGATCATCCGCTGCCGAGCTCCGGGATCCCGCACCGAGTTGAAGATCGGGTCTTGCCCGAACAGAGGATCCCCGGGGAAATACATCTGGGTGATGAGCCTCGTGGCGAAGGCTGGCCCGAAGAGCGAGAAGTGTATGTGTGCCGGCCGCCAGGCGTTGTGGTGGTTGCCCCAGGGATAGGCGCCGGGCTTTACGGTCACGAACCTGTAACGGCCCCCGTCGTCGGTCAGGCACCTGCCCGCGCCGCCGAAGTTGGGGTCGAGCGGCGCCGGGTGCCTGTCGCCCTGGTGGGTGTAGCGGCCGGCGGCGTTGGCCTGCCAGACCTCGACGAGGCTGTTCCTAACCGGACGTCCGTCGCCGTCGAGCACGCGCCCGTGCACGATGATCCGCTCCCCCAGAGGCTCTCCCTCGAACTGCCGCGTGAGGTCGTGGTCGAGCGGGCCTACTTTCTCGTGGCCGTAGGCTGGGCCGGTGACCTCCGAGAGGGTGTGGGACAGGATGATGAGCGGCTTCTTGGGCGCCCGCAGGCGCGTCGCCTTGTAGTCGGGGTACAGGTACGGCGGGTGGACTCCGGCGTCGTCGCGCCGATACCCGCCTGTCGTGCTCGATCGCTGCACCACGTCCCGTTCTCCTCTCCAGCTCAGACCTCTATCACCATCGCGATGCCCTGCCCGACGCCTATGCACATGGTGGCCAACCCGTACCTTACCTCGGGACGCCGCTCCATCTCGTGGACCAGCGTCGTGAGTATCCTCGCCCCCGAGGCCCCGAGCGGGTGTCCCAGGGCTATCGCGCCGCCGTTCGGGTTCAACCTCTCGTCTTCAGGGTCTATCCCCCACTCGTGCAGGACCGCCAGGCACTGCGCCGCGAACGCCTCGTTGAGCTCGACGAGCCCCACGTCGTCCAGTGAGATCCCCAGCCTATCGAGAGCCTTATTCGTCGCCGGCACCGGCCCTATGCCCATGGCCCTCGGCGGGACTCCGGCCACCCCTATACTCCTGATCTTCGCCAGGGGCTCCAGCCCGTGCGCCTCGGCGTACCCCTTGGAGACCACCAGAACCGCTGCGGCCCCGTCGTTCAGGGAGCTGGAGTTGCCGGCGGTGACGCTGCCGTCCCCCTTGAAGGCGGGCCTGAGCTTGCCGAGCTTCTCGAGCGTGGTGTCGCGCCTGGGACCCTCGTCGGCCTCGACGACGGTCTCCGCTTCGCGTGTTTTGACTGTGACCGGGACGACCTCCTCCCGGAAACGTTTCCCGTCCTGGGCGGCTACCGCTTTCTGGTGGCTCATGAGCGCGAAACGGTCCTGCCGCTCGCGGGAGACGTCGTACGTCTGGGCCAGCTCTTCCGGCTTCTGCTCCTCGGCAGTAACGCGGAAACGCTCCTCGGCGAGGTTCTCGGCAGTCATCCCCAGAGAGTCGGTGTAGCCCATCTCTTCCATCTTGGGGTTGACGAAGCGCCAGCCCAGGGTGGTATCGTACATGGTCGTATGGCCGGTCGGGAACGCGCGCTCGGGCTTGGGTACGGCGTAAGGGGCGCGGCTCATGGACTCGACACCCCCGCCCACGTAGACGTCGGCCTCCCCGAGCATCACGGCCCGCGCGGCGTTCGACACCGCCTCGAGGCCCGAGCCGCACAGGCGGTTGACGGTAGCGCCCGCGACGGTCTCGGGGAACCCCGCGAGCAAGAGCGACATGCGCGCCACGTCGCGGTTATCCTCCCCAGCCTGGTTGGCGCAACCTAAGTAGACGTCCTCGACCTCGTCGGGGGGGACCCCGGCGCGCTCCATCAGGGCCTCGAGGGCCAGGGCGCCAAGGTCGTCGACGCGAACGGCGCTCAAAGCGCCGCCGTGCCTGCCAATCGGGGTGCGGACCGCGCCGACGATCCAGGCTTCGTTCACTTCCTCGTAAGCCACGGGCTCAAGCGCTCCTTTCGGCTGCGGGCCAGGATCTCATCCCGCCGTTCCTTTCCTCCGCGCCTCGGTCCTCGCACGCAGGTCGCGCAACACCTCGAGCTCCTCGTCTATCGGTGGATCGGTGGTCGCTATCTCATCTGCTACCTTTAGCTCCCAACCTGTCGCCTCCCTGGCCGCCTCGACGGTCGCGCCAGGGTGCAGGGCGACTAGGGTCAGCTCCTTCGTCTCGGGGTCAGGGCGCAGAACGCCGAGGTCGGTGATCACGACCGTGGGTCCCGCGCCGGCGTAGCCGAGCTCCTCGCGGGAGTTCCCCCCCTTGCCGTGCCCTACCGAGGTGACGAAGGAGAGCTCCTCGACGAAGGCGCGCGGCTTCTGACGGAGCATGATGATCACCTCTTTCGCCGAAGCGGCGATCTCGGGCGCCCCGCCCGCCCCGGGCAGGCGCACCTTCGGGCTGTCATAGGGGCCGACGACGGTGGTGTTGATGTTCGCGAAGGGGTCTATCTGCGCGGCGCCTAGGAACCCTACGTCTATGCGCCCGGCCTGCAGCCAGTAGTTGAAGACCTCAGGCACAGGGACGACCGAGTCGGCGCGCTTGGCGAGCACACCGTCGCCGATACTCAAGGGCAACACGTCCGGCTTGGCGCCGATGGTCCCCGACTCGTAGACCAGGACACAGCCAGGCGCGTGCGTCGCCTTGGCCAGGTTCGCGGCCTCGCTCGGCAAGCCTATGCCGACGAAGCAGACGACCCCATCTTCTAGCTCGCGCGAAGCAGCCACCGTCATAATCTCGTCAGTCGTGTAGGAGCCATTGGCTCCGCCAACCTTGCCCTCGGTGCTCGTCATCGGATGACCTCCTCGCGGATGCTTTGCAGGTGTCCGGCGAAGTCTTCCGTGCCCAGGACGTGGTGTTCCATCCACTCCTGGAAGCGCCCGCGGTCGCGCCCGATCAGGTCCCACGCCTCGTAGAAGGCGTTGTCGCGATCGTAGTAGCCATCGGCGTAGGACGGGTGGGCGCCGTGCGGAACCACCGAGATCGCGCCCACGGCGACAGAAGGAAGGACGACCTGGAAAGGACGCGGCTCGAACTCTTCCACGACCTCCTCAACCGTGACGATGCTCCTCCTGGCCGAGAGCAGGGCCTCCTTCTGGATGCCGACTATACCCCAGATCGCCACGTTCCCCCGGCGGTCCGCCTGCTGGGCGTGGATAACCGTCACGTCGGGCCTCATCGTCGGTACCGCCATCAACTTCTCCCCGGTAAACGGGCACGTGACGGGCGCTATCGTCTTGGTCACCTTCAGCAGGTCCGTGCCGACGTAGCCCCTCATGACGGCGAACGGGAGGTTCGAGGCGCCGGCGACGTAGCGGTTGGCCATGCCGGCATGGGAGTGCTCCTCTATCTCCAGAGGAGCGGGCCAGCTGTGCTCGACTGCGTCCCTGAAACGGTGGAGGGAACCCACGCCGGGGTTGCCGCCCCAGGAGAAGACGAGCTTCTTCGCGCAGCCCATCCCGATCATCTGGTCGTAGATCAGGTCCGGCGTCATCCGGATGAGGGTCAGGTCCTTCCTGCCCTGCCGGATCATCTCGTGCGCTGCGGCACTTGGTATGAGGTGCGTGAACCCCTCAAGGGCGACCGAGTCCCCATCCTTCACCGACCCGGCGATCGCCTCCCGCAGTTCTACTACCTCAGCCACGTCGACTCCTCGCTTGCAGCATCCTTATCCCCCTGGTTCGCAAGCCGGTAAGGTGTGCGGAGCGGCTCGACCCGGCCCTTCTCGCGCGGGCTCCCGAAGACCTCTCGAGGTTCGACCGCTTCCTCATATCAGATACCCTGGCCCCATTTTTTTACCCTGCTCGCTATTCTGGCCGCTGCCGCGGTATATGTCCAATACCAAATGAATACCTCGGATATACTGTTGCGGTATATGGGCGAAAGTTGACGCGAGCACAGGGGATACCCGGCAGGCATGGAACACTGGCATCGGTTCGAGACGGCCCGGAACATTGTGCAGATACACGAGACGACGATCGCGGACCGCGAGTCCGACCTCTCCGCTCACTTCGTCACGGTGCCGGCTCGGTCTCTCGGCGGCAGCTTCTACCTGTTCCGGGGACCGGACGGCCCCCTCGAAACGCTGGGGCTGCTGCGCTTGGCGGACGTCCCGTTCGGTGGCGTGGCCCGCAGCCTGGCCGCATGCCTGGTATCCGAGGATGTCGAGGAGTTTATGCGGAGGTTCGACCGGGGCTTCGCAGAGGAGACCAGCCACCCTAGCACGCAACTGCCAGGGCCCTTCGTGTTCGCCGAGTACCTCACGTTCGCCAGGGTCATCCCGTTCGAGCAGCCTTCGCTCTCCGCCGATTCCCTGGGTAACGTCCTGACGGCCCATGGCCAGGGCGAAGCCGGTTACATGTACCACGAAGATACGGGAATCCCCTTGCTCGGCGTCGCGATCCCAGCCGGCATGGTGATCTGTGGCTCCACCCGGGGACTGGTGCGGGCGCTCGAGTCGGGCCTCAGGCAACGGCTCGCGGAGCTCGTAAAAAGCCGCCCCAACGAAGACCGAAGCAGAGAAGAACGCTGCTAAGGGCCCGCGCAAGCAGAGAACAAGCCACCAACCAGGACACCCAGGATCATACGGAAGCTCCGGGTGGTTGGGGTCACGAGCCGCTCTCGAAACCAACCATCTGGTGATTTGCATCTAAGTGCAAACCGTATTTAGTAAGAGGGCGGCTTGTTCCCGACGAAGTTCCTGCTAGCGACCGATGGTTCCAAGGAGGCATCTCTGATGGCGGAGGCGGCGGTCGAGCTGGCGAACGGCACTGGTTCGGAGTTGCACGTCGTATATTTGGTATGGACGGTGCCCGAGTTGCCCTACCCCACGCCGTGGCGAAGGAAAGGAGCGAGGCCATCCTGGAGCTCAGGAGGCTCAACGATCTGAGGCTCTGGAGGATCAGGTGCGGTGGATCGAGGGGCTCGGGGGAGTGTAGCGGCGCCCCACTACAGGGAGGGGAAGCCGGAGAAGGAGGTCGTCCTCCTCGTCGAGGAGCTCGACCCCGGTCCGATCGTGACGGGGGACGACAGAGGCGCCAGTGGGTCGAGCGCATCTCCGGGGCGGGCTTCTCCGAGATCGTCTCCCGGAGGGCGGACCGTCCGGTTCTGGTGGTAGGCCGGCGGGGATGGCGAGGCTCGACCGTACCGATATAACCCTGGCTCTTGTCCGCTCTTTGCGCCGGAGATGCGCCTCCCGAGGCCTAAGAGATCGCGGCGTCCATCGCCTCCACATTGGGTTCCCGCCCTGTCCAGAGCCTCTGAGCCAGCACACCCTGGTACAGCAGCATCCGCTCGCCGGTGACTACTCGGGCGCCTCTCTCGCGGGCTTCCCGGATCAGGGTGGTCTCCCTGCCGGGACGGTAGACTGCGTCGCAGACCGCCCGGCCCTCGTACAGGTGCTCCACCGGCACGGGCAAAGGATCTCTGCCCTTCATCCCCAGGGGCGTGGCGTTCACGACGACCTCCGTCTCCTGGGCCGCCTCGTCGAGCGCGTCGGAAGGGTACACCTCGACCCTCTTGAGGCCCGCCTCGCGCAGCTTGTCTCGCAGCTCTATAGCGTGTTCAACGCTCCGGTTGACCACGCGCAGCTCCCTCATGTCTTCGGCGCCGAAAGCGAGTGCGACGGCAGCCGCGGCGCCCCCGGCGCCCAGGAGCAGGACCCGCTTACCCGCCAGCTCTATCCCGGCCTCCCTGCAGGCCATGACCATCCCGCCCCCGTCGGTGTTGTAGCCGTGCAGCGTGGAGTCTTCGATCACGACGGTGTTGACGGCCCCTGAGAGGCGGGCCCCCTCGTCGAGCTCATCCAGCAGCGGGATCATAGCCCGCTTATGTGGCATGGTGATGTTGAAACCGCGGAGTTTCAGGACGGCAGCGCCCTCTACCGCCGCGGGCAGGTCGTCGGGGTCCACGTCCAGGCACACGTAGACGAAGTCGAGGCCGTCGGCGGCGAAGGCGGCGTTGTGCATCCTAGGGCTCAGGCTGTGGTCAACGGATTGTCCGATCAGGGCGAGCAACCTCGTCTTTCCGCTGATCATCCCTCTGCGCACCTCACTGAGTCGTCCGTCTTCTCCAAAGCGCCGGACATTATAAAGGGCGCGCCAGGTCTTATCTCGTCTCCGATGCCGGAACGAGGGTGATGAGCGCGGACGCCGCCGGGATGCGGCTCCTTCTCGGCCACAAGGATCGCGCTTCGCTCTCGGCGGCGACCATCCCGTCCGCCAGCCCCTTCTGATAGATGCTTACCGCGCCCCCTCCCCTTTCGTTCCACTCATGACGCGCGCCGTGTGCAATACATCCTCTACCCCCTCGCGAGCACGCCGGGCGAACGCGACCGGGGTCAGGGTATCTCGCAAGGACAGAACGGGAGCTTCGACGCTAACGGGGATTCTCTGCGGGAGCGCCGCGAGAAACTGCGCCAGCGGTAGCTCGCCGTCTCCCGGCAGCAGGCGCATGGCCCGGCTCTCCAGTTGCAGGTCGGTGCCATCTGTAGATTGCCCGCGAGGCAGTTTGAGGGTGCGCGGTAGCTCGCTGGGCGGCGCCAGCGGTGCGTCGCAGAGCTGCACGTAGGACAGCAGATCCGGGTCCAGTGAGCGTAGCTGTTCGAGCCGGCCGCCGTAGCGCTGGAAGTGCAGAGTATCCACCAGCACCCCACCTCCGCCGGAACGTTCGGCGGTGTAGATCGCCTCGTTTAGGTTCGACACCCGAGTGTACATGATCGGCTCGATGACAGGACGCAGGCGGTAGGGGCGCGCGTCGGCGGTCAGGGCAGCGAATGTTTCAGAGGCCCGTTCTAAAACGGGGTCGTCGCTGTTGACCGTCACGTAACGCGCTCCCAGCCGGGCTCCAGCTTCCAGCGCGGGCTCGTAGTCCTCCCGCTTCGTGTCGGCACCGATACGGACAACCTCCACGCTGAGCACCCGGACACCGGTGTCGTCCAACCGGCAGGCTGTCTCTTCGAGCATGGGAGATCCAGCGTTCATGAGCCAGGGCTCTTCATCGGGGGCCGAGGCTGCCACGCGGGGGCTGATTGAGTCAAAGCCCGCCTTCCGGGCGATGGTCACCAGATCGGGGGGCGAGACGTCCAGCATCGTGAGGTGATCCATACCCACCTCTGGAGCTGTGTTCATTCCATCTCTCCTGATTTTATCTCTCCGAGCATCTTCTCAAGGGAGGAGGATTGCCTTCACTGCCCGGCCCTGGCTGACCGCCTCGAAAGCCTCGGGGGCGTCATCGAGCGGATACTTTGAGAGCAGGGAGCCGGGGTCCAAAATGCCGCTTCCCAGCAGCTCCAGGGTCGTCTGATAGTCCGCGTAGTTGCATGAGTAGCTGAACAACAGGCTGATCTCTCTGCGTACCGCGTCGGTGGGGGAAAAGCGCATCTCGTCGGCGTACAAGCCGACCACGGCGATTGTCCCACCCGGACGGACGGACCCCAGGGCAGAGCCAAGCGCCCTCACCGATCCGGAACTCTCGATCCAGACGTCCGGAGGACGTTCCCCGAATCTGTCGTGCAGATGCTCTTCCAGGGGCTTCTCGCTCAGGTTCGCGGTCCGGAGCCCCACGCGCTTCGCAGCAGGGAGGCGCGATTCGGAATCCTGCCCCACCCCGGTGAGGAGTACCTCCGCTCCCCTGAGCCTGGCGAGCATCCCGCAAAAAATGCCTATAGGTCCGGGCCCCGACACCACGACACTCTGCCCGGGCTCTATACCTGCCCGAACATCCACCGCGTGTACGGCCACGGACAGCGGCTCGCCCAGGGCCGCCACGGCAAGGTCGAGACCTTCGGGGACGGGGACGAGGTGCTGCTCGGGCATCACGGCGTACTCTGCCATCCCCCCATCACGGGAGAGGCCGACGGCCACGCGATCTGGACACAACTGCGTGGAACCGACCAGGCAGGTCTCGCAGCGTCCACAACCTTGTATCGCCACCGCGACGACCCGGTCTCCTGGGCTCACCCGCGTTACGTCCGGTCCGACCGACTCGACGGTGCCGGAGAACTCGTGACCCAAAGTAATCGGCGGCCGAACCCACTCGAACCCGGCGTCCGACCTGAACGCGTGAACGTCGCTGCCGCAGATACCGCAGGAAGCCACCCGGAGCGATACCTCTCCGGCTCCGGGCCCGACGAAAGGAACGTCCTCGACGCCGGCTTCTCCGGGCTCGTTGCCCGTTTTTACGAATGCTTTCACGTGCAGACCCCCAGGGTTTCTTCTCTTATCAAGCGTTCGACCGTTTGAGGACGTACCCAACGGCGGCCTCGTAGCCGAAAGGACCCATTCCGGCCACCACGGCGTCCACCGCAGGGG
>Ga0126308_10001001_pt1 | contig 10658 bp, 12 predicted proteins | sample Plot55_FD_92533 | JGI IMG/M metagenome (GOLD analysis project Ga0126308, IMG submission 92533) | Serpentine soil microbial communities from UC McLaughlin Reserve, CA, USA - Plot55 | ecosystem: Environmental > Terrestrial > Soil > Grasslands | place: USA: UC McLaughlin Reserve, Lake County...
CGCGCAGCAGCACAAGAACGACATCTGCATCGGGCGCACGCACGGCGTCCACGCCGAGCCGACGACCTTCGGGCTCAAGCTCGCCGGCTGGGCCTTCGAGCTCGACCGCGGGCGGGAACGGCTCGCGCGGGCGCTCGAAGGGATGCGCGTCGGCAAGCTCTCGGGCGCCGTCGGCACCTATGCCGCCACCGACCCGGAGCTGGAGCGGCTCGCCTGCGAGCGGCTGGGGCTCGAGCCCGCGCCCCTGTCGACGCAGATCCTTCAACGCGACCGGCACGCGGACCTGCTCGCCGCCCTCGCGCTCGTGGCGGCCTCGCTGGAGAAGTTCGCGCTCGAGATCCGCCACCTGGCGCGCACGGAGGTTGCGGAGGTCGCGGAACCGTTCGGCAACGGGCAGAAAGGCTCCTCGGCGATGCCGCACAAGCGCAACCCCGTCGTCTCGGAGCGGATCTGCGGGCTGGCGCGCGTGGTGCGGGCGAACGCGCTTGTGGGCCTCGAGAATGTCGCCCTCTGGCACGAGCGGGACATCTCGCACTCCTCGGCGGAGCGGATCGTGATCCCGGACTCGTTCCTCGCGCTCGACTACGTGCTGGACCGCTTCACGTGGCTCGTCGAGGGCCTCGTCGTTCGGCCCGAGCGCATGCTGCGCAACCTCGAGGAGGGGCACGGGCTTTTTTTCAGCCAGCGGCTGCTGCTCGCCCTCGTCGAGTCCGGGCTGCCCAGGGACGAGGCCTACCGGCTCGTCCAGCGACACGCGCTGCGGGCCAGTGAAGAGGAGCGGGACTTCAGCGAGCTTGTGCGCGGCGACGACGAGATCGCAAGCCGCGTCGACCTCGACACGATCTTCGACCTCGCCTGGTACACCCGTCATATCGACGCCGTCTTCGAGCGGCTGGGCGCACTCGCCCGGAAGGAGGAGCCAGTCCATGCCTGAATCGGCCGTACACGTTGGAAGCGGGAAGGTACGAGAGCTCTACGAGCTGGTGGATGACCGGCTGCTCCTGGTCGCCAGCGACCGGATCTCGACCTTCGACGTCGTCCTGCCGACCGAGATCCCCGACAAGGGCCGCGTCCTGACCGGCCTCTCGGCATTCTGGTTCGCGCACACGCGCGAGCTCGTGCCGAACCACCTCCTTGCGCTCCGGCCCGACGGCCGCTCGACCGAATGCCGCCGGCTCGAGATGCTGCCGATCGAGTGCGTCGTTCGGGGTTACCTCACCGGCTCGGGCTGGAAGGACTACCGCGCGACCGGCGCCGTTTGTGGGCACGTGCTTGCCGACGGCCTGCGCGACTCCGACCAACTACGCGAGCCGATCTTCACGCCCGCGACCAAGGCAGAGGAAGGTCACGACGAGAACATCGACCGCGAGCGGGCCGCCGAGCTCGTCGGACAGGAACGGCTGGACGAAGTCGAGCAGACGGCGATCGCGCTCTACACCTTCGCCTCGGAGTACGCAGCCGAGCGCGGGATCCTGATCGCCGACACGAAGTTCGAGTTCGGCCTCGACTCCGAGGGGCTGCTGGTGCTCGGCGATGAGGCGTTCACGCCCGATTCCTCGCGGTTCTGGCCAGCAGACGAGTACGAGGCCGGCCGACCGCAGCCGTCGTTCGACAAGCAGTTCGTGCGCGACTACTGCGAGACGCTCGGCTGGGACAAGACCGACCCGGGCCCCGAGTTGCCCGAGGAGGTCGTTGCCGGCACCCGCGCGCGCTACGTCGAGGCCTTCGAGCGGCTGACGGGCATCTCCTTCGACGACTACCTCGCCGACCCGCAGGTCGTGCTCCGGTGAAAGCCACCGTGCTGGTCCGCCCGAAGCCGGGGATCCTCGACCCGCAGGGCGAGGCCGTCCAGCGGTCGCTCAAGCAGCTCGGCTTCCCGGTCGAGGAGGCACGCGTCGGACGGGTCGTCGACCTGGAGCTCGACCTCGGCGACGCGGACCGCACCCGGGCCGAACTTGAGCGGATGTGCGAGCAGCTGCTCGCGAACCCGTTGATCGAGTCCTACGAGATCAGCGTCACGAGCGAATGAGCGAGCGGCCCCGCCCGAGGATCGCAGTGATCGTCTTCCCCGGCTCGAACGACGACCGCGACGCGGCCCTTGCCCTCGAGGCGCTCGGGGCCGAGCCGGTGCTGGTCTGGCACGCGGAGCCCGAACTGCCCGAGATCGGCGCCGTCGTGCTCCCCGGCGGGTTCTCCTACGGTGACTACCTCCGTTGTGGCGCGATCGCGCGCTTCGCGCCGGTGATGGGCCCGGTGCGGGACTTCGCCGAGGAGGGCGGGCTCGTGCTCGGGATCTGCAACGGCTTCCAGGTGCTGTGCGAGGCCGGCCTTCTCCCGGGTGCCCTGCGCCCGAACGAGTCGCTCTCGTTCATCTGCCGCGACGTCCCGTTGCGGGTCCAGCGCGCGGACACGCCCTTCACCAGCCGAGCCGAGCCCAGGCAGCGCATCACGATCCCCGTCAAGCACGGAGAGGGGTGCTACTTCGCCGACGACGAGCTCGTCGGCCAGCTCGAGGCCAACGGGCAGATCGTCCTCCGCTACGAGGAGAACCCGAACGCCTCGATCGGAGACATCGCCGGAGTCGCCAACCGCGAGGGCAACGTCTTCGGCCTGATGCCGCACCCGGAGCATGCCGTCGACCCGCTGCTCGGCTCCAGCGACGGCGCTCTCATACTCGGCTCGCTCATGGATGCGGCTAGCGAACGCCTATTGGCCACCGCCTAGGCCAAGGGCTTCCGCGAGCGCCGGCCGGTTCGCCAACCCGTTCCGGAGCCGCTCGAGATCCCGCCGGCGCAACGTGACCGGCCCGCGCCGCGCCGTCCCGCCGGTCGCGTAGGCGAATCGAACCAGCCGCTCACCGCCGGGCGCCTCGAGCAGTTGCACGACCGACGAAAACCGCTTGTCGCCCGCGCGCTGGGCCAGGGTCAGCTCCTCGACGAGCTCCGCCGGCCCCCAGGGTGTCGCCGTTTTCGCCATTCCGGCCACCGTAACCACGCACGTGTGACGCGTGGGTGACCGCTTCATGCCGGAACTGCGACAAAGTGGAAATCACTCCTCCGAGGGACGCGCGGGGCGCTGGATCCGCAGATCGTCAGGAACGTGCCTGCAGCCGCCTCGTGTTACCGTGCCCTGCTGCTCTCAGCCGCATCAGCGCTCTATCCGCTGATCTTCGCCGCGTTCCTGCTCGTGGAGAAACCCGGCCTCGGGCTCGGACATTTCTATTACATCCCGATCGCTCTGGTCGCTCTGGCCAGCGGCCCTGCCTGGGGCGCCGGCGCAGGAATCGCCTCGACGGGCTTCTACACGCTCGGGATCGTGATCAGTCCGCGCCTCCCGACGTACGACGTGCTCACCGCGAGCAGCTCGATCCGCCTCTTCACCTACACGATGGTGGGCGTACTCGTCGGCTGGTTCGCACACAACCACCGCGTGCTCGTCGATCGGCTGCGCGTCTCCGCCGAGCGCGACTTCCTCACCGGCCTCCTCAACACGCGCGCGTTCGACGCCGCTCTCTCGACCCGGCTCGAGCTGGGGACGCCGTTCGGGCTCGTGCTCGGCGACATGGACGACCTCAAGGACGTCAACGACACGGAAGGGCACGCGGTCGGAAACGACGTCCTCCGCCGCGCGGGCGAGATCCTCACGCGAGAGCTCAACGAGCACGACCAGGTCGCGCGTATCGGCGGGGACGAGTTCGCCGTGATCACATCCCTGCCCGGCACCGATGCCGTGCGTGCCCTGTGCAGCCGCTTGACCGCCGCGCTCGGCGCAGAAGGGATGAGCATGAGCTTCGGCTGGGCCGTGTGCCCGCGCGACGGCGACAGCTCTCTGCGGCTCTACCGCGCGGCCGACGAGCGGCTCTACGCGCAGAAGCTGATCCGGAGCCGCTTCACGGCCGCCGAGGTCGTGAGCATGCCAACTCGCGCCGAACGGCTCGCGATGCGCTCGCAGCCGGCTGAGCCGCGGGCCTAACGTTCGATCAACTCGATGCGGTAGCCGTCCGGGTCACGGACGAAGCACAGCCGCGAGCCGCCCTCGCGCACGGAGTACGGCGGCGTCTCCGGCTCGATCCCTTGGTCGGCCAGCCGCTCGAGCGTCCCGTCGAGATTCTCGACGGTGACCGCGATGTGCCCGTAGCCGGTGCCGAGCTCGTAGGACTCGACGCCGAAGTTGTAGGTCAGCTCGAGCCGGTCGTCGTCGCCGGGGAGGCCCATGAAGATGTTGATCGCCTCATCGCGGATCGGCAGTTCACGCCGCTTCTCGAAGCCGAGCGCCTCGTAGAACTCGACCGAGGCGTCCGGGTCGGTGACGCGGTAGCAGGTGTGGATCAGCTCCATGGGCGGGGAATCTATCTTCCCAAGGCACGGGTTTCTTGTAAGGCTGAAGCGGAAGCATCTCTCCAACGACGACCACGGGAGGGACGATGGCGACACAGACGGAACGGAAGTTCGAGACTCGGATCGACATCGCAGAGAGCTCGCGCGAGCAGCTCATTCAGCTGTTGAATGCTCGCCTGGCAGACACATTCGACCTCTACTCGCAGGTCAAGCAGGCGCACTGGAACGTCAAGGGCAGCGACTTCATCCAGCTCCACCTGCTCTACGACGAGATCGCGGAGAGCGTGCTCGAATACGTGGACACCGTCGCCGAGCGCGCGACCGCCCTCGGTGGGCTTGCCCTCGGCACGGCCCGGCTGGCGGCCGCGAACTCGTCGCTCGACGAGTATCCGCTCGACGCCGTTGCCGGAATGGACACGATCGCCGCGATCGCCGACCGGCTCGCCGCCTACGGCGCATCGGCACGCGCCGCGATCGAGGCCGCCACCGAACTGGACGACCTGGACACCGCCGACCTCTTCACCGAGATCTCGCGAACGATCGACAAGCACCTCTGGTTCGTGGAGGCTCACCAGCAGGCGTAAGAGTCGCCTAGCCGAGCAAGTCGCCGAGCCGGATTCCCCCTCGGATCAGCCGGTCGAGCGGCGCCGTCTCGACCAGTTGCCGGAGCAGCGGCGCCGCGAAACCGGGGATATCCCCTCGCCGCTCGGCCCGGTCAACGGCTTCCAGCAGGCCCGCGCGCACGGCGACCTCGATCATGTGCTCGTCCCAGCGGCGTTGCACTCCGGTCTCCGGTGCGAGCGAGAGGACGAGCTTCTCCCTCGTCGTGTGCAGGCGGCACGCAGCTCCGTCCAAGCCGTCGAGGACGATCCGCTGGACGGTCGCGTCGAAACCGCCGGTGCGGCCGGGGCGCGCGTGGCACGGATTGGCCAGCTTCGGCCCGGGCTCCTCCGCGGCTCCCTTCCCGAGCTCGATGGCCACCAGTGCGAGGACGGCCGCGAGCAGCGCGGCCAGGATCGCGAGCGCGGGAGTCATCCGGCTCACGAGAGCAACCTCCGGCGGAAGACGACCCCGGCTAGCAGGGCGAGCGCCGCGAAGGCGGCCGAGAGCAGGAAGGCCGGCCGGAAGGCCCGCGTGATCGTCGCCTCGATCGTGCCCACGAGCTCGTCCCGCGTCGCTGCGAGCGTCGAATCGTGCCGCGCACCGTGCGCGTTGAAGGGCTCGGCGAGATCCGGGACCTCCCCCTCGCGGGCCCGGGCGAACGCTCCGCGGAGGTCGAGCGCGACCGGCACCTTCTTGTCGAGCCCGGCGGGCGAGTCGAGGAGCACCGCGGTCGCCTTCAGCAGCGCCCTGTCACCGGCCTTCGGCACCTCCGACGCCAGCAGCGGCGCGATCGAGGCTAGGGCCAGCACGAGCCCCAGATGGCGTACACCCACGGTCAGGGTTCCGCTGCGCGCCAGGCCCGCGCGCAGGTCGAGCGCCGCCTGTGAGAGCAGCGGCACCGCAAGTCCCAGCCCGGCACCGCAGAGCGCGAGCGCGTAGACAGCCAGGACGGCGCTCGCGGATGGAAGGAGGGCGAGGCCGACGAGCCCACCCGCGAGCAGCGTCGCCCCGCCGCAGACCGCAGCGATCCGAGGTAGCCGGCGCTCGAGCGGCCGCACCGCCAGCGCAGCCCCTGGCAGGGCGCTCACAATTGCCGCCCCGCCGATCGGCGAGTAGCCCCACACCGTGATCACGAGCAGGACGGCGAGGAAGAGGGCCCCGACGAGCGCGCCGAAGAGGAGCCCGAGGCAGAGGTTCGCCGGCAGCGTGCGCCGGAGCGAGGAGCTCCAGCCTTCCTCCGCGACGATGCGTGGATGGGTGCGAAGGGTGGCAAGCAACCCGAGCGCGGCCAGCGGCGCCTGAGCGATGAAGATCGCGCGCCAGTCGAAGGCCTGGGTCAGCACGCCCCCGAGAGCAGGCCCGAGCGCGGCGCCGAAGGTCCCGGCGAGCGTCCAGAGGCTTGCCCCGGCCGCCGACGAGCCGGTCAGCGCCCCCAGCACCGGCAGCGAGCCCGCGAGCAGCAAAGCCGCTCCCACGCCTTGCACGCTCCTCATCCCGATGAGGAAAGGCAGGCTGCCCGCGGCCGCGCACGCAATCGATGCTCCGAGGAAGACGACGAGCCCGGCACCGAGCACCCGCGCGGCGTTGATCCGCTGCACGAACAGGACGAGGCCGAGGGCGGTGACCGCGACGGCGACGTTGTAGGCGGTCACCACCCACGCCACGCCCTCGATCGTGGTGTCGAAGCGACGGTAGAGGTCCGGCAGCGCCAGCACCACGATCGACGAGTCGGCGAACGCGATCGCGACTGCCGCCACGACCAAGGCGACGAGGAGCTTTTCCAGGCTCACGGCTCGAGGTCTTCGCGAACAAGGCCGTAGTTCACACCGTCCACCCACTCGTCGTTGCGCCAGTACGCCTTCCGGCGCACTCCCTCGCGGATGAAGCCGGCCCGCTCAGCGTGCGCGAGCGCCCGTTCGTTGAAGCCGTAGATCTCGAGCTGGAGCCGGTGGTAGCCGAGCTCGTCCAGCAGATGCCTCTGGAAGAGCAGGGCCGCCTCGTCGGCGACGCGCCTGCCCCGGTACGACGGGTGCACCGCAAGCGAGCCGAGGTCCGCGATCCGACTGCGGCGGTTCGCGACCTGAAACCCCATCAGCCCGGCCGGTTGGCCGTCAACCTCGATCACGAACCGGCCGAACTCCTCCGGCTCGGCCTGCGAGCGCTCGATCTCGGCGAGCACGCCCTCCCGGTCGCGCGGGCGGATCACGGCGAGGTAAGGCTCGACCTCCTCGTGCGTCATCAACTCGACGAGGAAGTCGAGGTCGCCCGGCTCGGCGCGGCGGATGCCGATGCTCACGGCGAAGGCGCGGCTACCGGCTCACGCCGCGCGAAGCGCACAGCGCCCGACCCGAGCGCGACGCCGCCGAGAATCAGCACCATCCCGGCCAGCTCCTCCCACGTGAGTGGCTCGTTCAGCAGGGTCACCCCGTAAAAGAGCGCCGTCACCGGCAACAGGTACGTCACGAGACTCACGCGGGCAGCGCCGTCGCTGCGCAGGACGCGGTAGAGGATGATCTGCGCGAATGCGGTCCCGATCACCGCGAGGGCGAGCACCGAGCCGCTCGCCTTCCAGTCCGGCAGGTGCGAGGGGAGCTGCCACAGCCCAAACGGCAGCAGCACGAGGAAGCCGCCGATCATCGTGCTCGCGGCGAGCGTGAGGCCGCTCGTGTGTGCAACCAGGCGCTGACCCCAGAGGCTGCCCACCGCGTACGCGACCGAGGCGATCACGACGGCCAGCGTCCCGGCCGCGCCCCACCAGCCGCCCTCGGGGTGGATGCCCGCAAGCACGCCGACGCCGACGAGCCCGACGATGAAGCCGGCGAGCCGCAGGCCATGGACGCGTTCGCTCGGCTGCCAGCGGATCGCGAGCAGCACGACGAAGATCGGCATCGAGGCGTTCGCGATCGCGGCGACGCCGGAGTCGATGTGCTTCTCGCCCCAGGCGATCAGCGTGAACGGGATCGCGCCGTTCACCACGCCGAGGGCGAAGCCCTCCCAGCCGACCCGGCGCAGGTCCGCGACCGACGCGCGCCAGCCGCGCTGCGCGGCGAGCACGACCAGGATGACCGCAGAGGCAATCGCCAGTCGCACCATCATCATCGTCGCCGGCTCGAGGTCGCGGTTGGCGACCTTGATGAACATGTACGAGGCGCCCCAGAAGGCAGCGAGCAGCCCGATGTAGAGAACGTAGGAGCGCGACATGCGCCCGAGGCTACCGGCCCGGCCGCGCCAAGCTCGACGGCTTGGTCTCTGCATCGTCGCCGGTTTCGGAGCGCCGACTCCTTTTACGGCCGACAGTGGGGACGCTCCTTCCGCAACTACTTTGGCTTCAAGTTGGACGGCTTCGGTGACATGGACGCTGGCCAGGGTGACGATTCGCTGGGGACACTCCTGAACGCTGGCCCAGCCGGCGGCGCTTACCTCTTGAGCCTTCGGCGAGCTTCTGCATCTCCCGCCTGTGCTGGCTGTCCGCGTCCAGAAGCGCATCCAAAGCCTCACCCAAGATCGGGATCACTTCGGCGAGGGGACAAGGGCCGAGATGGCATCCTGGTCTCGTCTCGTCATGTCGCTCTTGGTAGCCCTCGGAGGGGCCGCCTGTGGCGGCAGGGCAGACCCTCTCGCGAACGCGGCCGATTGCCTGCGCGATCACGGTGCGCGTGTCGCTGCGGAGCCGAAATTCGTCACCAAAATGAGCGCAGAGCGCAAGTGGACCATTCGGAGGTTCCTCATCGGACGCAATGGCCTCAGCCTTCTGTGGGCACCGACTGAGGATTCCGCACATGACGCATACGCGCGCATCGTCGCGGCTCAGACAGCCGTCGATCCGAGCCGGCCGAGGCCGCGCCGAGTCCAACAGACCGTCTATTGGTGGGACGAGCCGCCATCTCGATTCGACCGAGAAACCCTGATCAGGTGCGTTCGCGGGACCGCGGGATGAGCGGAAGCCCCGAGGCGAGGACGCTTCAGGGTGTACGTCCGTGCGCTGGCGCAGCCGAGCGGCGCCTTGACTTCTAGCCGGTGCCGCTTGCTACGGGGCTGGGAGCGAACAGCATCCAGTTCCCCTCGGAGACGACTTCGACGGTGCCATCGACCACTTGGATGGCGGTGTCGTCGTCGATCGCGTATGCCGGACCCTCGATCCCCGCCGCCCACGTCTCGGCGTTCGCCATCGTGTTCCCCGGCAGACCCTCATGAGCCAGGTGCGGGCAGATCGAGAAGTCGACGAGTCCGAGCGTTTCGTCGCCACCGGAGGGTGGCTTCCACTGGACGAAGTCCTCGCCGATACGCGGGGTCATCACCATGCTTCCGGCGCTCAGCCCCACCCAGACCATCTCGTGCAGCGACGGTAGGAGGTCTGCCAGCCCGGATTGCCGCATCCAGTGGCACAGATACAAGGCATCGCCGCCATTCACCAATAGGACGTCTGTCTCTCGAACCCATGACACCCAGCGTTCTTGGTCGATGCTGGGAAGCGCGGTCAGCTCCAACACTCCCACGGACTTCCAACCCAGCTCGCACATGGGGCAGCGGGGCTCCTGCCCGCTGATGAAATTCCATGCTCTGCCAGGACCGGCCATTGGGTGCGCGTACGAGGCGGTGGGGATGCAGAGGGCGTCGGAGTCGGCAATCGGCTTCCCCAAGAGGTCGATGAGTGCGTCGTGGATGCTCGTGTTCTTGATGCCGGCGGACGTGAGAAGAAGCTTCATGCGGCCTCCTGGAGTCGTACTGCAAGCGAGTTCTTACGGATCCGTACGCGCTAGAGACCGGCGAACCACCAAAAACTCATCGGCTCCGCCCCAGATCCGGCCTCACGTCCGCAGGGTCATTCCTGAACACTGGCCCAGCCCAGTGCTACGAATGCTGGCGGGCTAGGCTGAGTTGGTCGTGCGGTCGGGGTACACGATTAAGGCTCTCGAGGAGTCGAGCTGGGATGCGTTCGCCAGGCTGGTCGAGGCGAATGACGGCGTCTTCGGGGGTTGCTGGTGCATGGGCTTTCATCCGGATGACAGCCGCGAGCCGGCGTTGAACCGGGAACGCAAGCTCGCACGGGTGCGGGCAGGCAAGGCGCATGCGGCCCTTGTGTTCGATGGCGACGACTGTGTGGGTTGGTGCCAGTTCGGGGCGCCGGACGAGGTGCCGAAGATCAAGAACCGGGCTGCCTATGAGAAGAGCCTCACGACCTTGCCGGACTGGCGGATCGCCTGCAACTTCGTCGGCAAGGGGCACCGGCGCAAGGGCGTCGCCACGGCGGCGCTCGCCGGGGCGCTCGATCTGATCGCACGTCTCGGCGGCGGCATGGTCGAGGGCTACCCGGAGGACGCGGGTTCGGTGCCTGCCGGCTTCCTCTTCCACGGCGCCCTGGCGACCTACGAGAAGCTGGGATTCGTCCGCGACCGCAAGATCGGCAAGAACCGCTGGGTCGTCACCAAAGTCGTCGAGCCAACGTCGTAGGAGAACTCGCGACGCTCAGGGGTCATTCCCGAACACTGGCCCAGGCGACTTACCTGAGCCATCGACCTGCCGGCCGACCCCTTCGGCGGCCAAACCAGTGAACGGGTGCGCGAGGGCGGGATCTCCCGGCGATTTCACGTTGGTTCCGTGGTTGGCGGCGTGAACGGCGACCACTCGTAGACGTTCACCGCGCATACCTCCCGGAAGCCCAGCCGCTCGTACATCGGTTGCCCCATCGGTGACGATCCGAGCACGCCGACGTCGAAG
>Ga0126308_10001003_pt1 | contig 10654 bp, 9 predicted proteins | sample Plot55_FD_92533 | JGI IMG/M metagenome (GOLD analysis project Ga0126308, IMG submission 92533) | Serpentine soil microbial communities from UC McLaughlin Reserve, CA, USA - Plot55 | ecosystem: Environmental > Terrestrial > Soil > Grasslands | place: USA: UC McLaughlin Reserve, Lake County...
CGACTGCCGGACGAACTTGCCTTCGACCTTCTCGACGCGCCGGCGAATCGTCTCGCGATACGCAACCTGCGGCCGACCGATATTCGCGTCGACCTTGAACTCTCTCATCATGCGGTCGACGATGATCTCGAGGTGCAGCTCGCCCATCCCTGAGATGATCGTCTGACTCGTCTCCGCATCCGTGTGCACGCGGAACGTCGGATCCTCCTCGGCCAGCTTCTGCAGCGCGATCGCCAGCTTGTCCTGATCGGCCTTGGTCTTCGGCTCGATCGCGACGTCGATGACGGGGTTCGGGAACTTCATCGCCTCGAGGATGATCGGCTTGGCGTCGTCGCAGAGCGTGTCGCCCGTGCGCGTCTCCTTGAGCCCGATCGCGGCGGCGATGTCGCCGGCCCGCACCTCCTCGATCTCCTCGCGCTTGTTCGCGTGCATCTGGAGCAGGCGCGCCACGCGCTCGCGCTTGTCCTTCGTCGAGTTGTAGATGTAGGAGCCGCTCTTCAGCACGCCCGAGTAGACGCGGAAGAAGGTCAGCTTCCCGACGAACGGGTCGGTCGCGATCTTGAACGCCAGCGCCGCGAACGGCGTCTCGTCCTGCACCGCGCGCTCCTCGTAGGTCTCGTCGTGGTGCGGCAGGTGCCCGACGATCGCCTTGACGTCGCGCGGGCCCGGCAGGTAGTCGATCACCGCGTCGAGCAGCGCCTGCACGCCCTTGTTCTTGAACGACGCGCCGCAGAGCACCGGGACCATCTGCCCGAGGACGGTCGCCGCCCGGATCGCGCGCCGGATCTCGTCCACCGACAGCTCCTCGCCGCCCAGGTACTTCTCGAGCGTGGACTCGTCGTGCGCCACCGCGACCGCGTGCTCGATCACCTCGTGCCGCGCCTTCTCCACCGCGTCCTTCATGTCCTCCGGCACGTCCACGACCGAGAACGTCTTGCCGAGCGTGTCCTCGTCGAAGATGTACTGCTTGCGCTCCAGCACGTCGATGTGCCCGGTGAACAGCTCGCCCGAGCCCACCGGCAGCTGCAGCGGGTAGGCGTGCTTCGTCAGCCGCTCGCGGATCATCGTCAGGCACCGGTCGAAGTTCGCCCCGATGCGGTCCATCTTGTTGGCGAAGATCAGCCGCGGCGTGCCGTAGCGGTCGGCCTGGCGCCACACCGTCTCGGTCTGCGGCTCCACGCCGGCCACCGAGTCCAGCAGCGTCACGGCCCCGTCGAGCACGCGGAGCGATCGCTCCACTTCGACGGTGAAGTCCACGTGCCCCGGCGTGTCGATGATGTTGATGCGGTACTCGGGACCGGTGGCGCTGCCGGTGTCGTGCGCGGCACCGTGGCGGCGCCAGAAGCAGGTCGTCGCGGCCGACGTGATCGTGATGCCGCGCTCCTGCTCCTGCTCCATCCAGTCCATCGTCGCGGCGCCGTCGTGCACCTCGCCGATCTTGTGGCTCTTGCCCGTATAGTACAGGATGCGCTCGGTCGTCGTCGTCTTCCCGGCATCGATGTGCGCCATGATGCCGATGTTCCGGTACTGCTCGAGCGGTGTGTTCCGTGGCATATCTCGAAGTGCTCGCAGCTCCCTGACTCGCCCCACCCCGGCCCGCGGCCGGAGGACTGACTCCCTCGATCCAGCAAAAACGCGGGTGGACCTGGCGCCCCTTTTCGCAGGGACCGGTATCCATCCGCTCTCGCCGGGTGCGTCCGGACCCGTTCCCGGACGTTGACCCATGGCGCGCCAGGTGAGTGAGGGCGTCCCGCTCTGCCCGCTCCCCCGACGTCAGGTTGTTCTGCGTCGGTAATCGACGAGCCTGCTGACCAGCCACCAGCCTCGTCCGTACGTCGCCGTGCCACTCGCGGCCCGGCCCGCTTCCATGCTGTCGGCCCGCGCGCAGCTCGCCGGCCGTAGCCTGTGGAATGTATCGGGGATGTGACCCATGTCAATGCCCGGAGCACACTTCCCGCTTCGAAGCGCCCTCCTTCCACATCCTGCATTCCGGCCGAGCTCGCCTCCGGCGCTCCCCGCTCGCACGCACAATTCCCTGGCGCGTCGCCTCGCCGCCACGCCGACCTGACGCAGCGCCGCCACAACCGGGGTGATCCATATCACGCGAGCTGCGTGAAGTGTTACCGTGGGGGCCCCGCTTCGTCCCCTCTATAGAAGCGGCCGCGCCCCGCGGCTGCACCCGACAAGCCGTTCCCCGCAGACAAATGATCCGAAAGTATCTGGCGCTCGCGGTCGCCACGATCGCGGCCGGCGCCTGCGCCATCGACGTGTCCACCCAGCCCGGCACCACTGGCGGCAGCACCTCCGTCACCGACCCGTCACTCCCGTCGGTCCGCCGAGCCGTCGTCGTGAGCGTCGACGGTCTGCGTGGCGACGCCCTCTGGCAGATGCCGGCGATGAGCGCGCTCCGCACCCGCGCGGTCTGGACCGACAGCATGCAGACCATCGTGCCGTCGCTCACCGCCCCCGGCCACCTGGCCATGTTCACCGGGCGCGACGTCACCAGGTTCGGCATCGTCGACAACACCCTCGACGAGAACACCGGCTTCGCCCTGGCCGTGAACCGCGCCACGGCCATGTTCCAGTGGGTCCACGACGCCCAGGGCACCTCGGCCGCGCTCGTCGGCACCTCGCTCGTCCCGGCCGACCAGGTCAGCAACGCGAAGAAGTTCTTCGGGATCGACGAGCTCATCAGCGTGGACGCCGACCTCAGCCCGATCGGCGCACAGGCGATTGCCGCCGCCACCCGCGCCGACGCGCCGTCGCTGCTGTTCGTCCACGTCCCCACGGTCGACTTCGCCGGACACGACTTCGGCTGGATCCGCGCCGACACCACCGCGGCCGGCGGACACGACGTTCTGGGCCCCCAGTACCTGGATGCGGTCCGGCGCGTCGACGCCACCCTCGCCGAGCTCTGGCGCGCGCTGGAGCCGGCGGTCGCCCGCGGCGAGGTGCTCTTCCTGGTCACCGCGGACCACGGCGGCGGCCACGGCGCGGGGTGCGTCGCCAACGTCGCGGCCAACCACGAGCACTGCACCGCGAGCGCCGAAGACCGCACCATCCCGTTCCTCCTGATCGCCGACGGCCTCACGCCCGGCCGCATCGCCGGCCAGCCCTCGATCACCCAGGTCGCCCCGACGGTCGGCGCCCTCATGCGCCTCACCGTCCCGTCCGCCGCCGGTGCCGCGCTCCCGATGTCGGCCGCGAAGAACTAGAAAGGCGATTCGCGATACGCGATTCGCGATTCGCGACGGGCCCCGGGAGCCTCCTACTGGCGTCCCGGGGCCCGTCGCGTATCGCGTATCGCCTCTACCCCAGCAGCGTCCGCACGTACCGCCCCCACACCCCGAGGTTCCGCACGTGCCGCAGCGCGCCGCCCGACGAATCGCGCTCCGCGCGCTCGTCGGGCGGCGGCGCGTCCGGCTTCGGCGTCGGCGTGAAGTCGTCGCCGCGGCTCCAGGGGAGCACGCCGCCGTGGCCGCTGCGTCCGGGCTGGATCGCCGCGCGCCACACCAGCTCGCGCACCCGCACCGACGGGCACACGTCCTCGCGCGCGAACATGCTCGTCAGGTAGTGGCGCTCGATCGCCCGCGCCGCCGCCGCGGGGAGCCGCGGGCGGAGCGCCCGGAGCACCGCCGGCGGGAGCTCCGTGTCGAGCAGCACCCGCGTGAGGCGCAGCGTCCAGTAGCACGCGGTCGCGGCCCTGCTCTCCACCGCCAGGCGCGCGAACTCGTCCCAGTCCACCCGCCCGGTCGCCGCCACGGCGTCCACGTCGCGCACGCCGCGCCACACGCCCTCCTCGAAGCCATGCGACCACGCGAGGTGCAGGCAGACGTGCAGCAGCTGGTGCGACACGCTCGGCACCAGCGCCCGCACGCCGCCGACATCCACCGGCGTCGCGTCGCGCCAGACCATCTCGGGGGTGAACCGGAACGGATGCCCCTCGAAGAAGAGCGCCGTGTGCAGCTCGAGCGCCACGCCCATGCCGCGCGGGTCGGTCAGCGGCGCCAGGTGGTGGTGCGTGGCGTAGAAGTCGTCCAGCTGCGAGTCGTGCCGCCACCCCCACCCCACGCCCAGCGCCACCTCGCGCGCCTGGTCGGCGTGCTCGCGCGGCACGAGCAGGTCGAGGTCCGCCATGGGCCGATCGGTGAGCGACGGGTAGACGGTGAACGCGAGCGCCGCCCCCTTGAGGAGCACCACCGGAATCGACGCCTCGGCCAGCGCCGCCACCGTCTGCTCCAGTCGCTGCCGCAGGTAAAGCATCTTGAACTCGTACGAGAGCGCCGTCCGCTCGAGCCCCGCCACTCCGGCCGCCGCCAGCGCAGCGCACGGGAGCGACGCCAGGCGGCGCCACAGCACGGGCACGGCCCGCTCGCGGTGCGCCAGCTCCACCACCAGCCGCCAGTCCATCCCGCCGCCGGCGAGCAGTGCGCACATCGCCTCGTCCACTCGCGCGTCGCGTCGGGCCGCGAGCAGCAGCAGGCGCGCCTCGCGGGAGAGCGTCGCGGCCCGGACGTCGTCGGCGGTCATGCGAACGCGGCCCTGGGCCCTCAGTACTGCGCCAGCGTACCGGCGCGGCGGGCGTAGCGCAGCGCCGCGCGAAACCCCAGCGCGCTCGCCCCGAGCAGGAGCATCGCGATGCCGGTGAGCTTCGCCACGTCCGGCGCGATGGCCGCGAGCCCCGCGCCTTCCAGCAGCGTCTGCCGGAGCGCGCGCAGCCCGTAGGTGAGCGGCACGAAGTCGGACAGGCCGCGGATCACGTCCGGGATGACCCTGGCGTCGGTCGGCCAGTAGACGCCGCCGAGCAGCGACGACGCGACGATCACCGCCTGGCCCAGCGGTCCCGCGGTGCGGAAGGCCAGCGTCATCGCCGCGCCGAGCACGCCGAAGCCGACGTGCGCCGCGACGATCAGCGCCAGGATCGCCACCGCGACCGGCGCCCGCGCCCATTCGATCCGCGCGCCCAGGGCGAGGCCGATCCCGAGCATGAGCAGGGCCCGGATCGTCGTCCACACGAAGTTGTACCCCGTGAGGCCGGCGAGCAGCACCGGGAGCCGCACGGGCGTCGCGAGCAGCGCCTCGAGCGTGCCGGTGGACACGCCGCCCGCCAGCGCGGCCGGCAGCCCGTTCACGGCCGCGCTCACGAAGCTGAACGTGATCATGCCGAGGAGCACGAACCCGAAGTACTGTCCGCCCTGCGTGCGAATCGCGTCCTCGGCCACCGACTGCACGGCCCGGCTGATGTAGAACACCGGCACGATCAGCACGGGCAGGTACACGAGCGACAGGAGCAGGTTGACGCGGTACGTCCGCGCCGTGAGCCAGCTCGCGCGCACCAGTGCCAGCGCCGCGCCCATCAGGCCGCCCCGTGGTGCTGCACGATCCGCTCGATCAGGTCGGCGAGCGAGAGCCCCACGCGCTCGAAGCGCCCCACGCGGACGCCGGCGTCGCCGAGCGCCTGGAGCACGGCCGCCGCGCGCTCCAGCCGCCCGGGGATCTCCATCTCCACGCGCGTCCAGCCGTCGGCGTCGATCCCCGCGCTCGCCGGACGCTGGATCAGCCCCCGCGCCGCGAGCGACGTCCACGCGGCGTGCCCGGGGTCGCGCGTCCACGCCCGGTAGCGCTCCTCGCCGAATCGCGCCGCGAGGTCGTCGGCGCGGCCCGCGGCCAGCAGCCGCCCGCGGTCGAGCACCCCGACGCGGTCGCAGAGCTCCAGCGCCTCCTCGGCGTTGTGCGTGGCCAGCAGCACGGTGCACCCCTGCTTGCGCGAGACTTCCTCCCTCAGGAACGCGCGGAAGGTGCGCGCCGAGATCGGGTCGAGGCTGCGCGTGGGCTCGTCGAGGAGCAGCACCGACGGGCGCGCGAGCAGCGCGCGCGCGATCAGCAGCCGCTGCTTCATGCCTGACGAGAACTCCCCCGCCAGCCGCGTCCCGGTGTCGTGCAGGCTCACCGCCTCCAGCACCTCGCCCACGCGGCACTCGGCCACGGCGCCGCCGAAGCCGTGCAGCCGGGCGAACAGCTGCAGGTTCTCGCGCGCGCTCAGGCGCCAGTACAGGCTGCGCTCGTCGGCGATCACCGGGGTGAGCACCCTGCGCACGCGCGACCCCTCGCGCGCCACGTCGAGCCCGGCGACGGTCGCGGTGCCCGCGTCGGGGATCACCAGCGTCGCGAGCATCTTGAACAGCGTGGTCTTCCCAGCGCCGTTCGGCCCGAGCAGGCCGAAGAACTCCCCGGCGCGGATGTCGCACGTCACGTCGCTGACGACCACCCGGTGCTCGCGGTGGAACGGGCGCCGCAGGACGTCGCCCCAGCCGCGCCGCACCGGGAAGCGCTTCGTCAGGCCCCGCAGCTCCACCGCGGCCGGCGCGCGGCCGCCGGCGGTGCCGGCGGGGGCGACGGTCGACGGTTCGGCGGCGGCGGTGCTCATGTGAGGTGATATAACGGAAAGCGCCCCCCGTGCGGAGGGCGCTCACCGACCGACCGCGCGCGTCCTACCAGCGGTAGTGCGCGAAGGCCTTGTTCGCCTCGGCCATGCGGTGCGTGTCGTCCTTCTTCTTGACGGCGTTGCCCTCGCCGCGCGACGCCGCGATCACCTCGGCAGCCAGCTTCTCGGACATCGACTTCTCGCCGCGGTCGCGGGAGAACGAGATGAGCCAGCGCATCGCCAGCGCCGTGCGGCGCTCCGGACGGACCTCGACCGGCACCTGGTAGGTGGCGCCGCCGACGCGGCGACTCTTCACCTCGACCACCGGCTTGAGGTTCGCCAGCGCCTGCTTGAAGACGTTGACGCCCGGCTGGCTGGTGCGGCTCTCCACGATGTCCATCGCGCCGTAGAAGATCCGCTCGGCGACCGCCTTCTTGCCCTGGAGCATGAGGGCGTTGATGAACTTCGAGACCGTCTGACTGTCGTAGCGCGCGTCCGGCAGCACCGGGCGCTTGATGGCCTTCTTGCGGCGGCTCACTTCTTACCTCCCGCGGCGCCCGCCTTCGGCTTCTTGGCGCCGTACTTGGAGCGGCTCTTGTTGCGGCCCTGGACGCCGGCGGCGTCGAGCGTCCCGCGGACGATGTGGTAGCGAACGCCGGGCAGATCCTTCACACGGCCCCCGCGCACGAGCACGATCGAGTGCTCCTGCAGGTTGTGCCCCTCGCCCGGAATGTAGGCGATCACCTCGATCTGGTTCGTGAGACGAACCTTGGCGACCTTGCGCAGCGCGGAGTTCGGCTTCTTGGGCGTCGTGGTGTAGACGCGCGTGCAGACGCCGCGGCGAAACGGATTCGCCTTGAGCGCCGGCGACTTCTCCTTCTTGACGACGTCCTTACGTGCGCGCCGGACGAGCTGGTTGATAGTCGGCATACCCTCGGGGTCTAACAGAAAACCCGCCCATGACTTAGGCGGCATAGACTGGTAAAAGTAGGGCCCCCTCGGGTGGGTGTCAAGGCGCCGAGCTCGGTCGCACCGACCGGCGGAAGGTCACGTTTGCGTACTGGTCGTCGCTTCCTTCGCTCAGCTGACCGACCATCGTGTCGGCGAGCGGGAGGGCGGCGTAGAAGGTGAAGCGCTGGACGTCGCAGTTCCGGCTCTGGCCCGCGATCGAGATGTTGAGGCGCGGGACGCTGCCGGGGTAGAAGTTGGCGAGGAACCGCACCTCGCAGACGACGCCCCCCTCCACGTACTGCCCCGTGCCCGGGGTTGCCTTACCATTCGGCTGGAGGATGTTTTCGGGCCTGAGCTCCAGCCGCCATTCGCGGTAGCCGTTGAAGGACCGGCCTTCGCGCCCCGACCAGACGCCGAGCACCGGGCCGAGGTCGGGCGCTGGCGTCGTACGCCTGTGAGGGGTGCAGCCGAGCGCCAGGGCGGCCAGGAGCGCGACCGCGCGGGATGAGTGAGCGGGCATTGCGCCAACGTTATCGGCTCCGGGGCCCGAACGGGAGTGACCGCTGTCACGCCCGAGGCCGCCTGGGCCGCCTGACGGGAGCGCGGGCGTCAGCGGCGGCCGAGGGGGTTCACGCCGAGGGCCGAGAGCGCCGGGAGGGCGTCGCGGGCGCGCACACCGGCCTCGAAGGGCCCCAGCAGGTGCGCGATGCTGTTGGCGTAGTAGCTGATGAGCTGCCGGCCGTGCGGCAGAACCACGTAGCCGTCGCCGCTGTGCGCGAGGACGCGCCTCATCCGCAGCATTCGGTACGCGCGCTCGAACGTCTCGTCGATGCCGCGGTCGGCCTTGAGCACGCGCCCGTTCAGCTCCAGCAGCACGTCGCGCATCTCCGACATGCGGGCGAGCAGCGCGCTCCGCGGGATGAAGTCGCGGTCGAAGCTCTGCACGGCGGCGCAGGCGAGCGGCACCGGCGTGACCGGGATGATCTGCCCGATGCGAACCAGCACCTCGTCGGCCAGCTCCTGCACCCTCGCCAGGCGGTCGTGGCGCGAGAGGTCGAACAGGCTCGGGCCCACGAGCTCCTGCGCCGTGAACCAGTCGGCGAGGCAGTACGGCTCGCCGATCACCACCGCCGCGCGCCCGTAGCGCTTCCACCGCCGCGAGACCAGCCGCCCGACGTTCCAGACGACGTAGTGGACGACCTCGCGCGCCTGCGCCAGGAGCGAGGGGCGGCGGTACCCCTGCGTCGCGTCCAGCTCGCGGAGCAGCGAGCGGTCCTCGAGCACGCGGTCGTAGTTCACGGCGACCGGCACCACGTGCAGGCGCTCGCGGTACCCGGGGTCCCGCGCCACGCCCAGGATGTAGTCCAGTAGCCCCACCTTGGCGGGGCGCATCTTCCCGTCCCTCGTCAGGCCGCCCTCGAGGAAGATCCCTTGCGTCACGCCGTTGCGCGTGATGAGCTGCACGTACCGCTCGAGGACCCGGTGGTAGAGCGGCTCGCGGTAGCGGCGCCGGATGAAGTACGACCCGAAGCTCTTGAAGATGTACTCGAGCGGCCAGGTGCGCGCCCACTCGCCCACCGCGTACGAGATCGCGACCTTGCCGGTGAGCGCGTAGCCGACGAGCACATAGTCGGCGTTCGAGCGATGGTTCATCAGGTAGATGACCGCCGCGTCCTTGCGCAGCTTCGCGAACGACTCGGGCTTCGAGTACTCGACGCTGACCTTGTAGAACAGGTCGATGAGGAACTTGCTGACCGCGTACCCGATCTTGTAGTACGCGATGATGTTGAAGAACGGGACGATCTCGTCGACGTACTGCTCGACCCGCTTCCAGACCTCCTCGTCCGACCGGCCATGCTCGATCGCGTGCGCGCGCACGGCGTCGGCGATCGCCCCGTCCGCCAGCAGCGCCCGCTTGATGGACGGCTTCCGCGTGAGCTTGAAGCGGTTGACGCGGGCGCGGAATCGTCGGAGCGCGCGCGCGGCGGTACGGTTGGCCATCCGGCGGATCGCCCGGCGGCCGAAGAGCGCGAGAGACAGCAGCAGCAGCGCGAGAATCGCGGCGGCGGGAATCCAGGACCACATGGTGGCTCGAACATTGAGGCCGCGTCACGGCCCGTCAAGCATCTTCGCGCCCCGGTGCAACTTTCCGCCTCCTCGGCGGAGACTTACTTTGTGAAGAACACCCGTAGCCCGGACGGTCGAGATGCTCGCATCCCAGCTCCTCTCCCGGCGTGACGCGCTGAAGGCCGCCGCCGCCGCTTCCGCGGCCTTGCTGCTTCCGCGTGCCGCGTCCGCTACCGCCACGCACCCCGACCCGCGCCCCGGGATCACCGGCGAGCACGTCCTCAGCGATCCGAACTTCCGGAAGAAGGTCGCCGAGGTGTACGACATGGCGCGCGAGATCCCCGAGGTGTTCGACGGGCTGCACTGCTACTGCGAGTGCCACACCGCCCGCTGGGGACACCGCTCCCTGCTCTCCTGCTTCGAGAGCAACCAGCCGGACGGCTGCCACGGCTGCCAGGAGGAAGCGCGCCTGGCCTACCGCCTCCACAAGGACGGAAAGTCGCTGGAGGAGGTGCGGGCGGCGGTGGACAAGGAGTTCAAGTAAGAAATACGAAATACGAGATGCGAGATGGGCCCCGGGAAGCAGAGTCTCCCGGGGCCCGTCTCGCATCTCGCATCTCGCACCTGCTCTTACTCGTCCTCGTCCCTCCCCCGTCCCCCCGGCCCGCCGAGCCCGAAGGAGCTCTGCGCCATGCTGGGGGTGAGGAAGGGCGAGCCGCTCGAGGCGCCCGGCGTGCCCGCCGGGAGTCCGAGGGCGCCGAGGTCGCTGCCGAAGGCCGGCTCGGTGGGCGTGGCGTAGTCGCCCTCGAGCTCGACCTCCGAGTACCGGTACTGCCCCGTGCCGGCCGGGATCAGGTGGCCGATGATGATGTTCTCCTTGAGGCCCAGGAGGTCGTCCTGCGCCCCGCGGATCGCCGCGTCGGTGAGCACGCGGGTGGTCTCCTGGAACGACGCGGCCGAGATGAACGACTGCGTCGTCAGCGAGGCCTTCGTGATGCCGAGGAGCAGCGGCTCGGACGTGCCCGGCGTCTCCTTGCGCTTCTTCGCGCGCTCGTTGACGTCGCGGAACGACTGCTTGTCGACGTGCTCGCCCTCGAGGAACTCTGTCTCGCCCGGGTCGATGATCCGGACCTTCTGGAGCATCTGGCGGACGATCACGCCGATGTGCTTGTCGTTGATCTTCACGCCCTGCAACCGATACACCTCCTGCAC
>Ga0126308_10001004_pt1 | contig 10649 bp, 12 predicted proteins | sample Plot55_FD_92533 | JGI IMG/M metagenome (GOLD analysis project Ga0126308, IMG submission 92533) | Serpentine soil microbial communities from UC McLaughlin Reserve, CA, USA - Plot55 | ecosystem: Environmental > Terrestrial > Soil > Grasslands | place: USA: UC McLaughlin Reserve, Lake County...
CGCCCAAGATGGACCCGGAACTCGCCTCTTCGAGTGAAGGCCCACGCAGCCACCGAACACACGCCCAAGGTAACCAAGATAGCGGAGGTCTCGAACCACCCAACGAGGGCCAACGCTATCAGGATGGGCGTAGAGACGGCGACGCTGCAAGCGATACGCAGCAGCGCCAGTTCCGCCCATCCATCCCCTTTACGAGGCCTTCCCAAGAAGTGTCCCGGCAGATAGAGCGTGATCGGGATGAGTACTGCCTCGATCAAGGACGCGGTTTCAGACGATACTGGGCACCCGGCGCTCCGAAAGCGCCCAGCGGACCTGCGCCTCTATACCTCTCTCGAGAGAGATCCGGGGCTTATAATCCAGCTCCCGCGCCGCCCGGCCGAGGCCGGCCCAGGTAGAACGAACGTCTCCGGGAACGGGCGGAAGGTGCCTGACCTCCAGCCGTTGGCCTAAAGCCTCCCCGACCAGCTCCACAAGCCTCCTAACCGTCGTCCGCACGCCGCCCCCGATGTTGTAGGTGCGAAGCAAATCCGCGGGTTGTATCTTTAAGGCGACCACGGTGGCATCTACCGCGTCCGAGACGTAGGTCATCTCACGTACCTGTGTTCCGTCTCCAAAGACCTCGACGGTCTCCCCACGCGAGGCGAGCGAGATAAACCGCGAGAGGGCCATCTCAGGCCGCTGGCGTGGTCCGTATACGGTGAAGTACCTAAGGATCGTCGCCGACACCCTCCGCTCCCGGCCGTAGAGCCCCACAAGCTCCTCGGCAGCAAGCTTCGTCAGACCGTAGGGCGAGGCGGGCCTTCGCGGGGCGTCCTCCCTCACTGGCCCCCCTCTATCCGGCCCGTAGACCGAGGACGACGAGGCCTGTACGAACCTGACTATGCCCCTTCTCGAGACAGCTTCTAGAAGCCGCTGGGTGGCCCGCACGTTTCGCTCGAGGTACTGCGAGAAGTTGCCTCCCCAACTGGCACGTACCCCAGGCTCCCCGGCTAGATGTGCCACACTGTCTATCTCTCGCAGGAGCTCTTCGAGATCCAGCTCCAGGAGATCCCCCTCTACCAACCGGAAGCGTTCCCAGGATCTCGCCTGTAATAAATTCGTTATCTTGCGCTCCCGGGAGTAGTAGTCGGTGAAGCCGTCTACCCCCACCACTTCGTATCCCGATTCTAGCAGTCGCTCTACCAGATGCGAGCCTATGAACCCCGCTGCTCCCGTAACCAATACCCTGCTCACCAAACCCTCCTTTTCGTAAAACGAGTGGAGGCACGGCTTCCGAGACCCTGCTTCCAACATCCAGGGCCGGCTCGTTAGTCGCTACGCCACCGCAGCGCGACAATGCTAACTGCGGTGCCCATGATCAGGACCGCGACGGAGACTAACATCATGGGTGAGATCCCACCCATGGGCGGCAGGCTGCTGTTGTGCTGAACTGGAGCAGCACTATCGCCATTGTCAGAGCCACCTTTGCTTGCAGAACCACCTTCGCTCGCCGAACCGCCTTTATTCGCGGAGCTGCTCTGCGCTGAGGCTGGAGTTACAGCCAGTACCATTGCCACCAGCCGTGTCGTCAACAACATCAACTTCCTCAACCTCTTCCTCTCTTGGAGCTTTCATGTATCACGACGCCAGACACAGCCATCTTATTTGCTAATGATAATCATTGTGAAGTAACTACTAGCTACTTGCTGGCCTAAGATGATCTAGATCACGTGAGTCGGCAACCCTTTCGAACGTTCTTAGCGCTCGCGCCTCGAGGAATTGCTTTTGTGCTTAGCCCGACGGCGATCGCCGTTCCGGTACTATCGCCACCTGGCTTCTCCTACCGCATCCGGGGTGGACACCTTCAACAGCTAACCGTTAGGTCAGAGGATTACGCTTCTCCGCTAACCTCCGCCGGAGACGGCGGGCTCGCCCGGTGCATTTCTGCGTAATCTATCCGGACGCAGCAAAGGAGCGGGTGGTACGCACGAGCGCAGCTATCAGGACGACTACATACTCGTGGGGGACGTCTACCTCCACTCTCCTGGCGCGTGTTAATTGCTAAGGACCGGTATCAGAAAACTTGTCAGACCCTCTTCAAGGCGCACCGGCTGCTCGCGGAAGATTACCCTGAACGAAATCCAGAACAGCTGGTAAAGATGCGTTCGGACTCTGAGTAGGCGCTGTGCTCTCGGATCCGCCTAGGACCTAACCTAGGTCTGCTCGCTCTAGTTTAGGCTAAGTAGTTCTTGGTCCGGCAGTGCCCAGGGCAAACCCAGGGTGGGCAGGGGCTCTACGTCTGATAGCCGTTGCCGGGCCCTGGCAACCAGCTGGTAGAACTCCTCGAACTCTTCAGGGGAAAGCCACAGTGTAATGCTCCCGTGAGAGACCATGATCTGTCCCATGGAACAACGTACTACCCGCCCGCAAGAACCCCAAGACAGCTCTCCACACCGGGCTACACACCCCACGGCCCCTTTAACAAGACCAACAAAGCTCACGAACTCGTTCTGAGTCATCTTGATGCTCAGTACTCCCCAAGAGAAATGGATTGTTCCCTCCCCGTCGCGCACTACGCGACTGCGCGAGTCGTAAGCAGCCAGTACTATGGCTCGAGATCCTGAATCCATCTACCTTCTTCTACCTAGCAACGGGAACCGTTTGCAGTAGCTATCATACTCTATCAGACCTGTCACAAGCGAGCATCTGCCCCAGGAGAGATGCTCTAGATCAAAAGAAGCCGCAAATCAGCGCGGCAGAGGGCGACACCGAGAAACCGTCCATCAGGCGTCCCCGTAAGTGCAGGAGGTAACTTGCAGGCAAAGCTTCTGCTTTACCGATCGCCCAGTTCCTTATCCAGCAGGAGCAGGGCGACGCCTTCTTCGCCAGCCATCCTCAACCTCTCGACAACCTCGGTAGCAGCTTTCTCCTCCTCGACCTGCTCCTCGACGAACCAGCTCAGCATGACCTGCGCTGGGTAGTCGCTCTCCTGAACGGAGAGGTCGTAGAGGGCATGGATACGGGAGGTTATCTCCTTTTCGTGCTCTAGGGCCCGCTCGAAGGTGTCGAGAGGCGACCGGAAAGCGTTCGGGGGCTGGTCTATGGCCTGAAGCTGCACTCGCTCGCCGCGATCTAACAGGAAGTTGAAGAGCTTCAGGGCATGCTCTGTCTCCTCCTCGCTCTGCTTCCGCATCCAGTGAGCAAACCCCGGGAGATTGGCCACCTCAAAGGAGCCCGCCATCGAAAGATACAGGTAGGCGGAGTAGAACTCGTGCTTGATCTGTTCGCTTACCGCGTCTCTAACAGCGCTCTTCATGGGCGTTTGCGCGCTCTCACTCATTGCGCCTCCTCTCTCGCTGATCTATATACTCAGCTTTTAATTATACATACTTTGTGATCATTGAAGCGTGTGTGAGATAGATCAAAGGGAAGATTTGTTCTCTTTGATCTATCTCACACACCCACTTTGCAGCACTTGACTCATCTAGCGGCATAAGCTACGGTGAGCTCATGTTATTTGCAAATGATTGTCATTAACAACTCGTGACGAGAAGTAAAGGTTAGAGCGGCTTGCGTTTATCCAGAGGGTTCTCGATCCTACGGTCTCTCGCCGTGTTGGCAGTTCTGGCGACGCTCACAGGGGCCTGTGGACAGAGCTCCGAGGGCGGTGGCTCCGCGAGCGAAGGTGGCTCCGCGAGCGAAGGTGGCTCCGCGAGCGGAGGGGGGTCGGCTTCCGGAGGGGAGCCCGTGTCGGGCGAGGAGTCGCTGGTCGTTTACTCCGGGCGCAACGAGGAGCTCGTAGGCCCAATCATCCAGAGGTTCGAGGAGGAGAGCGGGATCGAAGTCCAGGTCCGCTACGGGGACACGGCGGAGCTTGCCTCGACCATCTCCGAAGAAGGTGAGAACAGCCCGGCGGCCATCTTCTTCGCCCAGGACGCCGGGGCACTGGGAGCCGTGGGCGACAGAGGGCTCCTGCGGGAGCTGCCGGAGGATATCTTGGCTAGAGTAGAGGAGCGGTTCAGAGATCCGAATGGCAGGTGGGTCGGCGTTTCGGGCCGCGCCCGCGTGGTGGCCTACAATACCGAGGCGCTAAGCGAAGAGGACCTGCCAAGGTCCATCCTGGACTTTACGGATCCCGAGTGGAGGGGAAAGATCGGCTGGGCCCCGACCAACGGTTCCTTCCAGGCTTTCGTGACGGCGCTAAGGCTCATAGAGGGCGAGGACACGGCACGCGAATGGCTCGAAGGCATACGGGCGAACGAGCCCAGGGTATACGAAAACAACGTGGCTATCCTAGAAGGCGTCAGCTCCGGCGAGATCCAGGTTGGCTTCGTGAACCATTATTACCTGCTCCGCAAGCTGGCGGAGGAGGGCGAGAACTTTCCGGCGCGCAACTACTACCTCGAGAACGGAGACCCCGGCGCTTTAGTTAACGTCGCGGGAGTCGGGATCTTGAGCAGCACCCAGAACACTGCCGAAGCGGAGGAGTTCCTGAACTTCATCCTCTCCGAGGAGGCCCAACAGTACTTCACCGATGAGACCTTCGAATACCCGCTCATCGAAGGCGTCCCGACCAACGAGGATCTGGTCCCGCTCTCGGAGGTAGAGGCACCAGATATCAACCTGGGTAACCTCGACGACCTGGAGGGAACGCTCGACCTTCTTCGGGAGACGGAGGTGCTCTAGCTGTGAGGGGTGCCCAGAGCTGATCGCTACCGGAAGAAAACCACCCCGCCCGAGAGCGCGCAGCCGCTCGCCCTGGCCGCCAATCGTGGTGTTGGCACCCGCCCTCGTGGTAGCAGCGGCGATGGCCCTGCCGCTCATCTACCTGATCTTGAGGGCGCACGAGAGCGGTTGGTCGGAAGTTTTCGAAGTAGCGCTCCGCGACAAGACGCTCACGGTTCTCCTTAAGAGCGTCGCTTTAGCAGCGGTGGTGTCGGCGGCGTCGGTCGTGGTCGCGGTACCGCTGGCGTGGCTCACCGTCCGCACGGACCTGCCAGGGCGACGGGCGTGGACGGTGCTTGCAGCGTTGCCGCTCGTCATACCGTCCTACGTCGGGGGATTAGTGCTGGTGAGCATGCTCGGCCCGAAGGGGTTCGTGCAAGATGTCCTCGCCCCCCTAGGGGTAGAGAGGCTGCCGGAGATCTACGGCCTCCCCGGCGCGGCCCTGGCCCTGACTCTTTTCTCTTACCCCTATGTCTTCCTCACGGTACGGGGGGCCCTGCGCGGTATGGATCCCGCGATCGAGGAGGCATCTCGGAACCTCGGGATCGGGGGCTGGGCAACCTTTTTCCGCGTCACGCTCCCGCAGCTCAGGCCCGCCATCATCGCCGGGGTACTGCTGGTAGCGCTCTACTCTTTAAGCGACTTCGGGGCCGTCTCGCTCTTACAGTTCGACTCGTTCTCCCGCGAAATCTACATACAGTACCGATCCGCCTTCGACCGCACGCCAGCCGCCATCCTGGCGCTGATGCTCGTGGCACTAACCGTCACGATTCTGGCGCTCGAAACCCGCACGCGCAACAGGACGCGCTACCACCGGAGCACTGCGGGGTCGGCCCGGCCATACGGAGGAGCGGTCGTCGCGCTCGGGCACTGGCGGCTGCCGGCGCTGCTTTTATGTGCCGCAGTAGTGATATTAGCGCTCGCCTTACCGGTTGGGGTTCTCGTGTTCTGGCTCGTGCGGGGCCTCACGGCGGGAGAACCGTTGCGCCTGTTATGGGGAGCGGCCTTTAACTCCGTGTACGCCTCGGGGCTTGCCGCGGCGTTTGCGGCATTGGCCGCCCTGCCGGTGGCGGTCCTCGCCGTTCGGTTCCCGGGACGGATGGCGGGCTTGGTAGAACGTCTCTCTTATCTGGGGTACGCGCTGCCGGGGATCGTGCTCGCGCTCGCGCTTGTGTTCTTTGGAGCGAATTTTGCGCCGGGGCTGTATGGTACGCTAGGGCTTCTCTTGTTCGCATACGCACTACATTTCCTGCCGCAGGCAGTGGGTGCCACGAAGGCGGCGCTCCTGCAGGTGCGCCCGAGCGTGGAGGAAGCGGCACGAGGCCTCGGACGGGGTCCGGCCAGGGTCGTGGTGACCGTCACGGCCCCGCTGGCGTCTTCCGGCATCCTCGCCGGAGCCACGCTCGTCTTCCTGACCACCATGAAGGAGCTGCCCGCGACCCTGCTCCTGGCTCCTCTAGGCTTCGATACCCTAGCGACCAGCATCTGGACCGCGGCCTCCGAGGGCTTCTTCGCCCGAGCCGCAGCCCCCGCGCTGCTCCTTATCCTGGTTTCCGCCCTTCCCATGTACCTCCTCGTTATCCGGGAGCGCGCAAAGTGACAAAAGAAACGATGCTCCGGCTCTCTGGTGTCGAAAAGGGCTTCGGCACGGTCGAGGCCGTGCGATATTTGAACCTTGAGGTTGCAGCTGGAAGGATACTTGCCCTGCTCGGCCCATCCGGATGCGGAAAGACGACCACCTTGCGGCTACTGGCAGGCTTTGAATCCCCCGACTCCGGGGAGGTAGAGATAGCCGGCGGCCTCGTAGCTGGGCGCGGCGTTGATGTCCCGCCGGAGAAGCGGCGAGTCGGGATGGTCTTCCAGGACTACGCGCTCTTCCCGCACCTGACCGTAGCGAAGAACGTTGCCTATGGGCTCAAAGGGATCCTCCGAGGCAAAAAGCAGAACGCTCGGGTGGCGGAAGTGTTAGGCCTCGCTCGCCTGCACGGGCTCGAAGAGCGGATGCCTCACGAACTTTCCGGCGGTCAGCAGCAGCGGGTCACCCTCGCCCGCGCTCTGGCACCAGAGCCCGCGGTAGTCCTGCTAGACGAGCCTTTCAGCAACCTCGACGCCACGCTCCGGGCCGAGGTGCGTGCAGAGACACGCGACATCCTCACCACGGCCGGAGCGACCGCGATCCTGGTCACCCACGATCAGGAAGAGGCCCTGAGCTTCGCCGACGAGGTTGCCGCCATGTTCGATGGAACCATAGTTCAGGTTGCCACTCCCGAGGACCTCTACTACCGCCCCGCCACCCGTGAGGTCGCTGAGTTTGTCGGCGGCGGGGCTAACTTTGTGCCCGGTACCGCCGAAGGTGGCCGGCTACGGTGCGCTCTCGGGGACGTTCCTGCTTGCGGGGAATGCATCGGCGACGTCGAAGGGATGCTCCGCCCCGAGGCTCTGCGTCTGCGGGCACTGGCAGACGAGGAGGATTCTGAAAGTGGGATCGGGGCGACAGTCCTCACGCGAGAATTCTACGGTCACGACCAGCTCATAAAGCTCCGTCTAGATACCGGTCCGGTACTCTGCTCTCGCCAGGGCGGTGGACCTGGACCTGGCTTCAAGCCCGGCAACCGCGTCGCCGTTGAAATCCAGGGGAGCGTGCTCGTCTTCCCCAGATCCTGAAGAGCCACAGCAGGCCCGAGTAACCTTTGGGTGAGACCGCTTAAAAAGACTGCGGTGCACAAGTCGGTAGGTTTCCCGCGAAACCCCTCGACGCTCCAAATGAGGTGGGCGACAAACCCGAGAGTAGTCGAGACTGGCAGAAACCTCTCCAAAACCCGCCGCCGATCTCTAACCACGTTCGGCCTGTTTATGCTACCGCGGAGGGTCTCGAGAGATCAAAGCCAGTACCTCGGCCCGCCGAGTGGGGTCCTCCTCGAATACCCCCCGCACCGCCGAGGTAACGGCGACGCTACCTGTTGCTTCCGCGCCGCGCATGGTCATACACGTGTGCTCGGCTTCGACGATTGCGATCGCGCCTACGGCCCCTAACTTTCCGTGCACGGCCTCGGCGATCTGGGCCGTCAGCCGCTCTTGAAGCTGTGGCCTTCGCGAGTAGCCCTCGACCACGCGGACCAGCTCCGAGAATCCGGCAACCCAGCCATTCGGGACGTACCCCACGTGAGCCTTGCCGGTAAACGGCAGAAGATGATGTTCACACAAGCTCGCCACCGGCAGATCGCGGATAATGATCAGATCCCGCACTCCTTCGGCGAAGCCACCTTCGAGATAAACGTCTGGGTCTTCGAAGAGGCCGGCAAAGAGGTGGGCGTAGGCGTCAGCAACGCGCTCGGGAGTCTCGATGAGGCCCTCCCGTTCGGGGTTCTCTCCTAAAGCAAGGAGGATCTCGCGCACTGCTTGTGCGATGCGGGTCCGGTCTACCTCGCGCTTCGCATTCGCCCTATGCATCTCTCCCCGCATCCCCTAACCCCTTACGAGAGCCGGCAGTCCGCGCAAGTCCGGAAGGATAGCTACCGCCTCCGGGGCCTCCACGCCGCCCTCTCGGTCCACCAGCACGGCATCGATGCCGCACGACGCGGCGCCCCAAACGTCCGCGACGGGATCGTTGCCTACGTGCACCACCCGGTTGCGGGGCACACCGGCCAAGGACAGCGTCTCCTCGAAGATTCCCTTCGCGGGCTTCTCCGAACCAACCTTTGCGGAGGCTACGACGCCGCTGAAGTACCTCGTCCAGCCTAAGTCGCCGAGCACCCTCCTTAGCGCTACGTCCCAGTTGGAGACCACGTAGAGTGGGAGGCCCATGCGTATTAGCTCGTCCATCAGCTCTTCAGACTCCGGGTAGGGGTTGAAGTGTATCCTTCTGTCCGAAACCTCGATCAAGACTTCCGGCGGCGCCTGGAGTCCCAAAGCGCGGGCGGTTCTGCCAGCGTTTTCCCAACGAAGCCCAGCCAGTGCCTCCTCCGTCCTATAGTTGATGTTCTCGACTATGTGCCTCCGCAAGCTCTCCCGGAGCGGCTTCCTTGCCTTCTCGACGGTCAAAGGACCGTTTGCCGTGTACGGTGCGAGATCCTCCACGTAGCCCTCGATGTCCAGGTTCATCCAGAGGAGCGTCCTGTCGACATCGAGGAAAACGGCGTCGTAGCGCATTTACCGCTCCCCCCTAGAGTTTCTAGTGACGCGCAGGCGCCAGACGATGAGGGCTGTGAGTAAGAGCGCTCGTAAGGGGTGGCGCGACACGCTCTTCAAGTTCACCGTCCACCCTATCCCGAAGAAGACCGGTACCAGAAAGCGCTGGTCCCTGGCATTCCAGAAGGTTTGCCGGGCCCGCGCAAGGCTCGGGGACCTGAAGCCATAAGGCACGAGCCCAAAGCTCTTGCCGCGAGATCTCATTAACTTTCGTCCCTTCGACGTTTAGTTACAAGTACGTTCAATGAGTTCCCTGGGAGGCACTGCCGCCTCGGATGATCGTCAAGATACCCCCAGGCTCACCAGAGCCCACACCTTTTCGAGTAGGATAAACCCCCACTGCACCTCGATCGCGGCGATCGCGGTCAGCACGGCAGAGCCGACGAAGTTCGTCACCGAGTAGGTAAGGTCCGCTGGCCCCATCAGGTTGAATTGGTTGGTGGCGTAGGCTAGAAGTATGGCCAGCGCCGCGAGGACCGAGATGGCTTGCAGCATCGAACTCCTTTCGACCAAACGAACTTCGTCCCAGAACATTACCCAACACCACCCGAGGGCCAGGCGAACAAAGCTTCAACAAGCAGCCCTCAAAGGATCTCGGCGTCGAAGCCGTGCTCTTCGGAGAGCCTAAAGAGTAGGTTATCGGCGTCTTCGGAGAGGTCGCTAGAGACGTAGAAGTACGCCGTCTGGGGGTAGGAGTCCTCAGGCTCCGATCTGACGTGCTCGTAGCCAGCCCCAAGCTCGTCCAGGGCGTCTCGCACGACCTCGAGATCCTCTTCGGTTCTTACGTTCCCCACCCGGAGCATCGTCTCACCTGTCATCGCACCCTACCCGAAGTCGTAGTCGAGGAACTTGCCGTTTCGTTGCAGGAGTTCGCCGTTGGCGTAGAGCTCGCCGCCTGCTCTGAGGTCCGAGATCAGGTCCCAGTGAACGCTAGACTCGTTCTTGCCGCCGGTCTTCTCGTAGGACCGCCCGATCGCAAGATGTACCGTCCCGCCGAGCTTCTCGTCGAAGAGGATGTTCTTCGTGGCGCAGGGGATCCCGTAGTTCGTCCCGATCCCGAGCTCTCCTAAGTAACGCGACCCCTCATCGGCGTCGAGCATCGCGTTCAGATACTCCTCCCCCTTCTTGGCGCTCGCTTCGACCACCCGACCCTCCTCGAACCGAAAGCGTACCCCAGAGACTTCGCGCCCGGCGACCGCCGCAGGTATCCCGAAAAAGATCTCGCCGTTCACCGAGTCCTCGACCGGCCCCGTAAAGATCTCACCGCAGGGCATGTTGTGCGTGCCGTCGCCGTTTAAGAACTTCCGGCCCTCTATAGAGAGGGTGAGGTCCGTCTCAGGACCAACTATCCGGATCTCGTCGGCCTGCTCGAGGCGCCCTATGAGGCGCCCTTGCTCTTTTGCCTTCTCGCGCCAGTACCTCACTGGGTCGTCCTCGCTTAGGGCCATCGCCTCGAAGACGAACTGCTCGTAGTCCGAAAGGCTCATCTCCGACTCCTGGGCTAAAGCGTCGGTCGGGAAGAGCGTCAAAGCCCAGCGGTCCTTGCCCAAGACTATCTCCTGCAACGCCTTGTCTCGTTTGCTTAAAGCCTGTTGTTTTTGTGGGTCTACCGCCGCTAAAGCGCGGGTGTTTGGGGGGGCCATAATCGAGATAAAGGCGTCGGCGCCTTCGTAGAGCGCGCGCACGACCGGGGGGGTCTTTTCGTAGTGGATCTCCTTCGCGCGCCCGAAGAAGAGCTCCTGCATTCCCGGCAAGGA
>Ga0126308_10001005_pt1 | contig 10646 bp, 18 predicted proteins | sample Plot55_FD_92533 | JGI IMG/M metagenome (GOLD analysis project Ga0126308, IMG submission 92533) | Serpentine soil microbial communities from UC McLaughlin Reserve, CA, USA - Plot55 | ecosystem: Environmental > Terrestrial > Soil > Grasslands | place: USA: UC McLaughlin Reserve, Lake County...
GACTATCAGGGTGGCCCACCCTGCATCCCATTTCTCCTAGGCTCCCGCCAACTCTACTTCTTCGCTACCATCACCGGTAAGCACGGCACGAAACCTGAAGGCGTCTGTTGTAGATGCGGAACTTCATCGAAGGTCGGCATGCAGCTTCGCTGCAGTGGGGCGAACCCTCCGAGGTCCTCACAAGATTAATCTGGCGGGCGCAGCGAGTTAGTGAGTCGGTTTGCGATGGAGGAGGCGACTCCTCTCCTCGTCTGCTCGCTGAAACTGTCGGGGGAGCGCTGCGGGCCCCCCTTCAAGCCGCCGCGTCGTCCGAGTATTCGGACTAGTTCGCGGAGTTCGTGGTCTGTTGGGTCATGGTTCTCGGTCACGCAGCGCTCGCGCCGGGCACGGATGCGGGCGTGATCGTCCGATAATAACAAGCCGGGGACCGCCCAGTATCCATCCGAAGTAAACCGTCTGAGGCTTGCCCAGCGTTTGGCGGAAAGGTAGCATTCTGGCGGTCATCCGAAAAGGGAACGCAGACTTTTGGACACCCACGATACTCCTCAATCTGCCGCAATAGTCCAAGCAGGCCTGGAAGCTATGGGCCGGGGAGCTTGGGAGGAGGCGCGCTCCGCGTTCGAGCACAGCCTGCGAGCGGACGAGTCGCCCGAGGCCATGTTCGGGCTTGCAGTAGCCCTGTGGTGGCTGGGTGAGACCCGGGAGTCTGTGCGCTGCTTGATACAAGCATACGCCGCGTTCCGCCGTCGCTCCGACCCGGCGCAGGCGGCCGGCGCTGCCCTTGAGCTCTGTTTCCTCTACCACGAGAACCTCGGTAACCATGCCGCCGCCGCCGGATGGGTGGCTCGCGCCGCACGGCTGATCGACGAGTTCGACCTCGAGCCTCTGCGAGGTCGGGTACTGCTCATCAAGGCGTGTTGCTGCTCCGATCCCGACCAGAGCGAGGCCTGGGCCCGCCAGGCGCTGCGGCTGGCCGTCGAGGCTGGGGACCGCGACCTCGAGCTATGTGCCCTCAGCGAGATCGGGGCGGCATTGATCGCCAAGGGCACAATCGACGAGGGCATGCCCCTTGTCGACGAGGCGCTGGCCGGTGCGCTCGCCGGCGAGGGTCAGCTCGACACCGTGGTCGTCACCTCCTGTCGGATGATGGAATCGTGCAACCGTTGCGCCGACTTCCAGCGGGCCGTGCAGTGGGTTCGGGCGATGGACCGCTTCATCGAACGTTACGGCTGCCCGTACCTCAACGCTACCTGCCGCGCTCACTACGGAAGCGTCCTGTTCGCCACCGGAGACTGGCAATACGCCGAGAAGGAGTTGCTGGCGGCGGTCGAGCTGGCGGGGGACGCGATGCCCGCTCTGCGCGGCGAGGCCCTGGCGGGGCTGGCCGAGCTGAGGCTAGCTCAAGGTCGCGTCGAAGAGGCAGAGCGGCTCCTCGCCGGCTTCGAGGACCACGAAGCGGCCGCGCCGGTGTGCGCGCGTATCCATCTGCTTCGAGGCAGGCTCGCCTTGGCCGTAGCCACGGTCCAGCGCCGACTCGGCGTGATCGGCGGCGAGGACCGGCTGGAGGGCGCCGTGCTGCTGGAGCTGCTCGGTGAAGCCGAGATCGGCCAGGGGCAGGTCGAGGTCGCCGCCGAGAGAGGCCGCAAGCTCGGCGAGCTGGGCGACACCCTCGGTTGCCGGATAATGTGCGCGCGGCGAGCGACTGCGGGGCCAAGCTCTCGCGCCCGCCGCGGACGCGAGGCATCACCTCGACGCGGCCGTGAGCGCGTTTGTTAGGCTCGAGATGCCCTTCGAAGGGGCCCGCACGCGCCTGCTACTCGCGCAAGCCCTGCGCGAATCTGACCCCGAGGTCGCCGAAGCGGAGGCGCGCGCCGCGCTCGTCGCCTTCGAGAATCTTGGCGCGAACGGGGACGCCCGGGCCGCCGCGGCCCTACTGCGTGAGATAGGGACCAAGATTCGCAAGCAGACCGACGTGGTCTCGGGCCTTAGCCGACGTGAGGCAGAGGTCCTCCGCCTGGTGGCGCACGGGATGAGCAACAAGGACATCGCCGACCGACTCGCCCTCAGCAAACACACCGTCCACCGCCATGTCTCGAGCATACTGACGAAGCTGGATCTGCCATCCCGAGCAGCTGCCGCTGCGTACGCCGCCCGGCACGGCTTGCTCTAGTACCGCTCCTACTATCGACTCAATAGCCCAGGTTGGCTATATCCCTCTTCCGGCAAAATGGCTCATCTGGGCGAAGCTGGACGAGTAGCGGCCTTGCTATTGTGCAAATCAAGAGCCGGTCGGACGGCGACCGGCGAGGGCGAAGAGAGAGGAGGCAGTGCATGTCCACTGAAGAGAACAAGGCCGTGGTGCGCCGGGAGCTCGAGGAGCTGTACAACGAAGGGGGTAACCTCGACGCCGCGGAAGAGGTCTACGCCCCCGACTTTGTCGGCCACGAGCCCGCCGTAGGAGACATCCGAGGCGTCGAAGGCGCAAAGCAGTACGCCGCAACTATGCGCCTTGCCTTCCCCGACCTCTCCTGCACCGTAGAAGACCAGATGGCCGAAGGAGACAAGGTGGTGACCCGGTGGAGTGCCCACGGCACCCATCAGGGCGAGACAGAGGATCTGGGCCCCGCTACGGGCAACCGGATGGAGATAACGGGCATTTCCATCGAGAGGTTCTACGACGGCAAGGTAGCGGAGAGCTGGGACAACTACGACGCCTTGGGCATGATGCAGCAACTCGGGCTCGTCCCCGCACCGGAGCAGGCACAAGCATAGCCCCCAGGGGGGTCAGGAGTCCGGCAGCTCGAGCTGCCGGACTCCCATTCGAGAAGCCTAGGCCTACGACCTTCGGACCCTTCGTCGCCTCCTCACCATCGCCGACCGTGAGAAAGGCCTTCGACCCCGCGCCTTCAGGGTCTCGCCAATTCTACTTCCTCGCTACCATCACCAGTAAGCACGGCACGAAACCTGAGGGCGTTTGTTGTAGATTCAAAACTCCATCGAGGTAGAGGTCCGTTATCTCTACAAAGGTCCGCACCAAGGGCCCACTTGAGCTCGAGGCTGCCGTTCTCGTGGGCCAGCAAGGTGAGGTCGAGCATCTTATAGACGCGATTGCGCTCGTCAGGCTCGAGGGCGTCCAGGTGCCCGGGAACGATCCGGGAATGATAGTTTAGTAAAGCGTCTCTATCGCGCTCTAATCGCTCTACGTGGGCGGCCCTACCCTCTACGCGCGCGAGCTCGTCTTCGACAGTTTTCCGGGACTGTTTGATCTGGGCGAGATGCCTCTCGTAGCGATCCATTTCCAGCTTGTTTTCCAAGTAGAGGTCTAGAAGCCGTTCCTCCTGTACCTCAAGCTCCGCAAGCTTCTTGAGCCACGTCCTGCCATCCTCTCCGGGACCTCGGTAAATCAGCGCCTTCTCCTGCTTTACCATCTCGTCCAAACCTCGCTTGAAGCGTGTCGGATCCTTGAGAACATCGGAGACGAATCCCTATACGAGGGCCTCGGTCTCTACGGCTCGCAGAGTCTTGCTCTGCGCACAGGCATCCAATCCCAGATGATATCTCCTACTGCAGCGGGAGTAACCGGGTCCTCGGGCGGTGATGAAGTTGGTCCCCATCGCGTATTGGCACGCGGCCCAGCACAGCACGTCGCCGGTAAGCTCCCAGAATCGCCGCCCGCAGTTCGAAACCCTTTTGTTGTCTTTTATAGCTTCCCTGGCCGCGAGCACTCACTCCCGAGGAATACCCGGACGGGAACCGGGACACCGATCCACTCCTCGCGTGGGCCGCCACGCTTTTCTTGATCTTAGGATAGGTCTTCTTGCCGTGACACCGGAGGACTTGCAGAGGATAGAGGAGCTCGGGCAGAAGTACGGCACTGAGTACCCTCCGGTTCCCGCCTGGTAAGACTAACGGTATTCACCCAAATGCCTAGAAGAGGTGTTCTCGGAAGTCTGCTACGGTGCACCGTGGTGAACGTTCGCTGATCTCCTTGCCCCTCCTAACGATGCGGGCCTTGATGCCGCGGAACGCCTCTAGGCCCGACCAGCCCCGACCCCGAGGCGTAGAGAACAAAGCGGGCCGGAGTCCCGGCTCTGCTCTCGTGCAGGGTGGGCCGAAAGTCCTATATACGTGCCCCCAGTCCGTGTATAGGTTAGTTGTTCACCTACGGCGTCCGCGAAGGGTTGGCGCCGGTACGCGCTACGAAAGGGGAAAGGGTGCAGCGAGACCAGACCATCCTGGAGATGGCGGAAAAGGTCCTGGAGCGCCAGGCGAGGGCCCTGGTCGCCAGGACAGGGCAGACCTTCGAAGCCGCGATGGAGACCGTCACCAACACCGACGCCGGCCGGCAGCTGAGGGAGTTGGCGAACGGCGAGCACCGCGACCAAAGGGCGTCTGAGTGGCAGGCGAGCATCCTCCGGAAGCGTATCGAGGAGCGCCACTTCTCGTGGGTCGAGGGCTACATGGAATGGTTGAAAGGCAAGGAGGAGCGCGCGGAGTATCACGCGCTGTTGGAAGAGGAACTCGCTAGCCTCAAGGGGTGAAGTCTAGGTCGCCGAGCTTACACCCTACACCCCCAGGAGGACTGCCGCTCATGCGGAAGATGGGCGCACCTGAAGCCGACCGGGCTGTGTGCATAGGAGAGGTATCCCTAAGGGTTTACCCATCTCCATTACCTTTAACTGCTGATCACCGCTCGTGGTCAGCACGGCGTGGAATTTAAAGAGTGCTTGGTAGATTTAGAGAGCTTCATCGACTGGGGTTCTTTGACTTCATACGTCTGTGATGATTCCTCCGACAGGTCCGAAGTCGTGCGTAGCGCCTGTCTTCAGGTCTCGAGATCGACTATGGCTATGGTGCAGCGGGCAGCACACACCGCCTTACCGTCTTCGTCCTCTAGCTGCACCTGCCACACCTGATTTCTGCGACCGGCGTGCACCGGCATCCCGGTGGCGGTCAAAACGCCCCCAGCGCGCTTGGGCCTGAGATGGCTAGCATTAATCTCCGAACCGAACGCGGCTTTCCCCGGGGGGCAGTTCAAGAAGGCACCGATGCTGGCCACCGACTCGGCCAGGACGACGCTCACTCCCCCGTGCAGGTAGCCGAAGGGCTGCAGGTGTCTCTCGTCTATGGGCATCGTCGCCACCACGCGTTCAGGTTCCAACTGCACAAACTCGACGCCCAAATCCTTAGTCATACGGTCTTCACTCAACAGCGACTCCAACTCGCCACGGCTCAAGTCCCGTTCCTCCTTCGCTACGCGACATCCGGCTGTGCGCCTTGCGTATACCCCAACCACGAACCGCCCGCTACCTCGCGCCTTCTCGCCGGGGGCCAATATGATGCCACCCGGAGAAGCTCAGCGCACCGTCAGAAGCTCTATGCACCCGAGTGCTAAGAAGCGGTGTTCTCGGGAGATAGCGTCTGCGCGAGGAGGTGCCTAGCCGGGCAGCTCGATGCTGCCGTCCGGGGCCATCGGGAAGGAAGGGTTCCACGCTACCTCCCACAGAAAGCCGTCCGGGTCCGCGAAGAAACCGTGGCGTCCGAAGAAGATCTCCTGTGCCTCCTTGACTATCGTGGCTCCGGCCTCGGCGGCTTCTGCGAGTACCGAGTCTACCTGCCCCTCCTCAGCCACGTTGTGCGCCAGCGAGAAGCGCGGGAACCCGTCGTGCTCTATATCGTCTACATCGACGCCTGCGTCGGCAGCGAACGATGCCCTCGGGAAGAGGGCGATCACCACCCCACCCGTCTTGAAGAACGCCACCTCATCGCCGCCCACGTCGGACTTGGGCCACCCCAGTCCGTCGCGGTAGAAGGCGACGGCTCGCTCAAGGTCGCTCACGCCGAGCGTGACGAGGCTCACCCTATGTTCCACTGCCCAGACTCCTTCTCTTGCTTGCCGTCTACGTACATCATTGTCCCGGAAGAAGCTTCCATTTCACCGCCTGTTCACCGAAGTGCCTAGAAGGAGTGTTCTCCGAATTAGCAACGGATGATGTTTAGCATCTGTGGAGCGGTGGTAATTAGGGACGCTAACGATTGCACTAAACGCCGGACGGACACCTCCCTCCAAGGAACCACCGTCCGGCGTTTAGTGATTCTAGTACCCGCCACGACCCTTTCTCATCCCTTTTAGGCGAAGTTGCTGCCTCAGTCACCGAACGTCGAGGAAGGTAGAGGTTCTCCGAAGGTGGGTGAATAGTTTCAAAGACAGGCCATTGGGGGATGTGCCGAGCCCCGGTGCTTGCTACCTTGGTGGTGTTGGCTAACCGGTGGGACGTCGCATCGACACCACTACACACTTCCCCTCCAAGGCCGGTTAGCCAACTATTCACCCACCTTCGGAGAGCGCGACTTCTACGAACTTCCCGTGTGAGTGTTCTCAGATGTTATCTGCTCCGACGCACCCGTGAAGGCCCCTCTGGAGCCCTACTCCCCGTCGACGCCTCCCCCAGCTCCCCTCGTACCCGCGCGCGTGGTCCACGGACAGCCTCCCAGGACCGGCCAACAAGATCGCCAAGAACCCCGCGATTAGCGCCAGGTCGAGCTCCGCACCCGCCCCACCTTGCGGGGGCGAGAGGAAGCCCACATGCACTTTAACCAGCAGGATAGCGACCACGAGGTCTATCGTGAGCAACAAGGCGGCCAGCCGCGAGAGCAACCCCACGATCAGCAAGACTCCCCCCACTAGCTCGACAAACGTCACCACGTAGCCCATGAGGGTGGGTAGTGGGACGCCCATTTGCCCGAGGGCAGTACCGAAGTTGGCCGGTCCCACCTGCAGCTTCTGCAAGCCGTGAGCCGCCATGATCGTCCCGAGTACCACTCTGAGGATGAATGGGGCTAACTCCGCGAGCCTGTTCAGTGGTGAGAGTGCGAGCCTCCTCATATACTGGTGCTCCCTCCCTTTCCTTTGTGGCATGCCTCTAGGACGATTGTATGTCCTACAGTGATTTGCAGTTTCCTTGACCCACATCGCATCGTCACCGCGATACTCGCTCAAAAGCCCTGCGCAAGCGTTTATGCGTCCATGGTGGGCCCGTATCGATCTTGTTGCAGGCCGCTATAGAAGTCTGTCGTCGCCTCTGAGGTCTCGGAAACCCGAGTTTTCGCGAGTCTGGTAGCGGTCTCTGAGACCAACTACCTACATGGAGTCCATCTCCTTCATCTCGGGTTTCTCTACCCCGGGTTCCATCTTCTTCCTCTCGGGCTGTTCCGTCCCACTAAGTAGGGTGAGCCCTAAGAACACAACGCCAGCTGCCACCATCAAAATGCCCAAGGGACGTGCAATGCGATGGCTTTCGGGCAGCGTCTTCGCCGCGAAGATGATGAGCGCCGCCCTGAACACCAGGGCAAGGTTCATCATGCCCAGAGCCACCAGCCCTGCCATCAAGCCTACGCAGCAGCCCAGGCAGTCTATGCCGTGCAACACTCCTAGCCGCAGCGCACCGGCTGTGCCCGGCTTCCACTTCTGCATAAGGAAGAACAGCGGGCTGCTGCAGCGCGCGTGGCAACTGTGCTTCAGCGAGGTGAACTGGTACGCGCCCCCGACGATCAAGAGCACAGCCGGTAACACGGCGGCGAATCGGCCCACATGTTTCAGCACCCAGAGCATAAGCGTAGACGGATAGTCCCGCGGCGGCCCACACCGCGACATAGCCCGCGAGCAGTGCTGTCATGCCGACCCTTGCCCGGACCGGGCTTAGGCGATTGCGGGCGAGGATGCGGTAGAGGAGTATCAGGGGCAGCGTGGCCGGTAACATCATGGCCACCATCATCGCTGTCCAGCCCAACACGAATGGAACAAGGCCACCCATGGTGCTTATCCTCACACCGCTCATGCTCTCCATACCGCCCATGGCGCTCACCTGGTAAGCGATGTAGGTCCATCCCGCCACCGCTAGCACCAGCAGGGCAATCCCCGGAAGAAGATTTTCTCGTCTGCGCCACTGCTCTAGAACCGACGGCGTGAACGCGCTTGCGTGCTCCATACTGGCTCCCCTACCGGATCGTTCGAGAACCCGGATGGCTAACTTGTACCAGCGGTGCTCACCCCGACCAGGAGAAGTGTGCCAAGTGCCCGTTCTTTCCAACGTTGGAGAACTCAAGCCCGAACGCGTTGACCCTGGAGGTGGTCGCCTGAGCCATGGTCAGCGTCGAGTTAGCCGGATGGAAGACACCCGTGAGCTTGGAAACCTCACCCTCCGGAATCTGCGGCGGTACGAAGTCTAGGATCTCGATCTCCGCAAACTCGCCTATTCGCACCCGGTGGCGACGACCGTCGTCCTCGTACTCAATGGGGTCTACCTCCACGCCGAGGTTCTCCCCGAAGAGCCCACCCCTGATTCTCGGCACCTTGAAGAAGGCTCTATTGTCGCGGGGTGAGTATGTATACAACGGAGCAAGCGAGGTATGGGCGCCCGTCTCGTCCACGAACACCACCCGCCTGTGGTCGAGCGCAACCAACCGTGGAGCGCCAAACCAACCTCAGCCACTCGTCCCGTTCGCTCGCTCCAGCCGATCTTTTTTTCGGCTGTGCCCAAGGCGCTTAATCGCTCGGCAGATTGTCTCCTCACTCACCCTAACCCCACAGTTGCAGAAAGAAACTCGCCTCTCTGCTTGTGGGTGGCCCATGGCCGAACGTCGAGGTCTTCATTAAGCAGCCACATAGCTCTTTGGTTCAGCTTCGGACGCTTACCGAGCCTCCGTTTTGGGGCAGGAGAGCCGCTCTCGTCGAGTCGCTTGACGTAACGCTTGACCGTGGAGCGGTCGAAGCCGAACCTGCGGGCGGTCTCGCTTTTGGAGATACCTCTTCTGATGGACTCCACTACCTTGGTGTGTAGGTCTACCGAATAGGCCTTCATCTGCGGATGATGCCGGGTGGCGCAACATCACCGCAATGCGCTGTAAAGGGACGAACGGATGGCACATTCGAACCTACTAGCCGCTTATTCACCCAAGTGCGTAGAAGGCGCATTCTAGGAAGTTGCACCCGTCTTTGTAACTCTTCATGCTTATACTCATTGTGCAGCGTGGAGCTCGTTATGCCGGAACAGGCCTGTTCATCCGATTACCTAGTAGGGAATCACCGTCGTGCACGACCCCTATTAGCTAGCTTCAACCTCTTTGCGCCCGAGTAGCCCTTTATGTAACTCATCTTGCTCTCGACCACCTTGCCAAAGTACCTGGAGGCGTGGATGAGGTTCCCGTTGCCCGAGTAGATGCCCACGTGGGTTATGGGCTTCTTCCTTCCCGCCTCTTTGAAGAAGACCACGTCGCCCGGGCGCAGCTCGGATTTGGCCACCTTGCGGGACGGCTCGTAGCTCCACTGACCGTCCTCGCTTGTTGGCAGTCTGCTCCCAAACTTGGCGAAGGTCTTCTTGGTGAAGCACGTGCAACTCATCCGGCTCCTGGTGCAGGTGCCGAACCCGTACTTGGTGCCGATGTAGCTTCTCGCCACCCGCACCACGTCATCACCGCCCGAGGCGCGGGCGCTCGCTGTCACCATCGTATCGTCGCCCCCTGAGCCACTCGGCCCGATGCCGTCCACCAGCGAAGGCTCGTTGGGGCCGGCCCTCCCCTCGGTGAAGGTGCCCTGCGAGGGCGAACCCGCAGGGAACGAAGCGCCCGCCCGCGAAGCTTCCAGCACCAGCAACAGCAATATAGAAGCCAGCGTGGCGGCCCCTAGGACCGTCGACGAGGCTGACGTGAGCCGACGCACGAACCCCCCTCCAAGGTAACCGGTTGCGTCGCCGACTATTATAGCCGCAGTCTTCGGCGCGTAAAAGAAGCCCGATCCGGGACCATCGTAGGAGTGCCGAGCCAGAAGTAGGGTGAAGGCCGTTCAGCGCCTATTCACCCAAGTACGTAGAAGGGGTGTTCTCGGAAGTTCGCTACCCGAGTACGAAAACCCCTTTGTCACGAAAGTTGACATTCACCTCGGGGACTTTTACCTGCTTTTAGCTAACTCCTTACACCGAGCGGTCATCGCTAATTCATCGGCTCGTGCTTTTGTGAAGAGTAACCAACTGGCAGAGCGAACGCTCTAAGAAAAAGAAAAATGTGTATCGGAGGTGACGCCTAGGGATGGGATTCTTCCGAAGCAGCCTGTTGATCTCGGTTTTGCTTTCGGTGATGTTCGCATGCCTCGTCCTTTGGGCGTTCACCGGTACCGCATCATTAATCTTGGCTGCTGTGCTAGCCGGTCTTGGGGCGCTCTACGTGGTGCTGTTCACTGACCTCTAGAGACCCGTTCGGCGGCGACGGAATCACAGCCAGCGCCGCAGCACGTAGTAAAGCAAGAGCACCAGCGCGACCGCCGCCACCACCGACACGACGGCCAACAAGACAAAGGACATGGGGCCACGATCACTCCTTCCCGCCTCGGCTTTCTTGGCGGTCCACATTAATTTTGCTACCCGCTCGCAACCCGCACGTAACATACGGCATGCCAACTAACATACGGTGCTCCGAACAAGCTGTGCTCAGCCTTCGCACCATAGCTACAGCATCCTTAGCCATGGTGCCTAGGGAGCCCTCGCCGGTGAAGTGAACCTCTGAGAACATCTATTCAACGAAGTGCCTAGAGAGACTGTCTGAAAAGTCCAGATGAGCTCCAAACCAGGCCTCCACGAGGCTACTAAAGGGGC
>Ga0126308_10001006_pt1 | contig 10645 bp, 10 predicted proteins | sample Plot55_FD_92533 | JGI IMG/M metagenome (GOLD analysis project Ga0126308, IMG submission 92533) | Serpentine soil microbial communities from UC McLaughlin Reserve, CA, USA - Plot55 | ecosystem: Environmental > Terrestrial > Soil > Grasslands | place: USA: UC McLaughlin Reserve, Lake County...
CTCAACGAGTTCATCCTCGACCACCATCCGTTCGACGTCGTGGGGTGGGACGGCTACTTCTACCCCTGGGCGTTCAACATCCGCGACTTCGAGCCGATCGTGGGGCGCGTGCACCAGCCGCCGCCGGTGCACCAGACCTTCCAGGGCGACGGCTTCGTGATCTGCTCCTTCTGCCCGCGCCCGTACGACTTCGGCGAGAACGCGATTCCGGCCCCGTACAACCACAGCAACGTCGACTCGGACGAGGTGATCTACTACGCGTCCGAGGAGTTCATGAGCCGGAAGGGGATCGAGTTCGGCAGCATCACGCACCACCCGGACGGCCTCCCGCACGGCCCTCACCCGGGCCGCTACGAGGAGTCGATCGGCCAGAAGTGGACGAACGAGCTGGCCGTGATGATGGACTCCTTCCGCCCGCTCAAGGTCGCCAAGGCCGCCAGGGGGATCGAGGACCCGAGCTACCACCGCTCGTGGATCGACGCCCAGCACGGCGCGATCGCGCCGGCGAAGCTGATCACGGACTGAGGGGACGGGGGATGGGGGATGGGGGAGGAACTGCTGACGACTTTCGCAGTTCCTCCCCCATCCCCCATCCCCCGTCCCGATTCTCGTGCGTTACGAGCTGGCGAAGGCCCTTCGCAGACGATTTACCGTCCGACTGAGAGGCGCGCTGCCGCAGTTCCGGGAGCGGAAGGCGCGGTCGGGGGTGCGCGGGGTGCATCTCTACGAGTGGCGGCCCGGACCGCAGGGGAGTGGCTACGTCGCGCTCGCCGTCGACGCGCTCCGCGACCGCTTCACGGTGGACGTGGCGTGGAGCGAGGGGCACCACTTTCCGGCGCAGCTTCGTCAGGCGTCGCCGGATGAGGGGCTGCGCGGCGGCGCGGCCCGCTTCCAACTCCGCGCCTTCTGGCAGCGCTACCGGGTCGAGCCGTGGTGGTCGCTGGTGCCGAAGAGCCCGTACGAGCAGGAGCTCGACCGCGCGCTGATCGCTCCGGAGGTTCCCGTCGCGCGGAAGGTGAAGCTCCTGGAGGAGTACGAGGCGAGCCTCGCGCCGGCCCTGGCCGACCAGGCCGCCCTCGCCGTCGACCCGCTCACGGACGCACTGGCCCGCATCGAGCCGGCGCTGGACGACGTGATGGAACGGCTGCGGGAGTACGCGGGGCCGTGGTTCGAACGGCGAGCGCGAAGTACGAGATGCGAAACGGCCTCAGGACGCTGAATCTGCCCGAGGCCGTTTCGCATCTCGTACTTCGCGCTCGCCGTTCAGCATGCCCGGGCCCACGGCTGAGCGTGGAGCAGGCGGTGGGCGGCGCGCTCGCGCACCAGGAAGTCGCCCAGCCGCAGCAGCAGGTCGGCAACCTTCAGCCGGTCCGACGGGCTCAGCTCCGCGCGCCGCATGTCGGTGTGGCCGGTGAGGAGCCAGCACGGATCGGCCTGATAGCCCCGCGTCACGGCCGCGAGGAGCTTGAGCGCGCTCTCGTGGGCGCGGTCGTCACACATCTGGTCGGCAAAGAGCCGGTCGATCAGGTCAAGGTCCTGCACCGGCACACCCAGCCGACCCGACGCCCGCTTCGTGTCGCCGCGATCTCTGGAGTTGACGAGTGACCTCACCCGCTCGGCGATGCCGGCGGAGCTGAACATGCTCATGCTGCAACAACCTCAACGACTTCAGGCGGACTGTTCCGCTCATTCTCGAATCGGGGATTGGGGTCAAACATTTGGAGCCCCACCGTCCTCAATCGCAAGCGCCGTGCGCGGACGCTGCGCAATGCACAGGCTGCGAGGTCGAATCTCGACCAATGGATCTCTCGAGGTCGCCGAGGCCCTTTACGAGTGACGAGCCGCGGGGGCAGCTTTCAGATGAGCGGTCTCGGCCGTGGCGCCCCTGAGCAGCACTCGCGCGGCGGAAGCGCCCGTTTCGCCCCCCTGGTCCCGGACGTGTTCGATGGACGAGCATCAGCAGCAGCAGACATCGCGTCAGGACTCCGATCGAACGCAGGTCGAGTCGCAGGTCATCGCCATCGTGGCGAAGACCGCCAAGCGCCCCGCCGACCAGGTGCGGCTGGAGCACACCTTCGAGGAGCTGGGGCTCGACTCGCTCGACGGGGTCGAGATCGTCTACGAGCTCGAGGAGCGCTTCGGGATCACCATCCCCAACGAGTCGGCGCGCGGCGTCCGGAGCGTGAGCGACGTCGTCGCGGCGCTGCGGACTCATCTGCCGAGTGGCGCGTGACCACGCGTCGCGTGGCGGTGACCGGGGTCGGCGTGCTCTCCGCCATCGGCAACGACCCCGCGGCGTTCTGGGAGTCGCTCGCCGCCGGCCGGCCGGGGATCGGGCCGGTGACGCAGGCCGACTGCTCGCTGCTCCGCTTCCAGAACGGCGCCGAGGTGCGCGACTTCGACCCCGCCGCCCACTTCGAGCCGCGCGCCGCCGACACGCTCGACCGCTTCGCCCAGCTCGCCGTCGTCGCGGCTCGTCAGGCGGTGGACGCGGCGGGGCTCGCGGCCGGCGGCGACTGGCGCGCCCGCGCCGCGGTGGTCACCGGCTCCTGCCTGGGCGGCCAGACGACGATGGACCGCGGCTTCGTGGACATCTACGTCGACGGTCGTACGCGGCCGCACCCGCTCACCATCCCGCGCACGATGGCGAACGCCGGCGCCAGCGCGGTGACGATGCAGCTGGGGATCACGGGGCCGGCGTTCACGACCTCGACCGCGTGCTCGTCGGCGACGCACGCCATCGGGCTCGCGTACTGGATGGTGCGCAACGGGATGGCAGAAGTTGCGCTGGCCGGCGGCAGCGAGTCCCCGTTCAGCCCGGGGCTGCTGCGGGCGTGGGACGCCGTGCGCGTGGTCTCGCCTGACACCTGCCGCCCGTTCGACCGCAACCGGAAGGGGATGATTCTGGGCGAGGGCGCGGCGATGCTGGTGCTCGAGCCGCTCGACGCCGCGCTCGCCCGCGGGGCGACGGTGCTGGGGGAGGTCGTGGGCTTCGGCATGTCGTCCGACGCGCATCACCTGACCCAGCCCTCGGGCGATGGCGCGGCGCAGGCGATGCGTGCCGCGCTGGACGACGCCGGCATCCGCCCCGAGCAGGTGGGCTACGTGAACGCGCACGGCACCGGCACCACGGCGAACGACCCAACCGAATGCCGCGCCCTGCGCGCGGTGTTCGGCGGGCACGCCGAGCGCGGGCTCGCGGTCAGCTCCACCAAGTCGATGCACGGGCACGCGCTCGGCGCCGCCGGCGCGATCGAGGCCGCGGCGACGCTGCTCGCGCTGCATCACGGCGTGCTGCCGCCGACGGCCAACTTCGGCGAGGCCGACCCGGAGTGCGCGCTGGACGTGATCCCTAACGAGGCTCGGCGCGCCGAGGTGGAGTGCGCGCTGTCGAACTCGTTCGCGTTCGGCGGGCTGAACGCGGTGCTCGCGCTCCGCCGCGCCGGGCGCTGAGCCCGCCGCGCCCGCCGCCCGCCACCCCCGACCCAGATCGATGATCCTGAAACCCGTCAAGCAGGGCTCGCGCGTCCATCTGGACGGCGAGCGCGCCACGCGGCCCGCGCGCAAGCTGCCCGCCGAGAAGGCAATGAAGAAGGAGACCGAGAAGCTGCTGGAGCGGTTCGCGGACCTTCAGGCGGCGCTGTACGCGGAGGGGAAGCGGTCGCTGCTGGTCGTGCTCCAGGCGCGCGACGCCGGGGGGAAGGACGGCCTGGTGCGAAAGGTGTTCGGCTCGCCGAACCCGCAGGGGCTGGAGTTCACCAGCTTCCGGGCCCCCACCGAGCTGGAGCGGCGTCACGACTTCCTCTGGCGGGTGCACCAGGTCGCGCCGCCGCACGGCAAGATCGGCGTGCTCAACCGCTCGCACTACGAGGACGTGCTGGTGCCGCGGGTGCGGGCGCTGATCGGGGAGGACGTCTGGCGGCGCCGCTTCGCGCAGATCAACGACTTCGAGCGGATGCTGAGCGAGAACGGCACGACGGTCGTCAAGTTCTTCCTGCACATCTCGCGCGCCGAGCAGCGCGAGCGTCTGGTGTCGCGGCTGGAGAACCCGAAGAAGAACTGGAAGTTCAACCCGGACGACCTGGAGGACCGCGCCCGGTGGCGGGACTTCACCGAAGCGTACCGCGACCTCCTGTCCGAGTGCAGCACGCCGTGGGCGCCGTGGTTCGTGGTCCCGGCGGACGACAAGGGCGCGCGCGACTACCTGGTCGCGCAGGTCATGGTGGACACGCTCGAGCGCATGGACCCGCAGTACCCGCACGCGGACGAGGAGGTGCTGCGCCTCATGAACCAGATCGAGTAGAGCCCTTCTCGAATCAATCGAGCGCGATTGAATCACGGGGCGCTGAGGGGCGCCCTGAAGAGCAGGACACAGATGAACACGGATAAGTGCACGGATGCACACGGATGCTGCCCGGCGGCGTCAAAGTTCTTCCCGCCCGGGTACTGGGTCAGTTTGAAGCAACGGCGACGGCATTTTGACAGGATGAACAGGATGAACAGGATGGTGACCAGGATGCGGGCCCCGGGAGATCACGCGTCCCGAGCGGCCGTCATCCTGTTCACCATCCTGTGCATCCTGTCAAAATGCCGTTGCCGTTGCTGTTCTCGGTGCCCTCGAACTGGCCCAGTACGCCCGCCCGGGCGGGAGGAGCTTTGACTGCGCACGGAGAGATCCGTGTGCATCCGTGCCCCTATCCGTGTTCATCCGTGTCCTGCTCTTCAAGGTTCTCCCCTCTGCCCTCCGTGGTTCAGCTTCTCCTGATGGTGTCGAGAACGGCGCTAGCGCGCGACGGACGCGGCGCGGGCGAGCAGCAGCTCGCGCTCGCGCGCGTTGCGGGTGAGCGACGCCGCGCGCTCCAGCTCGGCGCGGGCCTCGTCGAGCCGGCCGAGCTTCGTGAGGAAGTCGGCGCGCACGGCGGGGAGGAGGTGGTAGCCCTCCATCGACCGGACCGACGTCAGGCCGTCGATGATCTCGAGCCCGGCCGCCGGCCCGAACGCCATCGAGACGGCGACCGCGCGGTTCAGCTCGACCACCGGCGACGGCGTGAGCCGGCCGAGCGCGTCGTAGAGGGTGGCGATGCGGACCCAGTCCGTCTCGCCGGCGGTCCGCGCGCGTGCGTGGCAGGCGGCGATCGCGGCCTGGAGCGCGTACGGGCCGAGCGCGCCACCTAACGCTTCCGCGCGATCCAGCGCCGCCAGCCCGCGTCGGATGAGGACGTGGTCCCACCGCGCCCGGTTCTGGTCGAGGAGCAGGATCGGCTCGCCCTTCGGCCCCACCCGCGCGCGGGACCGCGAGGCCTGGATCTCCATCAGCGCCACGAGCCCATGGACCTCCGGCTCGCTGGGCACGAGCCCGGCCAGGATGCGGCCGAGCCGGAGCGCGTCCTCGCACAGCGCCGGCCGCATCCAGTCGTCGCCCGCGGTCGCGGCGTAGCCCTCGTTGAAGATCAGGTAGATCACCTCGAGCACGGACGAGAGGCGCGCCGCCATCTCGTCCCCGCGCGGCACCTCGAACGGGACCTTCGCCTCGGCGAGCGTCTTCTTCGCCCGCACGATGCGCTGCGCCACCGTCGGCTCCGGGACGAGGAATGCGCGCGCGATCTCGTCCGTCGTCAGGCCGCCGAGGAGGCGGAGCGTGAGCGCGACGCGCGCCTCGCGCGAGAGCACCGGGTGGCAGGCGATGAACACCAGGCGGAGCAGGTCGTCGCCCACGTGGTCGTCGATCGCGGCGTCGAGGTCGGGCACCGCCCGCTCCTGCCGCGCCTCCAGCTCGGGCACCAGCTCCTGGTGCTTCTGCTCGATCCGCGACCCGCGGCGCAGCGCGTCGATCGCCCGGTGCTTGGCGGTGGCCATGAGCCACGCGCCCGGGTTGTCCGGGACCCCGGTCTCCGGCCACTTCTCCAGCGCCGCGACGAGCGCGTCCTGCGCCAGGTCCTCGGCCAGCCCCACGTCGTGCACGATGCGCGTGAGGCCGGCGATGAGCTTCGCCGACTCGATCCGCCAGACCGCGTCGATCGCGCGGTGCGTCTCCGTCGTCGTCATGACGCCGCGAAGGTCCGCTCGCGCGTCACTTCGGCCACCCCGTCTGCGGCAGCGCGGGTGTGAGCCGCAGCGCGTTCTGGTAGTAGACCTTCTTCAGCACGGAGTCCGGCAGGTCGATGCCGTAGAGCTTCCAGAACGCGTGGTAGTCGCGGTAGTAGTCGAAGTAGTCGTCGCGCGTCTCGAACACGCGCCAGTAGTACGGGTACTCCTCGGGCTGGAACGAGTCCTTGCCGAACAGGATGCGGTCCTGGTACGCGACGAAGAAGTCGTGCGCGGCGCGCGGCTGCCGCCCGATGTCGTACAGCACGGCGCCGACCTCGGTGTAGACGTTCGGCATCTCCGTCATCAGCTTGCCGAGCCGGCCCAGGTCGTTGGCGTGCCAGCCCATGTGCGCGGCGACGAAGGTCGTGCGCGGATGCTTGCGGAACAGGTTGTCCCGCTCGGTCATCAGCTGCTCGAAGCTGGGGAACTGGTCGGACGGGTAGCGCCGGTCGGAGAAGAGCGCCAGCTCCAGCCAGCGCTCGTTCGAGTAGTCGATGGGCTGGAAGAACTCCTGCGGGTCCGCCGTGTGGATGAACACGGGCAGCTTGAGCCGCGCGCAGGCGTCCCACACCGGATCCAGCTCGGGATCATCGAGCTTGAGGCGCGAGCCGTCGGCCTTCCGGATCGAGAGGCCGAAGCCCTTTCCGATCTCGCCCACGCCTACCGCGCCGGCGGCGACGTCCGCCTCGAGCTGCGCGACGGCGCGGGCGGCCCACCCGGGGCCCACGTTCCGGAAGTCGATGCCGGCGAGCACGCGGAGGCGGTCCTTCATCTGCGGCGACGCGCCGATCGACGCCAGCGTGCGCTTCAGGCGGTCGCCGGACACGTTCTCGGCGACGATCATCATGCGGACATTCAGGCTGTCGAGCGCCGCGCCCAGCGTCGCCAGCCCCTCGCTCGACGCCACGAGGTCGCGCGGGTGGCCGTGGTAGTCGATCGCGGGATACTTCGCGCGCCTCACCGTGTGGGCGGGGACGACCAGCGTCGAGTGCGGGCGGTAGTCGACGATGCTGGGCGGCGCGAACTCGGGCGCCATGCAGCTCCGCGGCCGCACCTCGGTGGTGCCGGGCGGGCACGACTCCCCGGGCTGGATGGGCGTGCCGCGCGACGGGCCGCGACCGGCGGGGCGGCCCGCGGGCGGCTGCTGGGCGCCGAGGGACCCGGCGAGCAGCAGCAGCAGCGCCGCGCCGAAGGTGGAAGAGCGGACGACGAAACCGTGCATGAAGGCTCCCGAGGACGTGGGCCGGCAATCTGCCACACGCACCACGCCCCGGAAACCCCAGCGCCGCGGCCGGACGCCGCGGGCAGCGCCGTCAGTCGTCCATCGCGGGCCGTGGGGCCCGTCGCAGCAGCACCAGCACCACGAGAGCCGTCGCCAGCACCACTCCCGCGCTGACGTACGACGTCAGGTCCAGCGATCGACCGAAGGCTTCACGCGCCGCCCCGACCAGCTCGGCGCCGACGCTCGCCGGGAGCTGCCTGGCCACGGCCACGGCGCCGCCCAGGGTGTCGCGCGCGACCTCGCCCGCCTCGCGCGACACGCCGACGGGAATGGCGTGGGCCATTGCGCCGCGGTAGACCGCCGCCCCGATGCTGCCCAGTACGGCAATGCCCAGCGCGCCCCCGAGCTCCGAGCCGGTCTCCGAGAGCGCGGAGGCCGCGCCCGCGTGCTCCGGTGGGGCGGCACCCACGATCATGTCTGTGGTGAGCGTGAAGACCGGAGCGAGGCCGAGCGAGTACACCACGCACCCGCCGACGAGCGCCGGGAGACCCGAGGAGGGATCGACGCGCGTCAGCATCCAGAACCCGATCGCCGACACGGCCAGCCCCCAGCCGATGAGCGCCGCCGGCCGGACGCGGCGCGCCGCCGCCGGCGCCAGCATGGAGCCCACGATGAACGCGGCGAAGAAGGGGAGCGTCCAGAAGCCCGCCTTCAAGGGCGACAGCCCGAGCACCAGCTGCAGGTACTGGCCGACGAAGAGATAGACCCCGAACGTGACGAACGTGCCGAGCGTATACGCCGCGAGCGCCGCGCTGAAGGCGGGAGAGCGGAACAGTCGGAGATCGATGAGCGGATGCGCGAGCGTCCGCTGCCGGCGAACGAAGACCACGCCGACCGCGACGCCGATCACGATCGACAGTACGCTCCACCGTCCGGCGTCGCCCTGCGCTATGCGCTTGATGCCGTAGATCACGAGCAGCACGCCGGCCAGCGACAGCGCGGCGCTGAGCAGGTCGATGCGGCGCGCGTGAGGGTCGCGAAACTCCGGCAGCAGCGTCGGCCCCACCGCCAGCAGCAGCAGCATCACCGGCACGCCGATCAGGAAGACCGAGCCCCACCAGAAGTGGTCCAGCAGCACGCCGCCGAGCAGCGGGCCGATGGCGCCGCCGGCGGAGTAGCTCGTGATCCACACGCCGATCGCGACGGTGCGCTGCTTCGGGTCCAGGAACATGCTCCGGATCAGCGACAGCGTGGACGGGGCGAGCGTCGCGCCCGCGACGCCCAGAATCGCGCGGGTCGCGATCAGCATCTCCGCGCTCCGCGAGAACGCGGCGAGCACGGACGCCGCCCCGAACGCGGCGGCGCCGATCAGCAGCAGGCGGCGGCGGCCGATGCGGTCGCCGAGCGTGCCCATCGGGATGAGAAGGCCGGCGAGCACGAAGCCGTAGATGTCGACGATCCAGAGCAGCTGCGCGCTCGTGGGGTGCAGCGCTGCGCTGATCTGAGGCACAGCGAGGTTCAGCACCGTCAGGTCCATCGAGTAGAGCAGGCACGGGAGCGCGATCACCGCGAGCCCGATCCACTCGCGCCGTCCGGCGCGCGCCGGGCCCGCGGCACCGCCACGCTGCGGCATCGCGCTTCCTCCTCGCTCCGGGCGGACGCGGCTACGCCCTCGCCGCGACCTGCGCCCGCAGTCGCTCTTCGGCCTCGCGCAGCTCCGGCGTGAGCTCGGGGCCGAATTCGTCCGCCTCGAACACCTGGCGGAGCTCCAGCTCGCCCCCGCCGGTGCCGGGGCTCGGGCAGCGCTTCGCCCACTCGATCGCCTCCTCCTTCGACCGCACCTGCCAGAGCCAGAACCCGGCGACCAGCTCCTTCGCCTCGGCGAACGGACCGTCGGTCACGGTCGCCTTGCCGTTGGCGAACCGGACGCGCGCGCCCTTCGAGCTCGGGTGCAGCCCCTCGCCGGCGAGCATCACGCCGGCCTTCACCAGCTCCTCGTTGTACCTGCCCATCGCGGTCAGCAGCTCCTCGCTGGGCATGACGCCGGCTTCGCTGTGCTGATCGGCCTTCACCAGGACCATGAATCGCATCGTCGTGTCTCCGTTTCGTGTGGGGGTGGGAACGCCGGACGGTGGCCTCTACAGACACGTCGAACGAGACGACGCGAAATCGACACGAGGCCGAAGCTCCGCGGTCAGCTCAGCAGCCTGAGTGCGGTCAACGCATATATCTCCGCGCACTGGACGAGCTTCCGAACGGACACGAACTCGTGCGGGCCGTGCGAGACCGACAGCAGCCCGGGCCCGCAGGCGAGCGCCGGGACGCCGAGCGCCGCGTAATGCCGAGTCTCCAGGACGCCGGGACACAGCTCGAAGCGCGCGCTCCCACGCGTCACGCGGCGGATGCTCGCCGCCAGTGCCCGTCCCAGCTCCCCGCCGGCGTCCGTGGCCGCGGATCGACCTTCCTGGAGCAGCTCGGCCTCGCAGTCGATTCCTTGCGCGCGCGCCCGCGCTACGACGTCGAACAGCCGCCTCCGCTCGCCGTCGAAGTCCTCTTCCGGATTGGGGCGCCGGTCGAGGGTGAACGACACCCGATCCGGCACGACGTTGAAGTTGTGTCCCCCCGCCAGCTCCCCGCCGAGCAACAGCACCGACCGGCGCGCGGCATCCGGCCTGATGTCGAATCTCGTTCGGCGTTGGGAGACCTCGGCTTCCAGCTCGGCGAACATCCCGGCGACCATCAGCATGCCCTTGAACGCGTTCACCCCGCGAAAGTGCAGGCCGACGTGCGCGGGCTTCCCGCGGACCACCACGCGCATCGAGACGACCCCACGATTCGCGTTCCACACCACGCCGCTCGTCGGCTCCATGGTCAGCATGCCGATCGCGTCGCGCTCGATGAGTCCGGCGCCGGCGAGAGCGACCGTGCCGCGCGGTCCGGACGTCTCCTCGTCCGGAACCGACACGGAGATCAGCCGCCCTTTCGGCTCGAATCCCGAGGCGGCGAGGGCCCGAATCGCGAACGCCATCGCGGCGATCCCGCCTTTCATGTCGGCCGCGCCGCGTCCGTGGAGGTTCGCCTTTCGCACCACCGGCTCGAACTGCGATTGGTCCTGGGCCGGTACCACGTCGTAGTGTCCGCTGAAATAGAGGGCGCGACCGCCGTCGCCATACGTCCCGGCGACGCACGGTCCGCCGCCCGACGGATTCACCGTGCGCACCGCGAGTCCCATGTCGCGCAGCCGGCGCGCGAGGCCCGGGGGCGTTCGCCGGACACCACGCTCCACGCGGCCGCCTGAAGCAGCGCGACGTCGGCGGATGGCAGCTCTCCAGGCCC
>Ga0126308_10001007_pt1 | contig 10637 bp, 10 predicted proteins | sample Plot55_FD_92533 | JGI IMG/M metagenome (GOLD analysis project Ga0126308, IMG submission 92533) | Serpentine soil microbial communities from UC McLaughlin Reserve, CA, USA - Plot55 | ecosystem: Environmental > Terrestrial > Soil > Grasslands | place: USA: UC McLaughlin Reserve, Lake County...
CAATGGAAAAAGAGGAATGGAAGCCATTCCGGAATGCTTTGGATAAATCAGATAGAAAGAAATTTGATGACATGTGGGACCTTCCCAAATTCTACATTTCAGCTTGCTCTAATTCTGTACAGTATGTGAGGCTTCATCCTATACTCATGTCTATACTCCTTTATCATTACAAAGAACTGACTAAATGCATTTCAGAAGTTGAGCGTATAGAAGCCAAAGTACACAGCAGAAGAAAGAATAAGGAGTTATTGATGAATAAGAAAGGAAAAGTGCAAGGAGAAAAGGAAGAAGTGCCGACTACCACCTTAGATAGTTATTCTATTAAGAATATCTAGCATGCTTTGATAGTAATAGTTATAAAAAACAGGAACATTTGCTGAGCCAACACCAGAACAGCCAATTGAGGAAAAAAGAAAGAAAAGCCTTCATCAACCATGATGAGAATACAAAAACTAGTCTTATAGGAGACAAATATCAAATAATTACAAAATATAGGAAAAATGTCTTAAGTTAGTAATATTATCCTTTAAGTTACCCTTAAATAATGCAAACCACCATCAATAGCTCCAAAATGGGCTCAAAAGAAAAAGTGAGTGGAGTAACAGCAGTACACCCAAGAGCATTCCCACGATCGGTAACTTCTGGTATAGGATTAGCAATAACGCTTACGTTAGCTGCACTGATACTGCCAATATCGCTTATAGGAGCATATGCTCAGGACACGCTGATCGTAACTGTAACCCTAGATTCGACTCAGGTGAACCAGGACGGTACAGTTACCGTTACCTATACTGTAGAGTGTTCGGAAGATGCTACTATTACTCAAGGCAGTGCGACGGTTACACAAAGTGTTGGAAGATTCGGTGAAAAAGCAGTATCTGGCAGCGGAGCCACTGCGAATGTGCCATGTGACGAAAATGGGGTACAATTAACCAACACAGTTATTGCTGAAACTGGCTTCTTCACACCTGGTAGAGCAACAGTTACGGTTCGGGCTGATGCCTGTACAGAAACCTTTACTTCTTGTAACGGTGACACTGACAGTCAGGTGGTAAGGCTAAGTCGGTAGTAGTGCACAGATAGGCTAAACTAAACTAGCTTTGCTTCCTCATCTTTTTCTTTTACTTCTTTTCTCCTCAGTCTCTTCAGACTGCAATCCTTGCCTCTTCTCATTTCATTACTTCTTCACTTCTTATTCCAAAAGATGTCAAGGAGCCAAAGAATGATAGAGCCAACTATATCCATTATCATATCTTTTTAATGCTCTATCATTTCCTGTTCTATACGGTCTAGTTTAGATACCAAGACCAAGAGCTGTGCCTTTATTGCTGCGACTTCTTTGGACAAGTCATTTGAAACAAATGGCTGCTGCTTTTCTGATTCTTCTGTAACAGCTGATTGCTCTGGCTGCTGTTTACTATTGCGACATACATGTAATGTGACACCATCTAACTCGTACTCTTCCCACTTTTTCTTTTGACCCGCTGGAACGTTATCTATTTTTGCAATCCTGATTTGCTGTTTGCAAGTGAGACATTCATATGGCTTTTGTATACTTGGCTAGCCAATTCTATTATGATGACTCCTCCCTTTTCGCTTCTTTCATGGCTGCATCCCAGCCTTCAGCGTACCCCTTCTGGCGCCCAGCTTCGTAGCCCTCACTAAAGCCCTTTTCGAAGGCAGCTACTTCCTTCTCGTCTACCGTGTGCCGCTTGCTCAATTCATCCCTTTGGTCATTTTCGTTAGCTGCTAACTGATGGATATACTGATCCAGCTCAGTTGCAGCTTTTGGATAAACAGATAATCCTCTCATTAGTGTGACATATGACACACATGACACACTTAATGTTATGTAAGCGCGGTTTATAAGCAATCCTAATAAGTGACATACGACACGTACGACACGTAGAGTAGGATTAGTGTTATATGACACAATACAAGCAAAAATTAGAGATATTGTCGCGTGGCGGTAGCCTGCATACAAGGGAAAAGAGAGATGTTACTATACGTGTGAGAAAATGGACTAAAGAAAAATTGAAGACAATGGGGTCAAGCGGCAACGACAACGATGATGTGATTTTCATGTTAATTGAGTTTTGGGAGAAGCATCACAAAGATGACTAGATTAGGTCGAAATTATGATTATCACAAATAACTTTAGTTCATCGAAGAGCATGCAGGCTTGGCTTGAAGAAACTGAAACTCAACAAATGTATGACATGACTTGCATTGATTGGGCTACTAACACAATTAGATATGAAACCAAGGCAGCCCTAAAAGTGGACTGACTAGGTTGGAACTGTTACAACCTCGGTAAGAGGCAAGAAGATGCTCAACCTTTCTGTAATATCTCGATTAGTTCTCGTAAACTTTAGGGTACGTAGCATAAGAGCATGGTAAGGGTTAAAGGTAGACAAGGCGAGGAGATGTGGGTTTACCTTCCACATGGAAAAATAGCTGAAGTCGACAGGGCAAGAGGGCAATATTTCACGCGCAGTAAGTTTGTTTTATGGGCTTTAGATAGAGCAATTCAAGAAGTTAGCAACGGTACAATGAAGTTTGAAAAAAGAACGCCGTTAGGCGCAACAGTTGAAGACCAAGCGCCTAACAGACAGGATTCATCCGCCAACAACGAACCAAACGCACCAAAGGAGGCTAGTCCAAAGGAGGTTTTAATCGGTGTCGGATAGACTACCTATTACGCGTTCACTTTTAAAGTTGCCGCTGCCCGGGTGCCATTGCGATAGGAGGTTGTTTGTCTGACAGGCAGTAACACCATAGAAGGAGAGGAGAAGGAGGAGCAACAGCAGCAGTTAGAGTTAACTTCTGTGCTTGTCAAAGATAACCGAACGTTATGGCTCAATGAGGATCAAAAATACAAAGTCCTACTGCCTAGGAACATAATAACGAAGAACAAGACTCCAAAAGAGCAGATTGAGATCTTGGAAAATGCGATTGCAAAAGGCACGATTGAACATAATTTTTTCGCAAGTGATAATGCGATAACAAGCTGTGCGAGGAGGGCAAGAAAAGAGTTGGAGCTAAAAGATTTAGCCACCTCTCTATCAAAGTCTGAGTTTGAAGAGTTCAAAAAACCAGGGTTTTGGCTAGGCAAGAAAAAGAATGATAACAGACATCTCGATGTGATAGATGCTCTTGTCAATGAAATCCTTGACAGGGATTATTACAGAACGGTAACAGACACTAAGGAAATTTACTGGCACTATAAAGGCGCCTTCCGCGAGGGCGGAGAAGATAACATCAATGTCATGTTAGAGCATCTTGCCGGTCCTGAAGTAAATAACACAGATCGCAGAGAAGTTATCGAGCGCATAAAGATCAAGACCTTAGTTAACAGACGAGAGTTTGATAAAGACCTGTACCTTGTCAATACCAAAAATTGCATTATTGATATGCGCAGTGGTAAGTGCCTGCCGCATAACCCAAAGAAGTATCTCTTTCTCACTCAGTTGCCTGTAATCTACAACCCTCAAAAGTACAAAACGCCAACAAAGATTCTCAATTTCCTATACAACATAATGCACCCTTCAGATGTGCCTCTTGTACTTGAGTTTATTGGATATTGTCTTATCAAAGACTGTAGGTTTCAAAAGGCGCTTATGATTGCAGGTCCACCTGATAGTGGCAAGAGCACATTTCTCAACCTGTTAGTCGCATTCTTTGGAAAAGCAAATGTCAGTAACAAGACAATGCACCAGTTAAATGAAAATAGATTTGCAACTGCTGCGCTATTTGGTAAACTTGTAAACTACTTTGCAGACATTTCATCAAAGCGTCTAAAAGATATAGAGATGTTCAAGGTGATGGCAGCTGGCGATAGGATAGACGCTGAGAACAAATTTAAAAATTCATTTAGCTTCACACCTTTCGCCAAGCTTGTCTTTTCTGCTAACCTGCCTCCGCTACCACCTTCCGAATTAGAGGATGACGACGCATTTTACAAGCGATGGCTTGTGATAGCATTTCACCTGCATAAGAAGGACTTCTTTTCAGGCAAGTCGATAACGATGGATGATAACATATTATCCACGCTTACAATTGACGAAGAGCTTTCTGGGTTGCTGTATCTAGCTGTCAAAGCTGCACAACGACTACTTACAAGACATAGGTTTATCAGAGCTCCAAGCATCGACACTGTAAGGACAGAATACCAAAAGAAAGCCGACCCAGTCAAAGCATGGGCAGCTGCTCGTTGCATATTTTACGAGGAATATGAAAGTGACAAGGAGCACATCTACAACGATTATCTTGACTATTGCTATAGAAGGAAGCTGCCTACTATTAGCATAATACAAGTCGCCAGGCAGCTATCCAGCTTACACCATGTAAGAGATGAAAAAGTTGGACCTAAAGGAAACCAAAAACACGTATGGAAAGGCATTGCATTGCGTAAGGACCTCATAAAATCTGGTCAGCTTGACCTTATGGTGTATGGCGATGGTGAGGAAGTAGACGACGTAGAAGGGGGAGGAATCGTATAGTTGAATCTTAGAGATGTATCCGAGATCTCATCTCTGTACTATCGTATGTTTTCATTTTTGTTTGATAAGTACAGTACTCGATGTTGGATACCTTCAGAATCATGTTACGATAAAAGCTTCGTCTTCAAAGGAGGAGGGGTCTCGGTTTGCTAAAAGATCCAAATGGCCCTATCTACCATGGTAGAAACGCCGACGACGATGACGAGGAGGAGCTATTCTCTTCGCGCAGGCACCTGATGGACTATGCCACACCAGATGGTATCATAAAGCGCACAGGCTACACCGACAAAAAAGACTGGTATCTGCTAGTCATAAAGGAGCTGTTTGATAATGCAGTTGACTGGCTTTGGAATAACTACCGAGGTGCTACAGAATCCAAGATAACTGCAAAGATAACTCTTGACAAAAAGAATTTCAATTGCAAAGTTAGAAACACAAACCCAAAGAACATTCCTGTCTTTACTCCTGAGCAGCTAAAAAATATTTTCAACTATGAAATGACTTATGGCTCAAAGCAAAATGAGTTCAAGATAAGTCGTGGAACACTGGGAGATGCAATGAAGTATATCGCTGCCCTGCCATACGTTTTAATCAACTTAGACAGGGACAAGAGCAACGACTTTGAAGATTTGCAATGGAAGACTCCCCTATACATCAGGCACAACGGAATAGAGCAGGAAGTCTTTATTGTAGTTGATGAAGCCAACAGCATAATAGATGCTCGTATAACACCGCCTGATAAATCTCGAAAACTAAAACATACAGACACCGAGGTAGAAGTTACTTATCCTCTGCTGCAGAAACCACTTGAAGGAACATACAATATAGTCACAAAGAAGGAAACTATCACAAAGTCTGAAAGTTATGTGAGCTTAGAAGACATCTCAATCTACTGCAAGCAACAGAAGGCTGGAACAACAGACATAGCATTTGATATTGAGATAATAGACAAGAGAGAGGTGAACAACCCCCAAAAAGCAGAGCAAATCATACAGCAAGCAGCCCACGCTATCTCTGATGATTGGACCAATATCCCAAGTGTCAGAGCATACACTCCACTAGAATTCAGAAATAAAATATTTGGTGTTCATGATAAGAACAACACCACAATATACAAAGTTCTGCGCACATTTAGAGAAGGAACCCAGTTAAAGAAAAGACCGGACTTAGAAGTTCCAGTTGCTCAGTTGATTAACAACCCAGACAAGATTAAGAAGCTGTACTATGAGCTTCGTAACAACAGCAGACTAAAAGCTACTCCAAAGAAATTATCGTTACCTTATTCCAATGTTGTTAGTAGTAGTAAAAAAGAAGAAGAAGACGAAGACGACCAGGAGGAGGATGAATAGCTCATCATGGTTCTAGATCCAAGAACTCAAGGACTTGTCAACAACTTAGCAGACTTTATGCCTGTCGATGTCACAAAAGCAAAACATAGAGTATTTCATGACATAGCCGTAGACAAGGCTCATGATGTAGAATATGCATATTCATTTGAAATTATTGCTGTTCCAGTAAAAGAAGAGCTGCTCAGAGACAGAGAAAAAGGCGGCTCAGAGAAACACGCAAGTAAAATAATAGGAGCTATTAACTATTCAACATCTCCAAAAGGTAACAGATTTCAAGGCAGATATGAATGGAAAAAAGACAAGAAAGCTTACTTTGATAGTGAAGCTAACGACATCGAAGGCATCTTAGAGGAATATGGTTTCTCATTCACCACTTATCATAACACCCAATCAACAAAACTACCATGCATGATATACGCTAACCTTGTATCAACAAAGCTCAGCTACATAGGTCAAAGTAAAACCGAAGTGGACACAACACCTTTTGCAAAAACTATTATCAAAGCTTGCAAAGCTATCGCAAAGGACATTCAAACCTTCAGGGCTGCAGATATTCCAACACGAGATTATCATGTTGGTTCAAGTGCCAGCTATTTGAGTTATCGTAGAGCTCCCAAGTTAGTAAAAGAAAAGATAGATCGCAAATCAATGTTTGCTGTAATTGAGGAGAAACTTCATGATAGATTAATAGCAGCTCAAACAGGTCGAAGCTGGATAGGTGAGATGCATACTCAGATGAGTCTTTGGTACAATTCACTGTCTCTTATCAACAAATATGTCAGTGAAGGAAGGCTCAAAAAACCAAAGAATAGGAACAACTTCATAGACCAGATAAGAAAAGTCTGCGACCATTACGGAGTGTCACGTGAAGATGTCGGTATCGTAGCAGCAGCATATTCTACAATGTATTACGATGGCAAATGGAGCGCAGTAAACTTTGCAGATATTGACTCTCTGGCAGCAAATGGAGTTGCAATTCTATTCATAGAAAAGGAGGACATTGTACAGTCGTTAGGTCAATACGCATCTAGAAATGGCGTGGCACTTGTTAATTCCAGAGGACAGTTATCAGAATATGCTAAAGACTTATCACGGATTGCACAGTCTGAGGGTGCACACATTGCAATTTTTGCAGATTACGATATCCCAGGGCTGCACATTGCTTCAAAGCTGAAAGGCGCGCTGTGGCTTGGAGTTGATGAACTAATGTTAAGACACTTTGGAATCAGGCACACAGACACTAATTATGTTATAGCATATGACCCGGAAAGAGCAATTGGAGATAATATTATCAGACGAGACATATTATCAGATGATCGTTTTCCAATACATCGAGTTGATATAGAATGGCTCAAGAGGCATCTAAAACCTGATACAAAAAGCTGGATTCCTGGTAACAAAGTTGAGATAGATGCAGTCTTAGCAAAAGCTGGAGCAGAACAGCTTTGGAACTACCTGAAGGAACAGATGCTCAAAGAATATCCAGAGAATGACTACACCAGAGTCATAGACAATTACAAATATGCTCCTTTGCCTACTTTAGCTGGATATACAGAACCTCAACTTATTGGTTTAATCAGGATGTACATTCGTAAGAGAGCCGATACCATAACAGAGGATAAGCGAAAAGAATTCGGTGAGGAGCTTGAAAACTATCCGGGCTTTTTGGTTGTAGAGGACAAGGAAAATGAAATCCGCAAAGAACTATCTGACATAGTAAACAGCGACGAGCAACTAAAAGATCTGTCCTCCGTATTATCAGAAGCATCCAAGCAACTAGAGCAGGATATCGTAAAAACAGTTACCTCAGCCATTAAGAAGCTAGACGCTGAGAAGGGCTATGATATCATAAAAGCTCTTGGTATTGAAGAAGAAGCAAAAAAAAGAAGAACAACACAATAATAGAGAAGAATTATAGGTACTGTCAATCCCTTTTATTTTTGTACTCTCTCACACTTTCGAGCATGGAAATGTCTAAAATGGATAAGATACGGTTAGAATAGGTCCAAGCTGGACACATTGTTAATAGTTGTTAGTTACTCAAGCGTGAAATTGTGACAATATTGGCACAAACTAATGCTAGTAGTAGAAGCAGTAGTAAGCCACTGAATAACAAGGTCAAGAGGCTGCAAGCCATGCTCGAGATACGCAGGTTAGTAGTAGATGGGCATAGTTATGATGAGATACAGCAAGTCCTAGGCTTATCCAAACGTACATTCTATCGTTATCTAAAGAAAGTCTTTGAAGACGATAAGCGAGTACTCGAGGAAAAGAACCATGAGGAACTAATGAGACAGCTGGTTATCTTAAGGGACAGATACAACGAGAACTATCAACTTCTTCATGCAATGGCTACAGACCCAAAGGTCAAACCTTACGATAAGCTGCACATACTAGGAGCAATGAAAGTATTGTCAGATACGATTGTCAGGCTATACAGAGATGCGCCAGGTTTATCTATAGTTCAAAGAAGGAAGCTTGAGGGACTAGAGAAAGGCGTACTCTACTTTGATAACATGAAAGCAAGTTTACGACCAGCGGGCTTTAACTGGTCTTCTCTCCCTAGTACTACGCCTGTGGATGAACCTTCTCAATCACAACAACAAGATAATGATCTATTGCTGCCACCACAGTTACGCGATGATGGTGATGGTGATAGAAGTAGTAGTAACGGCGGTAATGAAGAAGAAAGAGGAGGATGGTAATAACAGCATCATGACCGATCATCACAGCGACCCTGGCTATGACCCTTATCGCTTCAATAAGCTGGTTGACGATGCAATAGGCAATAAGAAAGAAAAAGAAGGAGAAGATACTGAACTATCCAAGCTAGACAAGAAGATTAGAAAAGCAACAGAAGCCGATCTCTTGAGGTTGATGGACGAAGGCAAATGGTCGCTAATTAGTGAGTTCAAATACAGAAGACCTGAGCTGTGCGAATGGGTTGATGAATTGGAATATCGCTACTGGGATGACCATTATGCCCGCATGAGTCAATGGAAGTAATGCAGTTGATTAATCAACCTATGATGATAATGATAACAAGAAGAAAAAGAAATAGCAGCAACACCATCAAACAACAAAGAAGAAGCGGATTCGGTGGGATGCAGCTGAAAATTGAGATGAATCTCAACATAGAATAACACCAAGCTAGAAACTCATTTCATGCTATCGATACATCTTGATACTGTTATACTATTCTTCTCATGCTTGTGCCGTCTAGTCATGCAGCATGATTTCAGCGTGTATCCATAGATTCTCAAATATCGATGAATATGCAAAAATAGTTGGTTCACTGTTAGAATAAGTAGCCAATCCTATTGCTTCTTCTTCAGAAGGTTCTTCTGGATCCTCGTCTAGTTCAGTAGTTAAGCAAACCGATTGATCTACTAACAGCAATGTTAACTTATTCTGGAGAGGGTATAGCCGTTCTTCTTTCTTGATTTGCCGAATATCAACTCCTACTTCTTTGAGCTGGAGTATTGTTTCATTTGCCATTATTGCCGTCTCATTATCATCATTAACAGGTAATAAGATTCTAACTTTCACGCCACGACTCAAGGCTGCTTCTTGTAGAAGCTTTAATGACCCACTCTTCGCTTGTAGGCGAGATGCATTTGTCATTGAAAATAGTATCCCTATTTCTTCTTCTGCCCTCTTAATTAGATCAAAGGCTAATTGCTGTATTTCCTGGTGGTCTCTGACAGTCTCTGTAAATTCTCTTTTTGCACCTTGCTCTATTTCCTTAAACCTTTGCTTCGCCGGAATTGCTTTGTTCCAAAGCATACCAAATAAGTACTGTTCCTGTTCTACGAACCCTTTTACATTGCTATAGATAAATTCAGTCTGCGCCTGTTGCTCATATTTCTGATATATATTAGCTGCAGCACCATATTCTCTCCCATCTACTATTCCAAAGTTTCCTTTAGTTCCATTCAAATGGCGCAATTCTACATACTTCGCTAATTCTTTGCAATGCGTGATATTTTCATTAGTAATATCAGTAATGAATCTTTGCCGGACACCTCTCCTATTTAGTTGTATGATCATGTCTAAAAACTGCCGAGTAGTGGTAAGTGTAGCAGCCGATGTGGAATCATGGCAGTAGTCAGAGCTTATTTTGGCGCTCGACAAGACCTCCCCTGATTTTTTTACTATGTTCTCAATGCCATGCCAGACCTCTGTCCTTTCATCAGCGTCATCAGTTGTAGCATCTTTTCCATTGGGCTGCAAGGGCAATCTTGATGATACCAAGAACAACGCTTCACTGTCAACTTGTCCTTATTATTACATCTATAAAAGTGCAGATTAACAATGTTATTCTCTAAATTTAATAAAGTACTATATCAATTGTCATATCAGCGATTAATTCACGCAAACTGGCATTACTACCTGTTTCTTTTACCGAAAAAAGCCTTTTTAGACTCTAAGTTGCAAAAGCAACTCGTGTATTATGACAATGAAGATGATAATGAGGAGGAAGATGACAACGATGATGATGATAACGACGTTGACGGGTTTGTTCATTTGCCTTGACTATAGTGGTTATCTCCTGTTACGGCAATGAGCGGCGGTCTATAGTTGACGATTATCATTATTAGTGAAAGCGGACCCGCCGAGCTTCGATCTCGGGACCTGCGGTTTTCTTCACCAGCCACGATTGCTGCGGTTCCGAAGACCGCCGCGATATCCTGACTACGCTACGGGCCCAACAAGCATGTTGAATAATGAAGCCCCATATATCAACGAAATAGTAATAATGAACTTAGCCTCCCTACCAATAGCA
>Ga0126308_10001008_pt1 | contig 10634 bp, 7 predicted proteins | sample Plot55_FD_92533 | JGI IMG/M metagenome (GOLD analysis project Ga0126308, IMG submission 92533) | Serpentine soil microbial communities from UC McLaughlin Reserve, CA, USA - Plot55 | ecosystem: Environmental > Terrestrial > Soil > Grasslands | place: USA: UC McLaughlin Reserve, Lake County...
CGTGGTCCTGCACCAGCAGCGGCACGCCCGGGAGCGCGCGCGCGAGCTGGCGGGCGGCCAGTGGGTAGTGAAGCCCCTGCACGTGCACGACGTCCGGCGCCAGCGATGCCACGCGCTCGAGCAGCCGCGCCGGGCGCCGCGGGAGCCGCACGCCGCCCGGCAGCCGGAGCGGCCGCGCGCGCGCGTCGTCCACGAAGTGGTAGACCACGCCGTCGCGCTCCAGCGTCTGGCGGCGCGCCGCGGCCTGCACTACCGTTACCTCCACGCCGGCCCGCGCCGCGCCCGCGGCCACGCCGGGGAGCGTCGGCCAGGCGCCGAGCAGCGCCTCGGCGTCGCGACCCTGGGGGTCGACGTGGAAGCCCACCTGCACGACGCGCAGCGCCCGCGGTGCGCGCGCGCCCACTCCGCCGTCGCCGCTCACCGCCCCCGCCTCCCGTGGCCGTACCACACGCCCCCGCCGCCGACCTGCCTGACGAGAGCCCGCCGCCGGACGGCGTGCTGGAGGCCCGCGCGCGCGCCTGGCACCTGAGCGGCGACCCGACCACGATCTGGCCCGGCCTCGACCCGCGCGACCTTCAGCCGGCCGCGGACGCGATGGGCGCGGCCGCGGCGCGCATCCTCGACGGCGGCGCGGCCACGCTCGGCGCGGCCGACGGGCGCGACGCGTACGCGATCGGGATCGCCGCGCTGGTCTCCGGGATGGGGCCCTTGCTCGGCCACTGGCTGGAGCGCGGCCGGCTGGACGCGAGCGAGGCTGCGGCGCGGCTGCTCGCCGCGCACCTGGCGCACGGGCGCCGCCGCGCCGAGCGGATCGCGCGCGGCACGCTCCCGGCGGTCGAGCGCCTCGCCGCGGTGGGCGTCGCGCCGACCGTGATCAAGGGCTTCCACACCTCGCACGACTACTTCCCCGAGCCCGGCGCCCGCCCGCTGGCCGACGTCGACCTGCTGGTGGCGCCTGACGAGATCCCGCGCGCCGAGGGCGCGCTGCGCGAGGCCGGCTTCTCCGGCAGCGACTTCGTCGAGTCGCCGTACAAGCGCGACTTCTACCCGGCGGACGACGACGCCCGGATCTGGTCGTTCGAGCTGCGCCACGCGCGGGACCGCTGGAAGGTCGAGCTGCACGGCGGGGTCCACTTCGGCGAGCTGACGCGCTACGGCGTGCGGCTCGACGCGCCGGCGTCCGCGCTGCGTCCGTGGGACGCCCTCGGCGTGCCGCTGCGCGTGCCGGCGCAGCCGCTGCTCGCCGCCATCCTGTCCGTGCACGTCGCCGGCGAGCTGTACGTCATGCGGCTGCTGCGCCTGGTCGAGCTGACGCTCGTCGTGCGCCGGGACCGGGAGCGCGGTCTGCTGGACTGGGACGCGCTCGAGGAGCTGCTCCGCCGCTCCGGCGCCACGCGCTTCGCCCTCCCCGCCTTCGCGCTGGCCGAGCGGCTGGCGCCGGGGACGGTCGACGCGGGCTTCCTGGCGCGGGTGCGCGCGGCATCGCCCCGCCGCACGCGCGTCGTCACCGACCGCTTCTCCCCCACGGCGCCGCTCATCCAGGGGCACGTCTCGCTCGCCGAGCGACTGATGCTGGCGCAGGGCCCGATGCAGACCGTGATGCGGCTGGCGCAGCTGGCCGTGCCGCACGCCGGCGAGCGCAGCTGGTCCGGGCTGGTGCGCACCTATCACCGCGGCATCCTCAGGCTGCTCACCGGCCGCGTTTCCTGGCGCGGTGAACGCACCGCGCCGCCGCCGCCGCCGGAGCGCGTCTCGGGCGACTGACCCAGTACCCAGCGCGCGCCGCCCTCGGCGGCGACCAGGCGCCCCCGCGGCCAGAGCGGGCCGAGCGCGCCGCTCGCCAGCTCCGGCTCCGCGACCCGCGGCACGCCCGCGGCCACCACCAGCGCCACGTCCGCCACCGTGGCCTCCAGCAGCGGGCGCCGCAGCACCAGGAGGTCCGCCGCCGCGCCCTCGTCGAGCGACGGCGGCCCGAGCCCCAGCCGCCGCGCCGCCGTCTCCCCGACCGCACTCGTCAGGCGCTCGTCCGAGAGCAGGCCGAGGGAGCGCGCGAGGCGCAGCTCGTCGAGCAGCGACCCGTCCGCGGTGAGCAGCGAGTCGCTCCCCAGCAGCACGTCGGCGCCGGGGGCCAGCAGCGCGGCGGGCGCCGTGCGGCCGAAGAGGAACAGGTTGGAGCTCGGGCACCAGACGACGGCCGCGCCGGCGTCGCGCATCAGCCGCACGCCGTCCGCGTCCGCACCCACCGCGTGCACCGCCAGCAGGTCGCGCGTCACCAGCCCGCGGCGCGCCAGCTCGCGCACCTCGGCGGCGCTCGCGCCGTCCACGCCCTCCGCCAGGTGCACGGCGAAGGGCCCCTCGCCGGAGCCGGCCGCGCCCAGCTCCGGCTCGAAGCCGAGCGAGTGCGCGCAGCGCACCCGCGCCACGCGGAGCGGGAAGTCGCCGGCGTCGAACTCCGGCTCCCACCGGTCGTGGTGCACGACCGTGGTGACGCCCGAGAGGAGGTTCTTCCACGCGCCGCGCAGCAGCGCCTCGCGGCGCGGGAGCGCGCGGCCGCGGGCGATCGGCTCGGCGTCGCGCGCGTGGATGTCGCGACCCCAGTCGTAGGCGTTCTCGTAAGGCGGGCGGCCGAGCCGGCCGTAGTGGTTCCGGTGCAGGTGGTCGTGGGCGTTGACGAGCCCGGGGCGAAGCTCGCCGTCCGGCACGCGCACCACGGCGTCGAATCGCCCCACCGGCGGCACGATGACGCCGCCCTCCACCCCCGCGGCGGCGTTGGCCGCCTCGACGAGCAGCCGGAGCAGCCTCACGGCCGCCGCCGGAACGCCAGCGCGAGGACGATCGGGAGCCCGCGCTGCGCCTCGTACGCCTCCAGCTTGCCGGCGCGCTCGTAGAAGCCGCGCACCTCGGGCCCCACCGCGCCATCGAGCCGCGCCGCCTGCTCCAGCCCGGCGGCGCGTGCCGCGCGCTCGTGCTCGTCAGGCGCGTACGCCTGACTCGCGATCTCGTGCAGCGCCCCCGCCGAGTCGCGGAAGGTGCGGCGGTGCCCCGCCGCCACCGCGTCCGGGTGGAACTCGGTCACCAGGACCGTGCCGCCAACGCGGCAGACGCGCGCGAGCTCGGCGTAGGCGCGCTCCAGCTCCGCGACGTAGCCGACCACGAGCCGACACCACACCACGTCGAACGCGCCCGTGGCGACCGGGAGGGCGCGCACGTCCGCGGCCGCCAGCAGCGAGGGCACTCCGCCCGCGCGCGCGAGCATCTCGGGCACGAGATCCAGCCCCACCGCGAACGCCGCGCCCGCATCGCCCAGCCGCCTTCCTGTGCCGCAGCCCACGTCCAGCAGCCGCTGGCCGGCGGGCGGGGGCGCGAGCGCCGCCACCAGCCGATCCTCCAGAAAGGTGACGGCCGTGTCGGCGGGGTAGCTGGGGGCCCAGAGGCGGTACGCGTCCCGGGCCGGGAGGGCGATCACGTCGCCGCGGCCGTGGCGGGCGCCGGGGCAGCCGCCGCGGCCGAGGGCGGGCGGAGGTGGCCGTACGCCTGAAGGTCCGGGAGCGCGCGCCTCGCCAGGCGGCGCACCGTGCGCAGCGTCCGCGGGTCGGCGAAGTCGCCGCGCTCCCAGCGGCTGCGGGCGAGCATCTGCCCGAGCAGCTTTCCCCAGCCGCGCGTGCGGTAGTCGTGGACCGACGGGAAGCGGCTCTCCAGCACCAGCCGGAAGTCCTCGACGCGCGCCTTGAGCCGCCGGTCGAGCCACGGCACCTGCGGGTCCTCGTGCGTCATCCACCCCACCCACTCCGGCTCCGTCCACTCTTCCAGCGTCGGCGGCGTGCCCGCGAGCGCGTCCACGTCGCCGTAGGTGCCGCGGCGCTGCGGGGTCGGCGTGTAGTAGTAGCTGATGAGCTCCATCGCCGGGTTCACCGCCTTGAGGCGCCTGACGAACGCGAGGGTGTTGTCGATCTCGCGCTCCGGCTCGTGCGGGTCGCCGAGCACGAACGAGAACTCCGGGATGATCCCGTGCCGGCGGGTCCGCTCGGCGACCTCGAGGATCTGCGCCGTCGTCGTCCCCTTGTTCATCTTCTGCAGCACCTCGTCCGAGCCGGACTCGGCGCCGCAGAAGACCATCGTCAGGCCGGCGCGCTTGAGCAGCCGCCACGTGTCCTCCGAGTAGCGGGTGAGCGCGTCCACCCGCGCCTCGCACCACCAGCGCAGCCCCAGCGGCTCGATCCGCTCCGCCAGCTCGCGCGCGTGCTCCTCGCCGACCAGAAAGTTGTTGTCGTAGAAGTGCACGGAGTCCATGCCGTGCTCGCGGGCGAGGAAGCGCAGGTGCTCGGCCGTGCGCGCCGGCGACTCCTGCCGCTCCTTGCGACCGTACACCGAGATGACGCCGCAGAACTTGCAGCCGTACGGGCAGCCGATGGACGCCTGGTAGACCCCGGAGCGGCGCCCGAGGAACGTCGGGTGCAGGTACTCCGCGATCGGGATCTTGTGGTAGGGCGGCGGCGGCAGCTCGTCGGGCCCCTTCCACCGCCGCTCCGGCCCGATCCAGTGCTCGCCGTTAGGCTCGCGGAACGCCAGCCCGGCGACGGTCCTGGGGTCGCGCGCGCCGTCCATCACCTCCAGCAGCTCGGCGAAGGTCTCCTCCCCCTGGCTGCGCACGGCCCAGTCCACGTACGGCGCGTTGAGCACCGGCGCGGGGTAGAGGCTGGGGAAGTTCCCGCCCCAGACGATCGGGACCCGCGGGTGGCGCGCCTTGAGCGCGCGCGCGAGCGGCACCGCGCTCACGAGCTGCGGCCCGGGCATGACGCTGAACGCCACCGCGCGCACCGGGTCGGGCCCGCCCCGCCGCGCGTCGATCCGCGCCGAGAGCTCGGCCAGCACGTCGACGTCGGGGCGGTTGCCGTCGACGATCTCCCAGTCCACACCGTCGGGCAGCGCCGCGCCGACCGCCATCACCGACAGCGGGAACCGCCGGTTCTTGGGCCGCGTGGCGCGGGGATTCACGAAGAGAATCATCAGACAGATGCAAGAGACAGGTTGGAGGGGGGAGGCACGCCTCGCCCCACTAGTTGCGCACGTTGGTCGGGTGTTCGTCCGCCCCGACCCACAGGTCGAAGCGCGACGGCGGGCGGCGGCGGCGGAGCCAGGCGACGAGCGGGCGCGCCTCGTACCAGAGCGGGTAGCGCACGCGGTGCCGGCGCCAGACGAGACCGATCTCCGCCGATGCGTGCTCGAGCCGCTCGCGCGTCAGGTACTCCACGAACGGGAGCGCCATCAGTGCGTCGGCGCGGTCGCCGAAGCGCGCCGCGGCGTCGCGCCGCTTCTCGGCCACCATCGCCGCGCCCGCGGCGTCGCGCGCGTAGAACGGCGAGTCGAGCACCACGAGGCGGCCGCCGGCGCGCAGCACCCGGCGCGCCTCCCACAGCACCGCCGTCAGGTCGACCGCGTAGTGCAGCGCGGCGTTGAAGACGACGACGTCGAAGCTCCCGTCCGCGACCGGCAGCGCGTCGAACGACGCCGCCACGCGCGTCATCCGCCCCACCGCTCGGCCCCCCTCGCCGCCGCGCGCCGCGTCCAGGGCGCGGACGTACGCGGCGGCCGCGCCAAGTCCGTCCACCTCGTCGTCGCGGAAGTCCACCGCCATCGCGTGGGCCCCTGCGAGCGCCGCACGGTAGCTCAGCCACCCGTTCCCCGCCCCGACGTCCAGCAGCCGCAGCGGCCGCGCTCGGGCGTCGCGCGCCGCCGGCACGAGCACGAGACGCACGAACGCGTCGAAGCTCCGCGCGCGCACCGCCCACTGCCGCGCCAGCGGGCCGGCGGCCAGGTACGGCAGCGCGAGCAGCTCGGCGCCGGTGTGGGCGCGCCCCTCCGCCGCGCGGTGGGCGCCGTACTCGGCCCGGAAGCGCGCCAGCGCCGACGTCGCGCCGGCGTCGGCGCTCACGTCAGGCCTCCGCGCCACGTCGTGCGCTCGAAGTGGTACAGCACGTGGTCGCCGAGCAGCGCCAGCGGGCGGGACGCCGCGCGGTCGAGCGCCTCCAGGGCGCCGAGCAGCCGCGGGTGGCCGGAGATCCAGGGCTCGGCCGCGCTGGGCGGCACGAACACGCCGATCCCGCGCCGCTGCACCGGGCGGAACCACGGCACGAACGCCGCCGAGACGTCGCGCGGGCGGTGGTAGCGCACGCTGAACTCGCGCCCGCCCAGCCGGGCCGGGACGTCCCCGCGGGCCAGCCGGCGGAACGCGGCGCGCGCGTCGCGGCGGGCGAGCTGCACCGCCACCTCCCCCGGCGGCAGGGCGCCGAAGAGCACCAGCGCCACCTGCGCCCGCGGGCGGAGCAGCCGCGCCAGCCCGCGCGCCACCGGCGTCAGGTCGGCGACGCAGTTGAGCGCCGCGAAGTTGGAGAACGCGCCGTCGAACGGCGGCTCGCCGCTCGCGTCGCGCTCCCACGCCAGCCACTCCAGATGCTCGGCCGGCACCACGCGCGGCCGCGGCTGCCCGCCGAGCTTCGCGGCCGCCACGCGCACCATCGCCGGCGACGCGTCGGTGAGCAGCACCTCGCGGCCGTGGTCGGCGAGCCAGCGCGCGTCCTCGCCGGTCCCGCCGCCCACTTCGAGCACGCGGCTGCCGGCCGGGAACGCGCGCAGCAGCACCGCCCGCACCGCGCGGCGCTGCGCCGCCACGCTCCGCCACTCCCCGAAGCGGCGGTCGAAGGACTCCGCCACGGCGTCGAACGCCCGGGCGGCCGTCGAAAGCGACTCGGTCTCCACGGTCAGGCGCTCGCGGCCGCCATCGGCTCGGCGCTCCGATACGCCCACTCGTCGCGCTCGAGCGCCGACCAGGCGCGCTGGTCGGCGACGCCGGTGCGCACCTCGTCGTGCAGCAGGTCGCGCAGCAGCCGGTAGAAGGTGGCGCCGTAGGTGCCGTGGAAGAGCATCGCCAGGTCGTCGGTGTGCTCCCAGTTCCGCCGCTCGCCGAGCTGCTCCCGCACCGCGCTGTAGAACTTGGTCCCGGGCAGCGGGTAGGCCACCGACACGCCGATGTCGTCCGGGCGCTCGTCGCGCACCAGGTCGCGCGTGCGCAGCACGTCCTCCCACGACTCCGTGGGGTAGCCGAGCTGGAGGAACCAGCAGGCGCGGACACCCGCCGCCTTGAGCGCGCGCGTCGCCGAGCGCACCTGCTCCACCGTGGTGCCCTTGTCCATCGCGTCCAGGATCTTCTGCGACCCCGACTCCACGCCGAGCCACACCTCCTCGGCGCCGGCGTCGGCCAGTGCGGCCACGGCGTCCGGGCGCATGAGGTCCACGCGCGACTGGATCATGAACGGCGTGCGCGCACCCAGACGCGCGACGTGCGTCGCGAACTCGCGGATCCACTGCGGCGTCAGGCCGAAGATGTCGTCCGCGAACCAGATGTGGTCCGGCGCCACCTCGTCCTTCAGCCGGCGCATCTCCTCGGCGACACGCGACGGCGAGCGCTGCGTGTAGCGGCGGCCGAAGACGGGCTTCGCGCACCAGTTGCAGCCGAAGGGACAGCCGCGCGACGTGACCATGCTCCACGAGAAGCGGCCGTGCGCCGCCGTCCAGGCGCGCCGGTACGCCGCGACGTCCACCAGGTCCCAGGCGGGCAGCGGGAGCGCGTCCAGCTCGCGCAGCCCCGGCCGCGCGGCCGTGTACGCCACGCCGCCGCGACCGTCGGGCAGGGCGAGTCCAGGGATCTCGGCGAGCGTCGCGTCCGGGTCGGCACGCCAGGCGTCGGCCAGCGCGAGCACGGCCATCTCCGCCTCGCCGAGCGCGACGGCGTTTGCGCCCGCGGCGAGGTAGATCTCCGGACGGTCGGACGCGTCCGAGCCGTTGACGACGACGCGGCATCCCCGCGCGCGAGCCGCCGCGATCATCTCGATCGCGGACGCGCGCACGCGCGTGGTGCACATCTTCGTCAGGTAGTTGAAGTTGTCCTGGAGGATGCCGACGACGGACGGGCGCGTCCTGCGCAGCGCCTCACCGAAGTCGCCGGTGCCGTCCGCGAGCGTGGCGTCGAAGAGCGCCACCTGGTGCCCGTGCTCCCGCAGCAGCGCCGCGGTGAGCAGCGTTGCCAGGGGCGCGTACGGCTTCATCCGAATGAGCTGCTTGGGATCCTCGCGCAGGAAGTACGAATGACCGAGCAGGAGCATGCAGTCCCTCGAGCGGCGGGGACGGCTCGAGCGGCGCACAGGGTCGTGCGAGGGGGGGAACGAGGCGACGGCCCGCCAACGGCCGTCGCCCCTCGGGGTACGTCAATGCTGCACGCCGGTACGGGCTGGCGCAAGCGGGACTTCGCGCCCCGCGCCTGAGGACACCGCGCCCCGCACGCACGCCCTACCGTCGCTCCGTGCCGCTCCGGCTCTGCCGCCCCCGCAGCTCCGCCACCAGCTTCTGCACCCGCGGGTCGTGCCAGAGCGACGGGATCCCGGTCGAGTCGAGCAGCCCGACCGCGCCGTCGTCCCGGTTGCGCACCGACTGCTCCAGCATCGCGATCGCGCGCTCGCGGTCGCCCAGCGTCGCGTAGATGTTGGCGGCGTTGTACTGGGACATGCCGGCGGCGAGCGCGGTGTCGAGCAGCGCGCGCGCCTCGGCGCCGCGCTTCAGCCGCGCCAGGACGTACGCCTGCTGCCCCATGGTGCTCACGTCGTCAGGCACCTTCCGCCGCGCCTGGACCATGTAGCCGAGCGCCTCCTCGAGCTTGCCCTGGTGCGCCAGCTCGACGGCCAGGCCGCCCAGCAGGATCGGGTGCCCGGGGTCGAGCGTGAGCGCCTTCCGCCACGCCGACTCGGCCTGCGCGAAGCGGTTCACCTCCCCGTACAGCCCCGCCAGGTCGGCGTAGACCGCGGGCGACGCGGGGTCGAGCTCCACCGCCCGCCGCGCCGACGCGAGCGCCTCCTCCGAACGGCCCATCCGCGCCAGCAGCACCGCGCGCCGCCCGTACGGCCGCGCGTCGCTCGGCGCCACCGCGATCGCGCGCGCGAAGTGGGCGAGCGCGGCCGGATAGTCGCGGTCCACCCGCTCGGCGATCCGGCCGAGCACCATGTAGCCGTCCGCCAGCGACGAGTCGAGCGCCAGCGCGCGGCCGGCGAGCGCGCGCGCCTCCGCGTAGCCGCTGTCCGGGTCGATCTGGCGGAAGTTCGCCTGCCAGTGCCGGATCGTCGCCAGCCCCGCGTGGCCCGGGCCGTACTCCGGGTCGCGGCGGATGGCGTCCTGGAAGTGCGCGGCGGCGGCGAGGTACGCCTCGCGGCTGTTCCGCCGGAACGCCTGCCATCCCTTCATCACGGAGACGTGCGCCTCCGGGTCGCGCGGCTCGCGGCGCTCGGCCATCGACGCGACCGCGCCGGACGCGAGCCGCGGCCGCAGCGTCCGCACGATCGCGCGCCCGATGCTGTCCTGCACCGCGATCAGGTCCTCGGCGACGCGGTCGAACGAGCCGCTCCAGAGGTGGTAGCCGGTGCTCGCGTCGATGAGCTGGGCCGTGATCCGCACGCGGGCGCCCGACTGCCGCACACTCCCCTCGAGCACGTGTCGCACACGCAGCGCCCGGCCGATCGAGTCGACCGGCACGTTGCGCCCCTTGAAGCTGAACGCCGACGTGCGCGCCGCCACCTGGAGGCCGGGGACCTGCGCCAGGAGGTTGAGTAGCTCCTCGGTCATCCCGTCGGAGAGGTACTCGTTCGCGGGCTCGCCGCTCATGTTCACGAACGGCAGCACGGCGATCGACGGCGCGGGCACCGCCCCCGCGTCGCCCGCCGAGCGGCCGCGGAGCCCGAACCAGCCGCCGACGGCGAGCACGGCGAGGAGGACGGTAGCCGCGAGCAGCGGCACGCCTCGCCGACGTGCATCGGGGCTCGGCGCTCGGCCATCGGCACTCGGCACTGCCTCGGGAGGCGTGATGCGACCCGAGGCAGTGCCGAGTCCCGATGGCCGAGCGCCGAGCCCCGATGTGCGGGTCCGCAGCCGCTCCGCGAGCTGCGTCGTCTCGGCCGAGGGGGCCATGCCGTAGTCCTGCTCCAGACGGCGCGCGAAGTCGTCGTGGGCGGCGAGGGCGCCCGCGGTGTCGCCGGCGCGGTCGAGGAGGAGCAGCAGGCGGCGGTGGGCGGCCTCATCGCCCGGCTCCAGGGCGACGGCGCGGCGGGCCCACTGCACGGCGGCGGCGAGGTCGCCGGACGCGTCGGCGGCGTCGGCCAGGCGCCAGGCGGCGCTCATGGCATCGCGGCGGCGGCGGGCGCGCTCGTCCTCCAGCCATCGCTCGGCTTCGGGCGCGTCTTGGACGAACACCCCGGGGAGGAAGTCGCCGCGGTAGAGCGACAGGGCGTCCTCCCAGCAGCCGCCCTCGATGGCGTCGTCGAAGTCGGCGGCGTCGCACCGGAGCTGCGACCAGTCCACCCCCACCTGCTCGCCCCGGCCCGGGAGCACGCTCTCCCCCAGCGCGCGGCGGAGCTGATGCAGCGCCTGCCGGAGGGAGTTGCGGGCGCGCTCGCCGTCGGCCTCGGGCCAGAAGAGCGCGAGCAGCGTGTCGCGACTGTGGAAGCCGCGGGGCCGCGCCGAGGTCAGGTAGGCGAGCAGGGCGAGGCGCTTCGGCTGGGCGAGCACGGTGGAGAGCGAGAGTTCTCCCCTTCTCA
>Ga0126308_10001009_pt1 | contig 10633 bp, 10 predicted proteins | sample Plot55_FD_92533 | JGI IMG/M metagenome (GOLD analysis project Ga0126308, IMG submission 92533) | Serpentine soil microbial communities from UC McLaughlin Reserve, CA, USA - Plot55 | ecosystem: Environmental > Terrestrial > Soil > Grasslands | place: USA: UC McLaughlin Reserve, Lake County...
CCGCCGTGTCCGGCCGAGAGGAGTCTGGCCGTCCGGTTCATGGTAGGGCCAAAGTAATCCCCGCCCCGCTCCTCCGCCGTTCCAGTGCGCAAGGCCATCCTTACCTTCAGAGGACCGGCCTCTTCCCACTGCGTGGAGAGCAAGGTCTTCTGGGCGTCGAGGGCTGCCTCGACGGCCTCAGGGGCAGTCGGGAAGGCGGCGTGAAAGGCGTCCCCCACGGTCTTGAAGACTACCCCGCCATGGGCTTCCACGACGTTTCGCAGCAGCTCGTCGTGGCGGTAGAGGGCTCTGGACATGGCTTCGGAGTCGCGTTCCCATAATCTGGTAGAGCCCTCTACATCGGTGAACAGGAACGTTACCGTGCCCGTGGGAAGCTGTGTCACCGTCTGTCCAACTTCGCGCTCCTTCCGACAGAGAGAATTATGGGCTATCCGGCGGCCGGTGGCGAGATCAGGTACCTTAGCGCCGAACCGCCCTTCCTGCAAGTGCCAGCGTCAGGGCGGCGACTGCGGCGACCGTGGCAGGCAGGGCGTAGAGCCCCGCCGCCAGGGCGGACAGGTCGTAGATCGAGGAGTGGACGCTCCCGGTGCCTATTCCAAGGAGGCCAACTAGAAGGATCCCACCCCCGAAGACCACTAGCATCAGCGGAAGGCCCGCCAGGTCTTCCCGGCTGGGCACGCTTCCGAGCGCGAAGCTCAGGGACAGGTAGGCCCAGACGGCGGCCGGCAGCGGGGTATCGGCCAGAAATCCACCCGCAAAGATCCCGTTTACCCATGCTCCGAAAGACGGGTTGGCAACTTCTCGAAACGTGAGCGGAGTGAGCAACGCGGTGACGAGCAGGAGTCCCAGGGGATTCAAGAGTATCGGCGCGAGTCCGATGATCGCCCCTATGGGGAAGGGGCGACGCTCGTGACGGACGTAGCCGAGCACGATACGGCCGTCGCTCGTACGGCCGGGCGAGAATGGTGCGAAGCGGGCAACCCTGGTGCGCGTGAGGAGGCACGCCAGGTAGTGGGCACCTTCGTGAAGGACCACACCAGGAAACACCAGGAGGTAGAAAGCTAAATGCCCGAGGACGTTCCCGCTCCCGGCGAAACCCGAAATCCGGATCAGGCGTCCCATCACGTAGGAACCGGCGGCGTAGAGGATGGTCAGCTCTACGGCAAAGAGAAGTGTTGGGCTGCCGGCTATCACGCTCTCGGTTGCCCCACCAATATCGTAGCAAAGGTCCCCGGACTTCTCCGAACTATCGCGCCTGGTCTCACACCGGTATGAAGAAGTGTCCCGTTGTGAACCACCACAGCGCATCGGCCAGGAGGAACATCCCCGCAACGAAGACGGCGACCGTGATCAGACGTCCTATCAGCGGGCTTATCCGCGCGAATAGGGTTCGCACCCAGGTTACGACACGCTCGTTCTGGCCGATAAGGGCGAAGGTGAGCACCAGGACCAGGGGAGCGTGGCTAACCAGCGTCCACGTCGAATGGGCGGCGAGTATAGACTCGTAGTGTTCCGCCCTTCCGGCGATCACGACCAGCGAGACGAAGGTAGGGTCGGCGATCGCAGCCAAGGCGAAGATTATCCCCGTACCGGCGAGGGAGAGCAGTCCGAGGCTACGCGGGGTGCTCGGCTTCGGCGGACGCGTGTCCGGCCTCCGAAGCCGCACGAAGCCCCAGATCAGCAGCCCCACCCCCAACACGATATCTATACAGGCCGCCACCAGATCCTCTGTGGGGTTATGGGGAAGCAGCCTGCCCCAGTCGATTCCCTCGATGCGCGGACCGACTACGAGCGAGAGCACCGTACCGAAAGCGACGGTGCCGAGGATGCAGAAAAAACCAAAAGCCAGGATGGCTCGAACGCGTGCACCCGCAGCCAGTGCCCCGACGGCGAGCAACGTACCCGTGAAGTCGAGGCTGGCCAACCCGAGGGCGAAGGCGGTGAGGAGGAGTCTGGCCACCCACCAATGTTACCCTCTTTATGGGCACAGCCTCTTCAGACGGCGCTCTGGCCCGTTCGGCTCACGCCGCTCTCGCCACTGGTCCGGAAGCGAACGCGTCCGCGTCGGGGTTTTCGGCGCGTGCTGATCTGAACTCCGTCACGTAGGCCTCCACGGCCCCTACGCCGTGGTAGCGGGCGACGGAGACGCGGTGGTTGCCGTCCTCTACGAAGTAAGCGTCGCCAAGCTTGTAGAGGCTCACCGGCGGAAGCACCTGGTCCTTGTAGTAAGCTAGATCCACACGCTTCCACCTCTCCCCCGCCCCTGCACTGAGGGGCATGAAGCAGCGGTCGAAGTCCTCGCGACGTCCCACGCTTCCGACGATCTTCTCCGGATCCACGATCCTTATCCCCCTGCGGACCCGATTGTACGACCGCAGCGACCTTCTGATCTCGTCGAAGGAGATCGCCTTTGTTCGGGCGTTGGGTTCTCTCCTCAGGCGCGCCCACAGCCGGCTCAGCCAGGCCTTGCGCCGCGCCCGGACGAAGTCCCAGTCTACCTGCTCGTTGAGGTCCATCAGGATCATACCCCGGCTCCTCTCATCTGACTCCGAGGCTAGTCTAGGAGCAGGGAACCCGGAATTAATCTACCGAAGGTCGTAGCCGGTGGTTTAGTGGGGGTTTAAATCCAGAGGAGCGCTAGACGAGCAAGCGGAGTTCCCGGGCCCTCGCTACGGCCTGGGAGCGATTGCGCACGAGAAGCTTTCCGAAGATGTGGTGCACGTGCGCCTTGACGGTCCCCACGGAGAGGTAGAGCTCCCCTGCTATCTCCGCGTTCGAAAGGCCGGCGGCGACGAGCTCGAGCACCTCGATCTCGCGCTCGCTCAATGACTCTATTCCTGGTGCCCGACTGCGCCGGGATGCGCCGTTGCCTGAGCTGTCATGGAACCCCTTCTCGGCAGCGAAGCGTTCCAGAAGGGTGCCAGCGTAACCGTCGGGTGCGTAAGACCCATCGTTGCGCGGCCCCCGGATGAGACTCTCCAGCAACGCGGCCATGGGTGGTCCCTCGTCGACGAACACTGACACGAAGCCCTCGGGTGCGGCGAGCTCGAGAGCGCGCTGGAGATGACCCAGAGCTCGTTCTGTCTCGCCCCGCCGCTCGGAGGCGAGCGCCAGCAGCGCCTGGAGCTCTATCGCGTGGGCCATCCGGCCCTCTGCTACCGCACTTTCGTGCAACGCGCAGAGAGAGTCGAGCGCCTCATCGGTCCTGCCCTCCGCCAGCTGGACGCGGGCCATGGTGATCCTTTCGAAGTGGCGAGGGTAGTTCAGATAATCCTGGGTGGCTCCGTACTCCCTGGCCCAGCGCGCCGCCGGCTGCACATCGCCTTGCGTCAGGTAGAAACGCGCCTGCCAGGCCCAGATGAGCGGCCAACGCGGCGTGAGTCTGCCGGCTTCTTTGATAAGCGCATGCGCCCCTGCGGCGTCCCCGCCGGCCATCAGCACGCGGGCGAGGTTGACGTAGCCGTAGACGAGTATCTTGGCCTCACCACTCTGCCTGCCGTACTCTATCCCCGTCTCTAGAAGCCATCTTGCCTCCTCCAGCTCTCCGCGCTCGTAGAGCAGCTCACCCATCCCCGTGTGGATGATGCCGACCACCGAAGGCACTTCCTCGTCGCGACTCTCGGCCAGACGCCGCCCCTCCAGGAGCAGGTCTTCGGCCTCCCCGAGCCTTCCCCTGGAGAGCTCCAGAGAGGCCTGGTAGCGGAGGGCGAACAGGGCCGTACGAAGGTCGTCGGCCGCCCGGCCGGTGGCGGCCGCTCTAGCGAATGCTGCGCTGGCGGACTCGAGGTCTCCGAGTGAGCAGTAGGCGTGTCCCAGGTCCAACGCGACGTCGCCGCGCAGGTGGAGCTCGTCCTGCGGCAATACCTCGAGGGCCCGATTGGAGAGCTCCGTCGTTAGTGGGGCGTTTTCGCGCATGGCTGCTATACGGGCGCGGATGATACAGATTTCGCCAAGCATGGTGCTCTCTTCGCCGGAGAGCTCGGCGCCATCGCCGAGTCTCAGGATCTCCTCTGCATCCCGGAGCCGGCGCTCGGCGGCTTCCAGCTCTCCGGAATGGGCGAGCGCCCAGGCGTAGAGCAGGCAGAGTTGCGGACGGTCACGCACCAGAGAGTCGGGTAGGATCCGCAGCCAGCGGAGCAGCAGCGAGGCGTCTACGTACCTGCGCCGCATGCCGGTCTCTTTCTGTATCAGGTCAGCAGCCCACGCGAAGTCTTCTGCGGCCAACGCGTGCTCGACGGCACCTGGCAGGCATCCATCATCCTCGTACCAGTGCCCGGCGCGGTGGTGAAGTTCGAGAACCATGTCGGGGTACTCGCGCCCGAGGCGTTCGCGCAGGAAAGAGGCGAAAAGGTGGTGGTAACGATAATAGCGTCCCTCTTCGTCCAGGGGCACCAGGAAGAGATTGTCTCTATCCAGCCTTTCCAGCATCTCCCCTCCGCCACTCGTGCCCGTGAGCGCGTCGCAAAGGGGACCGCTCAGGGTCTCGACGATGGAGGTCTCGAGCAGGAATTTCCTAACGTCCTCAGGCTGGCCGGAGAGAACTTCGTCGGCCAAGTAGTCGAAAACGTGGCGAGCGTTGCCAGAGAGTGGCTCCACAGGATGCATCTCTGCTTCGCGGCCCTTGAGGGCGTGTGCCGCCAACTGCAAACCGGCGATCCAACCCTCCGTCTCTTCCTCCAACGCCGCGACGCCCTCCCCGGTAAGGCTCAATCCCATGGTGCGGCCGAGGAAATCCGCGGCCTCATCGAGGGTGAAGCGCAACTCGGGAGCGCCGAGCTCGGTCAACTTTCCCCTGGCACGCAATCTCGAGAGTGGCAGCGGAGGTCTCGTACGTCCGGCGACGACCAGATGCATCGGCGGCGGCGAGTGGTCCAGCAGAAAAGCCAGGGCTTCGTGGATGGTCTCCGAGCGAATGGCGTGATAGTCGTCGAGCACGAGGACGAAGTCACTCCCCAGCTCCAGGATCTCGTTGCTCAGCGCGGTGAGGACAGGCTCGAGTTCCTCCTGTGTCGGCAAGGATGCCAGGAAAGCACGCGAAGACTCCCCAAAGCCCTCGTAGATGGTCTCGATGGCCGAGATCACGTACAGCAAGAAACGTACGGGATCGTCGTCTCTCTCGTCGAGCGAGACCCAGGCTACCGGAAGTTCGGTGCGCCGGCTCCAGTCGGCCAGCAGAGTCGTCTTGCCGAACCCGGCCGGCGCGGTGACAACGGTCAACTCCCGCCCCACCCCTCTGCCCAGCCGCCCGTAGAGGCGCTCGCGCCGTACATTGTCGGGCCTGACCCGCGGCACGTAGAGCTTGGCCCTGAGTATCTGCCGGTCCATGAGTTTCACTGGTTCCATCGCCTAAATTGTACTCGACAAGACGCGAAACCCGGTACCTTTCTGGCTGCGCGACTCGTGCGACCGACGAGTACGTCGACGTAAAATCAGAAGAGCTTACCGCCGCCGACCATCCAGGGCGGCTTGCTGCGGCGCGTCAATGATGGTCCATCACGAAACCGTGGGGCAGCTCCAGGTCGTGGGCCGCGAGGAGATCCGGGTCGCCGAGGATCTCGTCCGTCGGACGGTCGGCCACGATGCGCCCGTTGTCCAGGATCACGGCCCGCCCGCAGAGCTCGTGGGCGTAGGGCAGATCATGGGTGGTCATGATGATGGTCTGGCCGAGCCCCGCCAGTAGCTCACCGAACTCCCTTCTACCGCGCGGGTCTAGGCTGCTCGAGGGCTCGTCGAGCACGAGTATCTCGGGGTCCATGCTCAACACCGCGGCGGTCGCGGCTCGCTTTTTCTGCCCGAAGGAGAGGTGGTGCGGGGAGCGGCCTCCCATCCCCCCCATCCCGACCGCCCCGAGCGCGCGCTCGACCCTGGCGCGTACCTCCTCCTCAGGGAGGCCAAGGTTCGATGGCCCGAAGGCGACGTCGGCCTCGACGGTCGGCATGAAGAGCATGTCGTCGGGGTCCTGGAAGACCACGCCCACTCTCCGGCGGACTTCCTTTACGTCATCGGCCCTGAAGATGGGCAAACCGCCCACCGAGACCGTGCCTTCGGTGGCCTCGAGTATGCCGTTCAGGTGCAGACAGAGGGTGGATTTGCCGGCGCCGTTCGGACCCAGGATGGCGACGCGCTCGCCGGCTTCGATCCTTAGCGTTATCCCCGCCAGCGCCCGGTGGCCGTCAGGGTAGGAGAAGCCCAGGTCCTCTAGCTCTATGGCAGCAGGATCCCGAGAGCGCTCCTGGTGATCCTGCTTCGTGACGGCTTTACCGTCCGACCTGACTCCGCTCACGCCAGCACCACGACGACGAGGACCAGGAGGACGGCGAGGGACGTCAGGAACAGCACGTCGGCTGTTCTGGTTTCGAATGGGCCCGTGGCCGTCCGGGGCATGCTGCCATCGTAGAGACGGCTCCTCATGGCCAGGTGCACGCGCTCCCCGCGCTCCAACGAGCGCAAGAAGAGGGTGGCGATCAAAGTACCCGTGGAGGCCGCCTGCCACAACCAACCGGCCGAGTACCCGCGTGCCGCACGGGCCGTCTGCATGCGCGAGACCTCCCCGGCGAGCACGTGCAAGTAGCGCCACATGAAAGCCACGATCGTGAGGATAAGACGCGGCGCCTTTAGCATCTCGAAGCCCTGCAACAAGCTCGGGAAAGGCGTCGTGGAGCTCAGGATCACCATCGCTAGCACCGAGATGCTCACCTTGAGGGCGACGCTCGCCCCTAGCACGAGCCCGTCCTCAGCGGTGAACGGCAGGACTGCTGCGGCCAGGAGGAAAGGCACCTCTATGGTCATGCGCCCGAGCACGAAGAGCGGGCGTAGACGCGAGGCAGCCGCCATTCCCACAAGGATCGCCGCCAGGGCGCCGAACGCGGCCCAGGCGCCGGGGGGCAGCGTTACCGCGACGAGGACTAGCCCGATCAGGCCGACTATCTTGACCCTGGGGTCGAGGCTGTGGACCGGCGAGTCACCCGCCGCGACCGCTTCCACTGCGCCGAGGCCGCCACCGTGATGCCCGCCCACCCCCTCACTCCACCCGGTGTCCGGTGGTCCCTGAGGACGGGCCGCCCGAAAGGCGAAGCAGCACGACGAGACCGGCACCGATTGCGAACGTCGCGAGCACCCCGACCAGGCCGGAGAGCCAGGTCACCTGATTGCCGAGCAGGGCACTTGGTGCAATCTCCAGAACGGGCTTCCCTTCCTGCTCGAGTAGGCAAGCTTCTTTGTCAGGCGCGTCCCTGCAGGCACTGTTGATGATCGAGCGCTGCAGGGCGTCAGGGGTGCTCGCCGCGAAGTTCGAGACGACCATCCCGATCAGGAGTGCGATCGCCAACCCGACGACCACGAACGGGACGATCGAACGTTGCCCGGCCGAACCCGTCACGCCGCCTCCTCCCTGATTGGAGCGGGCACGCTCGAAGGTAAGCGGTCTTTGTTGGCCAGTAGATCCGGCCTCGTGGAAAGCACGGCGGCGATGACGCTCGTGGAGATGACGGCCTCGAGGACCCCCACGAGTGCGTGTATGCCGATCATGATCGGGAAGGCGGCGAGCGGCAAGGGCCCCCCGATGGCTATAAACACGGATGCCAACGCGCTGGCGGCCACGATCGACAGCCACGACGTGACGGCCACGGAACCCAGATATGCCACCCGCGTTCGCGGCAAGAGTCCTGTCAGGGCGCGGAAGAAATAGTAGCCCCCCACTGCGGGTAACACCCCCATGCACAGAATGTTGGCCCCCAGGGCGGTTATACCCCCGTCGGCAAAACCTACAGCCTGCACGAGGTAGACCACGCTGACCACCAACGTGCCGACCCAAGGTCCGAACATGATCCCCGCCATCGTCCCCCCCAGCAAATGTGCGCTCGTGCCGCCAGCGACGGGAACGGTGACCATCTGCGCGGCGAAAATGAAAGCGGCCGTCAGACCGACCACGGGAATGCGCTTCTCGTCGAGCTCCTCACGGGACTTCTTCAAAGCGTAGGCCACCGCACCGGCGCCCACGACCCCCGTCGCCGCCGCCGTCGCCGGGTACATCAAACCATCGGGAATGTGCATCCTCTCGTCTCCTCCGCTGCAATCAGCCCCATGTCAGTCCTGGTCTCCTGGAGCCCGCCCTGCTCTCTCGCGCCAGGCACATTCCGCGCACGTACCCCTGGCGACCACATGTACCTCGTGTACCTCGAAACCCTCAGAACCCGCGGCGAGCGCCGCGAGCAGGCCGCTCGTGATCTCCGGCGAAGCCTCAGGGTGGGAGACCTTTCCACACCCCTCGCAGACCAGGTGCGGGTGGGAGCTCGCCCTCGCTTCGAAAAGGGCAGGGCCTTCCGGAAGGCGACTCTCCACTACCAGGTCCGCTTCCCGCAACGCTTCGAGAGACCTGTAGACCGTCGAAAGTTCCATGCCAGGAAGCACGTCCCTGGCCCTCTCCCAGATCTCTTCAGCGCTCAGGTGTGCCCCTGACTCGGCCAACAGGCGCCACACATGCGCCCGCTGCGGGGTCACCCGCATCCCCCGGTCTCTTAGCGGTTTGGCGGAGATATCCATGCAGTTGCCAATTATTAGCAGAAACGAGGGGTTGGCGCAAACTGGTGCGGACTGGATTGGCGCACCTGTCAAGTCGAGTGCACAATGGGCCTGCACCTTTGACTATGACTGTCGAGAGGAGCGGTTTTTGGGTAGCTCGGCTGGGCACAGAGCCACGGGACTTCGGGAGGCACATTGCGAACGGGTGGCTCGTAACGAAGTGCGAGTCAGTTCGTTATGGGCGCAGCATTGTCGGGCCTACAACGCCCACATCGAACTGGATGCCCGCACCAGGGCGCCGCTCGAGAAAACGCAGCAGGCTCTGAAACGTGTAGAGCCGAGCCTCTTGGCGTGTCCTCGAGAGGCCCTCCACGTGAGCATCGCCTGGCTACTCGCCGTGCATGCGAGCTATCCGGTTCCCAAAGAATCTCTCTGGGAGCGTCATGGAGGGGAGTGGATAGCGGAACTGAACCGTATCGCGGCTGAGAGCCCGGCTTTTTTGGATCAGCTACGAACACGTCGTGGCCACCGACTCAGCTGTGATTGCTCTTGCCGAGCCGAGCGAACCGGTGAACCGCATCCACGAGCGCCTGACCTTGCCCTCCGAGACCCGCAACGAGGCTGAGCTGGTGCATACTACGCTGTTTCGCTATCGCGGCCCGCTCTTTGATGCGGAAACGTTTCTTACTGTGCTCGAGGACAGGCGCGTCGGGGCCACAGTCGAGGTCGATGAGCTGGTCGTCTCGAGGGAGCTGGTGTATCCGTCGCTGGAAACGGAAGTACTTGTACGCCTCCCGCTCGCTTCCGGGTAAGCACCCCAATTTCGGACCCCGCTCTGGCTTATTCGGCTACAAACCTATGGTCTATCGGTGTCATCAGGTTCATCTCGCGGAACGTTTCAGGGTAAGGAGGGTGATATCGTCCTCCTGCTCCCAGCCTTCTCCCACAAAGGAGTAGAGCTCCTCCATGAGGAAGTCACCTAGGAACCCATCCTCAGCGTGCTCTGCTATGAGTGTCCTGAGCCTGGGGAAGCCGAACATCTCGCCCTGGGGGTCGTGGGCCTCTACCAGTCCGTCGCTGTAGAAGAAGGCGCTATCGCCAGCATCGAGCACAACCTCTTTCTCCTTGTAGCCCATCCTCGACATGAGTCCCAGAGGCATCCCCCGAGCCCTGAGTTCCTCGGCATCACCACCATGCCACACGTAGGGGAGGTCGTGACCCGCATTGGCATACCTCAAGCGAGCGCTACTTGGGTCGAGTATGCAATAGAAGCAGGTGACGAACATGTTGGGAGGGATGCGGGCGAACAATGTCTCATTGACCCGAGACAGTATCTCCCCAGGAGAAGGAGAGTCCAGAGCTTGCGAGACCGCCTGCAGCATCCCGCAGGTGGTGGACATAACCAGCGCCGCTGGCACGCCCTTGCCGGTGGCATCCCCTACCACGAGCCCTAGTTTACCCTCGGAGAGTAGGTGGAAGTCGTAGAAGTCACCACCTACCTCCGTGGCGGAGCGATAGTAGGGAGCGAGGTGCCAGCCCTCCAGGTGAGGCACCTCCTTGGGCAGGGAGGCCTGTTGGATGCTCCTTGCTACCCTGAGGTCTTGCTCGAGGCGCTCGCGCGTACGGATCTCTCGCTCGAAAGACGGCAGTATCCATTCTAGCAGGTTCCCCTCGCTCCACTCGTCGGTGATCTTGCCCCCTGCTATGCGATGGATGCGGATGCTCGAATAAGTCCCTTCCTCGCCGCTGGGAGGAACGCCCAGGAACTCACCCCGGTGGATGCACTTCGTCGAAAACTTGGTGACTACCATGTCTCCCTCGGCTACCTGGTACTCGAAGGTGAGGTCAGCGAAGGAGAGGGCGGCCTGGAATTCGGTTATTGACCTCTTGTATCCCTCCCGGCTCGAGCCCTGGCCAGGCAGCAAACTGCGGTCGACGAAATCGGGGGCTAGCAGCTTCTCGATCGTGTCCAGATCTGCATCGACGAAAGCCTCCATCAAGCGCCGGGCCAGTGCCTTGTTTCCCTCTTCGGTTGACATGGTGCGCGTGTTTCCTTCCGCCGATAAGGTCGACGAAGCCATCATATCCTCAAAGCTGTATCTGACGCATCCCC
>Ga0126308_10001010_pt1 | contig 10632 bp, 6 predicted proteins | sample Plot55_FD_92533 | JGI IMG/M metagenome (GOLD analysis project Ga0126308, IMG submission 92533) | Serpentine soil microbial communities from UC McLaughlin Reserve, CA, USA - Plot55 | ecosystem: Environmental > Terrestrial > Soil > Grasslands | place: USA: UC McLaughlin Reserve, Lake County...
ACCGACCTGCAGCGCCCGGCGGTGCTGCTGTCCACCACCGGCACCCGGCTGCTGGCCCGGACCAGCCCCGGCCAGGCGGTGTACGCGGCCTGTCTGCGGAACCTGACCGCCCAGGTGGTCCGGGCCGCCGGCCGCCACGAGCGGGTGGCGGTGATCGGCGCCGGCGCCCGCGGCGAGTTCCGCGAGGAGGACCAGCTCGCCTGCGCCTGGATCGCCGCCGGCCTGGTCGAGGCCGGCTACCGGCCGCTCGGCCCCACCGCCGGGCTGGTCGCGCGCTGGCGGAACTCGCCGGTCGACGCGGTCGCCCTCGGCGCCAGCGCCGAGTACCTGCGCCGCAGCGGCCAGCTCGACGACCTGGAGTTCATCCTCGGCCACGTCGACGACCTGGACGCGACCTTCGAGCTGAACGGCCGCGGGCTGGTGATGGTGCCGGCCGGGGGGCGGTCGGCATGAGGGTCGCCGACGCGTCGACGCCGGTGGTGGTGCTGATCGCCTCCCGGGCGCCGTTGCTGCACGGGGCGATGGGGGTGGTGCGCAGCCTGGGCAGGCTCGGGATCCCGGTCTACCTGGCCAGCGACGGCCGTCCCATGCCCACCGTCCGCTCCCGCTACCTGGCCGGCAGTTTCACCGTGGTCCACGACCCCGCCGAGCCTGGCCGGCTGGCGGCGGCGCTGGAGGGGGTCGGCCGCCAGCTCGGGCGCCGCGCCGTGCTCGTCCCCATCGACGACGTCGGCGCCCTGGCCGTCAACGACCATGCCGACCGGCTCGCCGGGTGGTTCCTGTTCCCCCGGCCGGACCCGGGCCTGGCCCGGACGCTGGCCAGCAAGCGCGAGCTGCACCTGCTGTGCCGCCGGCTGGGCGTGCCCAGCCCCGAGACCGTGTTCCCCCAGGACCGCGAGGATGTGCTCGGGTTCCTGGAGCGGGCCCGCCCGCCGGTGGTCGTCAAGGCCATCGACCCGCTGCTGCTCTACCAGCGTCCGGGGGCGCGCAGCGTGGTCATCGCTCACACCCAGGAGGAGCTGCTGGCCGCCTACGACCGCATGGAGGTCCCCGAGCGGCCCAACCTTATGCTGCAGGAATACATCCCCGGCGGCCCGGAGTCGATCTGGATGTTCAACGGCTACCTGGACCGCCGCTCCCGCTGCCTGGTCGGCTTCACCGGCACCAAGCAACGCCAGTGCCTTCCCCACACCGGCCCGACCTCGCTCGGGGTCTGCCAACGCAACCCGCCGCTGGAACGAGCCACCACCGAGTTCCTGGCCGCCGTCGGCTACCAGGGGGTGGTCGACCTGGGCTGGCGCTATGACGCCCGCGACGGCCGCTACAAGCTGCTGGATGTCAACCCGCGCATCGGGGGCACCTTCCGGCTGTTTGTGGCCAGCAACGGCATGGACGTCGCCCGGGCGCTGTATCTGGACCTGACCGGCCAGCCGGTCCCGGCCGCGGCCGCCCGCGACGGCCGCAAGTGGCTGGTGGAGCCGAACGACCTGCAGGCCAGCCTGCTCTACTGGCGGGAGGGCACCCTGACGCCGGGGCAGTGGCTGGGCTCGCTGCGGGGGGTGGAGGAGGCCGCCTGGTTCGCCCGCGACGACCTGGCCCCGTTCCTGGCCATGTGCGGCTCGGCCGCGGCCATGGCGGCGGCCAAGGCGGCCCGCTCCCGGCACGGCCGGCGGCGGCCCGCCAGCCAGCCGGATGCGGCCGTCCCAGCCGGCGGCAACGCCAGCCACCCGGCCACCGGCCGGCAGCGGCTGGTCACCGCCCGCTTCCAGACCCACGCCCGCTACTGGGAGGACATCTACGACGGCAGCGACGTGACCAGCCGCGTCTACCAGCACCGCCGGGCCCTGGCGCTGGAATGGGTCGACCGGCTCGGCCTGCCCGACGGGGCGCCGGTGCTGGAGGTCGGCGCCGGCGCCGGCCTGACCGCGGTGGCCCTGGCCGAGCGCGGCTACCAGGTCACCGCGGTCGACACCACCGCCGCCATGGTGGACACCGCCCGCCGCCGGGCCGCCCAGGCCGCCGTGTCCTCGCAGCTGCGGCTCGCCCTGGGCGACGCCCACCGGCTGCCGTTCGCCGACGGCGCCTTCCGCTTGGTGGTCGCCCTCGGGGTGATCCCCTGGCTGCACTCCCCCGAGCGGGCCGCCCAGGAGATTGAGCGGGTCCTTACGCCCGGCGGCTACCTGGTGGTCAGCGCCGACAACCGCGCCCGCCTCACCGACCTGCTCGACCCGCGGCACAACCCGGCCGCCGCGCCCCTGCGCCGGGCGGCCAAGGCGGCCCTGGCGGCCAGCGGCCGGTGGCGGACCCGCGACCACGGCGTGCCGGCCACCTTCCACCGGCGGGGGGAGCTCGACCGCATCCTGGTCGCCGCCGGCCTGGAGCCGGTCGCCGGGGCGACCTTCGGCTTCGGACCGTTCACCCTGCTCGGCCGGCGGGTGCTGCCCGACCCGATCGGCGTCCGGGTCGACGCCTCGCTGCAGAGCCTGGCCGACCGGGACATGCCCGGGCTGCGCGCGGCCGGCGCCCAGCACCTGGTCGTCGCCCGCAAGCCGGCCCCGGCCCGCGTCGGCCGGGTAGCCGTGACGTAATGGCGCTACGGCGTCTGCCGGTTCGTGTCCGTAGCCGCCCCGCGTATACCAGCGTGGTGTTCGTCTTCGTCTCCAATGGCCGTTCCGTGGGACAACGTGCCCGCCCTGCTGGACTACCTCAAGACAAACCTGCCGCGGTTCCCGGTGCAGGCCTGGGAGGTCGGCATGTTCTGGGTCGGCCGGCCGGCCGGCCCCAGGCCCGGCCCGAGACGCCGTCAAGACGGTGGCGTTGCTGCTGGCCGACGGAGTGCGGCGGGTGATCTGGCTGCCGCAAGCCTACGACCCGGCCGCAGCGCCGACGAGCCGCGCTACGGCCTGCTGGACCCGACGGCACCGTCCGCCCGGCGTGGGACGCCGTCTGCAGCATCGCGGCGGCCGCCGGCCGGGCCAACTCCATCCGGGGGGTGCGGTCCGCGTTGGTCAGCGGGGCCGCCTTCGGCGCCGCCGGCCGGACGACCATGGTCCTCTGGAGCGACGAGGACACCGCCGCGACGGTGGCCGCCCCACCCCGGCAGGGCGCCATCGCCGCACCACCGGCGGCCAGCAGGTGCCGTGGGGGCGCCGGAGGCCTGCGCCTAGACCAGGAGCCGGTGCTGCTCAGCATCCCTGCTGCACCCGACCGCGCCCTGCGCCTGATTGGCTGACCTGACCCGGCTTGACCGCCGGGACGCGGGCCAGGCGGCGCTAGGAGACGCGGGGTGCGCGGGTTCAACTAATGGATGTCGTTCATCTCGCGGCGATCGACCTTTCGGCGGCGACGTAGCAGCCGTACTGCATCTGCTCGATGCCCCGGTGACGGCTCCGATGGAGGATCGCGCGCGACGAAGACTGAGCGGCCGAGCACCGACACCGATGGAATGGGGAGCGCAGTTATGCGCAGGGGGCGGATCACAATCGGCGTCGTTGGGCTTGCCCTGGCAGGTCTGGCTGGTGGGCTGCTGGTGGGAACGCCGCATGCCGGCGCCCTCCAAGCGCGTCCGGGCGCTGCGTTCGGGGCCTATCAGGACGGGAAAGTGCTGATCGGGTTCAGGCATGCACGGGTCGACGAGCGTCATGCGATCGAGGCGCGTGCCGGCGCGTCTGAGGTGGAGACGCTCGGCGCTGGTAGCTACCTCCTGCATGTCCCTCCGGGCCACGTCCTCCGCGCGGTCGCGGCTCTGCGCGCCCAGCCTGGCGTCCGCTACGCCGAGCCCGACTACATGATGCAGCTGGCCGCGACGCCGGACGATCCGTCCTTTGGCCAGCAGTGGGGGCTGCAGAATACCGGCCAGGTCGTGAACGGCATAAAGGGGACCCCCGGCGCCGACATCAACGCGACGACCTCGTGGAACGTGGCCACCGATAGCCGCTCGGTGGTCGTCGCCGAGCTGGACAGCGGCGTCGACTACCGCCACCCGGACTTGGCGGCCAACGTCTGGACCAACCCTGACGGCGTGGGCGGCTGCCCTGCGGGTACCCACGGCTACAACGTCGTGACCAATACCTGCGACCCCTTGGACGATTTTGGGCACGGCACACAGGTCGCCGGGGTTCTCGGCGCGGTTGGCAACAACGGCATTGGCATCGCCGGCGCCGCCTGGCGCACTACCGTTCTACCGGTTAAGTGGACCGACTCCACTGGCCGCGGTTCGACCAGCCGGCTGATCCGCGCGCTCGAGTGGGCTCTCCAGGCCAAGGCCGCCGGGGTCAACGTCCGCGTGGTGAACGACTCAGCCGTTTTCTCGGGCACCAGCTTCTCCCAGGCACTGTCGGACGAACTCGACAAGCTCGCGGCGAACAACATCCTGTTCGTCACCGCCGCCGGCAACAACAAAAACGACAACGACATCACGCCGAAGTACCCATGTAGCTATGGCAAGACCAACGAGGTCTGCGTCGCCGCCACGGACCAGCGCGACCGCTTGGCCAGCTTCTCAAACTGGGGTGCTACCACGGTCGACCTGGCCGCTCCGGGCAAGAACATCCTCACCACCGTGCCGGGCGGAGGCTATGGCTACACCAAGGGCACCTCGTTTGCCGCGCCCCTGGTCGCGGGCGCGGCCGCCCTAGCCCTCTCGGTTCAGGACACGTCGACCAGCGCCCTCAAGGCGCGGATCCTTGGAGGGATTGACCCGCTACCGTCGCTGGCCGGCAAGGTGCGCACTGGTGGCCGGCTCGACCTGTGCAAGGCTGTGCCCGGTTGCTAGACCTGTGCTATGCCCATCGCAGATGGTGCGCAACTTGGTGGTCGGCCCCGCCCCGGTGACCGCCCCAGCGCCTGCTGGCGGCTTGCCTGGATCGCGGGGAGCCCCTACGGGGCGCCGGCGGCGTGCTGTGCTGGTGGGCCCGGACCACGCTGGAGTCGATCTGGGCGTCCCAGTCCAACTCCCCAGCACCGTCAGCCTGGTACGCAACGCGGCCTTGATCGGGGCCCAGGTCCTATCGGTCTGCCAGCGCGCAAACCGCTTGTAGACCATCTCCCAAGACCCATAGCGCTGGGCAAGTCCCGCCATGCGCCCCGGTATGGACCCGGAACAGGATGCCGTTCAACACCTGGCGTGATCCCGCCAACGCCATCCCTTCGGGGTGTCAATCGCTGCCAGCAAAGGCGCCAGCTGCGCCCACTCCTCGTCGGTGTCGAATCGTCGCTTCACGGCCGGCTTCTGCCGCATCACCTGCATCCGACCCAAACTCACCAGCGATCCGAGAAACACGCCCTATAAGAACTGTGGTGTCAGGGCCGTGGCTACAGTGATGCTGGCTTGCCAGCTATTGCCTTCGACCGGCCGCCGCAGCTAGCCTTCCAAGCGGTCGTGTGAGGGATCAAGGTCCGGGTCCGCGAAGGGAACAGCATGCGAAGAGTGGGCGAGATTGCCGCGGCCATCGGACTGGCGCTGCTGGTGGCAGTCGGCGTCTACATCGGCATTCCCGTCCATCCACCAGACCCGGGACCGGCCCTTCCGAGCGGCATCGTGGCGTTCGCCGACGCCTCCCCAAAGTCGTCACCGCCGCCGTCCTTCCAGATCCCACCCGTCCCGTCCCGGCCTGCCGCGTCCGCGCCTTCAACGGCCGACCCGCCAGCCGTTGGGACAGCCATAATGTCGGTCCGCATGACCAGGCCGCAGACCACTGGCAGACGAGGGGAGGGGCACGTGGCGGCCGCCCATCCTGCGGCAACGGTCGCCGTCCAACCTCGCCTCTCCACGGCCACCCCGCCACCGATCACCAGCGCCGCCGACCAGCACCCAGTCCCCCTCGGCCACCGCTCCCACCACACAGCCGCCGACCACGCTTCGGCCGGTCACCACTACGCAGTCGGTCACCACCACAACGGCGTTGCGCCTGCCGCGAGCGGGCCCTCTTCAGCATCGCGTCACCGCCATCGGGCCAAGCCGTAGCTATAGGCAAGGCTCGGACCCTTGTTGGCCCGAACGCGGGTTGGCCGTAGCGGTTGCAGCTGCTGACTGAGGGTAGAGGTTGGGAACTTCGGCAAGCAGCCGTCTGATCCGCGCACCCAGCCGTGGGCTGTCCAGTCGCGGCCGGCCTGAGCGGGCTGGTCATGCAGCCCGGCGACGCCGTCGGCGTTGTAGCCGTAGATCCAGCGCCGCACGGGCCACATCGCACCCCAGCAGCTGGGCAATCCACGGCGGCCAGCCCCGGCATGACAGCAGCAGCCCCACCAGGCTGCTTCGTGCTCCGACCCCTCACTCCACCCGAGGGTACCAGCACAACCGCTGGCCAACCGCGTTGGCGGCGTTCACGGGAGCGGCTGCCAGTCGGGCTGGGTGATCGTCCCGACGCTCGCCTGGTCCACGCTCACGATGGTCGCGCGGACGAACGGGTCGAACAGGAAGGAGTCCACCGGCGGGTCCCCCGGCCAGGACAAGGCGGCGACGACCACGTGCTGACCGTCGGGGGCACCGGCGGTCTCATAGGAGCGATAGGCGCCCTCGGTGCCGTCGGAGTGGTCCAGGAATTGGGGGTTGGCGCCGTTCAGGTCGACAACCACCGGGTTGAAGCTCTGGCTGAAGCAGTCGCCGAGGGCATAGCACTTGGCCATGAACAGCACGTGCTGGCCGTCGGCCATGAAGTCGGGGTCGGTAACCGGGACGTCCGGGCCGATATCCCCGTCCTCGATCACCACCCGCTCGGCGCCGCTGCTCAGGGTGACGAGCAGGATGCGGTTGTGGGTGCAGTCGGTGCCGGTGCGCTGGTGGTAGATGATCAGACCGCCGAGCGGCGACCAGGTCGGCCGGTCGTCACCGCAGGTGGTGGCGGCGTCGTGGGTCACCTGGGTGATCGGCCCGCCGGTCGCGGCGACCGTGAAGATGTCGCCGTGGCCGTTGGCCAGGACGTTGACAAAGGCGATCCGCTTGCCGTTCGGCGACCAGGTCGGCTGGTGCGCCCGCCCGGTGGTGGTGACCCGGCGGACCAGGCTGCCCGTCGGGGTCATGAGGTAGATGTCCTTGTTGCGCTCGAAGGCGATCAGCTTGCCGTCCGGCGACCATCGGGGGTGCCAGCTCTTGCCGTTGGTGGTGATGCGGCGGTTGCCGGTGCCGTCGGGGTTGACGGTCCAGATGTCATGGCTGGAGCCGTCAGGGCTGGCGATGACGTAGGCGATCTTGCCGTCGCGGCCTGGGTAGGCCGCCTGCGCCGGCGGCGCGGACAGCACGGTGATCGCCCCGATCGCTCCGGCGGCGAGCAGCCACAGGCCGGCGACCAGGCCAACCATCCGATGTCTCATGCTGATCCCTCCCGTGTGCGGGCCACGGCGTGCCGCACTGCGCCCAGGAGAGCAGCCAAGAAAGGGCCGAATCGGTGCCCTGCCGCTCTCTGGATGAGCAGCCCAATCATGGCGGACGAGCCCAGGTGCCGCACCTAGCGGTTGCCCCAGAGGAGCCTACCGTTCTTGGGTGATTGTGGATATGACGAGGACCAAGAGCTGGGGTTCGGCAACGTCTGACTAACACGTGTGCTGCCGCGGTGTCCCCAGGGCAAGCGTGTAAGGACCGTGGGGTCATGTGGCCTGCTATCCATTCTGGATGATTTTGACATCTTGGGCGGTTGGATCGAACCCCTCTGGCCACACGGTCTCCTCGTCGGCCATTGCCCCCTGCAAATTGGCGCCGTTGAGGGTTGCCCTGCTGAGGGTCGCGCCGTGTAGCTTGGTGCCGGCAAGGATTGCCCCTTGGAGGTCGGCCCCGTCCAGGATTGCCCCCTGGAGGTCGGCGCCGTTGAGGCTTGCTCCCCTGAGGGTGGCGCCGTGGAGGTTGGTGCCGCTAAGGATCGCCCCTTGGAGGTCGGCCTGGTCCAGGATCACCCCTTGGAGGTTGGCCTGGCTCAGGCTTGCTCCCTTGAGGGTCGCGCTGTGCAGGTTAGCCCTTGGGAGCAGCGCCCACCGAAGGGATGCTTGTTGCAGGTCGGTGCCCTTGAGGGTCACCCGATCCAGGATGGCTTCGTTGAGGGTCGTCTTCTTCAGCGTCGCGGTCTGCAGGTCAATGCCGCGAAGGGTTGCTCCTTGGAGGTTGGCCTCATCCAGGATGGTTCCCTGAAGGGAGGTGTGCTGGAGTAGCGCCCACTTCAGGGTCGCTCCTTGCAGGTCGGCCCCATCAAGCTTCGCGTCTTGGAGGTTGGCCTTCTGGAGTCGCGCCCACCTGAGGCTTGCTCGGCGCAGGTCGGTGCCGTTGAGCTTGGCTCCCTTCAGGCTGGCCTGGTCAAGCCTCGCCCCGGGGCATGTGGCCCGCTCCAGGTCGGTATCATCCAGGGTTGCTCGCTGCAAGTCGGCCCGGTCCAGGATTGCCATTCTGAGGGCCGCTCCCTGCAGGTCCGCCTGCCCGAGGGCCGCTTCTTGGAGCTTGGCCTGGTCCAGGGTGGCTCCCCGCAGGCTGGCGTTCCTGAGAACGGCCAACTGGAGGCTCACTCCTCGAAGGTTGGCGCCGTTGAGGCTTGCTCCTTGCAGATCGGCCTCATTCAACCTCGCTTCTTGCAAGTCGGCCTTGTCGAGGGTGGCGCTTCGCAGACCCGTCTTCGTAAGACTTGCTTGCTGCAGCTTGGCCTGGGTGAGGGTTGCTTCCTTCAGGCTCGCCCCATCAAGGGTGGCACCTCGCAGGTCGGCCTGAGTGAGCCTGGCCCCCGCCAGGTCCGCGCCGGTGAGGTCGGCGTCCTGGAGGTGCGTCCCATCAAGGACGGTCCCTTGCAGGGTGGCGCGGCGCAGGCTCGCCGCCTGGAGGTTGGCGCCGGTGAGAACCGCCGCCTCCAGGTTGGCCTCATCGAGCCAGACTCGCTGCAGCTTGGCACCCTCCAGCCACACAGCCAGCAGGCGCACGCCCTGGAGCCTCGCGTGCTGTAGGTTGGCTCCCTCCAGGTGCGCCCCACTGAGGTCGGCCCCATCGAGGGTGGCCACCCGGAGGTCCACGTTGGTGAGCTGGAGGGGGCGGCGAGGATCGACAAATGGGCCGCGGCCCAAGACGATCATCGCTGCCTGAACATCCACAGCACGCCACTCCAAGGGCAGCAGCTGCTCGATGGGAGCGTGCTCGACATACTGGCCAGGACGAGAGGGGGGCCAGGGCGAACCGGTGCGAACATAGCTGCAGAGGATGTCGGCGATGGCTGCCCGGCCCCGCCTGGAGTCGCGGGCGAGCTGCTCCAGGGCGAAGATCGCGGCCAGCCGCAGCTGCACATGAGGATGGGTGAGCTGCTCCACAGTGCGTGTCAGTCGCTCGGTGTGCTGGCCTCCTTCGGTGACCACTCGCCAGGTTCGGACAGCGACGATCACCGCGCCCAGTACAACGACGGCCTGCAGGAGCGTGCCGCGAACGTCGTTGACCGCCCGAACCCGATCGTTATCGGCGAGGTTTCCACCTGCTGGGACAAGCCGTGCCGGCAGCCAAACGATGGTCACCAGACCGACGCCGATGAGGAGGGCCATGCCGAGCACGAACCCGAGGCCGCTGATGCTGCGCCCTTGGAAGAAGGCCAGATCAGCGAGCCTGTGGCGCTGCCGCGGGAAGCGGGCGCCGGCAGGGTTTCGAAGACCCCCCTGAGCTCTACGGCCAATCATCCGCAACCGAACCAGCAACGTCCCGCGGCAAGCCCAACGATGACCGCAATCGGCAAAGCGAGGGTGCCTCCGAGCATGGCCGGGCTGCGGTGGAGAGCAGCGACCAGGTGGCCGCGGCGGGCCAGCTCCACCGCGGTCGCGCCGGCGCCACAGCCGATTTCCAGGACCCGCGATCCCGCGGGGTGCGACCGCGACAGCTGCTTGACCCAGGTGAGGGCGACCTGCTGGCAACGGCGCAGGATCCGGGCCTCCAGCGACGTCTGCTCATAGACCCGATCCCACCAGGCGGATCGTTGCTCGAACTGCCGGGGGGTCCGCGCCTGCCTGGATGGCCTCATGGAGCCTGGACCGCCGGCGCGGCGCCTGTGGGGGCGTGGTGCCTTGGCGCTAGGCACTGCGGCGCTCTCTGGCAAGAGGGCCGGGGGCCTCCACGACCGCGTGGTCCAGGGCGAAGCGAACCGCCTCCAGCTGTGAGTGCACCCCCAGCTTGACGGACAGGTTGTAGATGTGGGACCGGACCGTCTGGTAGCTAAGGCAAAGCTCCTGAGCGATGCGCCGAGTGGTTAACCCATGGGTCAGCAGCCCAAGGATCTCGCGCTCACGAGCCGTCAGGGTCCGCACCCGCAGCTCGACGCTAGGGTCACGGCCCGTCGGCGTGGCCGCCACCACCGGCGCCTGTCCAGCGGCGGCGAGCTGGCGGATGGCGGTCGCCACCTGGCGGCTGGAGCAGTCTTTGGCCAGCCACCCATCAGCCCCGGCGGCCAGCACCGCGACGGTCGTTGCCGGGTGGGCGGCACCCGAGAGGACCAGCAGCCTGGTCGCCGATGCAGCCGCCCTGACTGCGGCCAACGTCTCGTCCAGGTCGCCGACAGGCAGTTCGGCGTCCAGCACCAGTACGGTCGGCTGGTGGGTGGCGGCCAGCTCGATCGCCTGGCCGCTGTGGTGGGCCAGGCCGAGCACGTCCAGGTCGTCCTCGGCGGCCAGGAGCATCCTGAGCCCCTC
>Ga0126308_10001011_pt1 | contig 10625 bp, 7 predicted proteins | sample Plot55_FD_92533 | JGI IMG/M metagenome (GOLD analysis project Ga0126308, IMG submission 92533) | Serpentine soil microbial communities from UC McLaughlin Reserve, CA, USA - Plot55 | ecosystem: Environmental > Terrestrial > Soil > Grasslands | place: USA: UC McLaughlin Reserve, Lake County...
TCCCTCACGCGTCGGCCTCCTCGATGACCCCGAGGATCTCCCGGACGCGGCAGACGAGCAGCCGCTCGTCCTCGACTTCGACCCAGACTCCCGCCGAGCGGGGGAACACGACGTGGTCGCCGGGCTTGACGGGCATCTTGAAGTCCGCCAGGTCCGGCGGCCCGTCGCCCGCGGCGAGCACGATGCCCTCGTTGGGCGGCACGTCGTGCGTGCCCTGCGGCACGAGCAGGCCGGACTTGCGCATCCGGTCGGGCTCGAGCTCCTTGATCACGACCTGGTCGAACAGCGGGCGGAGGACGTCGGGCATCGCCCCGACGATACGAGGTCAGCCGGCCGCGGGCCGGCGCTCGGTCGCGAACATCCGCAGTGCGAAGGCGCCGGCGGGGTGCTCGCGGAAGGCCAGGACCTCACGCGCCACCGGCTCGGGGAGCTCCTCGGGCTGGGGCAGCCGCGTGCCGTAGTCCGGCGGCAGCACCAGCGCTGCGGCGAGCGCGGCGAACGTGAGATCGGCGGCGGTGAAGCGCTCGCCGCACAGGTAGGGGCGCCCGTCGGCCAGCCGCTCGGCGATCGCGTCGAAGGCGGCCCGCACGCGCGGGCGGTCGCGCTCGAGCGTGTCGGCGCGGAGCCCGAGCTCGCGCGCTCCCCAGCGCGCGACGACCGGGAACAGCGCGCGCATCATCCGGTCCTCCCATGCCGGCACGCCGGCGTCGTTGTAGCGCAGCATCAGGTCCTGGCGGGGCAGCATGTGCGCGTAGATCATCCGCCGCCCGTCCCGGCCGAGCCCCGCGTCGAGCTCGCGGCACAGGGCGGTGATCTCGGGCGCGCCGTCCGGGAACAGCCGCCGCTGCACCGGGACGTGGAGATCGGCGAAGCGCAGGATGTCCTCGGACTCCGCGAGCACGCCCGCCTCGCACAGCAGCACGGGCAGCGTCCCGTGGCCGCCGGCGCGCCGGGAGACGATGCGGTTGACGCCCTGCACGTGGCGCTCCTCGCGGTAGTCGAGCCCGGCACGCTCGAGCGCCCAGCGCGCCTTCTCGCAGAAGTGGCTGATCGGGATCGTGAGCAGGCGCCGCATGGCTCAGTCGGGGCGCAGCTCGAGCACGAGCAGCTCAGGCGGTGCGAGCAGCCGCACGGGCAGGCCGCTCGTGCCCAGGCCGGCGCCGACCACCATGTGGCGCCCGTGCTCGACGACGTGCCCGCGCGCGTAGCGCTCGCCGAAGCGGGACGGGATGAAGGGGCGGCGGACGTATGGGAGCGCGATCTGGCCGCCGTGCGTGTGCCCGGCGACCGTGAGCGCCACGCGCTCGGGCACGTGGGGGAACAGGTCGGGGTCGTGCGTGAGCATCAGCGCGGGCTCGCCGTCCGGGACGCCGGACAGCGCGGCCGTGACGTCCGGGCGCCGGTGCCGGAGGTCGGCCAGGCCGGCGACGTGGAAGCGGCCGCCCGGCGCGTCGACGGCCAGCGAGTCGTTCTCGAGCACGGGGATGCCCGCGGCCACGAGCGCGGTCCACATGCGCATGCCGAACTGCTTCCAGTCGTGGTTGCCGAGCACCCCGATGGCGCCGTGCGGCGCCCGCAGCGCCGCGAGCCGCTCGGCGATCCGCTCGGGAGCGAGGCGCCCGCCGAACAGCCAGTGGGCGTCGGTGAAGTCACCGCCGAGCAGCACGATGTCGGGCGCCTCGGCGTTCATCCGCTCGACCCAGTGTGCGACGGTGGCCTCGCCGGCGTGCACGACGCCCGAATGCAGGTCGGTCATCACGCCGATGCGCAGGCCGGCGAGCGCGGCCGGCCAGCGCGGCAGCGCCAGCGTGTCGCGCCGGACGACGAGCCGCCGCGGCTCGACCCAGCCCGCGTAGACCGCGAGGGCCGCCGCGCCGAGCGCGAGCGCGCCGCGCGCGGCCCGGCCGGCCGCCGGCCCGCGCCTCACAGGCGGACCTCCTCCCGGCGCGGCATGCCCTCACGCGCCCCGGCGGCGCGCGTGGACAGCGCCGCCGCGGCCACCGCGAAGGCGGCGGCGGCGCGCAGGTCGCGGCCCTCCGCGAGCGCCGTGGCGAGCGCGCCGTTGAACGCGTCGCCGGCGCCGGTGGTGTCGACGGCGTCGACCCGGGGCGCGGCCAGGCGCTCCGCCGCACCGCCGTCGAGCACCAGTACCCCGCGCTCGCCCAGCGTCACGAGCACGGGCGCGCCGGTGCGGGCGGCGAGCGCCCGCGCCGCCGCCTCGGGCTCGCGCTCCCCGGTCAGCTCGCAGGCCTCGCCCGCGTTCGGCGTGAGGAGCGGCCCGAGCGCGGCGAGCTCGTCCGGCACGGGCCGCGCGGGGGCGGGGTTGAGCACGACGGGCCCGCGCGCGGCGCGCGCGCCGGCGAGCACGGCCGCCTCGGGCACCTCGTGGCCCAGCAGCACGGCGCCCGGGCCCGCGGCGCGGACGGCCCGGTCGACCGCGTCGGCGTCGAGCTCCGCGTTCGCGCCGGAGGCGACCGCGATCTGGTTCTCCCCCGCCGCGTCCACGGCGATCAGCGCGACGCCGGTGGGCGCGGCCGAGCGCGCCACGGCGTCCACGTCGACGCCCTCGCCGGCGAGCAGCGCCAGCGCCTCCGCCCCCAGGTCGTCGTCGCCGACCGCGCCGACCATCGCGACGCGCGCGCCGAGCCGCGCGGCTGCGACGGCCTGGTTGGCGCCCTTGCCGCCGCCGTGGCGGGAGAAGCGCCCACCCGTGACGGTCTCGCCCGGCGCGGGCAGGCGCTTCGCACGCACGACGAGGTCGGCGTTGATCGAGCCGACGACGATGACGCGGGCCTCGCTCACCCGCGGCAGCCTACGCGGAGGGCGGCCGCGGGCGGGCTATCCGCCCGGCAGCGCGAGCACGCCCGCCTGGCGGGTGGGCAGGATGAGGGTGGGCGGCGCCAGCGTCAGCGCGTTCGGGATGTTCGTGGGCCGGAAGGTCGGCGCGTCGACCTCCTGCAGGTCCAGGCGGATGCGGTGCCCGGCGTCCAGCGGCCAGTGGTTGCCGTAGAGCGGCAGCCGCACCGTGCCGGCCGGCGGATCGGCGTCGCCGGCCGCGAGGGTGTCGAGGCGGTAGGTGCCCCGGGTCATCAGCAGGGCCGTGCCGTCGGGCGCCACGTCCCACACGCGCGCGTGCAGCGTCGCGCCCGTGCCCGCGAGCACGTAGGGCACCTGGACCCGCCCGAGGCCGACGTAGACTCGCGGCTGGACGAGCGGGGCGGACCGTGCCGTGTAGCCCGTGGTCTGCTGGCCGGGCGAGCGCGCGGACTGGGTGCATCCGTCCGACGGCCGTCCGGGCGCGACGAGCCCGCCCGCGATCGCGTCCGTGGCGGGGCCGTCCGGGTCGTCCGCGCCGGAGGCCTGCGTGAGCGCGGCGCCGCGCGTGTATTGCACGCGCAGCGTGCCGGCGGAGAGGCCCTCCGGCGTGGTGGCGGTCAGCTCCTGCGCGCTGTCGGCGTTGGCGGAGCCGCAGAGTGTCGGCTGGGACGACACCGTGGTCTCCTCGGTGTGCGCGCCCGACAGGTTCGAGAGCAGGAACTGCCACGCCTGCTCGTTGAGCCGCTGCCACTGCGCCGGGCGGTTCTGCGCGCGCGCGTGCCCGACGTCGGCCGTGGAGACCTCGACGGGCCAGCGCGGGTTGAGCGCCTTGAGGTAGTCGAACATCCGGAACGACTCGATCGCCTCGAACAGGTCGTCGGTCCAGCCCGAGATCGAGTAGATCGCCGTCTGCGGGTCGGCCTTCTGGGCGTCCCACTGCTCGTCCTGGTAGAAGGCCGAGCGGAACTCCGTCAGCCCGCGGCGTGCCTGGGTGATGATCGGGTCCGCCGCGGGGTAGGGGTCGCCGAGACCGACGATCCGCGAGTTCCACAGGGGCACGTTGATCGGCCCCTCCTCGTTCGGCGTGGTGCGCGTGCCCTCCTCGAACTGCCCCTGCTGCTCGCCGCGGGCGAACAGGCCGGTGATGTAGCTGGCCTTGGCCGTGCCGATCGGGAAGCCGTCGCCCGTGGGGGAGCTCGGCAGCCCGGCCGAGCGGCGGCCGTTGGGGGCCAGCGCGAAGCCGAGGTCCGTCCAGGGGTACTTGGGCACCGCGACCTGGAGCCGCAGCGGCGGCGAGGTGAAGTCGTCCCACACCGGGTCGGCGGCCTGCAGCCAGCTCTCGCCGCCGCCGTAGGAGCCGCCCGAGACCGCCACGCGGTCGCGGTCGACGTCGGGGAAGGCGTCGGCCACGAGCGAGGCCAGGTACTGCGTGTCGCGCACCTCCACCTCGCGGCTCTTGATCTGGATCGTGCCGCTCGGCGCGGAGAGCGAGCCGTTCGGGGTCGTGGGCGTCGGCGGCTGGTACTCCGACGGCTGGTCGGCCGTGCGGAATCCGCGGGCGGTGTAGGTGAGCACGTAGAAGCCGTGGCTGGCGAACCAGTGGGAGTTCCAGCGCAGCTTGTCCGCGCCGTCGCCGTCGTCGTCGAGGGACTCCCACTCGCGCTTGTTGTTGCCGAACCCGTGCAGGAAGATCATCAGCGGGTGGCTCGTGCCGCCGCCCTCGGGCAGCGTCAGGTCGACGTCGAGCGGAGCGCCGTCGAAGCTCGGCACCTCGGCCGTGCAGATGCGCTGGTCGCCGTAGGCGGGGCACGCGTCGAACGGGGGCGACTGCGCGGCGGCGGGGGAGGCGAGAGCGAGCGCGGCGAACAGCGTCGCGGCGACGGTGCGGATGAACATGGGCGTTCATGTACCCGCGCGGGCCCGCGACGACGCGCCGTCCGAAACCGGACGTCCTTCCGCTCGACCGATGCGGTAGGAATCTCCCCTGGCCGCGGCGGGCCCCTGCCGCGGGGGGAAGAGGGAGGCATCCGCATGTCCGTTCGTCGTCGCGCCGTCGCCCTGGCGCTCGCGTTGTCCGCCTTCGCGCCCGCCGCCGCGCTCGCAGGTGGACACGACCACGGGAAGTCGCAGGTCGATCGCGCGGCGCACCGCAGCCTGCGCCAGCCGGTCACCGACCAGAGCTTCTACTTCGTGATGGCCGACCGCTTCGCCAACGGCACCACGGCCAACGACCACGGCGGCCTCCCGCCGGGCAAGGGCGAGGGGCAGTCGGGGTTCGACCCTGCGACCAAGGGCTTCTACCACGGCGGCGACCTCGCCGGCCTGACCAAGAAGATCGACTACATCAAGGGCCTCGGGACGACCGCGATCTGGCTCACGCCGAGCTTCAAGAACAAGGCCGTCCAGCCCGAGGACAAGTCCGCCGGCTACCACGGCTACTGGATCACGGACTTCACCCAGATCGACCCGCACCTGGGGAGCAACCAAGACCTGCGCACGCTGGTCAACGCGGCCCACTCGCGCGGCATCAAGGTCTACTTCGACATCATCACCAACCACACCGCGGACGTCATCGAGTACACCGAGGGCGGCCGCAGGCCGTACGTCTCCAAGGACCGCTCGCCGTACAAGACCGCGGCGGGGGCGCCGTTCGACGACCGCGACTACGCGGGCAGCAGCGAGTTCCCGGAGCTCGCGCCGACCGGACAGCCGCCGTGCACCGGCGATCCCGGCGCGCTCCGCAGCTTCCCGTTCCACCCGTGCGTGCCCGCCGCGGAACGCGACGTCAAGGTGCCGGACTGGCTCAACGACGTGCGCTACTACCACAACCGCGGCGACACGACGTTCGTCGGGGAGAACTCGCTCTACGGCGACTTCTTCGGGCTCGACGACCTCTTCACGGAGCACCCGCGCGTCGTGAGCGGGATGGTCGACATCTACAAGGACTGGATCCGCGACTTCCGCATCGACGGCTTCCGGATGGACACGATGAAGCACGTCAACGACGAGTTCTGGCAGGACTTCGCGCCCGCGATCGAGGCCTACGCCCGCTCGCAGGGCATCCCCGACTTCTACATGTTCGGCGAGGTCGCGGAGGACTTCAGCCAGCCGTTCCTCTCGCACTTCACCACGCACGACGACGTGCAGGGCGTGCTGGACTTCCCGTTCCAGATGTCCGCGGTGGCGTTCGCGGGGACCGGGACGCAGGCCGCCGACCTCGGCAAGCTGTTCCTCGCCGACGACTGGTACACGGACGGCGACTCCAACGTCTACAACCTGCCGACCTTCCTCGGCAACCACGACCGCGGGCGCATCGGCATGTTCCTGCGCAACGCGAATCCCGGGGCGAGCGAGGCGGAGCTGCTCGAGCGCGACGAGCTCGCGCACGCGCTCATGTACCTCTCGCGCGGCAACCCCGTCGTCTACTACGGCGACGAGCAGGGCTTCACGGGCGCCGGCGGAGACCAGGACGCCCGCCAGGACATGTTCCCGTCGCTGAGCCCGCAGTACAACAACCTCGCCGACCCGATCGAGGGCGACGACGGCGCGGGCCGCAACGACAACATCGGCTCGGCCGAGACGCCGCTGGACGACAACTTCGACCCGCAGCACGTCCTCTACCGCGAGATCGCGAGGCTCGCCGCGGTGACGCGCCGGCATCCGGCCCTGCGGGACGGCGCCCAGCAGCACCGGGTGGGGGCGGCGGGCCAGGGCGTCTACGCGTTCTCGCGCATCGACCGCGGGCGCAAGCACGAGTACGTCGTCGCGCTCAACAACGCCGAGCAGCCGGCCTCCGCGTCGATCGAGACGTTCGTTCCCGGCAGCAGGTGGGAGAAGGTCTACGGCCAGGGAGAGCAGCGGCTGCGCACCGGCCCCGACCGGCGCCTCGACGTGACGGTCGAGCCGCTGTCGGCCGTCGTGTACCGCTCCAAGAAGCACATCCCGCGCAGCCGGAAGGCGCCCGAGGTGTCGCTCGACGTGCCGGCCGGCGGCCGCGATCGCCTGGGAGTCGTCGCGAACGTCGCGGGCGACTCGTTCTCCGAGGTGACCTTCCTCGCCAAGGTCGGCAACGGCGCGTGGAAGGACATCGGGACGGACGACAACGCGCCGTACCGCGTCTTCCACGACGTGGCCGACGTGGAGCCCGGCACGCCGGTCCAGTACCGGGCGGTCGTCCTCGACAACGCCGGCCACACGCGCTCGAGCGCGGTGAAGAGCTCCACCGTGCTGCCGCCGGAGATCACGCTCGAGGCGCCGAACCCCGGCGAGCGGGTCCGCGGGACGGTCGAGGTGCGGGCGATCGCGACGCCCGAGCAGTCCGACTACGTGGTGCGAATCGAGCGCTCGGTGAACGGCGGGGCGTTCACGCCGGTCGGCACCGACGACTCGTCGCCGGTCTACACGGCGTTCGACGACACGGCCGGCCTCGCGGACCAGGCGACGGTGACCTACCGCGCGGTGCTGACGTACGCGCCGGGCAGGACCGTCACCAGCGCGACGCGCAGCGTCACGGTGGTGCAGGCGCGGGTCGCCGAGGCCGTGATCCACTACAAGCGGACGTCGGGCTCCTACTCCGACTGGGGGCTGCATCTGTTCGGCGACGGCCTCCCGCCGGACCAGCGCACGGCCGAGTGGACGAACGCGACCCCGTTCGAGGGCACGGACGCGTACGGCGTCCTCCACCGCATCGGCATCGCCGACGACGAGCAGCGCGTCGGCTTCGTCGTCCACGGCCGCCCGCCGAACAACCCCGACACCAAGGACACGGCCAACGACCGGTTCTTCCGCCCGCTCGCCACGCCGGAGATCTGGCTCAGGCAGGACGATCCGCGGATCTACAGCTGCGTGGCGGCGAACGACGCCTGCGTCGTGCCGTCCGCTTAGCGCTCGAGGGTGCGGAGTGCCTGCGCCCGGTGGCGCAGGCACTCCCGCGCGCTAGAGCCTGCGCGACCTCAGGACCGCCGTCGCGGACCGGCCGGAGCGCTCGGCGCTGATCGAGACGACGTAGTCGCCCCGCGTGCGGCCCTTCGGGGTGACCCGCAGCGTCACGCCCTTGCCGGCCGCGTAGCGCTTGCGCTGGGTCGTGCGCACGACCTTGCCCTTGCGGGTGACCGTGACCTTCACTTCGCCCGCCTGGTTGAGGCGGAAGGACGCGAACAGCGCGCGCCCCTGCTTGCCGCCGAACACGGGCCGGTTGAGCCGGAACGCGCCGACGAGGTTCGTGCAGGAGTTGGCCCGCTGGAACGCCGGCCGGACCGTGAAGCGGCCGTTCTTGCGCTGCACGGCGATCCGGCGCAGGTCGGCGCTGCCGTCCGCGAGCTGCGTCCGGAAGCGCACGACGTAGTGGCCGCCGCGCACCCCGCGGGCCTTCCAGGTGAACGACCGCTTGCGAGAGCGGAACGCCTTCACGCGCTTGAGCTTCGTGATCGAGCGGCCCTTCGCCTGGCGGAAGACGTCCACGCGCACGGAGCGCCCGCTCTGGCGGCTGAAGCTCAAGCGCAGGCCCTTGCCGGCGCGCCTGGCCCCGACGCTGCGAAAGCCGGCGACGGTCGCGCAGCGCTCGCTCCCCTCGCCGGGCGCGGTGGAGGAGGCGAGCGCCGGCTCGCCCGCCGTGCCCGTGCCGCCCTGAGGCGCCGGCGGGGCGGGCAGCGTGACCTTGTAGACGTCGATCGCGTTGCGGCCGGCGGCGCCGATGTTGAAGTCGCCCGTGGCGCCCCAGTAGGTGAACGTGCCGTCGGCGTTGCGCTGCGCCTTGAAGATCGCCGAGCTCCACGTGTTCGCGTTGGCCGGGATGAAGTAGCCGGCCTCCTTGAAGTCGATCGTCCCGTCCGGGTTCTCCGTGAAGTCCACGACCTGGGTGCCCTGCGAGTACCAGCCCATGAAGATCCGGTTCTGGCCCGGGATCTGGTGGAAGACGTGCGCCGTGCAGAGCGAGCCCTGCGGCTGCGTCCGCACGGCCGCGCGGTAGATCGCCTTGCCGCCCTGCGAGTTGCGGGCGTAGGACTCGAAGGCCTCCTCGGCCGTCGCCGGCGTCGAGGCCTTGAGCTTGTCGGTCCGGTAGGCGTGGATGCCGCCGTTGCCGATCGGGTTGTCGGCCGGGGACGTCGGGCAGGAGGCGCCGGGCGGCGTCACGCCGCCGCCGCGCTCGTCGGTGGCGAGCGCGAACCGGCGCGAGGTCGTCAGCTCGGCCTCGTGGTCGAAGTCGACGTCCTCGGTCGAGCCGAACGCCGGCGTCGCCGACTGCTGGGTGGAGTTGCGGCCCTGGTGGAACGCGGTCCCGACGTGGCGCACGCCCTCCAGCGACTGGGCGCCCGAGGTGAGCCACTTGGCCACGGTCAGGTCGTCCGTGCCGGCGCCCTGCCCGTCGACGCAGTCCGTGATCTTCGCGCCCGTCCGGAAGGTCGGCACGGCCGTGCTCGAGTCGCGCACGGAGCAGGGCAGCGGCGTGCCGCGCGGCTTGTCGTCGGAGAAGTCGTCCGGCGTACCGCGGTCGTCGAACGCGTCCTTCATGTCGAGCTCGATCATGGCCTGGCCGGAGGCGCAGGTGAGGCGGTCGTCGGGGTAGACCTCGAGCTCGTGGCAGCCGTAGACGGTGCCCTTGTTCGTGTGGCCCTGGGCCATCGCGAGGGCCGGGTAGCGGTAGCGGAAGACCTGCGGGCGGCACGCGTCCCGCTTCGCCTGGAGGCCGGCGCCCGCGGGGAAGCTCATGCACGAGGAGAGGTCGACGACCTCGAAGCCGTCGAGGTTGAAGCGCTGCGAGCTGGCGGGGTCCTCGTTGTTGCGCTTGCCGTCGGTCACGCTGACGCTGTCGGACGTGACGGAGTAGGCGATGTGCGGGCGCTTGGGGTCGACGTTGACGGTGTGCGACTCGCCGATGTGGCTCGTCATCCCGATCTCCACCGGGTCGGCTGGGTTCGTGACGTCGACGATCTCGAGGCCGCCGGGCGGCGCGGCCTCCAGGCCCCCGAGACCCTGGTCGTGGCAGCGGCCCTCGGCGTCCGTGGCGTCGATCACGATCTGCGCCTCCGCCTGGGAGGCCGACGGGTTGAAGGTGTTGAGGATCGTGCCGCCCTTGGGCGAGGCCTCCATGTCGTGCTGGAGGCCGAGCGCGGCGCTCGGGTTGCTCAGGCAGGACGCCGAGGGCTGCGCGCCGACGTACTTCGGCGCGACCTCGCCGTTCTCGGTGAGCTGGACGATGGTCTGCCCGCCGCCGTTGGGGCCGACGCCGAGCGTGCCGACCGAGGCGAAGGTCTCGCCGCCGCGGTCGAAGAAGTCGATGTCAGTGTGCGGATTGCCCGTCGGGATCGTGCCCACGAGCTCCCAGTCGGCGTCCTCGCCGCCGGAGAGGAACGCGGGCGCCGGCGGCGACTGCGGCTGGAACTGCGGAGGCGCGTGGTCGAGCAGGTGCGCCCCGACGGTCGACGGCAGCGTCAACAGCGCGACCATCGCGATGAGCAATGCAGCACGTCGTGTCATTTCTCATCAAACGCACAGGCGCACCGGAACATGCGCTCACGGGTGCACGTGAACCTCGACGCGCCCGGGTGAGGGGGCGAGCAGGCCGGAGATCGGCAGGGCGTCGGGCTCGGCCGGCGCCTCGTAGACCCAGAAGGCGTCCGGGCAGCCCGGCGCCGAGAAGTACGTCGCGTCACCCTTGAACGGGCAGTGCGTGGTCGTCGTGCTCGGCGTGAGCAGGTCCGTCCTGACGTCCTCTCGCGGGAGGTAGTAGCGAACGCGCGCGGCGGTCTCCCGCAGCTCGACCGCCCGGTCGGACGCCGCGAGCAGCTCGCCGCCGCAGCGGACCTCGA
>Ga0126308_10001012_pt1 | contig 10624 bp, 7 predicted proteins | sample Plot55_FD_92533 | JGI IMG/M metagenome (GOLD analysis project Ga0126308, IMG submission 92533) | Serpentine soil microbial communities from UC McLaughlin Reserve, CA, USA - Plot55 | ecosystem: Environmental > Terrestrial > Soil > Grasslands | place: USA: UC McLaughlin Reserve, Lake County...
CGCCACGGGCCGTTCAAGAGCCCGCTCACGATCAGCAGCGCCACCGGGTTCAGGAGCAGCGTCGTCACGACTTCGTCGATCCCGAGCCGCACGCGCAGCAGCGCCGGCACGAGCGCCCATAGCGCCCCGGCGATCGCCCCCGCGGCGACGATCAGCAGCAGCGCCACGGGACGCGGCCAACCGCTGACGTGCGTGCCGAGCCATGCGGCCGCGATCGCACCGAAGTAGAGCTGGCCTTCGGCGCCGATGTTCCAGTAACCGGCGCCGAACGCAATCGCCACCGCGGCACCCGTGAACAGGAGGGGCGTCGCGCTGACGAGCACCTCGACGAGGCGGTACTCCGACGAGAACGGCGTCACGAAGAGCTCGTCGTACGCGGCGAACGGGCTCTCGCCGGCGGCGAGGACGATCCCGGCGGTCAAGAGAAAGGTGACGGCGACCGCCGCGAGCGGGAGCGTGAGGGCGAACGCGCGTGGCGGCGCCGCGCGCTGCTGGAGGCGGACCAACGTCAAACGGTGTCCTGCAGTCCCGCCATGAGCAGCCCGAGGCGCTCCACGTCGACGTCGGCCCGGCCGAAGCGGCCGGTGATCTCGCCCTCGTACATGACGACGATCCTGTCGGCGAGCGCCAGGAGCTCCTCGAGGTCCTCGGACACGAGCAGCACCGCCGCGCCGGCATCTCGCTGGGCGAGGATCTGCGACCGGACGTACTCGGTCGCCCCCACGTCCAGGCCCTGCGTCGGCTGCGCGACGACGAGCACGCGCGGCTCTCGCGCGAGCACCCGCGCGAGCAGCACCTTCTGGATGTTGCCGCCCGACAGCGTGCCGACCGGATCGGTCGCGCGCGCACGGATGTCGAACCGCTCGATCAGATCTGCCGCGCGAGCCCGGATCCGCTTCTCGTCGAGCACCGGCCCACGGCGAAACGAGTCGAGCTCTTCGAGCACGAGGTTGTACGCGACGCTCAGGTCGCCGACGACGCTCGCGCGCCGGTTCTCCGGTATCCGCCCCACCCCCGCCGCGGTCACCGCGGCGGGCTTCGACCCGGTGACATCGCGGCCGCCAACCGTGACACGGCCGGCGGTCGGCGCGCGCATTCCGGACAGCACCTCAGCGAGCTCCGTCTGGCCGTTTCCGGACACACCGGCGACGCCGAGGATCTCGCCCGCGCACACGTCGAAGGTCAGGCGTCGCAGCGCCGGCAGCCCGAGCGCGCCTGCCGCCTCCAGCCCCTCGACGCGCAGCACCGGCTCACCGGCATGCGCGTCGCCGCTGCGCGCGACGCCGCGCATCGGCCGCCCCACCATCATCCGCCCGAGCTCGCGCTCGTCCGTATCCGCCGTCGGCGTCGTCGCCACCACCTGACCGCGCCGCAGCACCGTCACCTCGTCGCTGATCGCCTTCACCTCGCGCAGCTTGTGGCTGATGAAGACGACGGCGAGCCCCTGCTCGCACAGCCGTCGCAACGCCGCGAAGAGACCCTCGACCTGCTGCGGCACGAGCACCGCCGTCGGCTCGTCGAGGATCAGAACGCGTGCGTTGCGAGAGAGCGCCTTGACGATCTCGACGCGCTGTTGCTCTCCGACCGACAGCGTGTCGACACGCGCGCCCGCGTCGACGGCGATGCCCGCCCGCTCGCCCGCCTCGGCCACTCGTCTACGAGCAGTACGGCTGTCGAGGCGGAAGCCCCCCTCGTCTCCGAGGACGACGTTGTCTGCGACGGTCATCGGACCGGCGAGCGAGAAGTGCTGCGTGACCATCCCGATCCCGGCGCGGATGGCGTCCTTCGGCGATCGGATCTCGACGCTCTTGCCGCCGACGAAGATCGAGCCGGCGTCCGGCGGCGCGAGGCCGTACAGGATTCGCATCAGCGTCGTCTTGCCGGCACCGTTCTCGCCCAGCAGGGCGTGGATCGTCCGCGGGCGCAACGTGAAGTCGATCGCGTCGTTCGCGACGACGTCCCCGAAGCGCTTGACGACCCCGCGCATGGCGACGGCGGCGTCGTCGCTGCCCCCGGCGACGGCGCCCCCACTGCCGGGGGGGCGCGCCGTTGCTCGTGTCGAGTCGCTAACTTTTCTTCTCGGCAATGACGGAGCCTGCCGGCTGCGCCTCGTCGATGTTCACGCGGAAGGCGCCGCTCTTGATCTCCTTCTCGCGCTTCGACACGAGGTCCTGCACCGGCATCGGGATCCCGCCCTCGACCGCCGTATTGAGCGGCGCGAGTGACGCCCCTCCCTTGCCCATCATGCTGAAGTCCTTCAAGTCTTGCGCCGTGTAGGAGCCGTTCGCCACCTGCTTGACGACGAACTTGACGGTCGGGGTCATGTTCCATACCGGGCTCGTGATGACAGAGTTCGGCGCGAGCGTCCGTTGATCCCTCATGTTCCCGAACGAGAGCAGGTCGTGATCGTCGGCAGCGTCGATCACCCCGAAGCGCTCGGCGAAGAGGACGTCGGCTCCCGCGTCGATCTGGGCGAGCGCTGCCTCCTTGGCCGCCGCCGGGTCGAACCAGCTGTTGATGAACGAGACCTTCGTCTCCACCTTCGGGTTCGCCTCCTGAGCGCCCTGGACGAAGGCGTTGACGATCCGGTTGACCTCCGGCACCGGGTATCCACCGACGACGCCGAGCTTGTTCGACTTCGTGAGCTTCCCTGCGATCAGGCCGCTCAGGTACGCGGGCTCGTGGATCCAGTTGTCGAAGACAGAGACGTTCGGCTCCGCCGGGCCGCCGCCCGACCCGAACACGAACGCGATGTCGGGGAAGTCGGCGGCAACGCGTCGGACGGCCTCCTCGTTTCCGAACGCGTCCCCGAAGATGATGTCGGGCTGGTCCGAGTTCGCGACCTCGCGCAGCTGACGCTCCATGTCGCCGGAGTAGCCGATGTCGTCCACGAACTTGTAGTCGATCCGCCCGGCTTTCTGCTCCTTGTTCAGGGCTGCGTGGATGACGCCGTCCCACGGCTCCTCGATCGGCGTCGCGTACGCGCCGAAGACGCTCAGCTTCTTCGCCCCGCCCTCGTCGGTTGCCGACTCGTTGTCGCCGCCACCGCAGCCGGCGCCTGCAACGACCAGAACCGCAGCAAGAAGAACCCAGCACGCGCGCAGACGACCAGACATTCGCATCCGACTCCTCAGATCGTGTCCAGGGACGGCGCGGAGTCTCGCACCGGCACCGGACGGCTGCAAGAGCGGCGCCGCCCGGATCAGCCGATCAAGGCCGCTCGCGGGTTCCCGCCGGAGCGGCTCGAGCTCGCTGGCGAAGAGCAACTCGCGCAACTTGGGCACTCACCCTGTCCACCTCGTCGCCGTACGCGGTCACCCCGAGTGAGCGCGTTCGCGGTGCTCGAACGTCGAGCACGCGTGCGATCCGGCCGGGCCTGGGCATCACGACGATCCGGTCGGGGAGGAGCGTCGTCTCCTGGATGGAGTGCGTCACGAACACGATCGTCTTCCGCAGCGCGAGCGGCGGTCTTGCTCGCCGAGTAGCGCAAGGCTCGGGTTCTCCAGCACCAGTGGCAGCAACATATGCGTCATGAACGCCGACAGGCGGCGACCACCGCCGACTCACCCCCACGCTGCTCGAGCGAGCAGGGGCGACTCCCCCGGCGCCTGCCGCCGCGACGGCAGACAGATCGTCTACTTCTCCGACGAGCGTGCCGTGGGCGACCGCTCAATGTGCGACGCGCGCCGGGCAGAGCCCGGCGCGCCTCCGATTGCCGGTGCCGCCGAGTCGGCGTTTCCTCGATGCAGCTGACCTTCGGGTTGAAGTCCTCGAACATCCCAGCCGGTTCGGCCTCCAGACCCAGGCGTGCATGAGCCGAGACCCACCTTCGTTGCCTCAGCGCGCGCGATAGCCCAGCTTCGTGTTCCAGCGCAGGAGCTTGGAGTGCCGGGGTAGCGGCGCGTCGCGGCCCGAGACGCGCACACCCTTTGACGTGGAGGAGGGTGGGCAGATCGCCACATAGCGCGCGTAGCCGCCGAGGCCGCCTCTGAACTTCGGATAGCCGATCGCGACGAGGCAACCCGTTGCAGGAACGCCGGCGAGGTTAGCGACGCCCTCGGCCTGGGTGAAGCCGTGGTGCATGAGCCAGTATTCGCCCTCCAGCGTCGGCGTCGTGTCCGTGTCCAGGGGCTCGTGGCCGTGAAAGAGGATGTGGCGCTGCAGGTGCAGCAACTTCAGTGCCGCGAGGCTGACGCCGGGGAAGACGGGATCTGCCGCGAGCTTCTTCGCCTCCGCCGGGTCGTCTGTCCACTTCTTCGACCAGTCCGAACGCACCATCACGACCGATCCCGCCGGGATCCGGCCGTTCGCGTTCTCGAACGCCTGCACGTCAGAGACCTGAAGGGCGTACTTCGGGTCCTGCTTAACCTGGGCGACGATGGAGATCACAACCAGCGGCCGCACCGCGTAGGTGGCGGGCAACTCGTCGATGCCCGCGTACTCGGGTGCCCAGTGTGCCGGTGGATCGAGCTGCGTGCCGAACTGGTCAGTCGCGATGCGGTAGGCCGTCGCCTCGAAGCCGTCCTTCTTATATGTATAGGCCTTACCGCTCTTCGGGTTGATGCTGGGACCGAACCTTGCCGGGCCGAATCCCTTCCAGACCGGCATGTTCGGCGTGATCGAGTGCGTCAGGTCGATATAGCGCGCCTTGCTCAGCGACCGGTCGTAGAGCTGCCACAGACCAGGGCTGGCCGTCCTCGCCTGCTCGCCGCGCTGGGCCGCGGTGCCGACGGCGACCAGTGCTGACGCGACCCCAGCCGCGACGGCCACCGCGACGACCGCAACAACGGGCTTCGGGATGCGCATGAGAGTCCTCCTCACGTGTCGTTGGCGCTACAGCACCCGCAAGGTTGACACGTGAATCGAAGGGATGACGCTCGGGCCGGTGCTCCCGGACGGCCGGCGCGCCCTCGTCCTCGTCAGCAACAACCACTTCGTGGCACTCCAGTTCACGGGGTTCCTGCTCTTCGCCCTCAGGTAGGACGGCGGCCGATCCCGCTGCTGAAGGCCCGCCACCCGGCGGGGCCTTCGGCGCGTCCGAGTTCCGACCGTCGGGCTTTAGAAGTCGACCCGCAGAATTCGGCCTCCGGTCCCAACCAGCCAGGCGGTCTGCGGTCTTCCGAACGCGACTGCCCAGAAGTCGGTCACGCCAGGCAGCGTGAACCATGAGCCGCCTTCGTCGGGTGTCCACGCCGCGCCTCCCGGGCCCGTGACGACGACCGTCCTCCCGTGCGGCCTGGCCTTGCCGGCGTCGGCCGCGTAGCTGAGCCCGAAGACGGTTCCGATGTTCGGCTGCTGCGCAGTGACAACCCAGGTCTTGCCGCCATCACTCGAGGTCGCGGTCTGATCGAACGGCGCGGCCGCTGGATCGAGATCTCCGCCGCCCACCATCCCGTGCTTGGCGTCCCTGAAGGAAACGCTGAACAGGCCCGCGCTCGGCGAACCGCGCAGCGGAGACTCGTAGGCGTTCCACGTCTCACCGCCATCGCGCGTGACGAGCACCCTGGAAGGGGATGCGCCCCCGGTAACGGCCCACCCGTTGTTCTTGCCCTCCGTGGCGACACAGGTGCCGCTCGACGCGAAGAAGGACTCGCCGGCAAGCGCCGCAGGCTCGTTGCCGGCGATGCTCTCCCACGTTTCTCCGTTCGTCGTTCGCACCACCGGGAACTGCCCATTCACGGAGTCGCTCTGGGCAAAGCCCCGCGTCGGCGTCCAGAAAGCGAAGCAGTCGTAGAACGCTGCCGGATCCTGGTTCTGGAACTGCAGCGACCACGTCGCGCCCCCATCGCTCGTCTTGTAGATCCGGGAATCGCCCCCGTTACCGATCGAGAGCAGATACGCAACCGTCTCGCTCACACCCTCGACGTCGCGAAACTGCAGCGACTCGGCACCGGGCACGACACCGGAGCGCCAGGTCGCGCCTCCGTCGGTCGTAACAGCGAAGGTGCCGCCACGCCCGCTCGCCCACACCACACGCTTGTCCACCGGGCTCACCGCGATCAAACTCTGCGCCGTGCCGCTGTCCTGCGGCGTCAGCGTCGGCGCGTATGCGCCGCTCTGATTGGTGGCCAAGCTCTGCGTCGCTCCCACAACCCCCATCGCCAACACGGTAAAGAGACCGGCGACAAGAAACGCCGACGAACGTCCAGACATCGAATCCCCCCTCAAGGCAGCGGTGCGGCCGCGCGGACGGGTCAGTCTATATCGACGGCGGCTCGCGACCCACCCGATGGACACCCTCGCGATCTCGGCCAGTGAGCGGACGTAGTTGTCCTTAAAGACAGATGACACGCTGCGCGAACGCGACGCGAACATCGCCGCGTCCACGCGCCTCCACGCGCGCGGCGTCACGTGCTGCGATCGTTCGTGCCGGACAGAGGGCGTTGGACTCAGGCGTTTCCGATTAGCGCCTCCCCCGACTCCTCCGTTAGTCGCTCGCGGGCTTTCGACCTCGACGCTTCTGCGCAGTGCCTTTAGCGGCCAACCCCGCGACCACAGTGGCATTGACGACGAGCTCCACAACACCTCGCGTACGTCTGCGTAAGCGATAAGTCACCGTGGCGGCGTTGTGGTCAAATCGCTCACAAAACGGTCTCACGAGCCATACCGTAAACCTCCTTCGACCATGGATCGGGACAAAAACGAGCGTTCCAGCAGCCTTCTGGCGTCGGTTCCTGGGGATCGTCGGATGCGCGATTATCGAGCGCAGCAGGATCAACAATGGGCAGCCGTTGCTTCTTGCTAAACAGAGGACAGTCCGCGAGTACGAGACGGGTAATCCTCACGCGCCACTATCGGCAGCTGCGGTGTGTGCGAGGATCGCGTCGGCGATGGCCTGCCAGTCGGGTCGGTCGACTCCGTGCCCCGCTCCCTCGAGTGTCAGCAGTCTCGCTCCCGGGATCTCCTCGGCCAGCGCCTGTCCGTGCGCGAGGGGGAACATCGGATCGGCGGTGCCGTGGACCACGAGCGTGGGCACCGCGATCGACGAGATCGGCTCCTGCGGAACGTCACCCTCCGCGATCAGGCTATGGCTCTGCGAGGCAGCGATGTCACGCGCGCGCTCGACGTCGCGGCGGACGAGCTCGCGCCAAGCCACCTCGTCGAACGGACGCGCGCCTCCCGCGAGCATGCGCTCGTAGCCGACCAGGTACTCGACCACCGATCCTTCATCCGACCAATTCACCTCAGCCGAGGCCAAGAAGTCGTTGAAGCGCTGCGTCGGCGAAGGAAGGCTGCGTTCCGCGCCCGTCGCAGGAGACGTGCTGATCAAGACGAGCGAAAGCACGCGATCGGGAAAGCCGAGCGCGAGCAGCTGCGCGAACGCCCCACCTGCCGAGACGCCGACCACATGCCCGGCCGCGATCTCGTACGCATCCAGAACGCCGACGGCATCGGCCACCAGATCGGCACCGGTGTACTCAGGGCTCCCCGGCTCAGACGTGACCGAGCGGCCGGTGTCTCGGTGGTCGTAACGGATCACGAACCGGCCGCGATCGGCGAGCAGCCGGCAGAAACCCTCCTCCCACCAGAGCATCGACGCACTCACACCCATCACCAGCAGGACGGGCAGGTGGCCCGGGTCGCCGAACGGCTCCGTGCAGAGGTCAACGCCGTTCACTTCGATCATCCGCTCGGCCACGTTCGCCTCCTCGTCCCGCTATCTGGCGTCTCCGGACAGTTTCCTCTCCGAAGGCGACCGCGGTTCGTAAGGTCACGGCGGTACGCGTCAGGCGCCAGCAAGATCCGCTCGGACGACCGCGTTTCGTCCAACCGGCCGACGACGCGCAGAGGGCGCAAGCGGATCATCACGTGCGAATCCACCTCGACCGCACGATGGCAACCACCTGCTGGTGTACGTCAACAACTTCCCTGGTGGAGAACTGGCTCAGCTGAGGACCGCGCTAGGCTGGCTGGCCGCCTCCGATCACGTAGCCAACGTAGAGCGGGTGGCCATCGGTCGGGACCGAGCTGCCCCACGCTCCGTTCCTGTCGGTCTTCGACCACGTCGCCGAGTCGGCCTGGCTCGAGGAGGCCCTGTTGTCGTTGAACCACCAGTACGGGTCCTCGTACGAGAACGTGACGCTCTTCACTCCGAGATTGTTGTCGCAGTACTTGTACGTGGCCGTCCCGTCTGAGCCAGAGCCGCTCGGCTTCGAATCCTGGAGGATGAAACGGCCGACCGTCCCCTTCGGGATCCACGTCGGAGGGGTGACGGTGTACGAGCCGTACGATGCGCTGCTGCCCGTCAACACGAGGTCGGACGCGCCCCTCGTGTTGTCGACCTCCACGTAGCAGGAGAAGTCGAGAGGCAGGCCGAGGTAGCTCTCGATCGCGCTCACCCATGTTGCGAACGCCTGCTCGACGCCGCTCCACCAGGCCTCGACCGTACTGGCCGCAACCTTCAGCCCGTCCATTAGACCCGTCACCACCACCGCGAGGCTGTGACCGAGCTGGACCGCGAGCTGGCACACGTTCAGCCCGTAGAAGTCCGGGAGCCGGAGCATCCCCAGGCCCGCCACGCTGAGGAACTCGGCCTGCACCTCGTTCGGGTCGTGTGTTCGGGAACCCGAGCGAGTTGTACTTGCTAACGATCTCGTGGTTCCACGCCTCCACGGATGAGAGGACGGGGCCAGGTCGCGGCGGCTGCGGCACCGCGAACGGCTGCTCGAGGGTGAACGACACCGTCGTGCCGTCGACCTTCAGGTTCGAGTAGTTGCGCCCGGCGATTCCGCCCTGGAACGCTCGGAGCATCGCCTGATCCTTCAACGTGATCGCGGCGTCGAGCGTGAGCTCGTCCGGGTGTGAGAACACGCCCCACTTGAACCCGGTCAGCCACCAGTGCAGCTCGGGGCCGCGAGTGAAGAGCACCTGCCCGTCCTTCTTCAGCGTCGACTGGAGCATCAGCTTGTCGTCGTTCGAGGCGCAGTCGTAGAAGAGGTTGTGCGACTGCGCGCTGTCGCCGGGCCGCTGCCCGACCGTTGCGTCTAGCAGGGCATAGCCCGGTCCAGTCGACCCGATCGGCCGCGTGTAGACACCCACCTCGCTGCCGGTCTCGAGGCCGTACTGGCCCTTCCACAGCTCGATCATCCAGTGCTTGCCGTTGTAGTCGAAGAAGATCGGCTCGCAGTCGATGACCATGCTCATCCCGAGTGCGGACGCGTCATAGCCGAAGGCGTACCCGAACTTCCGCTGCAGCGGATCCATCCGCGACTGGATGATGTCCTGAGCTGGGTCGTACGTGAATCCGGCGGCCCAGACCGCCCACGCGAGCGCCGACTTGGGTTGCCAATCTGCCACGACTCAACCTCCGACCGTGAAGATCACCTGCAGCGGATGTCCGGTCCACGGCACGTCGCCGCGGGAGCCCCAGTCACCCGCCCCTGTGCGCACGACGAAGTTCCCGCCGGCCCCTCCGGCGTCGTTCCACCAGCCCGTCGGGCAGCTCACCTTGAACTCTCCTGCGCCCTGGTAGGTGAAACCTCCGTCGGTTCCGTGAGGGACGACGCTGCCGTCCAACAGCCACGGGTAGTCTTGCAGCCACGCGTCGCCGCGCCCACCTGCGGGGATCGTCTGCGGCGGCGAAACGGCCCAGTAGCCCTGCTTCACGCTCTGCCCGCTGAGCGTGAGCGGCTGTCCACTCTTGTTGAGGATCCGCACGTAGCAGGAGTAGTCGATCCCAGGCGACACGATCGCTGACAAGCGCGCGCGAGTTGGCGCGACCGAGACCGCGTACGTCCCCTGGCTCACCATCATGAGCGCAGCCGACGCCGACTCCAAATCGACGACCGTGAACGTGCACAGAGCCCTGGTCGGAACGTCCGGAACGGAGGCGCACTCGAACCCGCTGTTGAAGTAGTTGATCGGCGAGATCGACAGGCCGGCGATTCCCCTAAAGAAAAGGCGCCTACCCCGGCTGTATGAAGAGCGGGCGATGGGGTTCGAACCCACGACCCTCAGCTTGGGAAGCGCGAGCGGCGCCGCATCGTCAAGCGGTTTTCGCTCAACCGCACGGAAACGCCGCCGGTAGAAGCCGCTCCGAACCGCTCGGGCAAGGTGCTCACTGGCGCGCAACTGGCGCGCGGGCAGTGGTTTTTGCGCAGGTGCAGCCGCTCGGCAGCTTGCAGTCCGCGTGAACGAGCTTGATCGTCGCGGCGTCGCCGCGGCGCAGGATGACCGTCCCCGACACGCTGGCCGTCTGCAGCGACGGCGAGCTCGTGTAGGTCGCCGGGCCGCCGCCGCCGTCAACGTCGACCCTCAACAACCACGCGCTCGGCGAGGCGCCGCCGACCGCTCCAACTGAGAGCCGCGTTACCGTGAAGCTTCATCCGGTTCCTCCTTCGGACTGAGTGGCTTGACAGCTCTCAGCCTCCGAGGAGACCCGGATGAACCAACCTGCTCAGGAACTACATCTAGAAGTGCTCGCACCTGTAGTAGCCGATGACGGCGATGTGGAAGTAGGCGCCGCCCGAATCGGAGCACGGTTGCCCGTGATAGAGGTCGTCACGGATCAGGTGCGATGTCCCCGTAAAGGTTCCGTCGAGCGCAAAGATCTTGAAGTTGTACGACGGAGGGCGATCGGAAGGCGCCGGTATCACCGGCCGACCGTGGCCCGGATCGCTGCACA
>Ga0126308_10001013_pt1 | contig 10617 bp, 7 predicted proteins | sample Plot55_FD_92533 | JGI IMG/M metagenome (GOLD analysis project Ga0126308, IMG submission 92533) | Serpentine soil microbial communities from UC McLaughlin Reserve, CA, USA - Plot55 | ecosystem: Environmental > Terrestrial > Soil > Grasslands | place: USA: UC McLaughlin Reserve, Lake County...
AGGAACAGATGGCCGTAGATGTTGACGCCGGCGTCGGCGAGCTGGCGCGACAGCGAGGCCATGCCGCCCGGCTTGTCGTCGACCTCCGTGAGAATCGACTCGCCCTCGATGTACGTGTAGCCGCCCTCGTCGAGGATCGCCTTCGTCGTCGCGTCGTCCGCCGTCGTCATGATCACGTGGCCTGAGTCGCCGATCCCGCCGCCGCCGATCGCCCGCAGGTCGACGCCGCGCGCGGCCAGCGCCTCGGCGAGGTTCGCCATCGCGCCGGGCTCGTTCTTGAGCTGGACGACGAACTGGTTGGCCATCAGTGCCCTCCGAAGATCTCGCTGAAGTCGTCGATAGTAGGCGTTCTCAGACCGGCCAGATGCTCTCGAGGGATGGTCGCCTTGGCGAACCGGCGTCCGTCACGCGACGCCTCGGTCGTCTCCGAGATTCGTCGTACGAGTGCGCTTCCGGAGGCGAGTCCCTTCGCTCTTCCGCCGTTCGGCGCGAGCGTCGATCAACCGACCGACTTCCTTCGCCGCGCGGATGCACGTGTCGATCTTCCCCGAGAACACCGAGATCGTGCGATCGTCGATCTCGCGGACGAGCGTCGGCCGCGCATCCGTCACGTCGACGCCAGGCAGGACGGCCCGGATCGTGAACATCGAACCGACGTGGTCAGCCTCGTCGAACGCCTCGAAATGCTCCAACCCGGCGTCGACGAACCGCTCGATGTTCGTGATCGCCGGATTCGCGACGATGCCCCGGTTCAGCAGCGCTTGGAGCTCGGGCGGAACGTCGGGGACCGGGCCGATGCTGACGTGGTGGATGGCGTGGACGACGTTGCCGAGGACGAACATCCCGGTATCGCCGAGTGGGTCGAAGCACATGAAGGGTCCGTCCATGACGACGATGCTCGACCCGGCATAGCGGTCCGGGAGCCGAACGACCGGCTTCTCACACACCTCGAACTGGTATGCGCGGCCAACGGCGGCGTCGGGAAGCAGCCGGTTCAGGTCGGCGTACGTCGCGATCACCGATTGCGAGAAGCCCTCGAGATCGGACGCTTCGACGTTCGCATTCAGGTGGACCTCGACGCCGGCCGACCTCAGACGCTCCCACACGAGCCGTCGGAGGACGATCGGGTCGAAGAGACTCTCACGGACGCGGATCGAGAGGCCGATGGCCTCCGGACGCAGAAGGTCAGGTCGTGCGATCTCGTACTCGAGGTCGTGGCGTCGGCAGAACGCGAGGTAGTCGGCCGGCGACGTTCGGCTCCCCTCCGCCGCGATCGCGTAGTAATGATCGGCTCCGTCGACGACCGCTTGGGGGAATTCAGCCCGGAAGGCCGGCTCCGAGTCGCGGCAATCCGTGGCCGTCTCCGAGCTCCGCGGATAGTGGTAGCCGCGATGGAGTCGGTATTGGTTGATCCCGCTGGCCGACAGGAGGAGGTCCTGTCCTCGCTCGAACAGCTCGACGTGATGGCCGTTGAGCGCAAGCTCGACGGCGGCGGTCGCGCCGAAGATGCCTCCACCGACCACGGCGACGTCGGTCCGGTTCGATGTCATCGCTCGACCGCTCCGTCGGCGGCCGCGCCGGTATCCAATTCGCGCGCGATCGGCTCGATCGCTCCGACGACGGCAGCGCCGAACGGACCGTCCGACCGGGGCGCGCGGCCCGTCGCAATCGCGCCGAGGAACGCCGAGAGCTCTCGCTTCAGCGATTCCTCGGTGCCATCGTGGACTCGTTCGCGCCTACCACCTGGGTGGACGCGGTCGAGATCGCCATCCTGCCAGAGGTATTCCGCGCCCGACCGGAGGGTGACCTCGGCGGTCTTCGTCTTGTGGTCCTGCAGCCGGTCGATCAGGATCTCGCCCAACGGCCCGCCCGGGTCGAATGAGAGCGAGAGCCGGAGCCGGTCGACAGGCGTCGGGCCCCCGGCTCGTTCGACGATCTCCGCCGACGGCTTTGCGCCCGTCAGCCACATTGCGATCGCGATCTCGTGTGAGAGGAGATTCCAGGCGAGCGGCTCGCCGAACGTGCCGTGCTTCAGCCAGCTGAGGCGGATCCTGTCGATCGGGTCGTCCTGAACGATTGCATGGAGGGCTTCGAAGGCCGCGTCATACAAGAACGTGTGGCCGACGAACAGTGTTCGACGGGCTTCTTCGGCGGCCGCAACGACCTGTTTCGCCTCGTCGAATCGCGTCGCCAGCGGTTTCTCGACGAACACGTCCTTGCCGGCTCGGAGCGCCGCGATCGCGAGTGAGGCGTGCGTCGCGATCGGTGTCGCGATCACCACGGCGTCGATGGCCTCATTGTCGAACGCGTCTGCCGGGGAAGATCCCAGCCTGACGAGCGGATGCCTCTCGCGAACCCACGCCTGTGCCGCAGGATCCCCGCGGTTCACGGCCAGGTCGACGCCCGACATGCCGTCAAGAACGCGGAGTAGTTGCCGGCCCCATGGCCCCAGCCCGATCACTGCGACGCGCGGAATCCGCGACGGCGTCGACGGCGAGGAACTGCCGCGTCGGACGGGACTGGCGCTACCCACTCGAGACGTTGCCTCCACGCCATCAGGCTCGATGCGCTCTCGCCGGCCTGATGGTTCGAGGTCTGCGGCGAGCCGGTCCGGGCTGGACCGGCGAACCAGTAGAGTATGCCGACCAAATTCCGATGACGTGGCGGGGAGGGTTGATCGGGTATGCGTGGCGGGCTCCGGATCTACCCGCGGTTCAAGCGGGCGTTCGACATCGTCCTCACCCTCGCCTCGATGCCGATCGTCCTGCCGGTCCTCGCTGTCTGCGCGGTTGCGGTCAAGGCCGATTCGACCGGGCCGGTCTTGTTCATCCAGGATCGGATCGGCCAGGGCGGGCGCCTCTTCCGGATGTACAAGCTGCGGACGATGGTCGCCAACGCCGAGGAGCTCAAGGCGGCCACGCTCGACGAGCGGACCGTCCATTTCAAGACGCTCGACGATCCCCGGATCACGCGGGTCGGTCGTGTTCTTCGCAAGACGAGCATCGACGAGCTTCCCCAGCTCTTCAACGTGCTCCGCGGCGAGATGTCCCTCGTCGGGCCCCGACCGACGTCGGTGAACCTGGCCAGGTACGAACCGTGGCACGAGGCTCGTCTGGCGGTCCGACCGGGCCTGACGGGCAAGTGGCAGATCGACGGTCGGAACCAGACCACGTTCGACGAGCGCGTCGTGATGGATCTCGACTACATCGAGAACCTGTCGCTCGCCGGAGACCTGAAGCTGCTGGCCCGGACGGTGGCGGTCGTGTTCACCGGGAAGGGCGCGTAAGGCCGGGAGCGGAGCCTCGCGGTTACGCGAAAAGGCCGCCCGAGATCGGCGGCCCGTCATCGAATCGCAGACCATCCAGCCGCGAGGACCGTGAGCGTGGCGAGCAACATGAGCACGCCGATCGCCTCTCGGATTTCGGATCGAAGCAGCAGCGATGTCGTTCGGCCTCGCAGACGGCCGTGGTGTTGCGGGGGACTTCCGAGTGCGACCACGCGGTCACGGTACGGGCGGGATCACGAGGCGACCATGGTACGAACGCGCCACCCATGTGCCGCGCGTGTGGCTAGGTGCGGCGGATGGTGACCGCCCGCCGGTACAGTTCGACATACCGCGGCGCGGAGCCCGTGACCCAGTCGAAGTCCACGGCCATCCCCCGAGCGACGAGCGACCGCCAGGCCGCCCCGCCTGCCGATCGGAGCGCGATCGCCGCCTCGCAGGCCTCGGCGAGCGCGGCCGGCGTCGGGTCGGTGAAGACGAATCCCGTCCCGTCGCCCGGCCGCCGCCGCTCGTCGACGACCGAATCCGCGAGGCCGCCCGTCCGTCGGACGATCGGCGGCGTCCCGTAGCGGAGCGAGATCATCTGGCCCTGACCGCACGGTTCGAACCGTGACGGCATCAGGAAGAAGTCGGACCCGGCATAGATCCGCCGCGCCATCGCCCGATCGAAGCGCTCGATGAGCGCGACCCGCTTTGGCGCCGCAGCAGCCTGCCGCCTGAGCGACGCGGCGATCTCCGGGTTGCCGCTGCCTTGGACGATGACCCGGGCGCCGTCGGCAAGGAGCCGCGGCGTCGCGTCGGCGAGGAGATCGAATCCCTTCTGCGGGTCCAGCCTTCCGATCATGCCGAGCACCGGTCCGTCGTCGGCCTCGTCAAATCCGACGCGCCGGAGAAGATCGGCGCGGCAGGCGGCCTTGCCGCTGAGATCGGCCGACGAGTAGATCGCGGCGAGGTCGGCATCCGTCGCGGGGTCCCAGACCGTCGTGTCGAGCCCGTTGAGGATCCCGACGAACCGGTCGCCCTTCGCCCGAAGCGTCGGATCCAGGCCGAACCCGAATTCGGCCGTCAACGCCTCCCGCGCGTAGCCCGGACTGACGGTGTTCGCGACCTCCGCCCGCTCGATCCCCGCCCAGAGCAGGTCGATGCCTTCGGCATCGCCCGCCACGACGCCGTCTCCCGGCGACAACCCCAGCTGGCCGAGCGATTCGCGCGGCGTCCAGCCGTGATAGGCAAGGTTGTGCAGCGTCAACACGATCGCGGCTTGCCCCAGAACGTCATCGTCGGGATACCAGCGGTCCCGGTACAGCGCCGCGGGGCACGCGTGCCAGTCGTGGAGGTGGAGAATGTCGACCGGTCGTTCCCGTTCGGCTCGCAGTGTCTCGAGCGCAGCCCGGCAGAGAAGCCCGAATCGCCACGCGTTGTCGGCGAAATCACCGCCACCCGGCGGCCCGTACATGCCGTCGCGATCGAATGCCGGCGGATGGTCGACGAGTCGCAGCCGGTAGCCGTTCGCCTCGAAGTCGAGCATTCGCAGATCGGTGAAGCCTTCCACCGCGAACGGGTCCGGCACACGCAGCGGGCGGCCCGGTCCCGCCGATGCGGGCAGCGGCACGGACCGGTAGCGCGGCAGGAAGACATCGACGAGTCCGTCCGCGGCACCCTCCACGACGGCGAGCGATCGAGCCAGGGCGTCCGTGACGTCGCCCAGGCCACCGGTCTTCGCCCACGGCTCGCACTCGGCGGCGATGAACGCGACGCGGAGCGGGGCGGGCATCGGGCCATGGTAGCCGCGCCTGCCGGTCCGCCACGCGCTAAACCGGTTCAAGCGAAGTGCTCACCCGTTATCATCGGCCGACATGCGACCGGCCCCCCAGGTTTCATCGATCCCACCCGCGACGTTCCGGCTTCCACCCCAGCTCGAAGGGCTGCGACGGCTCGCCTACAACCTCTACTGGGCCTGGCACCCCCGAGCGCGGATGATCTGGAGCCGGATCGACCGCGAGACGTGGACCCGGCACCGCAATCCGATCCCGGTCCTGAGCGGTCCGGTCGACTGGACGCGCCTCCTCGACGACACGTCATTCATGGCCGAGGTCAAGGACGTCCTGAAGGCGTTCGAGCGGTACATGGAGAACGGCGCGGGGAAGTGGTTCGATCGGCAGTATCCGGACGCGCCGGACGGCCCGATCGCCTATTTCTGCGCGGAGTACGGGTTGTACGAGTCGCTCGGGATCTATTCGGGTGGATTGGGCGTGCTTGCGGGCGACCACACCAAGACCACGTCCGACATGGCCCTGCCGTTCGTCGGAGTCGGGCTCCTTTACCGGAAGGGCTATTTCCACCAAACGATCGACGCCGACGGCCACCAGGAACACGCGTATCCCGACTACGACCTGACCCGGCTGCCGGTGACCCGCGCCCAGGGTCCGGACGGCGATCCGCTCCAGGTTTCCGTCGAGCTGCCGGGTCGCGACCTGCAGGTCGCGGTCTGGCTCGCCCAGGTAGGCCGGACGCCGGTGCTCCTGCTCGATACGGACATCCCCGAGAACGGCGACGCCGACCGGCCGATCACCCACATCCTGTACGTCCGCGGCCGCGAGATGCGCCTCCACCAGGAGCTCGTCCTGGGCGTCGGCGGCGTGCGCGCCATCCGGGCACTCGGGATCCAGCCGTCGGTCTGGCATCTCAACGAGGGTCACTCGGCCTTCCTGCTCGCCGAACGCGCCCGCGAGTACGTCGCGGCGGGCAAGAGCCTCGACGAAGCGTGGAAGCGTGTCCGCTCGGACAGTGTCTTCACGATCCACACGCCGGTCCCTGCCGGCAACGAGCGGTTCGCGGCGGACCTCGTCCGGCAGGTCGCGGGCCCGCTCCTCGACGGCGACGGACGGCCCCAGACCGGAGGCGTCCCTGTCGAGAGCGTCCTCGAGCTGGGCGTCGGGGTCGAGGGCGACCGCAGCCAGTTCGATATGACCGGCTTTTCGCTCCGGCTGTCCAGAGCGGCGAACGCCGTCAGCCAGCTCCACGCCGCGACGGCCGATGCGACCTGGCGCGGCGTCGCTTCGAACGAGATTGTGGGCGTGACGAACGGCGTCCACATTCCCAGCTGGATGGGCCACGCGATGAGCGAGACGCTGACCCATCACGCCGGTGCAGATCTCGACAACCTCGACACGGACGGAGGTTCCTCACGATTCTGGGAGCGCCTCGACCAGATCGAGACGGCCGAGCTCTGGGCGACGCACCAGCGCGAGAAGCTCGAGCTCGCGATCTTCGCGCGGCGCCGGCTGCGGAACCAGTTCGCGCGGCACGGCGAGGCGCCGGCGGTCCTCGAGGCGCTCGAGACCGCGCTCGATCCCGACATCCTGACGATCGGCTTTGCGCGCCGCTTCGCGACGTACAAGCGCGCCGGGTTGCTGTTTAGCGACGCCGATCGACTGGCGCGACTCGTCTGGGACGAGAAGCGGCCCGTCCAGTTCATCTTCGCCGGCAAGGCCCATCCCGCCGACCGGCCTGGCCAGCAAGTGATCCAGGAGATCTTCGCGACGTCTCGTTCGGAGCAGCTGCGCGGCCGCGTCTTCATCATCGAGGACTACGACATCCGGATCGCGCGCTACCTCGTCGCCGGCGTCGACGTCTGGCTGAACAACCCGCGACGGCCGCTGGAGGCGAGCGGCACGAGCGGGATGAAGGCGGCCGCGAATGGCGTCGTCAACGTCAGCGTCCTCGACGGCTGGTGGGACGAGGGCTGGACCGGCGACAACGGCTGGGCGATCGGTGGCCGCGATACGAACCCCGACGAGGGCGCCCAGGATTGGGCCGACGCCCAGGACCTGTACCGGCTCCTGGAGCAGGAGATCGTGCCGCTCTATTACGACCGCGGCGAAGACGGGCTGCCAGAGCGCTGGGTCGACCTGATGCGCCGCTCGATGGCGTCGACGCTGTGGCAGTTCTCGACGACCCGGATGCTGCACGAGTACGTCGAGCGGATGTACCTGCCGCGGGTGGACGAGGACAGCAAACGGACGGCTCCGGAGACTCGGGCGAAGACGCCGGCGTAGAACGCTCGGTCAATCGTCGACGAGGGCGATTGCGCCGAGCGGGGGGAGCGTCGCCACAGGTCCGGATCCCCGTTCGAGGAGTTCGCCGGTCATCCCGGGAAGCTCGACGGAATGCAGGCCGGCCGTTCTACCGACCGCCGCCAGATCGATGTCCACGGGGCTTTCGCCGGCGTTCACCGCGGCGACCGCCCGTTGCTCGCCGGCTCGACGCTCGATCAGGAGCCAGCGCTCACCGCTAGCCGCGATGCGGACCTCGCCGACGCGAAGCGCTGCGTGTCGGTGGCGAGCCCGAATGGCCGCCTTGACGAACTCCCGCATCGCGCTCGCCTCGGAGGCGAGCGTCGCCCCGGTGGGCGGGTAGGCCCGGCGGCAGTCAGGGTCCGCCGCACCTTCCATTGCGAGCTCGTCGCCGTAGTAGATCGACGGCGCGCCGGGCAGGACGAGCTGGAGGAACGTCGCGAGCCGCAACAGAGCTGGCTCGCCACCCATCACGCTCCGCGCCCGCGGCGTGTCGTGACTGCCGAGGAGGTTGAACTGGGCGAGCGTCACCGCCGGGTCGTACACGGAGAAGTTCCGTTCGAGCGCTCGTCCGAACGCCTGGCCGTCCAGCGCAATGAGCGACCGGGCGTAGTTCGACTGCCCGGCGATCACCTGGTGGTCGAGCGCCGCGCCGCCGACGAAGCCGAGGATCGCGAGCCCGAGTGGGTAGTTCATCAGCGCATCGAACCGGTCTCCCGTCAGCCAGTCCGGCGCCTCATCCCAGATCTCGCCGAGCAGGTACGCCTCCGGATTGACGGCCCGGACGCGGCGGCGGAACTCTGGCCAGAACGTCGGGTCCTCCACGTCCTGCGGCACGTCCAGTCGCCAGCCGTCGACCCCGAACCGAAGCCAGTGTTCGGCGACGCTGAAGATGTGCTCGCGCGCGGCCGGATGCTCGATCCTGAGCTTCGGCAGGCCGGGGACGCCCCACCAGGATCGGTAGCCGCGCTCGATCGGGACACCATCCGTCGGGATGTCGTAGGCACGGACGCTCGCGGCCCCGCTCAACACGGCGTCGTCGAGGTAGAACCAGTCCCGGTAGGGTGAATCGGCGCCGTTTTCCATCACGTGATGGAACGGCCAGAACCCTCGGCCGACATGGTTGAAGACGCCATCGAGAATCACTCGGATGCCGCGATCGTGCGCGCGATCCAGCAACTCTCGGAGGGCTGCGTCGCCGCCAAGGAGCGGGTCGATGGACAGGTAGTCGTAGGCGTTGTAGCGGTGGTTCGAAGCCGCCGTGAAGACCGGGTTCAGGTAGAGCGCGTTGATCCCCAGGTCGACGAGCTCGTCGAGCCGCTCGGACACGCCCAGCAGGTCGCCGCCCTTGTAGCCGTAGTTCGTCGGCGGCGCGTCCCACGGCTCGAGCGCGCCGGGCTTCGGCACGCGATCGCTCGCGGCGAAGCGATCCGGGAAGACCTGGTAGAACACGGCGTCACGAACCCAGCCCGGCGGGTCGACGCTCATGGCCGCGTCTGCGGCGCCCGGCCCGGGCCCTGTGCGATGCGATACTCGGTTCGATCCCGTCTCATCCGGTCTCCTCGGGTTCGGCGGCCGCCTCGGCTGCGTCTCGATCGCACTGGTGCTGCTCGTCACGGGCTGCAGTCCGGTCGTCCCATCCGGGTCCGCTGGTCGTCGGCACAATGCGGAGCCGGGCGTTCGTTCGCGACGCTGCGCCCGGGCGGGCGGCGTCTTGCCCGGACCGTTGGTCTGCCCCGTTCACCTCCCTTGCGGATTCGGCACCGACGCAGTCGATCCCCTGACGATGAGTCGAGTCGCGAGCCGGCGATGGCCGATCGTTGACTCGCGGCCGCCGATGACGGACAGCAACAGCCGAGCGGCCTCTTCGCCTTTGCCCCGGATGGGTTGATGAATGGTCGTGAGTGGCGGATCGGTGGTCTGAGCGAGCTCGATGTCGTCGAACCCGACGACGCTGACGTCGGTGGGGATCGAGAGCCCCCGATCCCGCAGCCCTCGGATCGCGCCGATCGCGATGGCATCGCTCATCGCCAGGACGGCGGTCGGCCGGCGGCCTGCGTCCCAGGCTCGGTCGATCGCCGAGACGCCGCCCGCGAACGTCGCGGGGCTGACGATCAGTTGCTCGTCACGCACAGCCACGCCGACTTCTGCGAGCGCGACCCGGTAGCCCTGCAGGCGGCGCGAGACTACGTCCTCGGCGCCACTGGCTGCATGTTCGGCACGCTCGATCGCGATGACCAGGATGTCGCGATGGCCGAGGCCGGTCAGGTGCTCCGCGGCCGCCTTCGCTCCGCCCTCGTCGTCGACGTCGACCGATGGCAGCTTCTCGAACGGGTCGGAGTCGACGGTAATCATCGGGAGCCCCGCGCGGCGGATCGCGGCGGTCTCCGGATGGTCCGCGGCAAGCCCGATCGCGACGATCCCGTCGACCGTCGCGCGGCCGATCGCGCGCGACAGGGAACCGTGGAGGGGCGAGATGAAGTGCAACCCGTAGCCGGCCTCTTCGGCGACCGCGGCGACACCCGCGCTGAACATTCCGAAGAAGGGGTTGGAGAAGATCGACGCGAGTGCCTGCGGGGTCAGCAGCCCGATCGTGCCCGTCCGCCGCTGGGTCAGCATCCTGGCAACCGGATCCGGCCGATACCCGAGCGAACTCGCGATCTCCATGATGCGCGATGCCGTATCGACGTTGAGCCGGCCGGGGTTGTTGAACGCGAACGACACTGCCGTCTTCGACACGCCGGCGGCCTCCGCCACGTCCGCGATCGTCACGCGCCGCGCGACTTGTTGCTCCACGCTGCCTCCTCAGGGCATGGAACGCGCCGCCAGCCGGTCTGGTTCTCAGGCCATCGGCCCTGTATGATCCCGAAGGTTGCGGCAAAACCGGTTTAGCAAACCGGTTTAGGCACCGTACCAGACCAGCGACCGCAACGTCAATACGGTTGAATCGAGACGCTCGCGTTCGATTGCCGCCGTCCCGCCAGCGAGGAACCGGTTGTCCCGTCGCATCTCGCTCGCCCTCACGCTTCACAACCACCAGCCCGTCGGCAACTTCGGCTGGGTCATCGCTGAGACCTACGAGAAGGCCTACCTGCCGATGCTCGATGCCCTCGAGCGTCATCCAGGCATTCGCGTCGCCCTCCATTACTCCGGGCCGCTCCTCGCGTGGCTCCGAGCTGAGCGACCAGAGTTCCTGGAGCGGCTGTCCGGCCTCGTCGGCCGTGGTCAGGTCGAGATCGTCGGTGGTGGCTGGTACGA
>Ga0126308_10001014_pt1 | contig 10616 bp, 8 predicted proteins | sample Plot55_FD_92533 | JGI IMG/M metagenome (GOLD analysis project Ga0126308, IMG submission 92533) | Serpentine soil microbial communities from UC McLaughlin Reserve, CA, USA - Plot55 | ecosystem: Environmental > Terrestrial > Soil > Grasslands | place: USA: UC McLaughlin Reserve, Lake County...
CCGCCGCGGTACAGGACGACCCCACGCTCCCCCACCCGCCCGGCGGCGAGTGACGCCAGCTCGCGCGCCGCGAGCGCCGGGTCGGCCGGCGCCCGCAGGGCCCGCACGGACGCCGCGCGCAGCTCCTCGGCCACCACGGTCAGCTGCGCCCGCATTGCCGACAGCGCGCGACCGCGCAGGCCGGCCGCGTAGGCGTCCCAGTCGCTCTCCACGCGCTGAATGGCCCGCTGCGAGACGACGGCCAGCGCGCAGAAGAGCGCCAGCGACGCGACGAACCCCGCGCGCCACCGGCCGCGGTCGGCGCGCGGGCGCGTGATCGCCCCCGCCGCGATGGTGGCGAGCGCACACCCGACGAGCGCCGGCACCGCGGGCTGGCGCAGCCAGGCGGCAGCGGCGAGCGTCGCCACGGCCGCGGCCAGGGCCCACGGCACCTGCAGCGCGGGGGACATTCGGGATTGCATCGTCGCGGCTATGGTGTCCCGGCGTGCGGAAGGCAGATTACCGGCATGACGGATCGACGGACATTCTCTCAATCTGTGCCGGACGCCCCACTCTCTGACAGCCGTCAGGCATGACCGCCCCTACGGCGCTCCCACTGCCGGCGGCGGCCCCTCGGCGCCTCAAGGAGCTCACCCCGTCGCAGGTCGCGACGCTGATCGCGGTCGACCCGCGGCTGATCATACCCGTCGGCACCTGCGAGCAGCACGGACCACACCTTCCGCTGGGCTGCGACACGTTGATCGTGGAGCGCCTCTCGGACGACCTCTCGACCGAGTTCGGCGTCCTTCGTGCGCCCGCGATCGAGTACGGCGTGAACGTCGAGACCGAGCGCGGCTTCGCGGGCAACGCGTCCGTGCGGAAGAAGACGCTGCACCGCATGCTGAACGACCTGCTCGCCTCCTGGGAGCTTACCGGGATTCGCGAGTTCATTCTCCTCACCGCGCACGGCCACGACCCGCACCAGGAGGCGCTGGCCACCGTCATCACGGCGGAGGCGCGCGTGCGGGTCGTGGATATCCTCGCTGTCAACCTCCGGGACCTGCTCGAGGGGCAGAGCGAGCCGATGCACGGGGACGAGGTCGACACCTCGATCATGCTCTACCTGGCGCCGCATCTGGTGCACATGGAGCTGGCCCAGGACTATCTCATGTCCCGGGAAGCACTTCGGCGTTACCGGCGGGGGTGGATGCGCGTTCCAAGAGGGAGTCCCGGCTCGATCGGGGTGCCGAGCCTGGCGTCCGCGGCCAAAGGGCGCGCCATCTACGAGCGCATCCGGTCGCGGATCAGGGAGCGGATCTTCATCTCCCCCACGGACGAGGAAGCATAGGGGCGAAGCGTGCCTCGGCCCCGAACCGCCGGACCCCGGCGGGGTATGATGATTCGGGTCAGTACACCCCCACACGGACCGCCCATGAGACTGTCATCGTTCGCCATCGGAACCACGCTCGCGGCCGCGGCCTCAGCCATGCCGCTCGCCGAGTCGCGGGCGCAGGTCGTCACGATCGACGAGGGAACGTTCACGGTCTCGCGGGGCGCCGAGCGCGTGGGGCGCGAGGACTTCAGTATCCGCCGCACCCCGGGCGCCGAAGGCGTGCCCGTGATCGTGGCGAGCGCGACGGTGGTGTACGGCGACCAGCGGCTCTCCCCCGCCCTGCGGGCCAACGCCGAGGGGACGCCGCTCGCATACCAGGTGGACGTTCAGGTCGGCGCCGAGACGCGCGAGCGCTTTCGCGGCCAGGCGGGCCGGGGCCGCTTCAGCGCGACCATGCGCACGCCCACCGGCGACTCGTCCAAGGAGTACGTCGTCACCGACGGCGCGTTGATCCTCGACGACGACGTGTTCCACCAGTACTACTTCCTGGCGCGGCGCCTGGGCGCGGGCGCGGTGGCCGTGGTCGTGCCGCGCCGCAACGTGCAGGTCGCGATGACGATCGAGTCCAGGGGCGCCGAGAACGTCACGATCGGCGGCCAGCAGGTTGCGGCTACGCACCTCGTGATCCGCGAGCGCGCCGGCGCCACGCGCGAGGTCTGGGTGGACTCGCAGAGTCGCGTGCTGCGCGTCCGCATTCCCGACCGCGGGATCGAGGCGCTGCGCGACGACCCGCCGCGCTGACGAGATCGACGCGGCCGACCGTCGCATCGTCGACTCCGCGACCCCCGCGGCGCCTCTCGGATGAGGGTGCGCCGCGGGGGCTTTCCGCTGGCGTCCGCGATGAAACCACGGCTCCGAGCCCAGCGTACGACCAGCCAGAAGTTCCAACCCGTCCTCCCCCCACCCCCGCACCATGCGAAATCTGTTCAGCGCTCTGACCGCGCTCTCGGCGGCCACTGCTGCCGCCGCGCCGGTCGCAGCGCAGGTGCCCGCACGCGACTCGGCCCTTCGGAGCGCTCAGTCGCCGGCGCTCCCACTCGACGAGGCGGTCGCGATCGCGCGCCGCAACAACCCCGCGTTCCTCCAGACGAGCAACGACCGCCGGGTCGCGCGCGCGCGCCTGCTGAGCGCGCGCAGCGCGTTCCTCCCGAGCGTCGACGCCAGCTTCGGCACGCAGTACCAGGAGGGACGCGCCGCGCTCGTCAACGGCGTCCCGCTCGGCGCCGCGAGCGACGTCATCTCGTCGTCGTACTCGATCAGTGCCCGCGCCGCGTACAGCGTGTCGACGTTCATCGAGCCGAAGCTCGCGCGCGCCAGCGCGGAGGCGGTCGATGCGGACATCAACACGTCGGCCGAGCTGCTGCGGGCCGGGGTCGTGCAGCAGTACATCACCGTGCTCCAGCAGCAGGCGCGGGCCGCGCTCCAGGACACGCTGCTCACGAACACGCGCACCCAGCTCGAGCTGGCGCGGGCGCGCGAGGCGGTGGGTGCGGGCACGTCGCTCGACACCAAGCGGGCGCAGGTGGCGGTCGGCCAGCAGGAAGTCGCCGCTATCCAGGCGCACAACCTGGTGGAGGTGGAGAAGCTGCGGCTCTTCCAGCAGCTCGGCGTGGCGCAGCCGGCGGACGTCCGCCTGACGACGAGCTTCGAGGTGTCCGAGCCCGGCGTGACGCTGCAGCAGCTGCTCGACATGGCGCGCAGCGCGAACCCGACGCTCGAATCGCTGCGCTCGCGCGAGCGCGTGGCGCAGCTCGGCTACCGCAGCGCGCGCGGGGAGTACACGCCGACGCTGTCGTTCTATACCCAGTGGGGCGGCTACACCCAGCAGTTCACCAACAGCAACTTCCTGGTGGAGCAGGCGCAGCAGCAGAACGTGGCCGGGCGCACCGCGTGCATCGAGCAGGCCGTGTTCGTGGACTCGATCAGGTCGCTGGTGCCCGGCTTCCCGGGCCCCACCGTCGGCTCGTGCAACACGCAGTTCGCGCCGCTCACCAACGCGGACATCTCGCGCATCCGCTCCAGCAACCGGTTCGACTTCCAGCGGCAGCCCTGGCAGCTCCAGGCGGGGCTGAGCTTCCCGATCTTCAACGGCTTCCAGCGCGAGGAGCGCATCCAGATCGCCTCCGCCCAGCGGGCCGACGCGCAGTACCTGGTGCGGGCGCAGGAGCTGGCGCTGACTCAGGGCGTGACGGCGGCGTACCTCACGATGACGACGGCGGTCCGGACGGCGCAGATCAACGAGCAGAACGCGGCCACGGCGCGCGAGGCGCTCTCGCTGGCACAGGAGCGCTATCGGGTCGGCGCCGCTAACTTCGTGGACGTGGCGCAGGCGCGCGCCGACTTCGAGCGCGCCGAGACCGACCGCATCAACGCCGTGTACGACTACCACAAGGCCTTCGCCGCGCTCGAGAGCGCGGTCGGGCGCCCCCTGCGTTAACCGAGGATCGAAATGAGCAAACGTGCGAAGTGGGTCGCGCTCGGCACCGCCGTCCTGCTGGTCGGCGGTGTAGTGGCCATGTCCGCGGCGAAGCGCGGCACCAAGGCGACCGAGGTGCGGATCGAGGAAGTGCAGAAGCGCGACCTCGTGGCCTCCGTCACCGCCAGCGGCCAGGTCCGGGCGCACACCAAGGTCGACGTCGTCGCCGACATCCCGAGCCCGGGCCGCATCCTGCGCCTCGCGGTGAAGGAGGGGCAGGTGGTGTCGAAGGGGCAGTTCCTGGTGCAGATCGACCCGGCGCAGTACGAGGCCGCCGTGCAGCGGGCCGAGGCGGGGCTCGCCTCCGCCCGCGCCGAGGCCGCACGCGCCAAGGCCAGCCTCGTCCAGTCGACGCGGAGCTACGAGCGCACCGCCGAGATCAAGAAGCAGAACGCGACGCTCGTCTCGGACGAGCAGCTCGAGCAGTTGCGGACGCAGATGGAGGTGAACCAGGCGCTGCTGGACGCGGCCACGCACAGCGTCGACCAGTCGACCGCGCTGCTGCGCGACGCGCGCACGGCGCTCTCCCGCACCACGATCGTCGCGCCGATGGCGGGGCGCGTCACCAGGCTCAACGTCGAGGCAGGCGAGACCGCCGTCCCGGGAACCTTCAGCAAGGACGCGGCGACCCTGCTGACGATCAGCGACATGAGCGTCCTCGAGACCAAGGTGAAGGTCGACGAGACCGACGTGGCCCGCATCTCGATCGGCGACTCGGCGCTGGTCCAGATCGACGCGTTCCCGGACACCACGTTCGTGGGCCGCGTCGTGCAGATCTCGAACAGCTCCGTGCGCGCGGCGGGGGCGGGCGTGTCGACCGACCAGGCGGTGGACTACGAGGTGACGATCCAGCTCGTGAACGCGCCCCAGGACACCCGCCCGGACTTCTCCGCGACCGCCAAGATCGTCACCGACATGCGGAACGAGGCGCTCTCGATCCCGATCATCGCGCTGACGGTCCGCGAGAACGAGGACGTGAAGAGCGGCGACACGGCGATCTCGCTCGGCAAGAGCCAGCCGACGAAGCAGGTCGGCAAGCGGGACGTGGAAGGGGTGTTCGTGGTCGGCAAGGACATGAAGGTCACCTTCCGCCCGGTGAAGGTCGGCATCGCCGGCGAGAAGCACTTCGAGGTGCTCAACGGTCTGCAGCCCGGCGAGCGTATCGTGGCGGGGACCTACCAGGCGATCCGCGAGCTGAAGGACGGCACGCTGGTTCGCGAAGCGAAGCTCGACGCCACCAAGAAGAAGGAAGCCAAATCGTGATGAACAACGCCGACCAGCCGGGCCTGACCGTCACCGGCGAGCACGGCCTCGGCTCGACCGCCGAGCGCCAGGCCATCGTCCGCGCCAGTGGCGCCGAGCCGGGGAAAGACTGGGTGATCGTGACCCGCGACCTGAAGCGCGAGTACGACATGGGCGGCGAGATCGTGCGCGCCCTGCGCGGCGTGGACCTGGCGATCCGGCGAAACGAGTACGTCGCGATCATGGGCCCGTCCGGCTCGGGGAAGTCGACGCTGATGAACCTCATCGGCTGCCTCGACACGCCGAGCGCCGGCGAGTACTGGCTGAACGGCGAGATGGTGTCGCGGATGTCCGACGACGAGCTGGCGCGCGTCCGGAACCGCGAGATCGGCTTCGTCTTCCAGACCTTCAACCTGCTCCCGCGCGCCACGGCGCTGCACAACGTCGAGCTGCCGCTGGTGTACGCCGGCGTGCCGTCGGACGAGCGGAAGCGCCGCGCAGCCGAGGCGCTGGAGCGGGTGCAGCTCGGCGAGCGGATGGGTCACCGCCCCAACGAGCTCTCGGGCGGCCAGCGACAGCGCGTGGCGATCGCCCGGGCGCTGGTGAACCGGCCGTCGATCCTGCTCGCCGACGAGCCGACGGGAAACCTCGACTCCGCGACCTCCGAGGAGATCATGCGGGTGTTCGAGGAGCTGGCGGCGCAGGGGCAGACGGTGATCATGGTGACGCACGAGCAGGACATCGCCGCGCACGCCCGCCGCGTGGTCGTGCTGCGCGACGGCCAGATCTCGACCGACGAGCGGCGCGAGAAGTTCGCGGCGCGGCTGTAGGGCGGGTCCCCGACCCGCACCCGCGGCCGCGCGCACTGCCGCCGTCCCATCGTAACCCGCGTCCCATCCCATGCCTCTCTTCGACGCCATCCGACTCGCCCTCGCGCAGATCCGCGTGCAGAAGCTGAAGAGCTTCTTCACCGTGCTCGGCGTGATGATCGGCGTGATGTTCCTCATTGCCGTCGTGTCGATCGTCGAGGGCATGGGGCACTACATGGAGCACGAGCTGATCGGGAAGCTGATCCCGGTCAACACCTTCGAGCTGCGCCACCGCCCGAACATCCAGATGGGCGACGTGGACGAGGCGACGTGGGAATCGTACCGCCGCCGCCAGCGCCTGACGGTCGACGACGTGGCCCCGGTGGTCGAGGCGCTCCCGGCCGACGTCCGCTGGTCGATGCAGAGCGAGGACCAGATCCTGATGTCCTCGAAGTACGTCGCCAAGCCGCGGCAGGTGGTGGCCTACGCGGTGGACGGCGACTACTTCGCGATCAAGAAGATGGACCTGTCCAGCGGGCGCGCCTTCTCGCGGCAGGAGTCGGAGATGGGGACGCTGGTGGTCGTCATCGGGCAGGACGTGCAGAAGCACTTCTTCCCGTCGGTCGACCCGATCGGGCGCGAGCTCAAGATCGGCGGGGTGCCCTACACGGTCGTCGGGGTGGCCGAGTCGCAGGGGAGCGCGTTCGGGATGTCGTTCGACAAGTTCGTGGTGGCCCCGTGGCGGGCGCCGATCCACCGGCTGCTCAACCGCCGGCCTAACGTGATCGACGCGATCGCCATCCAGGCCCCGACGGCGCAGGCGATGCCGACGCTTCAGGAGACGGTGCGCCAGGTGATGCGCCAGCGCCGCCACCTGCGGCCGGCGCAGCAGGACGACTTCTCGCTCCAGACGTCCGAGTCGGCGCTCGAGTTCTGGAACAAGATCAAGCGCATCCTGGTCATGGCCGGCGTGGCGCTGCCGGCGATCGGGATCGTCGTCGGCGCGATCGTGATCATGAACATCATGCTGGTCGCGGTGGCCGAGCGGACGCGCGAGATCGGCATCCGCAAGTCGCTCGGCGCCCGCCGGCGCGACATCATGGCGCAGTTCCTGGTCGAGTCGGCGACGCTGAGCACCGTCGGCGCGGCGATCGGCGTCGCGCTGGGGCTGGGCATCGCGCAGACGATCGCCGCCACCACGTTCCTGCCGGCGCGCGCGGCGCCCTGGTCCATCATCGTCGGCGTCCTGCTCGGCGGCGGCGTCGGGATCGTCTCCGGCGCCTACCCGGCCAGTCGCGCCTCCCGGCTCGACCCCATCACCGCCCTTCGCCAGGAGTGACCGTGGCTCTCGCCGCACGGCTGTCCGCGTCCCTGGAGGGCGTGGGGATCGCCATCGACGCGCTACGCGCCAACAAGGTACGCGCCGGGCTCACCATCCTCGGCATCGCCGTCGGCGTGTTCGTGGTCGTCGCCATGTCGGCGGCGGTGCACGGCATCAATGCCAGCGTCGCCAAGGAGTTCGAGGCGGTCGGCCCGACGACGTTCTACCTCTCGCGGTACCCGATCACGTTCGAGGCCTGCGACGGAAGCGACGAGACGTGCAAGTGGCGGAACAACCCGCCGCTCACGCTCGACGAGACCCGGCTGATCGACGCGCTGCCGACCGTCGCCGCGGCGGGGGCGAAGATCGAGTGGGGCGTCCCGGCCCGCTACCGCGGCAAGAACCTGAACGGCGCCAGCCTGTGGGCCTACACGGCCAACTGGCCGGAGATCGACGGCGGCGACGTGTTCCCGGGGCGGAGCTGGACCTACGCCGAGGGAACGAACGCCGAGCGCGTCGCGATAATCAACGAGAAGGTGGCGACGGAGCTGTTCGGCGAGTCGGACCCGCTCGACAAGGAGATCTTCCTGCGGGACGCGCCGTTCCGCGTGATCGGCGTCTTCCACTACCCGGCGAGCTTCCTCTCCGGCGGCGATCGCGCGCGCATCGTCGTGCCGATCCAGTCCGCCATCCGCCACCTCGGCGTACGCTCGGACTGGATGGGGCTGGCGATCAAGCCGCGCGCCGAGGTCACGCGCGACGAGGCGATCGACGACGTCACGGCCACGATGCGGGCCCGGCGCGGGCTGCGGCCGGCGCAGGAGAACGACTTCTCCGTGATCACGCAGGACCAGTTCATGGACCTGTACAACAAGATCTTCGGGATGTTCTTCCTGGTGATGATCGTGCTGTCGGCGGTCGGGCTGATGGTGGGCGGCGTCGGCGTGGTGGCGATCATGATGATCAGCGTCACCGAGCGCACCCGCGAGATCGGCGTGCGCAAGGCGCTCGGCGCCACGCGCGGGACGATCCTCTGGCAGTTCCTCGTCGAGGCGGTGACGCTCACCGGGATCGGGTCGGCGATCGGCTTCGTGATCGGGTGGCTGGTCGCGCTCCTGATCCGGAGCTTCACCCCGGTACCAGCGTCGATCCCGCCGATGGCGGTCGTCGCCGCCGTCGGCGTGAGCGTGGTGACGGGGATCCTGTTCGGGATCATCCCGGCGGCGCGTGCGGCTCGGCTCGATCCGGTCACGGCGCTGCGCTACGAGTAGCTCCAGGGCGCGACTCGCGACGGCCCCGCGCCCCGACCGGAGCGCGGGGCTTTTCCCATCCCGGTGGTTGCGGTAGTGTTTAGTATGTCCTAAATTAGAAGTTTCTTCTTACGACATTGATCTACCGTGGTGATGGGTGGCCTTGTGAAACATTTCACAAACCCCCGGCGTATCACCCGCGACTCCCTCCCCCTCCTCGATGCGGCCGATCGACGTCCTCGCTACCGCCGTCGCGCAGATCCGGGCGAACAAGCTCCGCTCCTTCTTCACGCTGCTCGGCATCATCGTCTCGGTCGCCTTCCTGATCGCTGTGGTCGCGATCATCCAGGGGATGAACGCCTACGTGCGCGAGAACGTCGCCGGCGCGGTCATCGGCACCAACGCGTTCCGCGTCTCGCGCACGCCGATGAAGGTCGGCCTGTTCGACGACGAGGAGTGGCGCCGCGTCGGCCGCCGGCCGCGCATCACGGCCGAGGACGCCGACGCCGTGGCCGCGGCGCTCCCGGACGCCGAGGCGGTGGGGCTCCAGTCCGGGTGGCCGACGCCGCAATCGGACGTGCAGTGGCGGGACCGCACGGTGGGGGACGTGCTCGTGTTCGGCGTCACCGAGCCCTACCAGGTGGTGCAGGACTACAAGTTCGAGCGCGGCGCCCCGCTGTCGGACGTGGACGTGCGCGAGCGCCGCTACGTGGCTGTGATCGGCAGCGAGGTTGCGGAGAAGCTCTTCGAGCACGTGGACCCGGTGGGGCGCGAGATCCGAGTGATGGGCGAGCGATTCACCGTCGTGGGCGTCATCGCCAAGAAGGGGCGCGTGCTCGGCCAGTCGTTCGACGGGTTCGTGCTGCTGCCGCTGACCACCTTCGAGATGCTCTACGGCCGCCGCCTGACGACGACGGTCTCGGTGAAGATGCGCACGGCGGACGACGTGGCCGGCGGGATGGCGCGCGCCGAGGAGGCGATGCGGGTCGCGCACCGGCTGCGGCCGACCGACGAGAACGACTTCTCGGTGGAGACCGCCGACGCCCTGGTGGCCTTCTGGCAGCAGCTCACCCGCGTCCTGTTCAGCGTGATCCCGGCGGTGGTCGCGGTCGGCGTGGTCGTCGGCGGGATCGTGATCATGAACATCATGTTGATGGCGGTCACCGAGCGCACGCGGGAGATCGGCATCCGCAAGTCGGTGGGCGCCACGGCGCGCGACATCCGCCGCCAGTTCCTGGCCGAGGCGGTGATGCTCACCACGTTAGGCGGCCTGCTCGGCGTGGCCGGCGGCGGCGCCTTCGCGGGGCTGATCGCCGTCGCCACGCCGGTGCCGGCGCGCATCACCGCCTGGTCGGTCGGCCTGGCGCTGGCGCTGGGCGGGAGCGTGGGGCTGCTGTTCGGCGTCTACCCCGCCTCGCGCGCCTCGCGCCTGGACCCCATCACCGCCCTGCGCGCGGAGTGACCCTCGTGCTCGACCAGCTCCGCGAATCCGTCCTCCTCGCCCTCGACACCCTGCGGTCGAGCAAGCTCCGGTCGGCGCTCACCATCCTCGGCGTCGTGATCGGGGTGGGGACGGTGATGGCCATGGCGGCGATCGTGCAGGGGGTGCGCGACCAGATCATTCGCACGATCGAGGTCGCCGGGCCGAAGACGTTCTACGTCATCAAGTATTTCTCCCAGACCCCGCTCAACCCGGACCGGCTCCCGCGCGAGGTCCGCATCCGCCCCGACCTCTCGCCGTCGGAGGCCGAGCGCCTGCGCCAGCTCCCGGAGGTCGACTACGCCGCCGTGTGGGCGCAGGTCTTCGGGCGCCTCGAGTACCGCGGCGCGCGCACGCAGCTGCTCGCGATCTTCGGCGCCGACGACCGCTACGCCGACGTGCAGGGGGGCGAGCTGCTTGAGGGGCGCTGGTTCACGCGCAGCGAGCTCGCCTCGGGCGCGGCGGTGGTGGTGCTCGAGGAGGAGGCGGCGCGGAAGGTGTTCGGGCGGGAAGCGCCGCTGGGCAAGACCGTCCGCGTGCAGGGGCGGCCGGCGCAGGTAATCGGCGTCTACCAGCGCCCGGGCAACATCTTCGAGCCGCCGGGGACGGCGGTCGGCGCGGTGGTGCCGTTCGCGATGGCCGACCACCAGTTCACGATCGACAAGA
>Ga0126308_10001015_pt1 | contig 10615 bp, 9 predicted proteins | sample Plot55_FD_92533 | JGI IMG/M metagenome (GOLD analysis project Ga0126308, IMG submission 92533) | Serpentine soil microbial communities from UC McLaughlin Reserve, CA, USA - Plot55 | ecosystem: Environmental > Terrestrial > Soil > Grasslands | place: USA: UC McLaughlin Reserve, Lake County...
CGAGTTGCATCGATACTGGCCTGCCCGCAGGGCGACGTTACTTCGGCCAATCAGACAAACCCCTCCTCGAGACCGCAAATGTGCATCATCGGAGATGGGTCATGTTCACTGAAACCCGCTGTAAGAACAACACTTTAGGTCTCACTCAAGAGCCTCCCAGTATGGCAAGAGCATAGATAACGTCGACATGCCAAAGAGCCATGGTTAGTGTGCAGCCGACACTAGATATCTTACCGATACTCGGCATTACAGAGCCCGATCATAAGCGTGCTCCCTTGCCAAGGTTGCGGGCTTGGTGCTCTGTTGCTCCGGAGCAGGCCTGACACGGGCCACCGCGGTTGCGGCGATCCAAGCTGTCAGCATAATGAAAACGGGGGAATTCAGGTGTTCCTCAAACCAGAATAGACCAAATAACTGAACGGCGACCATGGCTTCTAGCATCCACTCTGGCTTTGCAGCGATTAACATGCGTGGGGGCAATACCAACATCCGCAAAGGCAGTACCAATGTCATGAGCACGAGCGCTGCTGCGAACGGCAAACCATATTGTACCGCCGTTTGTAGATAGGCGTTGTGAGACGTGTCAAAGCCTGTGGTTTGCCCAAGCTCCTGACGGCCCCCTTCGATACCAAGTCCCATAGGATGCTCCAAAGACACCTCTAGTGCGCCGGTTGAGGTACGGATGCGCTCGCTGAGGTTGGGCTGGATGCTTTCTGTGTCCACCCACCGTTCCCATCCGCCCGGAGGCCCAAACCAAACGATGAGTGGCAGCCCTATGTAGACGACAATTAGCATCACACGAAGGAATCGTTTCGAGCTTCTGTAGACTGTAAGAGCTGCGACCACTGTCAATAAACTGACGAGCAGGCTGGAACGCGTAAGGGTGAACTGCGTCGCCGCGAGCATAACACCAACACCCATGACAATTACCCAGATACGTGCACGTTTCGCAAAATATAGGTACAAACTGAGGGGGACTATAAGGCTTACGACCGCAGCGCTGGCGTTTGGGTGACCGTGCAGCCCTGGCGCCCTATACTGGGTACCTACATAGCCCTCGGAAAACGTATCCGGCACCACTAAGCCTACGTCTATCAGAGCTTCTCCGAAGCCAAAGGTCTGCAAGGCGAGCACCACGGTATTCGCTACGCATCCCCACCACAGGCCCCAGACCAAAGCTGTTTGTGCCGACGTTCGGGAGATTATGAATAAGGCATATCCCCAGGGTATCGCTAGTAGCCAACGAACGCTTAACACGACCGTTGAGACGTCGCCCTCTGTGAAAGTATATAAGCCCCAAAGCAACGGCATGACGCTAAGGGCAAGAAGTGTTAAGAAGGGCGTGGCGTGTACGCCAGCGTGATACAACTGTAGCACTAGCCACAACGCTAGTACAGCTCCCGCCACATCGGTAAGACGTACTGGCTGTTCAGTTCCCCCAACGACAGGTAAGCTGAGGACCAGAACGAAGCCGAGCAGCCACGGTACCAGTGTCTGGGCGCGCTGCAGGATCACGCCTTCGCCGAGGCTTCGGCATATACCGTGAGGTACTGTTCGGCTATTGACTCAGGCGACAGAAGCTCGGCCCTCTCTAGGCAGCCGAGCCGCATGCCGTCGATTATGGTCGGGTGATCTGTGAACTTGCGCATCTGCCTTGCCAAATCGTCGGAGTTGCCCGGAGTAAACAGGGATCCTGTGCGACCCTCTTCAACCAACTCCGGTATACCTCCTATTCTGGCACCCACAACCGCGATACCGTGGGCGTAGGCTTCAATGATTACCCGCCCTGCGGGCTCCTGCCACACCGAAGGCACCACAAGTACGTCTATCTCTGGCAAGAACGAATCGGGGTCGACATAGCCAACGAAGTCTACCTCCGGTATCTTATACTTGGCGCGCAGGTGGCTTTCGTAGCCAGCGGGTCCTCGTCCCCCCACCTTTAATCTCCAGCTCCCTTGAGGAAGCCGCCTGACTGCTTCTAAAAGCACCTCCAGTCCTTTAGTGGGATCGAGCCGCCCTAGGAAACCGAACTGAATTGGTACTGACGGTGCGTCTGATCGGAGTGTAGACGATGCTAGTGGATAAGGGTTGTAGATTACTGGTTTATGCGGCGTAGCGTCGAAGTAGCCAAACTCGAGATGCCGCCGCAATATTGCGCTGCTTACGCCCACGACGGCATCCACCAGATTTGTAGGCTTTCTCCTAGGTCGGGTATATAGCTGACACTGCACACACTGCGTCCCGCAGTTTCTTCCATCGCGAAACATTGTACTTCGGGGACAAAGCAAATAGTAGTCGTGCAAGGTGTGTACCAAAGGCATCCCTAGCCGTTTAGCCGCGCGCCAAGTCAAGCAAGAAAAACCCGCGATAAGGTGCGTATGCACAAGATCTGGACGTTCCAGCCTCAGGATGCGCACCACCTCACGAGTCATCCAGGGATTATAGGTATCAAATGCATGCCACAGCGCTTTCGCTGGGGCAGCATTTACTTTCTCTCCATACGGCCAGTAGATGTTCTTGAGGTGGATATAATGGATCTTAACGCCGTTAACCCAATTGACGGTATTCTTGTGGGGAGTGGCGCTTAGCACAATCGCTTCGTGCCCTGCTGCCGCCATATTCTCGGCAAGAGACTGTACTACCCGCTCTGCGCCTCCCACAAGGTTAGGAGTGTAGAGAGTGCTGATGTACAAGATCTTCAATAGGGAGATCCTCCTCCATCGTGTACGAAGAACTGGCTCTCGCTACGTGTCGGTTTGCACGTATATTCAGCCATACCCTGGTCTGCAGGATCCAACTCGAAAGGACCCTCACCCTATGTGCCTCAAAGCGCGCACGCTAACAGGTCGGATGCCTATAACTCCTCCATCCCCGCAAGTCTGCGACTCAGCACCAAACGTCTACGTACGCCTTTCATAACGCGTTTGGCGATCAACGGAAGACTGGATGGTTGCTCACGGAGGAGTTTGGCAAATTCAGTAAAACGGCGGTGCCGTAGTAGGTCTCGGGCGGTATCGTAAACCAAGATATCGCGGCCCTGCTGGATACGACGCTCCAACGCGGCAGCGAGCTCCGCATCTTTCGCAGCCGGATGCCTATAAAGGGACCGCGTGCGTTCGATTGTACTTTGCCATAGCACGCGCTCGTTTGAGCTAAGGGAGCCAGCACGACTAGTGGTGTACAAATAGTACGCGTGTGGCAACTGTAGCCATCGCGCCCCTTTCCACAGGATCTCGAAGTAAAAATGGAAATCTTCGGCGATGCGCATGGAAGCGTTGTACGCGAGTCGGTGCCGGGTAAGGAATGAGCACCTAAAGATAGGGTGAATTAGGCCAATGTCATGCCCGACGAAGTCGCGGAGGCTGAGCCAGCGGGGTTTGGTTAAGGCCAATCCCTGCTCCCGAAGGAGACTCCAAAACACGTACTGGCCGGGTCTAGTGCGCGACCTTGCCACAACGTATACGTCGTCGCTTATCACGTCTGCGTTTTTTGCATAAGCCATCATCCGTTCGAGGCGCTCGGGAAGCCACATATCATCTCCGTCCAGGAGAGCAATCCACTCACCTCGTGCCGCGTGCATCGCGCGATTGCGACTTGCAGACAAGCCGCTGTTGCTCTCATTAGACAGTACCCGAACTCGGGCATCGCGGGCGGCGACCGAGCTGGCCACCTCAAAGGTGTCATCGCTAGAGGCGTCGTCAACAATGATAACTTCAAGGTCAGACATCGTTTGGGCTAGAGCGGAGTCAAGGGCGCGTTCGAGGTAATCCGCAATGTTGTAGGCGGGGACGATAACGCTCACATATGGGGCAGCCGTGTTGCTTGGAGTGTCGGATTGCTGGTTCATCCCTATCCCTTCAGCTGATTCTGCAGAGCCTTTGCAGTCGTAGTCAAAGCCACCTTATGAGGATCGGATTGTGTTGCGTATCCACTCTACGATCCTAGGGCGAGTTTCTGGAGAAAACAACCAGGCAATGGCCAGCTTCGCCATGGGCAAGGGCGACATACTCACCCAGACAAACCATGTGCTGTGTAAGAGCTTCCTCCTCCAACTGAACTCTGAATATCGCCAGATAGCACGTAATCCCCAGAAAACTAAGGTCAGCCGACGATCAGAAGAGACCAGCGGATTTTTGGGATCCAAGCGCAGAAGAACTATCCGGTACTGCACGCTTCTGTAGTTCCATAGCTGGAGATTGCGTGGTACCTTGTGTCCTAGTTCACTAGCCTTGCGGGCCAACAAATCGTGCTCCTGTACATCGTAATGCACGATTGCACGAAACTTATTGACGTCTACCGAGTCTTGAGAGGCCCCTCGATCGTAGGCCCACAAATTACCTCCGTGAATGCGGTAAGCTCCCAGGGCTTGTTCTACAGAGACTACCTGCCCCAGAAAGGGAACCTGGATTCGCAAATACGCATCGGCCGAGATGCGCCACTCGACCTCCGGCATGGGAAGCACTTTGTCCAACGCCGCTCGACTAAAACTCCTGCCGCTGGTAGGGGGACATTGGTAGTTCGCCTTCTCGAGCAAAGTACGCCACACATCTCCGCTTTCCATACGAACGTCGAGAGGCGGGTAGAACCCAATATTATTCCCGAAAGCATCAACCATTTCTAGCCGGTACTGCACCTTAGCCACGCCCGGTCCCCAGACTGCAACTACTCGCTCGATCGCTTGGGGGAACAGATAATCGTCGGCGTCCAAGAAGATTATGATCTCTCCCCGGCACGCCGCGAATCCCGCGTTAAACGCCGAGGCCTGCCCGCCGTTCTCCTTCAGGACCGGCGTAACCCGGTCGCCGTAGCTGGAGATGATCTGCCGCGAGTCGTCGGTGGAACCGTCATCAACCACGATCACTTCAGTGCCGGGATAGGTCTGGTTCAGGGCGCTATCTATCGCCTCCCGCAAGAAGCGTCCGTAATTGTAGTTGTTGACGACGACGCTCACCGAGGGCTCATCACTCACTCTAACTCACCCGCAATCGGCTCGGACGGTTTTCTACAGACCACGTGTTGCTGTCCTCTCTAGGTTTGCCGGTCGGGCTCGATGTCAGAGAAGATGTTAACAAGCATCGATACGTAGCGCTTCTGCGACGTCGCACGTTATAGGATCGGTCAGGCAGCCTCGGTTGAAGGTGCCAGACGATGTGGCGTGCGGCGAGCACATTGACATGCATTCAGGAAAGAAGAGCCGGGCGTGGAGCTTCCCGACGGACGTGGACTGAGTTGAGATTCGGAGCAGCATACCGCGCATGCGATCAACTTGTCTGATTTTTGCCAAAGTTGCTCAATAGGTTATAGTCGATCATGTCTAGCACATCCGTGTCTTCGGTGACGTCAAATTTTCTGGCGAATAGACACGAAGATCTGGCAAGTTCCCCGAAATCGGTCTTGTACAGTATTGCAGGATGAGACAGGTTAGCGGACCAATCGACATGCCACAAGCTCCGGTTGATTACTCGGCTCCTCAAGAAAGAGTTCAAGATAATTGTCTGGAAGAAAATCTCTTCCGGAAGGAGAACATACTTGAAGAAGTTGACAAACGCATGATTCCTCTTAACAAAGTCGTTTATGTACTCCGCGCACTCTCTTGATAGACACCAATGCGCAGAACCTCCGAAGGGCTTAAAGCCTTGGGGGAACTCGCGTTTGCTCGGAAGGAGGGAAACCGCAGCTGACCATAGCAGTGAGATAATGCGAGAGTTGAAGCTGCGCTCTCCTGGGAATGTGGGCCGCCAGGCAAACAAACGGAAGTGCCAATTTTCCACCCTATCTAGGCCACCTTTGTAACCCCAACGAGCATCTGGCAGCGCAAAACCTTCTATATTAGAGTTTGGCTTGTGTTTACGTAAGGTATTCTCGATCCAGCTGTTTGGCTTAATCGGATAATCTTGGCCAGTCAAAAATATAATGTAGTCAAAGAGTATTCCTTTGTTGAGTATCTCCTGCATACCCTTGATTTGGACAGTGAGGTGGCTGAAATCTCCCCAGTAGACCTTTTGTCGGTCTAAGAAGTACACGTTTGGCAGGCCGCCCAAGCGCCTCACTATCTGGCGATACATTTCATCATTAGACTTCTTATCGACGTGCACAAAAAATGAAGTTCTCTCAGTATTGAGCCTATGGACGAGACGTACTAGCTGCTCGGGATACTTATGAGACAAAAGTAGGTACGCTATCCTCATGAGATTGCCCTCGAAATGCTGCTCGGAACACTTGCGCTGCTACCATCGCTATCCATTAAGAGTAACCTACATAATCTGACGTCACTTCCGCAATTAAGTTCTCCTTCAACAGGAGTTTCAGCCGGCGTTCGTTGAGGATCTGCGAATCCCGCCCCGACTCAGATAAGAACCATTGCAGGCTCTGCGCTTCCCTTCGCTGCGCTCCTGCCACCGGCTCGGTATTGGCCAGGGCGGTAAGCGTCTTGTTGCGTTCGATCGGAAGCAGGAGCCCCTCAGGATAACGACGAAAGCCCTCATGTTGAGCCCTAGCTCCGAAGAGATCATCGAGCCGGGCAGAGTAATCTTCGAGCGGTCCCGGAGGCAGAGATCACAACACGCACCTTCCCTCCTTTACGGTGTTTTCGTATGTCGACGCAACACTATACCTTAATCGAGGCCTTCTCCCAAATCATCGCTACGGTCTGCAGTAAGGCTCTCCGGGTCGATGGCCATATTAGGGGCGCTACTATGCTTATGGCCGTCCAGGGACCAAGAAACTGCCAACCGAAAAGGGGAATGGCCCACGCAGTAAACCAGATTGCCGCATGCGCGTAACTCGGCCTACCGATATAGGCGACGACGCTAGCATGAACAACAATATAACTGGGGAGGGCTACTACCTCGGCCCACCCATACCCCCTCACACCAAGGTAAGGCACAAACAGTACAGCTGCCCCAGCGAAAAGGGCGATGTGTGCCAGATGAAACAGAGTGACCTGCCAGTTTTTCTGCAGCACGTAGAGGGCCGAAGAATGCAGGTTAAACGCCGAGTTTGCCAGATAGCCCAAAGCGATGAAGGGATAGACCTCCAGCACCGGGACCCAGCGGGAGCCGAACAGGGCAGGAATAACCCAAGGGGCCACTAGACCGAATGCTACCAGGGGAATCCCCGAGGCCATGGTCTGGAGACTCGAACCTTCGCTAATGGCTTTAACCATCCGCGTCAGATTGCCTTGAACGCGAGCCAGAGCGGGGATTGAAAGGCGCCAGGTAATCTCCCTCAGAACACTGAGCTGCTCTACCATGCGGATGGCCAAGGCCACATACCCTACCGCATCGGCCCCAGCGTATCGGCCTACTACCAAGGGGTTGACTAGCATGCGTAGCTGCCAGACCCAGATCGAGGCCGAAAACCCCAAGCCATATCCCACCATTGCGCGTACCCTGGCCAACTCCCAGTGGAGCCGGGGTCGGTACGCCGACGTCCGGTAGAGCAGTCCCAAACGCAAGAGCTCCTGAGCCGACCATCCCCCGACCGGGGCCCAGGGGCCAAACCCTTGGTAAGCCAAAGGGATGGCTACCAGGTAGTAGACTACCAGTACCGAAAGCTCGATTAAAGCTACACTCCGATAGTCCAGGGCCCGCTCCAGGCGAGCCAAGGGAACGCGACCGAGCAAGACTAAGGGAAGCCCGGCGAACATTACCGTGGCCACCGGGCCAAACCCTTCGAGGCGTACCCAGCGTTCCACAACGGGCAAGGCCAGTATGGCCAGTCCCGCGCCTACCGAGCCCAGCAGCAAGAGTAGCGAAAAAGCTTGGTGATAATCCTGTAGTTGCGGCTCCCCTTCGTGGCGAATCAAGTAGACTTCTACCCCCCATGTACATAAGATTAGTAGGAAATTGTAAATACCGAACGCGGCTCCATAGACCCCGTACGCGCTTGGCCCAATGGTCCGAGTAAGCAGGATTATCCCAACAGTACTTATTGCCATCCCTAGCCCATAGCGTAAGTAGAGGTAGACTCCGCCGCGCAGTACCTTGGACCGCAAGCTCATGAGGCGCCAATCTCGAGCACCCGCACTACGGGGAACCGCAAAGCTCTCATGCCCTTGACGTTTCGCCAGATGCTTCCGCCATACCAAGACCCACTACGGACAAGCAAGCGCATCGGATGGCTCCTTAGTATCACCGTACGCAGTAGGCACTTCTGGGCTGGAACCGGGCAATCGTAATCGAAGCGATCTTCACAGTATACACCCGTCTCTTCACCTCCAGTTATTCCGAATGGAGGCTTGAAGTCCGCTAGGGAACACTCAGAGAAGGCCTCTCAGCCGAGGTGGGTACCAGACCGCAAGCTGCGGCTATTAATAGCCGGCCGGTGGGTAATGGCTATCCGGGCTAGCAGCAACGGCATTGGTCACCACAGTACCCAGAAAGCGGGCTCCTACTATCTCCAAGCTCTGAATGGCTTGCCGGAGAGATCCTTTGCGGGTGCGCTCTACGTCCACGACCAGGAGCACTCCATCAGCTTGAGGAGCAAGGATTACTGAGTCAGAAACCAACGGCGTGGGGGGGGTATCTAAGAGGACGTAATCGAATTTTCGGCGTGCCTGCTCCAGGAACCCAGCGACTAGCTGTGAGCTCAGAACCTCAGTAGGGCTAGGCGGCAGGGGACCCGAGGTCAACACATGCAAGCCATTCAGTGGCTCATGCCAGAACTCCTGCGGCTCACCCTCCTGCGCTAACACGTTCATCAACCCGTAGGTGTTGCGCAGCCCGAAGATCTTGTGCAACGCGGACTTGCGAAGGTCACAGTCCACGACAAGGGTACTCTTACCGGCCTGCGCCATGACCACACCGAGATTGGCACAGGTTGTGCTCTTGCCTGCTCGCGAAGAGGGGCTAGTGATCAAGATAACTTTGGGTGGGTTGTCCATAGCTGAGTAGAAGATCTTAGTGCGTAAGGTTCGGTAAGCCTCAGAGACAGCGCCGGCAGGCTCGGTCAAGGTCATCAACCCTAGAGAATGCCCCTCCGAAAATCCTTCCCGCTTTTTCTTCGGGCGTCGTAGCGGCCAAACCATCTAGTAAGGTCCTCCCCTGCTTCCAATTTTTGTGCGGCCAATGGCAGGCACAACGCCCAAAGTAGGCATCCCAGAGTATTCCTCCACTTCCTCGGGCGACTGCCACCTATCGTCAAAAACCTCCAATAGGAGTGCCAGTCCCGCACCAAGAACTACTCCAATCACCAATGCGAAAAAGGCTCGATGCACGGGATTAGGACTCACCGGCGACTCGGGCACCCGTGCCTCCTCCCACACAGTGGCGGTCACTGCATTGGCGCTAGGGCTTATTCTGGAGACTTGCTCAGAGAACGCATCCCCAACGGCATTGACTATGCGCTTGGCCTCTTGCGGATCGGAATTTGCGTAGGTCACCTCGATAAACTGAGTCTCTTCTATAGCCGCTGAATCCAGGTTGTCTACCAAGGTCTCCGGTGCCACCGATAGGTTCGAACGTCGGATTGCAGCGTCTGCTACGGGGTAAGTGGCGACTGCTTGAGCCATCGTTAGGGTCAGCTGTTGAAGATCGTACACGCTAACGGGTGCCGGCTTCGCGTCACTCTTCTGTCCAATTAGTACCTTGATGGAGGCTTCGTATTGAGGTGTCTGCAAGAAACTGGAGCCCACCGCCAGGCCTTCGATCAAGACGATGATCAGGACGATGAGCCGCATCCGCTTCCTAAGAGGTTGCACTAGGTCCTTTAGAGAGGTCAACTCATCTCCGGAGGTAAGCGTAGAAGGGTCGTGAGACGTATCCTGAAGTGGTTTATTGGTCAACGGAACAGCCCAGCCTTCTCATTCGACAAACCTGGCGGGAATTATACACGCTCATATATCCCTATCATGTTCGTACTCCTCTTCTAAGTGCCCGCGATTCTGCGCGGTCGGCGGCGGGGCGACTCTACCTGGCTACGGACATCAAGCAAGCCCACCCCACGCAGCTTCTTACGGGCCACTCCATCGTCGAGCTTCGCCTCGGCCAAAAGGTCTTCGATCCGGGAAACGCTCCTGTAGACCGGTAACTCGGATGGCCCCTTTGTACCTCGCAAACCACGTAACACTTATCTAATACTTAAGTGCGCTTTCACAACTAGCCTCACACTACACCTTATGCCGCTTGACGTACACACTGCCCCGTTCGGGCCGTGTGTCGCTCTAGTCAGACTCGCTGGGAGGTTATGATTGATGTGCAGAACACACTAAAGTAAAGACGCCGCGCCAATAGGGAGGTTGACTTCCTCACCGGGGAGGTTGACTTCCTCACCGATCTTCGTCTATGGGCTCCAGCCCTACGACCGGAATGGGAGTAAGGAGAAAGCAAAGCATGGGTTCTGAAATCACGAGACATTCCAGATTCGAAGGACGACCACTAGGGGCCATAGCGCCAACGGGTGTCTTATACATCCTCGCGCTGGTGGCGGCTGTGGTGCTTGCAAACGTTATGCTCCTGGCGGAGCCTTCAAAGGCCCAGCAGGCAACGCCGATCAGCTTCGGCAAGAGCTTGCTCAAGAACGCGTCTTCCGTCAACCCAACCTCCCTGCAGTTCGGCCCGGACGGGCGGCTGTACGTCGCCCAGCAGGACGGCACCATCAAGGCTTACACCATCCA
>Ga0126308_10001016_pt1 | contig 10610 bp, 13 predicted proteins | sample Plot55_FD_92533 | JGI IMG/M metagenome (GOLD analysis project Ga0126308, IMG submission 92533) | Serpentine soil microbial communities from UC McLaughlin Reserve, CA, USA - Plot55 | ecosystem: Environmental > Terrestrial > Soil > Grasslands | place: USA: UC McLaughlin Reserve, Lake County...
CGTGCATGAGTTGGTTGTCTCCTCCTTGCTAACAACCACCTTGTTGCGTGGTTGGGTATGGCCTAGGCATCAGCGTAGCGGCAGCGATGAATTTCAGATGAATCCTTGGCGAACTTCTTAGAACTGCGTTATGGCGAAGTTCGCAGAATTCACCTTCCACGCACCCCGCTGAATAGGGACACGAAGAAGGGCCGGGTATTCTTAGCCCCGACCCCTCATCTCGGCCTGCTAGGGGTTAGCAAGCGTTACTACTATTACTATTACTACTTCGGTCCCGGGCACTTCGGATGGTTGTTCTGGTTGTCACAGGGCTTCGCGCTGCCCTTGAAATGACCAGAGTTTCCCGCATGCGGGTTGTCGGCAAAGGCCGCGGCAGCACCCCCAAAGGACATCGTAAGCGCCAGCATGAGCGCCGTGATCAACAACGTTATACGCCGCTTCATCTTCTCTCACCCCCTCTCAGTTCTCGACCGAAAACTGTTACCAAAAACAGCGAAACAGCGACCGACCACCCCCTTCTTTAGGTGGGGTAGCCGGTTGCGCCACTGGCTCGACCCGTCCCCCTTGCAGGCGCCCATCTCTTACGGGAACGGGTTTCTCGGCCTCTACCCTGATGTATACGACCCGTTCAAGCTAGCAACAGGCGATGAATCCCCGATGAATCCTAGGCGAAGTTCTAACAATTCCTATCACGCACTCCAGTCAATGGACGTGTGGTGCGCTAGGATGATTAGGTTAAGGGAGGCGGGTCCATCGCTCCGGGTTTTGGCGCCCATCACCTGGGGTTCTTCGCCCGCCTCCCGCAATGTTGGACCCGAGGATCCAACATCTTGAGTATCACCACCGAAGGGGGATCTGCGCATCTACCAAATGGCCATATTTCTCGGGCCTAGATGGGCCAGCCTATCTGCCAGGTGGCTAATTCCTGGCGGCGAACCTCCGAGAACTGCGTTAGGGCGAAGTAGTTCGCAGAACGCCCCAGCCTGTTGAAAAAGTAGTTGTCGGCCCGATCGACACTCCAGGAGAGCCCAAAAACAAGGCCGAAACACTACAATAAAGCCGTATTTGGCCGCTGAACCGGGACAGAAGTGAGCGCAGAGGGGTTTTTTCAACAGGCTGGCCCCTTCTACGCACTTGGGTGAATGCTTGGGAGGACCCAAGCAAGGGTACCTAACCACTCTATGAGCCAAGAGGCCGACTATTACAGTGCCCACGAGGCGGCTCGCCTGCTCGGGCTCTCCCCAGCACGCGTACGCCAGATGCTTCGCGCAGGCGAGCTCGAAGGTGAGCGCGGACCGGAGCGCATGGAGGGGGTACCCGGTCCGTGGCGTATCCCGGCCGCTGCCGTGAGTGCCTACATGGAAGCGCGCCAAGCCCTCGAGGCGGCCGAAGCACAGGAGACCGTCGCGCTGCCCCGCCAGGAGATCGTGCCCTCCAGGGCACCACAGGCCCCTAGGGTCTCGCCGGAAGGACAGCCTCAGGAGGAGGCGCCATCCGAGAGTACGGAGCGACTCTCGGAAGGGGTGGGTGCGTTGCGGGACAAGATCGAGGAGATCATCGAGGAGTTGGATCTTTTGGAGAGTCGCCTGGAGGCTGCGGAGGTCGAGCACATCACCGTGCGTGAGGCCGCGAGCCGAGAGAAGGAGAGGGCCGAACAGCTGCAGGCAGAGCTCGAGGCACAGAGGGCTGGGAAGCGGGGGGAGCGGCCCGGTTCCTCCTGGCGGCGAAGACTGTTCGGGGGCTAAGCCCTGGTGGGGAGATACCCGGTGCTTAGCTGGCAGGGCGGTGACAACGTCTTAGAACCCCGTCAAGGCGAACTTCGGAGAATCCACCTTCCACGCACTTGGGTGGATAAGGGGTGAGATGTAGGGCCGAGACTACTCGGTGAGCACGCCTGCGCTCGGGGGCGCGCTACGCGTCCAGGCGGCTAAGAGAGCCCCCAGCGTAGAAAGCCTTCCCTCGGTCTATCGAGCGCGACCTGCTCGCCGCAGAACCGGCATAGCCCGCCCCGCGAGCCCTGGCGGACCGGACGGCCGACTCCACCAACACCCTCACGGGGTGCTCCTCAGGCAGGGATCCTGCCAGCTGCTCCAGGCGTCCCAGGTGCTCCTCCAAGTCCTTACGGTCCCTCTTCTCCTTGAGGAGCCGCTCCAGCCCTGCCAGCAGGTCGCGCGCCCGCTCGGCCGTTCGTATCTCCTGCACCAACCGCTCCCGCTGCTCTCGCACCGCGCTCGCCTCCCGATCGGTTATCTTCGGCGGCGGCCCCGCTGCTCCGACGGGCGCCGGGCGTGAGACACTCTAGCGCAACGGGGCGGGGCCGTGCGGCAATCCCGCCTACCCACTTCGCAGAATCATCCTTCCACGCACTCCCGTGAATAAGGGATAATCGGGGCCATAGGACCGAGTTTCTGGAGTCCCCGACCCCCCTGCTCCACATAGTTCGAGGCTTCGTTTCTTGGACGCCGCGCCTAGGGGGATGAACCGCCGAAAGCTGGGGCCTTGCTCCCCGGGCTCTCCTGGCGTGGGAGCCCCTCCTTACTCCTCCTCCTTCTCCTCCGGCGATGCTCCCGAGGACGGCTCCTCCGCTGTAGAACCCTCGGGCAGCCCTTGGCGGCTCACCCCTTCTTCCACCTGCTCTCCGGCCTGGCTCAAGACCTCCTGTAGGGTGTCGCGGACGTCCTCCAGCCTGCCCTTGAGCAGCTCGTCTACCGTGTCGCCAACCTCCAGGTCCTCGAGGGCCCCCTCGAGCGTGCCCAGGGCGTCCCCGAGCAGCCCCTCCACGAGCTCGTTGAGCGCCCTGGTGAGGATCCTTAAGATCTCCGGATGCTCCGCGACGGTGTCCAGGGCGTGCCTGAGGATGGCGCGAACGTCGTCGAGGCGGACCTTCAGTAGCACCTTGGCCCTAACGCCTTCTATCTCCAGTTCGACCTCGTCCAACCTGGCGTCCACGCCTACCTGCAGGCTGACCAGGCTCGCAAGCTCCGCAAGGACGGAGACGTGCGCCCTGAGGTCCCTGACCGTCAGCTTGATCCTGTCTACCTCGAGCTCCGAGACGTCCAAGAGCACGTCGACGTCCTGGCGGGCTGGAGTCTCTTCCGGAATGCCGTCGTTGGTCGGTGTTGTATCCTCGTCCACGAGATGTGCCTCCTTGCTCTTCATGGGCCCCCAGATGTGGTGTTTGCCCTGTATAGAAGGCATGATGCTCCACTCGGCAGCCCCGCGCCAACTTCGGAGAATTATCCTTCTACGACGTTGGGTGAATAAGGGAATGAGAAGGGGCTGAAACTCTCAGAAGAGGGCGCTTAACATTCTCACCCGGCGCTGATCTTGCTCAAGATGCTCAGATGAACTCTGCGCTAGCCGGGCCGACGCAAAACAGCCGCACTCAAGATGCCAGAGCCCAGTAGCAAAGAGGTGGCCGCCAGAGCAACCTCACCACCATCAAGGTCACCGGTATACGGCCCCCCTCTACCCGCGCCAGCACTTCCATCAGAGTGCTGTTCATCTTGGATGTGAGGGTTGTTGCACCCTTGTTGCCATACTAGGCAGGTTAGGTCCTTATGCGCTACCTGATGCGCTGCCACCGCAGCGCCGCCTACGACGGACGCGCCGATTACGGTCGACACCAACCCTGCGCGAAGTCCGGCCAACAGGATAGCCTGACGCACCCCGGCCTCCCGAGAGGCAACCCACCAGATGGACCCGAGTATGTACAGGAGCCCTGGCAACCTCGGCCCACCTACCGCAGCTCCGCTCGAGTATGCCTTCACGATGGCCATGATCACGCCCGATACCATTGGCGAGAGCGTCCCGATCAACACGCCGGGGAGGGCCCACAACGAGGCTAGGACTGCGAGCAAGCCGCCGACCAAACCCGTGGCTATGAGCTCCTTGTAACTGAAGCTGAAGGATACGCCTCCGCCGGAGGCCCCGCCATCCCGTCCGTTGCCCTGAGCGCTCAATCTCTCTGCCTACCAATGTAGGAGCGTCGCCAACGAGCCTAGAGTAGAAGGCAGCAATGAATCCCGGATGAAATCCCCGGCCAGGAAGTCAATTTCCGAGAATCTACCTTCCGAAACTGTCCAAAAAGTCTCGATGGACTCTAATTGACGGCCCTTTAAGCCTAGAATATGGGTAAATGTGGGCTGCTCTTAAGTGATATACCAATGAAAACGTCCCCCCGAGCCACCTCTGAGCTATTTTTTGGACAGTTTCTCCACGCACTCCGGTGAATAGGGCACAAAGAGGGGCCCGTATGCGCGGAAAGGCGGGCCCAACGGTGCGTGACGTAGACCGAGCGCCCGCGGGCGGCACGCCACGGGGCGGAGGCGGCCTCGTGTTCCCTGCCTCTCACAGCCCCGCTTCCCCTTCCATCGTCCGAAAGATGCACGGAGTTAGGGGTGGATAGAGCTAGCTGGCGCCTTCGGCTCGCTTTGAACCCAAGGCTTCCTCGGCTCCCTCGGCTGGCTCCCGTGGGTGCTCTACGGACTTCTCCGTCTCATCCGCCTGCATCCCTCCATCATCGCCTCCGGCCCGCTCGGCGCCGGGGGCCTCCTCGGCCTCTTCTGCGCCTTCGGCAGGGTCCTGGGGGTGCTGCGGGCGCTCTTCGCTCATGGTGCCTCCTCCTTCTTCCCACTTGGGGCTAGCGGGCCTCCATTTTCACCGCAGCAAGGATCTTATCCCGCCCTCCCTGTTCAAAGGGGAGCATGCCTCTCAGACCCTGATGCCATTCTCCTCCAAGGTCAGCTCGAGGGTCCTGTCCCAGCTCTGGTCTATCCTCCTTGCCATCTCCTCCTCGTCCGAACGGTTCTGGCGCGCTATCTCGGCCGTCTCGGTGTCGCCCGCCTTCTCTGCTAAGCGCTCGAGGAGCTGGTAGGCGGCTATCTCCAGGTGCTCGGCCATGTAGCCGTCTCTGGCGTTCTTGCCCGCCTTGTCGCCCCTGGCCTTGTCGCCCACGCCCTTAAGGAGTGCCGCCCCGACTGCCTGGGCCTGCTTACGTGCGGAGGTTCCCCGGCCCAGGGCATCCAGGCGTTCACGTAGGCGCCTCTCGTGCTCCTCGGTTTCGCGCTTGTGGTTCTGGACCATCTCCCTGACCTCGGGGTCGTCGGTGGTGGAGATGATCGAGTCGAGCATCTTGAGGTCGTTCTGCTCCATGGCGTGGGCGTCCTCGACGTAGTCGGCCAGCTTCTGGTTGAGCTTGTCGTCGGCCATACCTCTTTCCTCCTTAGGCGAGTCGGAGCGTTCTCTGCCCCACTCCCCCGTTTCGTCTCTTGCCGGTACCAAGGATCTCGTACCCAAGGGGCGGGTCCTCAAACGTGAGGTCGAGTCCCCTCCGACCAAGCGAAGTTCTCAGAACTCCGTAGAGGCGAAGTTCGCAGAGGTATCCTTTCACGCACTACGGTGAATAAGCACGGTGTGGTGTACCTTGGAGCTGTGCATCCTGGCGAAGACGACTACCGAGAACTCACCGACCTCCTCTTCGGGGCGAGGGAGCGCTACCTTAGCGTGCGCGCCACGGTGCGCCGTTCCAGGCGCGGCGTCCTGGCGACCGAGGCCATCAACCGCTACGTCGAGTACAGCTTCCGCAACAACATCCTCTCCAACTTCGATCCACCCTACGATGAACCGCGCTACCGGGAGTACGGGGACCTCGAAGAGGTCTCGCGCCTCTGGCATGAGCGTCCCAACCGCTGGCGGCAGGAGACCGACCCCTCAGACGGGTCGGGAACCACCTATAGGGTCGCCGACGGCAAAGGACCATGGTGGGTCTATAGCCCTCGTGACAGGGCGCTCTACTCTCCGACCAACGAGCCCAGGGAGTTCTCGCCGGATGGGGCACTCAGCGGCCTGTTGGACCCCTACGAGCTGCGCTACGATGAACTGCGCTACAGGATCCGCGGCACCGGGTCGCGTAGCTTCGGTCGCGGAAGCGTCGCGGTCGTCCGGGAGACCGTGGAAGCAGAGGCGGAGGCCATCTCCTGGGACTACGCGCCTCTCGAGCCTTTTCAAGAGGGGGCGGACGACTACCTACTGTCGGTGGACGCGGAGGTGGGGGTCATCCTGCGGCTGGCGTCTCGGCTTAGAGGCGAGGAGTTCGACGTCTTCGAGGTGCTGGACATCGCCTTCGAGGAGGCGTTCGCGGAAGGCACCTTCAGGCTGGAGCTGCAAGGCGTGGAGTTCCAACGGGTAGAAGATCACTGAACACGAACTTCTAAGAACCCCGTGAAGCGGAAGTTCGCAGAACTCCCCTTCTAGGCACTTCGGTGAATAAGGAGTCAGGACGATGCCTCGGTGAACGATTCATCCAGAATTCATCGCCCCCTCTAGTATGTCCCTAGGTGAAGACTACTCCTCAGTAAAGGAGAGAAGAGATGGCTGGCGTTAGCGCAGAAGACATAGTGCAGGCTGCCTACGAGCTGCAAGGAGCGCCCTACCGACCCTGGCGCTCTGGCAACTCCATCCCCATGTTCCTAGACGACGGCCCTTTCATGGACGCTTTCCTCCAGGGCGGCCATGAGGCCGGGCTCGCCGGACTTCGCTCGCACCTGCAAGACGTCGGCGTGATGGGAGTCGACTTGATCCATTTCGCACTCATAGCAAACCGCATGTACGAGATGGGACTCGACTCTGGCGGTACGGGGACGTTTGGCGATTATCTGGTGAGAACCGGCAGCTTTGCCCCGGATACGCCGGGTGAGCTAGGGGCGATAGCGCTACGCCCTTACCAAGGACCTCAGGACGACGGTAGCATAGCGCTGTACGTTGGCCCGCACAGAGTTATACAGGCCATTCCCGGTGAGGGCGTGACGGACGCCTACACCGACCAGCAGACCTACTCATGGGCCTCGCAGGGTCACCCGCGATACCGCTTCACCATTTACGGCTTCCTTCAGGGCGTGCGCTACTAGCGAGTATTCCTGCCGTTGATTGGGACTTCCACGCACTCGGATGAATAAGCCACTGATGCGCATTGCAACGCTACTAGCCTAGCACCACAACGGGATGGACACCGATACCCCAGCCCGAAGGGTGAGATCACCATCCCCACCCGCCAACACCAAGAGATCGTAGAGCGCTGGTTTGAGGATCTCTTCACACGTGCAGACCTCTCTGCGGTAGACGAGCTGGTTAGCGCCGACTTCGTCGCCTACGGCACCGGGGGCTACGGGCAAAGCATCCAGACCCGTGGCCCCGATGCTTTCCGGGAGTGGCTTGGTTGGTACCTTTCCTCCTTCACGACCGGGAGTGGACCGTCCACGAGGTGATCTCCGAAGGGGATAAGGTAGTGGCCCGCTACTCAGGCTGGGCGATCTACCGGGGAGGGTAGCTAGAGATCCCCTCCGCTGGCCAGCGTGTGCGCGAGAGTGGCATCCTGATCTACCGCATTGAGGGTGGCAAGGTTGCGGCGATATGGTCCGAGATGAGCGATCTACAGGTGGTGATGCAGCTCGGCGCGTTCCCTGTGCCAGGGCGGCAAGAGGAGTGAAGCAAAACCGTACTTCGGAGAATTTGCCTTCCACGCACTCGGGTAAATAAGGGCAAGAAGAAGGGCCAGAACCCCATAGGACTCTGGCCTGCTTAGCGACTCACTCGAGAACGGCGACTACGTATCGTTCTTCTAGCCGGGTTTCATAGTGCTCATCTGCCTGCTCGCGGGAGGAGCTACGCTAAAGGGGTGGGCCGCCCTCGTGCGAGTGCGGGAATACTCGAGGTCCTGACCATCTTGGTGGAGCCATATCGATAGGGGCCATGATGGCTCCGCTAGCCCTAGTCCTCTTTGTCTCCGCGATCCTACTCGGCTTGTCCAGGTCGGAGAGCAGCTGGATGCTAATACCAAGTCCGTATTACTAAGGCAATCAAGTCAGGATGAGGTTCGAATAGGTCGGTCATTCGCCGAGCTGCCTAGTAGAATACTTGGTGGAAGCTTCTTCGAGCACTACGGCTACCGGCCGCTGGAGGGGGGATCAAAACCCCGATGACTTCGAACATGCTCCCTTTGAAGAAATGCATTGAGTTGCTCCTCATCGTCAAACCTAGGGAGGGGCTCTCTCCTGTCGGCGTACCATTTCTTGCGTCGGTCGATCAGGTCTTTGTAAAGAGAGTCTATATAGACCCAACGATCGGGGTGATGCTCCTGCACTTCATCGATTTCAGCCCTACACATCTCATAGTAGGCCATGATCCAAGGACCAAGCTTTTGTCGCACCACTTCCCTATCTATCGCCTCGCACTCTTCAGATGTTAAGTACCCAATCCAATCGAAATAGTTGAACAGATCTATTAGATCCGAAGTGAGCCCGTACCAATGGTTGCTCGTGTCAGTGCGGTAAGGACTAATATCGTGTTCGCAGTTTATGGGCACATCCCTTTGTTCAGCCAAGAATCTGACAGCGCCATGTCTAATGCGCAGGGCTCTATCGCTGTTGAATCGGTTATCCAGCTGAAGCGTCAGATTGGCGCTACTAACAGCAGTTGATGTCGAAATCTCAGTTCTGGCAAAGCGCGCGGTTACAGCAGCGGCAAGAAAGAGAAATGCGGTAAAAAGCGCGAGCGCCGCGGTAGCAACCATTACACCTATATCGACAGGGACCTCTTTGCGGCTGGGGGCAATTGCGTAATGGGTGTATATGCGCCACGCCAGTACCACCAGAGCTATCATGAGTATGATCCCTATTAATAGGGAAAATCGGAATTCCCATTCGAATCTCCGGTCCTTAGCCTTTCTGCTCGGAGATAACATCGAATTGTCCTTTCGCGCGTTAGTTGCCTACGTGCACCCATAGTAGCGTGCACGATGAATTCTCGATGAATTCGGGTGCACGTACGTCCTTTTCCAACATTTTCGGGCCCTTTTTGCTAGCTGGTAGACGAACTTCGGAGAATTCTATTTAGTCGAACTTCTTAGAACTCCGTCAACGCGAAGTTCGGAGAATTTACCTTCTCGGCAGCTCGTGAATAGAGACGACATTTCGTAAAAATGGGCCATATGGGGCTTGCGGGTACCCTTCTAAACTTAGTATGGTCTTAGAGCGTTCGAACACTATGCGGGGCTCGTCAGCCTCGCCCTACCTTAAAGGAGATAATGCATGAGGCGTTTACTTTTGGTGTTGACGGTGGCCCTAGTTATGGCAGCGATGGTGGTGGCGAACGTAATGCCGGCGTTCGCTAAGACGAACTGTACCAGTGACTTCAACCGTTGCTCGGGTGGCGGTAGTGCTCGTGAGGCTGGATTCACCGGCGGTGGTGGTAGTAACTACCAGCAACATCCGAGCGAAAACAGCCTGGTGATCTCCGGCGGCGGCGGCACCAAAGAGTTTGGCGGTAGTGGCGGTCGCTGCACTTACGTCTTTGACGTGAGTACTACTTGTACCGGAAATATCTAACGAGGGTACTACTTATACCGGAAATATCAGCGCGTAGTAAGCAGGGCCGGGGGCGTGAGACTCCGGCCCTTTCTCTTGCCCTTGATTTTCCGAGAACGCCCCTTCTACGCACTCGAGTGAATAGCGCATAGCCGCCCCCCGATGCCCTAAGCCTCTTCTGGAGCACCTGGCCCTATCGGGGGCGGCTATGCGAAGTTCGGATTCACGCTCTACGAAGTCCGCATGTTGGTGATTGACGTTATCTGATCTTCAGATGCCGCCTCATGAGCAAGAACGCGGCCGTAGCCGTGAGGCTGGCCAATCCGAGCACTCCGTACCCAGGTACTATTCCCGAGGTGTCGACCAGGCGAAGCGCCTGCACTTCCTCACTCGCGTCGGAGAGTAGCGTGGTGCCACTGAAGAGGTTAACGCTTAAGCCTTGATCTGCATAGACAAGGTACTCTTGCCCCTCCTCAAACGTATACGGGCACAGATTACCCTGGGTCACCTCCAAGGTGTCTCGGTGTGGGCCCTTCCACACATCGATAGTCCTAAGGGTGACTGTCTGGGAGCCTTCATGATTCCACTTGGTGATGTCTTGCACCTCGCCGGAGAACACGGCGCGCGATTCTTCTAGCTCTTGTTTGACGTGTTCTTGCGGAGTGCCCATAAATCCCATACCACTGCAAGCGTAGGCGTGGTCGGGGAGCAAGGCTACTAGGCTGGTGACCAGAAGCGCCACCGAGGCGAAGCCAGCGAGCACTCGAGTAAGTTTCATACTTCTCTTCGCCTCCTATCAGGGCAGAGAGGGCGGGACTCGTCAGCCCCGCCTTTAGTTGACCAACGCAGCGAGCCTAGCAAGCGGCGATGAATTCCCGATGAATCCGTCGCGAACTTCTTAGAACTGCGTCAATGCGAAGGTCGGAGAACTCGCCTTCCACGATGTTCGGTGAATAAGGGCAAGAAGAAGGACCGCGGCTACTTCTTCTGCTCGTTGATCCCGTAGATGCGTCCGTCAGGGCCCTTGAAGTGGCGATAGCGGTAGTTCATATCCTCGATGCGAGTGATCTTCCCCAAAAGCTCGCATCCAGCCTCAGCCAGTTCCTCTGAGGTCGCTTCGATGTCCTCCACCCTAAAGCCGAACACGATGCCACAGTCGTTGTAGCCGTAGGCAGGGATGGCTTGTGGTGCGTAGAGGTCGAGGATCGTGCCGTTTGACATAGGGAACAACGTCCAGCCGTCCTCCTC
>Ga0126308_10001017_pt1 | contig 10604 bp, 5 predicted proteins | sample Plot55_FD_92533 | JGI IMG/M metagenome (GOLD analysis project Ga0126308, IMG submission 92533) | Serpentine soil microbial communities from UC McLaughlin Reserve, CA, USA - Plot55 | ecosystem: Environmental > Terrestrial > Soil > Grasslands | place: USA: UC McLaughlin Reserve, Lake County...
AACCCCACAGTTCCCGAGTGCGCGGACGCCCTCATCATGAGGCTCCTGGCAACAGACCCTGAGGACCGTTATGGGAGCGCAGACCAGCTTACCAAAGATCTTAGGCGGGTACGGGACGGCTTGTCTCCGGTCGTCTCGTTAAAGGACGATGCGACCACCGCCGATCTGGGAACCCCAGCGACCTCAACCCTCCAGACACCCGCGCCCGGCGGTACCGGGCCGCGGAGGAGGTGGTGGTGGTTTCTAATCCTGGCGGCTTTCGCGCTCCTCGCACTGCTCAGCGCTGTTGGCGGCGCTGTCGGCTGGAACCCGTTGCGAGATTCCGGTGCAGCCAGCGTCCCCGAGATACTAAGAGGCGCACCTGGGGGTCCGTCCGAGGGAGCCGGGAAAAAGCCGTCGGGACCGGAGGAGGTTAAGGTTCCTGGCGTAGAGGGCTCGGCCGAGCAGGAGGTGCGGGAGCGCCTCGCGGACGCCGGCTTCGAGACCGAGGTCCGGCCCCGGACATACCCCGAGGAAGACGCCGGCAGGATGCTCGAGCAGTCGGTGCCGGGTGGGAAGGAGGCGGAGGAGGGCTCGAAGATCCAACTCACGGTCGGTGAGGCTCCAGAGGTCGCAGAAGTTCCGGACCTTGTAGGTCTCAGCTATCCTGAGGCGGAAAACAAACTGGAGGAAGCGGATCTCCGCCTCGGAGGAGTGGAGGAGGCGCCAAGTGAAACGGTGCCCGCGGGCGTGATCATGGAGCAGGACCCTCCATCGGGGACCACGCTGGACCCGAATTCGTATGTCTACCTCACGACCAGCGTCGGGCCGCCCGACACTGGCAACGCTGGCGGAGGACAAGAATCCGGCGTGACCGGCGGCCAGAACGACTCTTCCGGCGAGGCCCTAAGTGAGGAGGCAGCGGTCGCAGTCGCTGTGCAAGGCCACTACGAGGCCATAGGGGCAGGGAACTTCCAGGAGGCCTACTCCTACTTTGGGCCTACCTTCAGGAGCCAACACGACGAGGCCAGCTGGATCGCAGGTGAGCAGTCGTACGAGATACAGAGCTCCACCATCCACTCTTTGCAGGTCGACGAGGTCTTGGGGACGACGGCCACCGCCACAGTGGACGTCTCCTTCGTGGACAACACCGGCACCCCGCGCTTCGTCATCGTATGGAGCCTCTTGAGGGAGGGCGGGCAGTGGAAGCTCGACGCGCAGATTTCGGCGCAAAGAGAGGCGGAGCCCCAACCGGATAGCTCCCCTACACCAACCGCCATCCCCACGGCGTCGCCTTCGGCCCTCCCTACGCCCTCAGGCGCTGGCGTGCCACCCATCCGCGATGAAAACGGGCCCCCGAGCTACGTAGTGAAAGGCAACCAGTCGGGCATCTACCACAACGTCGACAGCTCCTACTACGACGCGACCCACTCGGAGGAGGGCTTCACCTCTGCCGCGTACGCTCAAGAGACCGGCTACAGGGCGCCCAAGCGATGAGCGCCAGAGAGTCAGCTTGGCAGCTACTACACCAATTGGTACACCAATCCACACGAACAATGACGAACATGGGCAACAAGATCTAAGGAAGAGTATGCTTATTTGCAGGTATTTTTGAACAACGGCGAACATCCACGATTATAGTGATCTGACTTTGCACGGCGGAGGTCAGGGGTTCGAATCCCATCGGCTCCACTAAAAAACAGCTACTTTGCAGGGAAAATTCTAATCAAGGATCAGCTCACCGACTGCTAACCAAGCCTTCGTGCAGCAACGCAGAGGGGCGGGTGGGAAGGCAGCTGTCAACGACGTCTACGATCTCTAGCCAGAGTTCAGTGACATCGCTCTGACCTTAGAGGAAACAGATTCGGTATCCACGTCTAGGTTTGACTGACCCTGGATCAGTTAGTGAAGGTTCGAATCCTTCTCCGGCGGCCGCCAAAGCCCGCATACAAGCGGGCTTTTTGCTTGCATCAGTTTATCGAACCGCCATGAAGCCCCGCCAACCGCCATCGGGTTATGGTCAAAGTATGGCGCTCGGCGGGACTCGAACTACGCCCTGCTAATCCGTAGCCAACCCCACTTCACTCCCATTTGGTCGCTGGTGAAGGCCACAGCCCGCCATCTAGCGGATTTATCATAGATCGTCGCAATAAATCGTTAGGGACCATTGCAGTGTAGTGGTAAGAACGGTGGTGAACGTGGGGGGACGACTGTACCTCTGTCCAAGCCGCGGTGTGAACTGTTAAGCACTTGGCCTGACTTACCTGCCGAGTTGCCTAGGAAGGGCTTCGGAGGAAGCCTCGATCCAGCATCTGTTTAGATTCCTCGGATCGAAGGTCGAAGGCGACGGTTAAGGCGGTCTAGTCGGGACGTACCTCCTCCACCTGCTGCCCCTCCTCCTTCCATGCAGAGATCCCACCGTCGAGGTGAGCGTCGTTATAGCCCATCTCCTGAAGGGTGTCGGCGGCCAGAGCGGATTGGCTTCCGCCGCCGCAATAGAGGATGGTTCGCCGAGCGGGGTCGAACTCCTTCCGGTGAAAGGCACTGGTAGGGTCGGCCCAAAACTCAAGCATCCCCCTAGGCGCATGCACCGACTTGGGGATGGCTCCATTCTGGATGCGGTCATCGTCCTCACGGATATCGATAAGGGTTGCATCTCCTGCCTCTACCTCGTTGGCCACCTGTTCCGGCATGAGGTTTTCGATCCGCCCCTCAGCATCGGCCACCATCTGCGCGGCGGTCTTCGGCCGTCCCTCCGACATGTTACCTCCTCCCAGCTCGTGAACTTCCATGAAGTATATTTGTTTGCAACGGCGCTCCTAAGTCTTGATGGTGTGGTCGTCGGCCCGGCCGAAACTAATTGTTTCCATCAAGCAAACCCAAGTCTTTGGCCCGCGACACGGCCTGAATACGGCTTTGCGCGCCCAGTTTGCGGTAGATGCTGTTGAGGTGCGCCTTGACGGTGCCAACGACGACGAACAACTCCTCGGCGATCTGCTGGTTCTTGAACCCCGCTGCGACGAGCTGGAGCACCTCGAGTTCCCGATCGCTCAGAAGATCGATGCTTGGCAGGACCTCGGGAGGCAGGTGCTGTGGCGCTGATGGCTGACGGAACGCCGCGAGCAGCTTGCCTACGTAACCCGGGTGACCACTATCAGGGTCAGCCCCGGGCCTTTCATCGTGTGCTCCTCGGGCATGTACCAACAGATTTGCGATCGCGGCTCCTTCATCCACAAAGGTGCGGACGTAACCTTCCGGTTGGGCCAGCTCTAAGGCGCTCTCCAACGCGCCAAGCGCCCGTGCCATTTCGCCCTGCGCTTGGGAAGCCAAGGCTTGGAGGATCAAGATCTCTATTGCGCTTTTCATCCTCCCTCCGTCCTCCGCCGCGGTCAGCAACCGCTCCAGTAACTGCCGCGCTTCCACAAGTTTGCCTCGCGCGATAAGCACTCGCGCCAACGTGAGGTACTCGGCCTCGCGAAGGTAACTAAGCTCGCCTACATCAAGCTCGCAGTCTTGGGCCCAACGCGTTGCGTCCTCCAGGTTCCCTTGTGCCAACCACAACCGCGCTTGGTGGGCCGCCAGGCGAGCGACGAACCTTGAGGGCAGGTCGTGCCTGCGCACTAGCGACTGTGCCTGTTGGAAGGCCCTGAGCGTCCCTTCCTCGTCTTCGAGCGCCTGCCTGAGGCGTGCGAGAGTGATGTAGCCGTCCAGCAAAATCGTGGGGCTGCCCGCGCGCTCGATCCGCTCGATGCCTGCCTCCAGGTGTTGTGCTGCAGCGCCGAGGTCGTTCCATTCGCGCAGCAGATCGCCCAGATCCAGGTAGCAGTAACCCGTGACCGGCAGTTCTCCCAGTGCCACCTCTTCGGACGCCTGTTGTAGCACCTGTCGGTAAATGTCGGCCGCTTGTCGGAGACGTCCTTGCGCTACCTGAAGCCTGGCCGAACGCCACGTGACGATTTGAATAGCGTACGCATTGTCGGCCCTCTCATTAACGGCGTAGGCCTCGGCGAAGGTGCGGCTGGCTGCTTTCATGTCGCCGTTCAGGGCGTAAGCCACCCCTAGCTGGGCGAGCGTATTGCCTCGCCAGACCAAAGCTTCCTCAGGCAGCCCCCGAAGAGCTTGTTGGGATAGAGTCACCGTCCGCGGCAGATCTCCGTAGACGCTGGCGATAGAAGCGCGAATGGCGAACACCATGCTCCGAAGCTCTGTGCGTTCTTGATCGGACATGGGCGGTTCGCCAAGGTTATCTGACGATGCTTCCGATGCGCCACCGTTGCCGCTAAGAGCGTGCTCCACTGTTTGTAGATTTGCCTCGGCAGCCTCATACCGACCAAGCAGGAACAGCATCTCCGCATAGAACAGGTAAGGTCGGGGTCGAACATACGCCATGCGCTGCGGTAGCGCGTCTACCCAGCCCACCAGCGTACTCAACCTTCCCTGCCGCAACATACCCTCCGCGACCCGATCCACCAGGCCTGCAGCACGTTCGAAAGCCTCGGCGGCGAGCGCGTGCTCCACCGCCTCGGCCATCAACCCGTTTTGCTCGTACCACTCGGACGCCGTGCGGTGCAGTTCGGGTGTTAGGCCAGGTCGTATCCTCCGTAGTCGCTCGCGCAGGAAGTCTGAGAAGAGGTGATGGTAGCGATACCAACGCCGCTGGTTATCCAGGGGAATTAGAAATAGGTTGGCGTGCTCTAGGTCTTCCAGCTTCTGTTGGCTGTCGCTCCTCCTGGTGAGGGCGTCGCACAAGGGACTACTCAGGAGATCGAGGATGGCTGTCCTCAGCAAGAAATCCTGTACGTCCTCCGGCTGCTTGTGCAGCACCTCTTCAGCCAGGTAGTCCAAGATGTAGCGGTGGGTTCCCGTGAATTCATTTATGAAGTCGGGGATGTCAAGTTCACCCTGCAACGAGAGCGCCACCAGCTGTAGGCCAGCGATCCAACCCTCGGTACGCTCGTCGAGCGCCGCCACGTCATCGGCGGAAAGGTCGAAGTCCACCATGCCGTTGAGGAAGGTGGCCACCTCCTCGTGTTCAAAGCGTAGGTCTGCCGGACGTAGCTCTGTGAGATCGCTCTGGGCGCGCAGGCGAGCCAGGGGCAGAGGCGGGTCGATGCGGCTGGAGATGATCAAGTGCATCTGCGGTGGCATGTGGTCGAGCAGGAACGCGATAGCATCGTGGATGGTCCGATTCTCGATCACGTGGTAGTCGTCGAGAACGACAACGAAGTCTTTAGGTATCGCTGCAAGCTCGTTGAGCAAGATTGTGAGCACCGATCGCAAGGGCGGCCCCTGGGGTGATTGGAGCAAGGCTAGAGGTGCTTCCCCGATGTCCGCCTGGACCACCCTAAGAGCGGCGACTAAGTAGGCAAGAAAGAGTACGGGGTCATTATCGCCCTCGTCCAACGAGACCCAGCCTACCGGCCATTCGCTGCCCAGGCGCATCATGCGCGACCCGCTAAGCAGGGTCGTCTTTCCGAAACCCGCCGGGGCTGAGATGAGCGTCAACTTGCGCCCGATCCCTTCTTCTAGCTGCTTGCTCAGGCGCGGACGGGTAACTAGGCTGGGGATCGGCTTTGGGACGTAGAGCTTGGTCGTTAGGAGAGACTCAGTCACGAGGCTCGTCCTTTAAGATGGCTGGTCAGTTTCGCACTTGCGCGAGAATTATAGATAGGTGCCATAGGCTACGCCACCGTCCCGTGCGCTTCGGCCCACATCCCTCAAGATCGAAAAATGATTGTTCTACAACACGGTGGCCGTTTCTTCAGCCCGCGAAATCCGAGCCAGTTTAACCCCTCAATTTAACCTCAGGCTTAACTTTCGACAGATGCGCCCCCGCGTATTGATGGGTATGCTCGGTGTTGCAGGAAGCAGGAAGGAGGAGCAGGAGATGACGGTTCCATCGCGCGCGGCGTCCAGGCCGGAATCTATGGTTTGCCCCGCATGCGGCGCGGTGAGCTCAGAACTCGAGGATCGGACTTGGCCGAGTGCGACTCCTGCGCTCGCGACGTCGAGGGTGTCGACTTGAGAAGCCTGGAGCAGATAGTCGCCCTGCCGCATGCGCTAGGCAAGCACACATGCGAGTGCGGCCACTCCGAGATGCGCCACCTCCCAGGCGGCGTGTTCCACTGCCCCGCTTGCGGCTCGGAGGTGGACCTCCTTGAAGTCGGCGCTACTCACACCATCCTCATAGATAACTCTCACAGGTAAGGAGGAATCGCCATGGCCTACCAACCGATAGAGAACTACGGGATCATCGGTGACCTGCACAGCGCGGCCCTGGTGGGGATTGACGGTTCGATAGACTGGCTATGTCTGCCGCGCTTCGACTCCCCGAGCGTCTTCGCCGCCATACTCGACGACGAGAAGGGTGGACGCTTCAAGATCACCCCGGTCTCTGACGGCGTCACCCGCAAGCAGCTCTATTGGCCGGACACCAACGTCTTGATCACCCGCTTCTTCACACCCGACGGGGTAGCGGAGATCACGGACTACATGCCGATACACGTCTCCATGAACGGCCGTGGACGCCACCAGCTGATTCGCAGGATCAAGGTGGTGCGCGGAGAGATGAACTTCCGGATGGAATGTTCTCCTGCTTTCAATTATGCCCGTGATGGGCATAAGACTGAAATTACCGAAGGAGGCGCCTGCTTTCACTCGGGGCAACTGAGCCTTGGCCTAGCAACGGATGTTCCCCTAAGATCCGAGAGTAATCGGGTGGTAGCCGAATTCAGCCTCCAAGAAGAGCAGATGGCCGTGTTTGTGCTCCGAGAGATCGAGTCAGGAGCTGATTGTGGCCTCTCTCTCTCCGAGCGGCAGGAAGAAGAGCTCTTCATGCAGACGGTGGAGTACTGGCGCCGCTGGCTCTCCAAGAGCACCTACACCGGCCGCTGGCGCGAGATGGTTCACCGCTCCGCGCTGACGTTGAAGCTCCTGACCTACGAGCCGACCGGGGCCATCGTCGCGGCCCCCACCACCAGCCTGCCAGAGGGTATCGGTGGCGAGCGTAACTGGGACTACCGATACACCTGGATCCGGGACGCCGCCTTCACCCTCTACGGCCTCTTGCGCATTGGCTTCACCGAGGAGGCCGAAGCGTTCATGGGTTGGCTCGAGGACCGCTGCTACAAACCCAAGCCCGACGGTCTATTGCAACTGATGTACGGCATCGACGGACGCGCCGACCTGACGGAGGAGATCCTGGATCACCTGGAGGGTTACCGGGGTTCGCGCCCGGTCCGGATCGGCAACGGTGCTTACGACCAGCTGCAACTGGACATCTACGGCGAGCTGATGGACGCGGTCTACCTCTACAACAAGTACGGAGATCCCATCTGGTATGAGCTGTGGACCCACCTGCGTGGTTTGATCGACTGGGTGTGCGACAACTGGCAGCGCAAGGACGAGGGGATCTGGGAGGTTCGCAGCGGTCAACAGCATTCTGTGTACTCGAAGCTAATGTGCTGGGTCGCCCTCGATCGGGCCTTGAGGCTGGCCGACAAGCGCTCGTTCCCTGCCGATCGCGAGCGGTGGCTCAAGGTCCGGGATGAGATCTATGAGGAGATTATGGAGAAGGGATGGAGCCCGGAGCGCAAGGCTTTCGTGCAGTCCTACGGCGGCGACACCTTGGACGCTTCGAGCCTCATCATGCCGCTGGTGTTCTTCGTTGCCCCGAAGGGTCCCAGGATGCTCAGCACGCTCGACGCCATCAACCGGCCGCCGAAAGACAACGGGCTGGTCTCCAACGGCCTCGTCTTCCGCTACGACGTCCAGAAGTCGGCGGACGGGCTCATGGGGGAGGAGGGGACATTCAACCTTTGCACCTTCTGGCTCGTCGAGGCGCTCACACGCGCGGGAAGGCTCGAAGAAGCTCGGCTCATCTTCGAGCAGATGCTCTCCTACGCCAACCACCTGGGGCTCTACGCAGAGGAGATCGGTCCCAGCGGCGAGGCTTTAGGCAACTTCCCGCAGGCCTTCACGCACCTGACCCTCATAAGCGCCGCCTTCAACCTCGACCGGGCGCTCGCAAAGGGGAGGTAGTCGCATGGAGGCGAACGGCTGGATCGACGTCTCGGTCTCGCTGCACAGCGGCATGGTCCACTTGCCCGACAACCCGCCGGTCCGGATCGAACGGGCGCTGAGCATCGAGCACGGCGACGCCGCCAACGTCTCTGAGATATCGATGGGGGCTCATACCGGAACCCACATGGACGGTCCCCTTCACTTCGTCCGGGATGGCAAGAGCTTGGACGAGATGCCGCTCGACGCCACGATCGGCCGGGCGCGCGTGATCGAGGTCAGCGACCCCGAATCGATCAAGCTGGACGAGCTTCATCCTTACAGACTTCAGCGTGGCGAGAGGATCTTGTTCAAGACGCAGAACTCTGCTCGCCGCTGGTCGTCTGAAGACTTCATCGAGGATTTCCTCTATGTCTCGCAGGAGGCGGCGCAGTATCTGGCCGATCGCGGGATACAGACCGTCGGCGTCGATTATCTCTCGGTGGGCGGGTTCCTCAAGGACTGCGTCGAGACGCACCAGGCGCTGCTCGAAGCCGGCATCTGGGTCATAGAAGGGCTCGACCTCTCGGCGGTGGAGCCTGGTGAGTACGAGCTCGTCTGCCTGCCCATCAAGATCAAGCGGAGCGATGGCGCGCCTGCACGAGCGATCTTGAGACCGATCTGAGAGAAAGGAGCTATCTCATGGCGGAACAGCACTACGACGCTATCGTGATCGGGGCAGGCCAGGGCGGTGTCCCGCTGGCCACCACGCTGGCGAAGGCAGGGCGCAAGACCGCGCTCGTGGAGCGCGAGCACGTGGGCGGCACCTGCATCAACGAGGGCTGCACCCCCACAAAGACGATGGTCGCCAGCGCGAAGGTGGCCTACTTCGACCGCCGCTCGGCCGACTACGGCGTTAGCAATGGGCAGGTAGCCGTCGACATGGTCCGGGTGCGCCAGCGCAAGCGCGCCATCGTGGAGAGCTTCCGCACCGGCGGCGAGAAGCGCCTGCACGACGCTGGCGTGGAGCTGATCATGGGCGAGGCGCGCTTCGCCGGCCCGAAGGAGCTAGAGGTAAACCTGAACGGCGGCGCAACTGTCCAGCTGAGTGCTGAGAACATCTTCATCAACGTCGGCGCTCGGCCCGCCAACCCGCCTATCGAGGGGCTGGACAGCGTGCCCGCCCTAAACTCCACCACGATTATGGAGCTGGACGAGGTCCCGGAGCACCTCCTGGTGCTCGGCGGCAGCTACGTGGGGCTGGAGTTCGCCCAGATGTTCCGGCGCTTCGGTAGCGCGGTGACGGTCGTGCAGCGCGGCAGGCAGTTGATGAGCCGCGAGGACCCCGACGTCGCCGAGGCGGTGGCCCAGATCATGCGCGAGGACGGCATCGAGGTGCTGCTCGAGACCCAGACCCGGCGCGCCGAGCGGGGCGACGACGGGGAGATCCGGCTGACTCTGAGCGGGCCGGAGGGAGAGCGCACGCTGGAGGGCTCACACCTGCTGGTGGCTGCCGGAAGACCACCCAACACAGATAAGCTCAACCTGGATGCGGCCGGCGTGCAGACGGACAGGCGCGGCCAGATCAAGGTGAACGAGAGGCTCGAGACCACCGTACCGGGCGTCTGGGCCTTGGGCGACGTCAAGGGCGGCCCCGCCTTCACCCACATCTCCTACGACGACTTCCGCATCATCCGCACCAACCTGCTCGAGGACGGAGACGCCACGATCACCAATCGCAAGGTGCCCTACACGGTCTTCATAGACCCTCAGCTAGGCAGGGCAGGCTTAAGCGAGCAGGAGGCCCGCCAGCAGGGCCTTAACATCCGCGTGGCCAAGATGCCCATGAGCTACGTGGCCCGAGCCATAGAGGTTGATGAGACGCGTGGCTTCATGAAAGCCGTGGTGGATGCGGACACCGATCAGGTCCTGGGCTGCGCGATTCTAGGCGTGGAAGGGGGTGAGATAGCCGCCATGCTGCAGATAGCCATGATGGGAGAAGTGCCCTACACGACCCTCCGGGACACTGTCTTCTCACACCCGACGTTGTCTGAGTCGCTCAACACCCTGTTCGCGGCTATGGAGCAGGGGGACGAGATCCAGATGACGTCCCAAGCGGCGATGGCTATGGGGAGTTGACTGAGCATAGCGGGCTGATCTCGGGATTACGAAGGATTCCCACTGGATGTTCCGAGAGAGCCACCAGTGCTCCATTACGAAAGGAGTCTTGATGAAGGCGATGGCTGTCGTTCCCGGCAAGCCGAACAGCATCCACTTGGCTGACCTGCCGGAACCGAGCGTGGACGACGTCCCCGACGGGCGCGGCGTTCTGGTGGAGGTCCTGCGCGTCGGCGTGGACGGCACGGACAAGGAGATCAATGACGCCGAGTACGGCGCAGCCCCCGAGGGCTACGACTTCCTCGTGACCGGCCACGAGTCGTTCGGGCGCGTGCTGGAGGTCGGGCCTAGCGTGCGCGGTCTGAAGCACGGCGACTACGTGGTCGCTCCCGTCCGCCGGCCCGGTTCGAGCATCTACGACCGGAGCGGCACCTACAACATGACCGCCGACGAGACGTACTACGAGCGCGGGATCAACCTGCGCCACGGCTACCTGACCGAGCGTTACG
>Ga0126308_10001018_pt1 | contig 10604 bp, 8 predicted proteins | sample Plot55_FD_92533 | JGI IMG/M metagenome (GOLD analysis project Ga0126308, IMG submission 92533) | Serpentine soil microbial communities from UC McLaughlin Reserve, CA, USA - Plot55 | ecosystem: Environmental > Terrestrial > Soil > Grasslands | place: USA: UC McLaughlin Reserve, Lake County...
CCGCATCGATCGAGCGCGGCGCGTACCGTTCGGGTGCAACTGGGAAATTGCCGGGCTGCATTGACGACGTCGCGACCCGCTCCAGCGTGGCGCCCACGCGCCAGATGCCGACTTCGAGGGGCATGAAGGCTCGTTAGGGGCGGGTCAGGCGGAGAGGAGGTGGTGGACGACGGAGTCTGCGAGCGTGCTGCTGCGTACTTCTGCCGTATTGTCCTTGGCCTCGATGACGGCGAGATGATCCGCCCCTTCGTGAACGAGACTTCCTCGCGGATCTGCGCGTGCAGATCCCACCCCGCCGCGCACACCGCCGGGGTGATGAACTTCGTGCAGATGTCCCGCTCGCTCAGCGACGCCTTGTCCACCCTGACAGTAAACATCGGGAGACCGGTGGCCGTCAACGCCCGGCCGGCGTGAGGCGTTAGGTATCGCTCCCGGGAGTCTCGCCCGCACAGCCCCTGCTGGGGCGGCGATGGGTTCCCGCCCCTTGTGACACCCGTCATTGCGGGCCATCCCCGCGGCGGGCGATCGTGCGCCCCGGCGTCAGTCTGATGGGCCCACGCATCAGCCCAGGCCGGCGGCGGGCGGAAAATCGGCCGATGTAAACGCTACCCCCGGCCGACGGCGTTGGCCCCAGCCTTGCCAAATACGAAAGTGCGGGTGGTTGGTCTGTCAGCGCGGGCCGTCCCCAGGGCGGCTCGCGCTTTGTCATCACCAGGGGCCTTTAGAGTCTCGTTGCCGAGCAGGCAGGTCGCCGTATGAAACCGTCGCGCGCAGTTCTCGCTCTGGTCGTTCTCGCCGCCGCCCCGGTCGCGTCCGCTGCCGGGCAGGCGCTCCCCGTCTCGTCCGGCGCGACGTTCGCCGCCGCGCCGGTGAAGGCCGCACCGTCGCCCGCGGCGTCCCCTACGGTATCACCCGCGTCTCCCGCGACGGCCGCGCTCTTCTCCCGCGGGGCGCGCGTCCGACTGCGCGTGCCGATGCTCGGCAGGGACAAGCTCGCCGGCACGGTCGTGGTCGCCCAGGGCGACTCGGTCGTGCTGGACACCGTGGACGCGGCGGTGGAGCGGCGGATGTTCTTCCCCAACACCATTCTCGTCGAGCAGTACCGCCGCGTCACGCTGCCGATCGAGTCGGTGGACAGCATCGAGGTCAGCACCGGCCGCAGCCGGTGGTCCGGGATGAGACACTCGGCGAAGCGCGGCGCGCTCTTCCTCGGCCTCCTCGGCGCGGCCACCTTCCGCAGCGGCGACGGCACCCCCGGCGTTCGCAACTTCGTCGGCGGCTACCTGAACGGCGCCGTGGTCGGCTTCGCCCTCGGCGGCGCGTTCGGCGCCACCCGGAGCGGCGAGCGGTGGCAGAGCGTCCCGCGCTCGGCGCTCGAGCCCTCGAAGCCGGCGACGACCATCGCGGCGAAGTAAGAATCAGGTGCGAGGTGCGAGATGCGAGAGGGGCCCCGGGAGGCAGTACCACGCCTCCCGGGGCCCCTCTCGCATCTCGCACCTCGCACCTCGCAGCCGTTACTTCGGCGCGGCGATCGGGACCGTGACTCCGTAGAGCAGCACCGGGTTCCAGCGGTCGTTCTTGCCCTGGGCGTCCTGCGCCGGGTGGGTGAGCTGCTGGTCGACCAGGAAGTACGCGCTCACGCCGGCGAACATCGGGATGTCCTTCATCATCTTCGAGCCGACGTTCAGGACGAACGCGCCCTCGAGGAAAGCCTCGTGCGAGTACGGGTGGTCGCTCGAGTAGCCGGACGGCCCATACACGCCGAGCGGGTCGAGGCTGAAGCTCAGCCATCCCTGCGTGGCGGTCGAGACGATGGGGACCGGGATGAGGCCGCCGTAGAAGAAGCCCGGCGAGTTGTTCTTGTTGCCGCCCACGCCATTCGGCTGGAACTGCACGCCGGCCACGCCGAGGAAGTACTTGGCGGCCGTCGGGAGGATCGTCATGAAGCGGACGTTGAGCCCCGACAGCACGTCGGCGTCCTTGACGGTCGGCGACACCGCGTTCGCCGTGACGATGCCGGGCTGGAACACGAAGATTGGCGGCTTGAAGAAGGCGCTGTTCTCCTGCGCCCCGGCGCCGGCGGCGAAGAGCAGGAGGCCCGCGGCAGACTGCACGAATCGCTTCATACAACCACCTCCAAGAGAGTGGTGAGAGCGAGTCTGCGTCGGCTTCGCATGAATTGCGGAAGCAGTCGTCGTGTGGGCCACGTGGGGGACACGGGCGGACACGCCGTAGACGCGGTGGGTGGTCTAACGTAGGAATGGCGGGCGAATTCGGCAAGAATCCGGGCTCACTCAGTACCCCACCTCCAGCGGCCGCTTCTCGTTCGCCGCCCTGTACCAGTAAGCGACCCCGAGCAGGAAGCCGCCGACGAGGAGGTAGCTGCCGACCCGCAGGCCGATGTTGGTCAGCTCGGAAGCCTGAGCGAGCGCCTTGAGCGCCGCGTAGACCGCGAGCGCGAGGCCGGCCTTCCGCGCGTCCGCGGCGGCGTAGCGCCGGCCGTCGAAGATCGAGACGACGCCGGTCAGCGCGTAGTACAGGATGAGCAGGAAGGTGGACGCCTCGCTCGAGACGGCGTGCGCCAGCTCCTCGCGCCCCCAGAGGAACGCCGGCGCGACGCCGAGCAGCGTGATCACCGTCCGGTCGCCCGGCCCCGGCCACCCCAGCCCCCGGCCGCGGCCCCGCTCCCTGGCGGCGGCGAGCATCTGCCACGCCCACCACGCCCACCCCGCCGACGCGGCGAGCGCGGCCACCGACGCGGCGGTGAGGAAGGGCGCGTACTCATATGGGGTGCGGTCGCTCAGCAGGTCGTACGCCCAGGCGGCGGCGAAGACGAGCGCGCCCGCCGCCGGGATGGCGGGCTCGACCGACCGCGTGCGGCGCGCGACGACGGCGAACAGCACCGCGTGCGCGCTCAGCGCCGCCACGCACGCCACCCCGTGGTCGTGCAGCGCCAGCACGACCGCCAGCGCGCTCGCCGCCCCGGCCGTCATGAGGTGCACGGGGCTGCGCCGCGCGTCGCCGGATGGTGCGGGGGAGGCGGCCGCCTCCTCGCCCGGATCCGCGAGCCACATCCACGCGCCGAGCGCGAGCGCGGACCAGAGCATCGCGAGCCCGGCCCCCTGCGGCGTGAAGGCGTCGGCGAGCGACGCGAGCACGGCACCGAGCATCGCGAGCGGGAGCAGCGCTCCCTCCACCAGCAGGTCGCCGTAGCCGGGGCGGGCATCCGGGCCGCCCGCCAGGCGGAGCGACGCGTACGCGGTGAGCGCGCCCAGCAGGGCGAGCGGAACGATGCGGCCGGCGGGCCCCTCGGCGTAGCACGAGACGTCCCACAGCAGCGCCGACAGCAGCGCGCCCAGGTACGAGCGCGCGAGCGGCCGCGCGTGCATCTCGCCGCTCAGCGCCAGCGCGCCCCACGCGCAGGCCAGCGCGAAGACGGCCGGCGACGCGCGCACCAGGTCCCGGGAGCCGGCCGGCATGGCGCCGAGCGCCGCCGCCACGTAGACCACGCCCCCCACCAGCATGATCGTGCGCGCGAGCGTCCACGCCCGCCCGCGCAGGGCGTAGAAGCCGGTGGAGAGGACCACGAGCCCGTAGACGAGCAGCGCGACTACGCGGCCGCTGTGGTTGGAGGTAACGAACGGGGCCAGGAGCGCGCCCCCCGTCCCCACCGCGAACAGCGACTGCTCCTGCTCCCGGAACGCGAGCGCGGCCACGGCGATCGACGCCGCCGCGGCGATGGCGAGCGCGACTCCCGATGGGATGACCTGGAGCTGCGGCCCCGCCCCCCACGCGTCCACGTGGACGATGGCGAGGGCGAGCCCGATGAGCGTGTTGCCGTACTGGCGCGCGCCGCGTGAGCGCAGCCGCATCCCGAGCGCCGCGACGCCCGCGGCCGCGAGCAGCCCCAGCCCCACGCGCGCGGCAGGCCCGACGGTGATGCGCTCGATCGCCCACTGAAGGAACGCCCCGACGCCGACGATGATCGTGAGCGCGGCGAGCGCGACGGTGCCGTAGCGTCCGACGAGCCCCTCCAGGTCGGAGCGGTCGCTGATCTTCCACGCCGGCGTCCGGCGGTCCGGAGGACCGAAGCGCCGCTGCGGGGCGTCCGGGCCCGTCATGGCGGGCTCGGCTGTATCGGCCGTCGAGGCAGCGGGCTCGTCCGTCCCTTCGGGCTCCGATGAGAACCAGGGTGACGATTGCGCCTCCACGGCCGGCGCCGCCTCGGCGAGCTCCGCCGCCGGTGGAGCGCCAGCGCCCCGCAGCTGGGCCACCTCCCCGCGCAGCTCCGCCACCTGCTGCGCGAGCTTGCGTACGAGGTACTCCAGACGCTCGATGCGCTCGGTGTCTCTCACCCGGAAGAAGCTAAGGGCGATTCCCGAAGTGCGATACGCGAATCGCCCGTGTTGCCCGCCCCGCCCCTCATCCGTCTGTTTACACCAGACCCGACAATTCCAGACCCGCCACGCACGATCCCGCCGTGATCGCCTTCCCTCAAGACGACGCTGGTTTGCCCGCGCCGGACTCGGACATCGTCGCGCCGCTCATCGAGGCGGAGCGGCAGCGCGCCGAGCGGCTGCTGAACGGGGTACGCGCCGTGGTGCTGCCACTGCTGGCGGTGGCGGCGATCGTGTACGGGTGCGTCGTCTCGGCGTCGCTGTCGTGGGTGAACGCGGCGGTGCTGCTGCCGGTGTGCGCGTGGACGCTCCTGCACTACCCGCTCTTCTACAAGAGGGAGCGCGTGCCGGAGTGGCTGGGGACGGCGGACGCGCTGCTGGACGTGACCGCGGTGAGCGCGCTGCTGGCCGGCTACGCCGTGGTCGGCACGCCGGAGCTGGCGCTCAGGGCGCCGCTCTTCCTGCTCTACTTCGCCATCATCGCCGCGCGGCCGATGACCGGGTCCACGCGCCAGGCGGCCGGCACGGCGGCGCTGGTGGTGATCGAGTACGGGGCGCTGCTGGCGTTCCTCGGCGCGACCGGCCGGGTGGCGTTCGTGCTGCGCCCCAGCGGGCTCGGCGGCGTGGGCCAGACGGCGGGCGGGCTGTTCACCCTCTCGGCGCTCGACGAGGGGGCCAAGCTCCTCCTGCTGGCGATCGTCGGCGCCGTGGCGACGTTCGCCACGCACTGGCACGAGCGCGCGGTGCGGCGGGCGATCGCGGCGCAGCTGGCGCGGGTCACCGAGGAGCGCGACCTGGCGGTACGCCTCCAGGAAGCGGACAAGCTGGCGGCGCTCGGCACGCTGGCGGCGTCGGTGGTGCACGAGGTGAACAACCCGCTGTCGACGATCTCCCTCCAGGCCGAGCTGCTGGCCTCGACGCTCGCCGACCGCGAGGCGCGGGAGGACGCGCACTCGATCGCGGAGGAGGCGCGGCGGACGGCGCACGTGGTCGGGGAGCTGCTGGCGTTCGCGCGCACCCGCCGCGCCGAGGTGGGCCCGGTGACGCTGGAGGAGGTGGGGCACCGCGCGCTCGCGACGCTGCGGCCGTTCCTCCGCGACAAGAAGGTGGTGGTGGACGAGGAGCTCTCGTCAGGCACCCCGCCGTTCACCGGCGACCCGGGGCGGCTGGAGCGGGTGGTGCTCAACCTCGTCATCAACGCCGTGCAGGCGATGGAGGCGCGGGACGTCGGCAACACGCTCGGCGGCGGCGGCGCGCGCGTGGTGCGGCTCAGCTCCGGCCAGGACGCGACGGGCGTGTGGCTAGCGGTCGAGGACAGCGGCCCCGGGCTCCCGCCCGAGGTGGCGCCGCGGATCTTCGACCGCTTCTTCACGACGAAGCCCGCCGGCAAGGGCACCGGCCTGGGGCTGTGGATCGTGCGCCAGGTGCTCGAGGAGCACGGCGGCACGGTGAGCGCCGGCAACCGCGCCGAGGGCGGCGCGCGCTTCGTCATTCGCATTCCGTTCGAGCAGCAGACCCGCTTCCTGCGCACGCCCACGCCGCGGAACGTCCGGAGCATCACGCCGATTCGGGCGGCGTGAAGAGCTTACCACGGATGAACACGGATTGAACGGATCGACACGGATCTCTCCGTGAGACGTCAAAGCTCCTCTCACTCAGGCGAGAGGAGCTTTGTTGGTCTACGGGAGGTATCGGTGCTCATCCGTGCTTCTATCCGTGTTCATCCGTGGTAAGCAGTTCTCACGGGCTGCCCCCGCCGTCCCAGCCTGGCCCGCGCACGGCACGCCCTGGCATCGCGCCCGTGTGGACGCCGTCGCTGATCACGGCGACGCCGTTGACGAAGACGTGGCGGACGCCGGTCGACAGCTGGTGGGGGCGGTCGTAGGTGGCGCGGTCGGCGACCGTGGCGGGGTCGAAGAGGACGAGGTCGGCCATCATCCCCTCGCGCACGAGGCCCCGGTCGGGGATCGCGAGCGCCTCGGCGACGGCGCTCGTCATGCGGCGGACGGCGTCCTCCAGCGTCAGGAGCTGCTCCTCGCGCACGTACTTGCCGAGCAGGCGCGGGTAGGTGCCGTAGGCGCGCGGGTGGGTGAGGCCGCGGGCGGTCTCGGGGTCGGAGGCGCCGGCGTCGCTGCCGACCATGACCCAGGGGCGGCGGAGCTGCATCGCGACGTTGGGCTCGCTCATGCTGAAGGTGATCTTGCTCAGCCGGTTCTCCTCGCGCAGCGTCAGGTCGATCACGGCCTCGGTCCACGGCTTACCTAACGCGGCGGCGATCTCGTCGAGGCGCTTCCCCTCGTACGGCTTCAGGTCGTCGCGCCGGAAGCCGACGACCATGATGTCGGACGGGCGCACGTCCTGGCAGAGCGGCTCGGCGTCGGCCGAGGTGTCGGTCATCGAGCGGACGATGCGCTCGTGCAGCGCGGCGTCGGAGCCGGCGGCGCGGAGGCGCTCCAGCAGCCGCCCGCCCTCGGCGGCCCACTGCGGCAGGCAGGCGGCGAGGGCGTTCCCGGACGCGGGGTAGGGGTACATCGTCGCCTGGACGTCCTGCCCCGCCGCGCGCGCCGAGTCGATCTTCGCCACCGCCGCCGCGGCCTTCGGCCAGTTGGCGGGGCCGGCGGCCTTCAGGTGGTAGACGATCACCGGCACGCCGGCGTCGCGGCCGATGCCTAACGCCTCGTCGAGCGCCGGGAGGAGCCGCGCCTCCTCGCTCCGCATGTGGGTGATGTAGCGGCCGTGCCCCGGGGCGGCCGCCCGCACGACCTCGGTCAGCTCGGCCGTCGAGGCGTAGCTCCCCGGCGGGTAGATGAGCGCGCTCGCCACGCCGAACGCGCCGTCGCGCATGGCGTCGCGGACGACGCGGCGCATTGTGTCCAGCTCGGCGGGGGTCGCCGGCCCCTCGGCCTCCCCCTTGGCGTAGACGCGCACCGTCTCGGCGCCGAGGAAGGAGCCGCTGTTGGTGGAGGAGCCGGCGCGCTCCATCGCCGCGAGCCAGGCGCCGAAGCCGCGCCCGCCGCCGAAGCCGCGGTGCGCCCGCGCCACCGCGCCGGTGTCCGACGAGCCGATGCCCGACGCGGCGAGCACGGCGGCGTTGGCCGGCGCCGGCGTCGACCCCTCGCCGTAGATCTCGGTCGTGACGCCCTGCGTCACCTTGCTCACCCGCCGCCGCCCGCCGCCGCCGGCGAGCACCGCGTCATAGCCGTGCGCCTGCACGTCGATGAACCCGGGCGCCAGCACCAGCCCGCGCCCCTCGACGTGGCGCGCCGAGCGCGCGCCGGCCAGCGCGCCCCCCGGCGCGACGCGCACGATCCGGTCGCCGCGCACCGCGACGTCGGCGTAGCGCCACGGGTTGCCGGTCCCGTCCACCAACCGGGCGCCGGCGATCACGACGTCGTACGGCCGCCGGTCGTCCCCGGCGGCGCCCGTGCGCCGGGTGGACGCGCACGCGGCGAGGAGCAGCGCCGCGGCGGCGGAGAGCAGATGGGTGGGTCGCATGGCGAGAACCAACTCGCCAGATGGGGAGAGAGCAAGGGTGGGGGAGAACGGCGAGTTGTCAGTTGTGAGTTGAAGTCGTCAGTCGGGAGTGGACGGCGGACCACTGGGAACTCACGACTTCAACTCACAACTGACAACTCGCCGTTCTCCCTCCCCTGCCGTTCACACCCACACGAACGCCGGATGCTCGCGGCCCGTGACGTGGTTCACGATCCGCTCGGCGACCTTGAGCCCGCCGGCGCCGTTGGTGAAGATGGCGACGGCGCGGCGCGCGGCGGCGTCGCCGAGGACGAAGTCCTTGTAGTTGCCGTTGTCGCCCCAGTGCCAGAAGGACGTCGGCGCGCCGGCGCCGCCCTCGCGCTCGAGCCCCCAGCCGAGGCCCCAGGCGAGGGCGCTGTTGAGGCGGATCTGAGGGGAGAGCATCTCGCGCCGCGTGCCCTCGGCGAGGTCGGTCGCGCCACGCGCGCCACCGTCGACGACGTGCGTCACGAAGCGCGCGTAGTCGCCCGCCGTCGTGAGCAGGCTGCCGGCGGCGTTCGGGATCATGTAGTTCGGCAGCACCGGCAGGTTGGGGTCGGCCTTCGGCATCATCGCGGCCACCTCGTCGTACCGCCAGTCGAGGAGCGGCACGCGCGCGCCGGCGGCGGTGTCGACGCGCTCGGCGGGCGCCTGGGCGGCCATCCTCTTCGCCAGCCGCGCGTGGAACGACTCACGCGGCTGCCCGCGGCTCGAGTGAGGCGCGGCCATCCGCGCGTCGAGCTCGGGGAGCCAGACGTAGCTGCTGCTGCGCATGCCGAGCGGCTCGAGCACGCGCTCGCGCACGTAGCGCGGGAAGGCCCGCCCCGCGACCTGCTCGACCACGCGCTGGAGGTAGAAGTAGCCCTCGCCCGAGTAGGAGAATCGCTCCCCCGGCGTGAAGTCCACCGTCAGGCGGTCCGTCGGCCCGTTGCGCCAGTTCCGGAAGCCCGAGCTGTGGCTCAGCACGTGACGGGCGGTGATGGCGGCGGCCTTCGGCTCGTCAGGCAGGTACGGCGCCGGCAGGTACGCGCCGAGCGGGCGGTCGAGGTCGATCAGCCCCTCGTCGCGCATCCGCAGGACCGCGTAGGCGAAGACCGGCTTCCCCAGCGACGCGGCCTCGAACACCGTGTCCTCGGCGACGGGGTCGCTCCCGCCGGCGGCCCGCACGCCGAACCCGCGCGCCCACGCCACCGCGCCGCCCTCGACCATCGCCACCGCGACGCCAGGGACGGACGCGTACTCCATGAGCTGCGGGAGCCGGTCGGTCCAGAACGTATCGTTCGCCGAGGTGCTCGCCTTCGGCGCGCGGGTCGCGCCGCCGGTGGCGCAGGCCGAGAGCAGGGCGACGCTGCCCTGGGCGATGCCCTGGGCGATCATCGTGCGACGATTCATTGTGGGCTGGTGTTGAGTGTCATCCTGAGCGGAGCGCGGAGCGCGGAGCGAAGGATCCAATCGACCAGGTGAGGGGCCGGCGGGCCAGAGTAGATCCTTCGCTCCGCGCTGCGCGCTCCGCTCAGGATGACAGAGCGAGGGAGGGAGATGGTTTGCAGCCTGTAACACTTCCCCCCACGCCGCGGTCGAAATAGCGACCGATGACCGACACGGAGCTCATGCTCGCCGTCCGCGGGGGCGACCTCGACGCGCTCGGGGCGCTCTTCCGGCGGCACTACGACACGGCGCACGCCCTCTGCTACCGGCTCACGACGAGCGCGGAGGCGGCCGACGACTTGGCGCAGGAGACCTTTCTGCGGATCCTCCGCTACCGCCACACGTTCCGGGGCGACGCGCAGTTCACCACGTGGATGTACCGCCTGGCGCGCAACGTCTGCCTCGACCACCTGCGCGCGGCCGCGCGCGCCGACGGTGCGGACGCGCGGTGGGCGGCCGACGAGGGGCAGCCGACGCGGCCGGAGGCGGAGCCCGGCGACGCCGCGCGGCTGGCGGCGGTGGAGGCGGCGCTCGCCCGGCTGCCGGTGGAGCAGCGCGAGGCGCTCGTGCTGAGCCGCTACCACGACATGCGCTACGACGCCATCGCGCGCACGCTCGACTGCAGCCCCGGCGCGGCGCGCGTGCGCGTGCACCGGGCGCTGAAGGCGCTGCGCGCGATGGTGCGCGCCACCGAGGAGCAGACGGAGGAGCGACCGTGACACACGAGGAGGCAGTCGAGGCGGCGATCGACGCGCTGGGCGGCGGCGGCGCCGACGCGAGCGCCGACGCGAGCGCCGACGCGGAGCTGCGCGCGCACCTGGCGTCGTGCGCGGCGTGCCGCGACGAGGTGGAAGCGCTGCGCGCGCTCTGGGCCGACATGGGGCGGCTCCCGGTCCCCGCGCCGCGGCCGTCGTCGGAGGCGGGGGCCGAGCGCGTCCGCCTGGCGGGCGCGGCGGAGGCCGAACGCCGGCGCGCCCGCCGCCCGTACGGCCTCCGCATCGCGGCCGCCGCGGCGGTGGCGCTCGCCGCGTCGCTCGCCGCGTCGTTCGCCGTCGGTGTCGCCCTCGGCCGTCGTCAGGCGCCGCGCGCCGCACCAGCCGCCGAAGCGGGCGCGACCGACGGGCGGCAGAGCTTCCTCCTGCTGCTGCACGAGTCGGCGGACTTCGACGCCGGCGCCACGCCCGAGGCGTCGCGGGCGCTGGTCGCCGAGTACCGGGAGTGGGCGACGCGCCTCCGCGCCGAAGGGCGGATGGCGGCGGCGGAGAA
>Ga0126308_10001019_pt1 | contig 10594 bp, 7 predicted proteins | sample Plot55_FD_92533 | JGI IMG/M metagenome (GOLD analysis project Ga0126308, IMG submission 92533) | Serpentine soil microbial communities from UC McLaughlin Reserve, CA, USA - Plot55 | ecosystem: Environmental > Terrestrial > Soil > Grasslands | place: USA: UC McLaughlin Reserve, Lake County...
CAGCGACTTCAACTACGACTTCCACGCCACGGTCGACGACCGGGTCGCGCCGGTGCAGATCTTCCACCGCACCGAGGCCGAGCTCGCCGAGGCGGGAATGCCATTTACGGAGAGCATGCGCGGCGACTGGCCGGGCATCAGCGCATTCCTCCGCGTCGGCGACGAGGTCTTCCACACCTACTCCACGTTCGGCCGTCGCATCGAGGAGTTCCACAACGGCTACCGCTCGACCTCACCGCGCTCGGCCGCCAGGAGGCGTGGGAGGAGCCGAAGGGACGCGCGGTCCCACTCGGCCTGCAAGTCGGCGGCCCCGCCATGCGCCTCCCCGACGAATACGACACCTGACATGTGGCCACGATCGCCAATCTCGCCAACGGACGAAGTACGTCGATGTCGCCGGGCACCAAGGCGGGTCGACCCGGTCGTGAGACGACGCTACAAGACACCTCAAGGAGGGGGCAGGGGGTCGAGGTGATACTAGGCTAGCGGTTACGCGCTCCTGACCTGCTCACAGAACCGCTTGCAATACGGGTTCACCTAAGCTCGCTACTAGTCCGCCGGCGAAAACTCCCTTGCCTTGCAGTTGGACGCTTTCTTCGACGATGCCTCCCTTTCGGTACGCTTTGCGAGGGTGGCAATCTTCTCGGCCCGCAGCTCGAGCGCGTCCCTAAGCTCGGCCGGGCGCCGCACGACGAAGGAGCAGTCGAGACCGGCCAGCAAGCGCGCAGGCCACTCCAGGCTCCAAGTTGAACACCGCAGGAGCGTCCCTCCTTCCGTTTGTTCCAGGGAGAGCCCCACAGATGGTAGCTGTTCTCGCACCTCCTCCACCCTGGCCTCCAGTAGCACCTCTACCGACCACCGGTCGCCCGACGAATCGGCCACTGCGCTTAGCACCGCATCCGGGGAATCGAGGCCAGTCGGACGCGCAAAAGTCTCCTCGATCATTTCGGCCTCGAGGACCCTGTCCAGTCGGAACAGCCGCATCCCCCCGCGCAGGTGGCAGTGGCCGACCGCGTACCAGTAACCCTCCCGGTGCATCACGCCGTAGGGGTCCACCTCCCGCTCGGTCTCCCTCGACCACCCTGAGCGGTAGCGCAGCAGTACCCTCCTCTGTTCGCCCACGGCGGCAGCAAGGGTAAGGAATGCCTCGCTCCTCGCGGGCCTCTGGGGCCGTCCGGCAGCTATGGAGACGGTCTCCTGTAGGGCTCGAACGCGCCCGCGTAGAGCTTCCGGCATCACCCGCTCTAGCTTCGCCAGAGCGCCCTCGACGGCCGGCGCTACCCCCGCCAGCCCGAGGTGCCTGGCGGTCAACAGTCCAAGGGCAAGCGCCAGCGCCTCCTCATCGGTGAACATCATCGGCGGGAGCCTGTAACCGGACCTCAAGGAGTAAGCCCCGTAACGACCCAGTTCGGCCTCGACGGGGATACCCATCTCCCGGAGCATCGCCGCGTAGCGACGCACGGTTCGCTCCCCGACCTCGAGCCTTCTCGCAAGCTCAGGGACGCCGATCCTCTCGCGTGCCTGCAACAGCTCCAGCATCGAAAGCAGCCTCGTCGTGGGTCGATTACCGTACACGTTTTCCGCCTTTCTCAAATTTTCCGAAAGCCACGGCTAACCAGGAACGATTCTGGCCTCCTTTGAAGATACGATCAAGGCGCACCTGAAACCAGACGAGAAGGAGGCGCCAGTCCTAAATGAGCGTGCAACCTTTCCAAGTGAGCATTCCGAAGGCTGATCTGGAGGATCTGCAGGAGCGTTTGGCCCGCACCCGCTGGCCTGGTGAGCTGCGTGGCGTCGGATGGAGCCGCGGCGTGCCGTTGGGGCATCTCAAGGAGCTAGCCGAGTACTGGCGCACCGACTACGACTGGCGCCAGTGGGAGGCGAAGCTCAACGAGCATGCGCAGTTCACCACTACCATCGACGGGCAGAACATCCACTTTGTGCACGTCCGCTCCCCTGAGGCTGGTGCGCTGCCGCTTATCATAAGCCACGGGTACCCCAGCTCGGTTGTGGAGTTTCTGAGCATCATCGGCCCGCTCACCGACCCCCACGCCCACGGCGGCGACCCGGCCGATGCCTTCCACGTCGTCGCGCCATCGCTGCCGGGCTACGGGTTCTCCGTCCCGGTGCGGCAAACCGGCTGGGACATGCCGCGGATCACCAGGGCATGGGCCGAGCTTATGCGCCGCCTCGGCTATGAGCGCTACGGTGCTCACGGTGGCGACATAGGTGCCGGCATCACCGGGATGCTCTCCAGCATCGAACCCGAGCACGTCGTCGGTGCGCATGTGAACTCTGATCCGACGTCGTTCATCATACTCGGCGCCGAAATCCCGATCGACACCTCCGGTCTCACCGATGCCGAGCGGGATCACGTCGAGCGCCTGCAGCGGCACTTTCAGGGCGAGGGCAAAGGCTATCTTCTGCTTCAGTCCACCCGGCCACAGACCCTGGCCTACTCCCTTACCGACTCACCGGTCGGCCAGCTCGCGTGGATCGTCGAGAAGTTCAAGGAATGGACCCACCCCGCGGCCGCCCTGCCCGAAGATGCCGTCGGCCGCGACCAGTTGCTCACGAACGTAAGCATCTACTGGTTCACCCGCAGCGGCGCGTCCGCGGCCGGCTTCTTGTACGAGTCCGCGCATTCCGAGGGAGGATGGGTGCCGCCGTCGGACGTGCCACAGGGCACGGCGGTCTTCAATGCCGACCCGATCCTCCGTAGTGTGATGGACCCCCAGCGCGCCACGGCCCATTGGTCCGAGTTCGACGAAGGCGGCCACTTCCCCGCTATGGAAGTACCCGATCTCTTGGTCAGCGACGTGCGGGAGTTCTTTCGCGGGCTCCGGTGACTCGAGCGCTTCGTCGCCCCTTCCCTATGTAGGAAGGGAGAGGTAGTACGCCTTCCCGCTGATCCTCAGCCACGGCTGGCCCGGCTCGGTGGTCGGAGTTCCTCGACGTGATCGGGCCGCTGAGCGACCCGAAAGCGCACGGGCTCGTCGCGCCGGGGATGGGCACATAGAGGATGGAATTTCTTGTGAGTATTCCAACTGTCGTCAAAAGGAACGAAGCCGGCACGCCGACATACTCCGAGCGTCGAAGTTTTACCTGTAAAACGGCGCTTTTCTGGAGTGGGCGATGCTGGGTTCGAACCAGCGACCTCTACCGTGTGAAACCAGCGTGATTGTTTGTTGGAGATTTCCTGAGCGTACAAAATACCTGCAAATTGATGTATTTCTCCGTTGACTCACTTCCCAGCATTTCAGGAGATTTACTCGGGTTGCTGCACGCCTCTGTACGAGATTGCGCTTACGAGCTCGACTGTGTACGCGTTTCTGTCTTCCTGATTCCTAGCCCACGTTCGGTCCCGCTACCTAGCAGTTGATCCCATACGACCGCTAGTTGTTCCACCTGGGTTCGAGAAAGCCGTTCGAGGAACCCCCGACGCACCCCGGACAAGTGTGTGGGAGTCGTCTCCGCCAAGCGATCGAGCCCCGACTTGGTGATGCACGCGAACACCTGGCGCGGATCGTCCTCGCCCCTGTGGCGTTCGATTAGCCCCTGATGCTCGAGTCTATCCACCATGCGGGTAAGGCCGCTGCGGCTGAGGTGCACGGCCTCCGCCAGCTCGGACATCTGCATTCGGCCCTCTAGGGCTAGACTGAGCTGGACGAGCACGTCGAAAGAGGACAGCGGCAGCCCGTGGGCAGCTTGGAGCTCGGCATCGAGTTCCTTGACGATCGTGGCGTGCGCGCGGATGAAACCTGACCAGGCCGCGCGCTCCTCCGGCGAGAACTTGAGCCATTCCTCCTCGTGAGTTGCACGCGCAACCATAAGTGGTATATTACCAGAATTGTACGTGCAACTCTAGTAGTGGAAGCTAGCGGTTGTCTGGAGGCTCGCGAGGAGGCGTGGCTATGGCGGAGAAGCTATCGGTGTTGGTGAGCGGGGCCACGGGTCAGCAGGGCGGCGCGCTCGCCCGGGTCCTGCTTCAGAAAGGGCACAACGTACGGGCGTTCGTCAGGAGGCCAGACTCGCCCGAGGCCAAGGAGCTCGAGCGCCTCGGCGCTGAGCTGGCAGTAGGTGACTTCGAGGAGCCCTCCACCTTTGAGGACGCAGCTAGAGGCATGGATGCAGCCTTCGTGGTGGCTACGCCCTTCGAGGCCGGCACGGAAGCCGAGACGCGGCACGGGATCGCTGCTGCGGACGCAGCAAAGGCCGAAGGCGTGGAGCACCTCGTCTACAGCTCCGTGGCGGATGCGGACAAGGACACCGGAATCCCGCACTTCGACAGCAAGCGAGAGGTCGAGAAGCAAATCGAGGGTCTAGGCATCCCCTACACGATCGTGGCGCCAGTCTACTTCATGGACAACCTGCTCGCCCCCTGGACGCTCCCGCAGCTGAAGGAGGGCAGGTTCCCGATGGCGCTGCCCGCCTCGCGGCCGCTGCAACAGATTGCGCTCTCGGACATAGTGGCCTTCACGGCGCTGGTCCTGGAAAACCGCGAGGAGTTCGTCGGCAGGCGCGTGGACATAGCCTCGGACGAACTCTCAGGTGAGGAAGTGGCGACGATCTTGACTCGTGTGACGGGGCACGAGATCAATTACGTCGAGCTGCCGCTAGAGCAGGTGCGCCAGGCGATGGGCGAGGACGGCGCGCGCATGCTCGAGTGGTTCGACCGGGTGGGTTACAGCGCGGACATCGAGGCGTTGCGCAGGGAGCATCCGGAGGTAGGCTGGCACACCTTTGAGGAGTGGACCAAAGAACAAGACTGGAGCGCACTGGGATAGAGCACCGCATGAAGTTGCTCCGAATACGGCATGCATCACGAAGGTGGTTCTGAGAAGGTATGTCAAACCTTAGAGCCATAGTGCCTGAGCCCTTTTTGTAGACGCTCACGGAGCCCAAGAGCCCGCAACCCACGCGTTAAGGTGCTGTCGTAGTCCTATAGGCAATCTCGTGCTAGCGGCTAGTAAACGATCTCATTTGTCAAGCTTATGAACGCGGTTCCTTCAGATGCACCCGCGGGATTCGCTCACGTTAGGGTAGGTCGCCCGGTCGCACGAGGCGTCCCTCGCCTGCTGAGAGGTTCGCCGCCTCGGCCAGGGCGCTTAGCTCGAGGGCGGCTCGGACGTTCTCCGGGTCCGTTCTTCCCTCCGAGGAGAGATCGACCCACCGCGCGAAGGGCGACCCCTCGTCGGCGGGTACCCGGACGTCGCTCCATCGCTCGGCGTCCCGGCGTATCTTAAGGCCGCCGCTCGGGTCGTAGAGGAGACTCCCCTCCGTGCCGTGCGCCTCCACGGAGAAGGGTGCGGAGGCGCCCAGGAAGGAAGCCTCAGCGACCCCAGTGTCCCCGTTTGAGTAGAGCATGGTCACGACGGAGTGGTCCTCGACGGCCCGCCCGGTGAAGCGGCCGTATGCGGCGCTCACCTCGTCCGGCATCCCGAGCAGGTGCGCCAACAGGTACAGCGGGTGAGCGCCGAAGTCTATTGTGACGCCGCCAGCGGACTGCCGGGAGTCGAAGAAGCGTTCCGGCAACCATCCCCGCGGGCTCGCCGCGCTCGGGAGCGCGCCGTCGTGGGAGACGCGCACGCGCAGGTAGGTCGGCTCGCCGATCTCGCCGCGCGCCAACGCTTCACGTATAGCCCGCGTGTACCCCGCGTAGAGCCTCGGCAGCGAGACGACGAAGGTCACCCCGGCCTCCTCGACTTCCGCCACCACCTCCCACGCTGCGCTAAGGGAGGGCGCGATCACCTTCTCTGAGAAGATGTGCTTGCCGGCGGTCGCGGCCGCGGGGATGACCTCGCGGTGGGCGACGGTAGGAGTTGTGACGACCACGCCGTCCACGTCTTCGCGGGAGAGAAGGTCGTGCAGATCGTCGTGGAACGGGACGCTGCGCTTGGAGGCCTCCACCCGGCCCCGCTCCCCGTACTCGTCCCAGACGGCGCAGACCTCCGCCTCGGGATGCTCCTCGGCCTCCGAAGCGTAGTCTTTTGCGTGCACGTGCCAGAAGCTCAGGATTGCGACACGGAACACCAGCTGACCTTCTCCACGATCTCCTCCATCTCGTCATCCCGGACCGAATCGCTCGTAGCCCCACTCTGGCAACAGCGTCACAGCTCGGACTGCTCCTGACAGTCGATCGGCTTCACGCGCCGCAGAGCGGTCCGCATTTCCCATCTTCGGTTTCCCCGTTTTACCAGGCTCGCTAACCAGCCACTCTTCGTGTTTCCTTTTCAGCGGCTCGAACCGTGACATCCCCGGTGTTTCAAGCCGTCCTGCAGATCTCACCACCGTCCGTGCAAACGTTCATGCCCCCGACGAGGGTTTAGGAGAAGTTCGGCGCCCATGTGAGAGAAGGGCGAGTTCCTTTAAGTACGGTACTCTTGCGTCTACGATTGCCTCCAGAGCGGAAATGAACCCCAGGAGCAACGGCACCCGAGCTGCGTACTACTCCTCGCCACATTGCTGCACGGTTGCTGCACAATGGCTTCGAAGTACTACTAGGACCGTTCGCTAGATGCGGTGTTTACGCTGCAAATCAGCATTTTCTCAGGGTGGGCGATGCTGGGTTCGAACCAGCGTCCTCTGCCGTGTGAAAGCAGATCCATAACGTCCTAGTTGTTCGCTGTTGTTCGGAAATACCTGCAAAATCGGGTATTTGCCTTTGGAAGCATTCGTGTCTGTTCACCGTTGTTCGCGTGGGTTGGTGTACTACTGGTATACAAGACGCCGTAGGGTAAGTTCGCCCCATTTCTCTATTTTTGATTTCTATCTGGTGGGTTAGTGTCAACTAGGGCGTCTATTCTGCCCGCAGCTCCCAACCGTCCCCGTTCGTCGTCCTGTGTTTCCTCGAAGTCCGTGAAAAAGAAGAGCCGACAAGCAGCCTGTTACCAGGACTAGGGAAGACGTATCTCAATCGATCTCGAACCAAACGCATGCGCAGCTTTTCTGCTCTACTCCCCAGCGGTCCGATATCGTCTCGACGATCGGCAGACCCCACCCACCCTTCAGGCCAGGTTGCGGGCGAGGTTCCGACGGCACCTCGAAGCCAGGACCCGAATCGCATACCCTCCCACGCACTGAACCTGCCGAGACCTTCACCGTAAGTGAGATGTGATCATTCGGCGAAAGCCCTGCGTGGAGGATACTGTTGGTCACCAGCTCGCTCACCACCAACCGCACGTCTTCGAGTTTCTCGGGCGGTAAGAGATCCGCCAGCCGGTCCAGGGTATGGCGCGCGGTCGTAACGACCTCGGGCTCGGGGGCGAGTCTCAGATCGACCTCAGCTTCCATCAATGAGTCGCAACGGTGGCCAGCATGGCAAGTGTTATGTACCCTAGCCACGCGTTATTACACAGCGTCAGGCTGTGCAGCTGCTCTACTGGAGAAAGAAGGGGGCATACGCTAGACTAGCCAACATCATCCACAGCTCTAATTCCTATGCATTGGCAAAGGTGGGGATGCCCGAACAATATAAGAGGCGAAGTAGCAAGACTACTAGCTATACTCTCTGCATCCGTACGTTGCACCAGGTTAGATTTTAGAGCATGCGCCTCCAAGACCTGGGGATCGGCAGACTCTTCGAGTGGATCCGCGACGCGGCCATCGTAGCGGATGCTAAAAGCCAGCGAATAGTCTTCTGGAATCAGGCGGCTACAAACATCTTCGGCTACTCGGTCGAGGAGGCGCTTGGGCTGCACATAGAGGATTTGGTTCCCCGGTACCCCAAGGACCAGCATCGGGTAGACATCGCCCGCTACGCCGCGACAGGCCATTGGCCCTACACAGACCTGCCTAGCCAACTTGAGTTGCCTGCACTAAGGAAGGGTGGAGAGGAGATATACGTTGAACTGTCGCTCAGTTCTATTGGGCTGGAGGACGACGCTGATGGTAATGAACGCTATGTGCTCGCCATCGTCCGCGACATCACCGAACGCAAACGGGCAGAAGAAGAGATCAGGCGGCTAACCGAGGACCTTGAAAACAGGGTTGCGGAGCGCACTGAACAATTGGAGAAGAGAGAGCGAATGCTTCGGAAGAGCGAGGAGCGTTACCGGAGCTTCATCGAACAGACCACGGAGGGCATCTGTCGCATCGCACTCGAGGAGCCCGTCCCGACAAGCCTGACGCCCGATGAGCAAGTCGAGTGCTTCTACTACCATGGCTATCTCGCCGAGTGCAACGACTCAATGGCCAAAATATACGGCTACGCGCGGGCAGAAGAATTAGTGGGCGTCCGACTCGGCGACCTCCTCCCCTCCTCTATCCGAGATAACGTTGAATACCTCAGAGCGTTCGTCCGCTCTGGCTACCGGCTGACCGGCGCTGAGTCTCAAGAGGTCGACCGTCATGGCAACATCAAGTACTTCTCGAACAACATCACCGGAATAGTCGAAAGCGAATCCTTACTGTATCTCTGGAGAACACAGCAGGATATCACCGAGCGTAAGCAAGGTGAACAGGCAAGGTCTCGGCTGGCGGCTATAGTGGAGTCTTCAGACGATGCCATACTCAGTAAGACCCTCGATGGCATCGTAACGAGCTGGAACAGGGGTGCGCAAGAGATCTATGGCTACACTGTGGAAGAGATCGTGGGCAAACCGATCTTCGTGCTGGCCCCGCCCGATCGTTACAACGAGATATCAGGCATACTCGAAAAAGTACGGCGTGGAGAGCATGTAGATCACTACGAAACTGTTCGTCTCAAGAAAGATGGCGATCGGATCAACGTCTCTATAACCGTCTCTCCGATAATAGACTCAGTCGGCAACATTGTGGGAGCTTCGACAATTGCTCGCGACATAACTGAGCGCAAGCGTGCCGAGGAGGCGGTCGAGCAAAGCGAGCTACTCTACCGTACGGTCATCGAGCAAGCTACAGAGAATATCTTCCTCGTAGAAGTCGAAACCCGATGTATCGTGGAGTCCAACGCCGCGTTCCAGAAGACGCTCGGCTACGCAGAGGAAGAGCTCAGAAACTTGACGCTCTATGACATAGTCGCTGCCGACGAGAAGAGCATCGATATGAATATCCAGCGCAGCATGAGGCAAATGCGTTGGTTCATCGGTGAGAGGAAGTACCGTCGCAAGGACGGCTCGCTGGTAGACGTCGAGGTCAGCGCGAGCATCGTCCTCCACAACGGCAGGGAGGCCTTATGTGTCGTCGCTCACGACGTCACCGAGCGCAAGAAGCACGAGGAGATGCAGCGGTTCTTGGCCGAAGCGGGCGCGGCTCTCTCCTCGTCGCTCGATTACCGAACCACGCTGGCCAAGTTGGCCCGCCTTGCAGTGCCTTACCTCGCCGACTGGTGCGTTGTGGATATCCTTAAGGAGGATGGGTCACTTGACCGACTGGCGATGACTCACCAAGACCAGGAGAAAGTAGCACTAGCACGAGAACTTGAGGAACGCTACCCGCCTGACCCTGATGCGCTGCGCGGGGTGGCGCAAGTGTTGCGTACCGGCCAATCAGAGCTCGTTTGTGAGATCCCCGAATCGCTTGTGAAGGAGGCGGCCCGTGATGCCGAGCACCTCAAGATCCTGCAAAGGTTGGGTCTAAAATCCTACTTGATCGTGCCACTGATAGCCCGCGGGCGGACACTGGGGACGATCTCGCTAGTTTCGGCCGAGTCAGGGCAGGGGTACGGGCCGGCCGAGCTGGAGCTGGCCGAAGAACTCGCTCGCCGTGCAGCGCTTGCCGTGGACAATGCGCGTCTATACAGGGGCCGCATCCAAGTCGCTCATACCCTCCAAGAGGGGCTCCTACCTTCACGGCTACCCAAGGTGCCAGGAGTAGAGGTAGGCCTGAGCTATGTGTCCGCTGGAGAGGTAGATGTCGGTGGTGACTTCTACGACCTCTTCGACACAAGGATGACTGACCACAGTAGTTCCTCCGAGCCCTCCTCTTGGAGTGTTGTGATCGGTGATGTATCAGGCAAGGGCGCCGAAGCTGCGGCTGTGCTTGCCCTCGCCCGCTACACCATCCGCACGCTGGCCACGCGCGAGTCGCACCCCTCAGCGGTGCTCGATGGCCTAAATGAAGCCATGCTGCGTCAGAGACGCGAACATGACGACTACAAGTTCTGCACGGTAGCCTACGCGAGCTTAGAGACGAACGAAGGAGATACTGAGCATGGGGCCAAGGTCACCGTTTGCTGCGGCGGTCACTCACCGCCATTTCTGCTTAAGGGTGACGGAAGTGTCTACAAGATAGGGCAGCCAGGACGTTTCCTAGGCGTGTTCGACGACGTGAACCTCACTGAGCAGGAGGCCCACCTTGCACCTGGCGACGCCCTGGTCCTCTACACTGATGGCGTGGTCGAAGCTCGGTCCCCAGAGGGCACCTTCCTCGGTGAGGAGCGGCTGATGACTATTCTCCGCTCCTTAGTTGGTCTGGATGCTTCGACTATGGCCAGCCGAATGGAGGGTGCCGTTCTGAACTTCCAAGAGCAGAACCCCCGCGACGACATTGCCATCCTGGTGCTGCGTGTCTCTGACTAACGCCCACCTAAGCCACTCGCTATAAGTGGAGTCGAGGGGATTCGAACCCCTGCCCTCCGCCGCGCAAAGTCAGATCCACAGTGTCGTAGCTGTTC
>Ga0126308_10001020_pt1 | contig 10590 bp, 8 predicted proteins | sample Plot55_FD_92533 | JGI IMG/M metagenome (GOLD analysis project Ga0126308, IMG submission 92533) | Serpentine soil microbial communities from UC McLaughlin Reserve, CA, USA - Plot55 | ecosystem: Environmental > Terrestrial > Soil > Grasslands | place: USA: UC McLaughlin Reserve, Lake County...
CGCGTGACGCGATTCTTCCGCACGCTGCACGCGAACGAGGTCGCCGAGGAGATCGCGGCCGCCGCCGAGCGGCTCAGCCGGTCCGGCGTCGGCGCCCTGATCGCGATCGAGCGCGAGGTGGGGCTCGCCGACTACGTGCAGTCCGGCTCGGAGATGCAGGCCAAGGTCTCGGCGGACCTGCTGGTGACAATCTTCACGCCGTACTCGCCGCTGCACGACGGCGCGGTGGTCGTCCGCGGCGACACGATCATCGGCGCCGGCTGTATTCTGCCGCTCTCCCAGTCGCAGCTCATCGACCGCTCGCTCGGCACCCGCCACCGCGCGGCGCTCGGCCTCTCCGAGGAGACCGACGCCCTGGTGGTCGTGGTCTCCGAGGAGACGGCGACCATCACGGTGGCGTCCGCGGGGCGGCTGCTGCGGGGCCTGAGCGCGCCGCAGGTGCGGGACATCGCCGCCGGCCGCCCGCCGCGGCCCACGGCGGAGCATCCGATCATACAGATGCGGGCGTGACGGGGCGTGCGGGCGGGCGCTCGCTGCCGGTCTCCCTCGGTGTCGGCGCCGCGCTCTTCGCCGTCTACGTCGCCACCCTCGCGCCCGGCGTCACCTTCTGGGATGCCGGCGAGTTCATCGCCGCCGCGCACACGCTCGGCATCCCGCACCCGCCGGGGACCCCGCTCTACGTCCTGGTCGCGCACGTCTGGTCTCGCGCGTTAGGCTTCCTCCCGACCGCGGCCGCGACCAACCTGCTGAGCGCGGTCTGCACGGCGGCCGCCGGCGCCGTCAGCGCGGGGCTCGTGGCGCGCTGGACCGGAAGCCGGGTCGCCGGCGCCGCGGCCGGGCTCTGCGCCGGCGCGATGTCCACCGTCTGGTCCAGCGCCACCGAGACCGAGGTCTACGCCGCGTCGATGCTCCTCGCCTGCCTGACGATGCTGGCCGCCGAGCGCGCCCACGGGCCCGGCGACTCGCGCTGGCGGCTGCTCGCGGCGTACGGTTTCGGGCTGGCCGCCGCCCTCCACGTCAGCGCGCTCGTGGCCGGGCCCGCCGCGATCTGGCTGGGCCTTCGGACCGGCGACGCCGACCGCCCGAGCGAGCCGGTCGCGCCGACCCTGGCGCTCGGCGCCGCGTACGCGGCCGCGATCGCCGTCGGGGTGGCCTCGGTCGGCGCGGGCGCGGCCGCCGTCGCGCTGCTGGCGGCCGCGCTGGCGGCGGCGCGCGGACGTCCACGCGCGCCGCTGGCGGCGCTCCCGCTGCTCGCGCTCCCGCTGGCGGCGCTCGTGGGCGCGTCCGCGATCGGCTTTCTGATCGCGCGGGCGCCGCACGATCCGGCGATCAACCAGGGGAACCCGTCCACTCTCGCGGCGCTGGTCGGCGTCGTGGGGCGGCGGCAGTACGCGGTCGCCGGACTGTGGCCTCGTCAGGCGCCCGTCTGGCTCCAGGCCGCCAACTTCCTCGAGTACGTCGACTGGCAGGTGGCGCTCGGGCTCGCGCCGGGCGTGACGCCGTCGCCGTGGCGCACGCCGGTCACGGTCGCCTACCTCGCGCTGGCGGCCGTCGGATTCGCGTGGCACCGCCGGCGCGACCGGCGGTCGTGGGAGGCGCTGACCATTCTCGAGGCGTCGGCGAGCGTGGGCGTGCTGGCGTACCTCAACTTCAAGGCGGGCCCGAGCATCGGGTGGGGGATCCTGCCCGACTCGGCGCCGCACGAGCCCCGCGAGCGCGACTACTTCTTCGCGCTGGCCTTCTGGTGCTGGGGGCTGTGGGCGGGGATGGGCGGCGTCGCGCTCGCGGCTCGACTGCGGTCCCGGCGGCGTGCGGTGACCGCCGGGCTGGCCGCGGCGGCGCTCCCGGTCGCGCTCAACTGGCGGGCGATGGACCGCCGCCGCTCGCCGGACGCAGAGCTGCCGCGGGAGTTCGCGCAGGCGCTGATCCAGTCCGCGCCGGAGCGCGCCGTGCTGTTCGTGGCCGGCGACAACGACAGCTACCCGCTCTGGTACCTCCAGCAGGTGGAGGGCCTGCGTCGCGACGTCACGACGATCACCATGCCGCTGCTCGGCGCGGAGTGGTACCGCGCCGAGCTTCGCCGTCGCCACGGACTCGGGGACGCCGAACACGTCGCGCGGTGGTACGGCACCGACGAGACCGTCCGCGCGCTGGCGTCGAGCGCGCGGCTGCTCGGCCGGCCGGTGGCGGCGAGCGTCGCGGCGCAGCGCGACGAGCGCGCCTGGATGGCCGCGCCCGGCTGGCGGCTCCGCGGCCTGGTCTACGCGAGCGACAGCGAGGGGTGGAGCGTCGACAGCGCGTTCACCGGTCGACTCGCGGCGGAGCTCGCCCCCCGGCTCGCGCGCGAGCCGGGGGAGGGAATCGACCACGTGCCGCGCTTCACGTACCGGCTGCTCCAGTGTCCGTCCGCGGCGCTGCGCAAGCCCGCCGATTCGGCAGCGCGCGCTTTACTTGATTCGACGTGTAACTCCCCGTAGCTTTGTACGTTATGCCATTCCCTGACCTGGCGCAGCGCCTCGCGGACATCCGCGGGCGCATCGACGCGGCGGTCAGGCGCGGAGGGCACGGGCAGGAGGTCACCATCGTCGCGGTCACCAAGACGCACGGGCCGGAAGCGGTCCGGGCCGTCTGGGAGCTCGGGGTCCGCGACGTCGGTGAGAACAAGGTGCAGGAGGCACTGGCGAAGATGGATGCGGTCGACGTGCCGGTGCACTGGCATCTCATCGGGCACCTTCAGCGCAACAAGGCGAAGCAGGTGGACCGCTTCGCCCTGGTGCACTCGCTCGACAGCGCGCGCCTGGCCGACGCGATGGACCGCATCGGCGTCGATCGCGGCCGCGCGGTGGACGTGCTCGTGCAGGTGAACCCCGCCGGCGAAGCGACCAAGGGCGGCTTCTCGCCCGACGAGCTGCGCGCGGAGGGGGAGCGGCTGACCGGGCTCGTCGGCCTGCGAGTGAGGGGCGTGATGACGATGGCGCAGTTCACGGACGACGAGCGGGTGCTGCGTCCGACTTTCGCCGCCGCCCGCGCCGCCCGCGACGTGCTCGCGGAGGTGGGGCATCCGGCGACCGAGCTGTCGATGGGCATGACGAACGACTTCGAGATCGCGGTGGAGGAGGGAGCGACCCTGGTGCGCATCGGCACGGCGCTGTTCGGAGCGAGGTCCGCATGAGCGACGAAAGAATGTATCTGTCGGCGGTCGAGGTCCGACGCTGGGCCTTCGAGCCGGCGATGCGCGGCTACAAGAAGGAGGCGGTCGACCAGTTCAAGGAGCGCGTGGCCGAGGAGATGGAGCGGCTGGCGCGCGTGAACCAGGACCTCGAGCAGAAGGCGCGCAACTTCCACGAGCAGCTCCGCGCGTTCCGCGAGCGGGACAAGGCGCTGAGCGAGGCGCTGATCTCCGCGCAGCAGCTCCGCGCCGAGACCCGCGAGGCGGCCGAGCGCGAGGCGCAGCTCATCATCCGCGAGGCGCAGGCGGAGGGGGAGCGGATCATCGGTGCCGCACACGCCGAGACGCGCCGCATCTCGAGCGACCTGGACGCGCTGGAGCGCTCCAAGCGCATCTACATCGCGCATCTCCGCTCGCTCATCGAGCGGCAGCTCGTGGAGCTGGACGTCGTCGCCGGGGTGGCGTCGGCGGCGCCGGCGCCGAACGCGGCGTCCCCGGGCGCCGGTGCCGACGGCGCGGGGGACAACGGGCCAACGAACGGGGCGCCGCGGCCGCAACATCACACACCTGCCTGGCTGGACACGCTGGTCAAGAATGACTGACATCAGACAGCTCCACGCGACGCAGGAGCACCAGGCCGTTCGGCTGCCGATCGATCACTCGACCGAGCGCATCGGCGCGGCGGTGCGCGCCATCCGCCAGCGCTACCAGGGGAGGCCGGAGGTCGGCATAGTGCTCGGCACGGGGCTCGGCGAGCTGGCCGGCCAGATCGAGAGCGAGCTGGTGATCGAGTACCCGGACATCCCGGGGATGCCGCTGTCGACGGTGGAGTCGCACGCGGGGCATCTGCTTTTCGGCACGCTCGGCGGCAAGCGAGTGGTCGCCATGCGCGGGCGCTTCCATCGCTACGAGGGGTACAGCCTCCAGCAGGTCACCTTCCCGGTGCGCGTGATGCGCGCCCTGGGCGCGGAGACGCTCATCGTCTCCAACGCCTGCGGCAACATGAACCCGTTCTGGGCCCCCGGCGAGCTGATGCTCATCGCCGACCACATCAACCTGATCGGCGACAACCCGCTCGTCGGCCCGAACGACGACACGCTCGGGCCGCGCTTCCCGGACATGTCGGAGCCGTACGACGAGCGGCTGCGGCAGATCGCGCGTTCCGTCGCGCTGGACAACCGGATCGTGCTGCGCGAGGGCGTCTACGTCGCCGTCACCGGGCCGAACCTGGAGACGCGCGCCGAGTACCGCTTCCTGCGCCTGATCGGCGCCGACGTGGTGGGCATGTCGACCGTGCCCGAGGTGATCGTCGCGGTGCACGGCGGCATGCACGTGCTCGGCGTCTCGATCATCACCGACCAGTGTCTGCCCGACGCGCTGGAGCCGGCGAGCGTGGAGCGCATCATCGCCACCGCGGGGCGCGCCGAGCCGCAGCTCACCACGCTCATCAGCGGCGTGCTGGAGCGGATGTGACGGCCGTCGATCGCCCGACCGGCGGCCCGGACGCCGGCGGAGACTCCGGAGCGCCTTACGCGTCGCTCCCCCCCGACCGGCCGGCGGCCTCGGTCGAGGAGGAGCTGCTCGCGCGCTGGGCCGAGGAGCGCCTGTTCGAGCAGACGCTCGCGGCGCGCGCGGGCGCGCCCGAGTTCGTCTTCTTCGAGGGCCCGCCGACGGCTAACGGCCGCCCGGGCATCCATCACGTCTTCGCGCGCACGATCAAGGACCTCTTCTGCCGCCACCGCGCGATGAAGGGGTTCCACGTCACGCGTAAGGCGGGGTGGGACACGCACGGCCTCCCGGTCGAGATCGAGGTCGAGAAGCAGCTCGGGATCAGCGGCAAGCAGGACATCGAGCGGCTGGGAGTGGAGCGCTTCAACCAGCTCTCGCGCGAGAGCGTGTGGCGCTACCGCGGCGACTGGGAGAAGCTGAGCGCGCGGATCGGCTACTGGCTGGACTACGCCAACCCGTACGCGACGTACAGCAACGACTACATCGAGAGCGTCTGGTGGGCGCTCAAGACGCTGCACGACCGCAACCTGCTCTACCGCGGCCACAAGATCCTCCCGTACTGCGGCCGCTGCGGCACCGCCCTCTCCAGCCACGAGGTGGCGCTGGGCTACGAGGGCCACGAGGAGACCGAGGACCCCAGCCTGTTCGTGGCGCTGGACCTGGTGGGGGATGGGGGACGGGGGACGGGGGATGAAGGGCCTCGGGATGTCCCGAGCGGCGGTTCATCCCCCATCCCCCGTCCCCCATCCCGCCGTCGGATACTCGTCTGGACCACCACGCCGTGGACGCTCGTCTCGAACGTCGCCCTCGCGGTGCATCCGGACTTCGAGTACGTGGAGCTGCGGAAGAAGAGCGGGGCGCAGTGGACGGTGCTCCTCGCGGAGTCGCGCGCCGGCGCCGTGCTGGGCGAGGACTACCGCGACCGGTGGGACGAGGTCGCGCGGATGCGCGGCACCGAGCTGGCCGGGATGCGCTACCGCCGGCCGCTCGACTGGGTGCCGTACACCGCCGGCGAGCACGAGATCATCGTCGCCGAGCCGTTCGTGTCGGCGGACGAGGGGACCGGCGTGGTGCACATGGCGCCCGCGTTCGGCGCCGACGACTACGCGGCCGGGCAGCGTCACGGACTGGCGTTCCTCCAGCCGGTGAACGCGCGCGGCGAGTTCGAGAACGTGCACGCGCTGGTGGACGGCAAGTTCGTGAAGGCCGCGGACGACGCGATCATCGAGGAGCTGAAGCGACGCGACGTGCTGTGGAAGGCCGCGCGCCTCACGCACAAGTACCCGCACTGCTGGCGCTGCGGCACGCCGCTCCTGTACTACGCCCGCACCTCGTGGTTCGTGCGAACGACCGCCTACCGCGACCAGATGCTCGCGCGCAGCGCGCGGGTGAACTGGCAGCCGCCCGAGGTCGGAGAGAACCGCTTCGGAGACTGGCTGGCGAACAACGTCGACTGGGCGGTCTCGCGCGACCGCTACTGGGGCACGCCCCTCCCGCTCTGGGTGTGCGACGCGAGCGCCGACCACATCGAGTCGGTGGGCAGCTACGCCGAGCTGGCGAAGAAGACGGGCGAGCCGCTGCCGCAGGACTTCGACCCGCACAAGCCGTACATCGACGAGTACGCCTGGCCCTGCGTGAAGTGCGACGGGACCATGCGGCGCGTCCCGGCGGTGATCGACGCCTGGTTCGACTCGGGGTCGATGCCGTTCGCGCAGTGGCACTTCCCGTTCGAGAACCGCGACGTCTTCGAGCGCCACTACCCGGCCGATTTCATCGCCGAGGGGCTCGACCAGACGCGCGGGTGGTTCTACTCGCTGCTCGCGATCGCGACCGGGCTCGGCGACGCGCTGCCGAAGAACGCGGGCGCGTCGCAGTCGGCCGCCGCGAGCCCGTCGGCGGCGCCGTACCGGGCGGTGGTGGTGAACAACCTGGTGCTGGACGCCCAGGGGCAGAAGATGAGCAAGAGCCGCGGGAACACCGTGGACCCCTGGGAGGTCGTCGGTCGACACGGGGCGGATGCGACGCGCATCTTCCTGCTCGGTACGAGTCAGGTCTGGCTGCCGCGCCGATTCGACGAGAGCCAGATCCGCGAGACCGCCGGTCGGTTCCTGCTCACGCTCAAGAACCTCTACAACGGGATCTTCGCGACGCTGGCCAACTTCGGCTGGGCGCCGTCGGACGACGATCCGCCCGTGGAGCGCCGGCCGGCGCTCGACCGCTGGGTGCTGTCCAGGCTGGCGACCGTCGAGCGGAAGGCCGACGAGTACCTCGAGCAGTACGACGCGACGGACGCGCTCCGGATCATCATGGAGTTCGTCGAGGAGGACGTCTCGAAGTGGTACGTGCGGCTCGCGCGGAACGCCGGCCGCTTCTACGACGTGGACGGCGAGGACAACCGGTCGGCGTTCGCGACGCTGCACGAGGTACTGATGGTCTCCTGCCGGCTGCTGGCGCCGGTCGCGCCGTTCGTGACCGACTGGATCTACCGCGAGCTGACGGGCGGAAGGTCGGTGCACCTCGCGCCGTACGTGCGCGAGGAGCGCGCGCCGATCGACGTGGGGCTGGAGGCGGCGATGGACGCCGTCCGGCGGCTGGCCACGCTCGGCCACGCGGCGCGGCAGGAGGTAGCGATCAAGACGCGGCAGCCTCTGCCGCGGGTGGTATGCGTTGTGCCTCAGACGCACGAACGGGCGGTGGAAGCGCTCGCGGGGCTCGTGGCGGCGGAGCTCAACGTCAAGCGCGTGGACTTCGCGACCTCGGCCGACGAGCTAGTCACGCTCGAGGCGAAGCCCAGCTTCCGCACGCTGGGCAAGAAGTTCGGGAAGGACACCAAGATTGCGGCTGCGGCGATCACGGCCCTCTCCGGCGATGCCCTCCGGGCGTTCGAACGGGGGGAGCCGCTCGTCATTTCCGTGGGCGGAGTGGACCACTCGCTCGACACGGAGGATCTTGCCATCCTGCGGCGGGCCTCCGGCAGCCTGGTGGTGAAGGAGTCGGCCGGCTACTTCGTCGCCCTGGACGCGACGGTGACGGCCGAGCTGCGGACGGAGTGGATCGCCCGCGAGGTCGTGCGGGCAGTGCAGCAGGCGCGAAAGGATGCCGGGTTCGCGGTCAGCGACCGTATCATTCTTGGCGTGCAGGGGGACGCGGAGGTCGAGGAGGCGGTCCGCACCCACCGGGACTGGATCGCCGGCGAGGTGCTCGCGCGCGAGCTTGCGATCGGCGAGATTTCACATCAACCCCACGCGGTGCAGACGACGGTCGATCTCGATGGGCTGACCGTTCGCATCGCCCTGACCAGGATACAGTAGAGATGCCGTCTTCGCCTTCGAGCACCGGTGCGGCGCGCAAGTCCAAGCCGATGCCCAAGAAGCAGCTCGCGCACTTCGAGAAGCGGCTCATCGAAGAGCGCAAGCGAGTCCTGAAGGAGCTCGGCCACCACGGCGAGACCTTCGGCTCGAGTCAGCAGGAGTCCGGTGGCGACCTGAGTGCGTACTCCTTCCACATGGCGGACCAGGGCACCGACGCCATGGAGCGCGAGAAGGCGTTCCTCTTCGCCAGCCAGGAAGGGCGCTTCCTCTGGCACATCGACCAGGCCCTCCGGCGGCTGTACAAGTCGCCCGAGACCTTCGGGAAGTGCCACAACTGCGGCGAAGACATTGCCTTCGAGCGGCTCGACGCGCTGCCGCACGCGCGCTACTGCATCTCGTGCAAGCAACGCGAGGAAGATGGAAAGCGGTAGGAGCCGCGGGAACGCCGCGATCTTCTGGGGCGTCATTGCGGTCGTCGTCACCGCGGACGTCTTCACGAAGCGGGCGGCGGAGGAGTACCTCGTTCGGGGGCTCGCGCGCGAGGTCATGGGCGACGCGGTCCGGCTGAACCTGGTCTACAATCCGGGCGCCGCGTTCGGCTTCCATCTCGGGCCGTACTCGCGGTGGATCTTCATGGTCCTCACGATCGGCGCCCTGGCCATCCTCCTGCGGCTCTACCGCAGCACACGTCCGGGCGACCTGATGCGGACGCTCGCGCTGGGGCTCGTCTGCGGCGGCGCGGTCGGCAACCTCATCGACCGCGTCCGGTCGCCGTTCGGCGTCGTCGACTTCATCGACGTCGGCGTGAGCGAGCGTCTGCGCTGGCCCACGTTCAACGTCGCCGACATGGCGGTGAGCGTGGGCGCGTTCCTGCTGGCGTGGGTGCTCTGGGGCGAGGACCGGGAGCTCGCGGCCGTCCAGCAGGCGGCGGCCGCCGGCGCGCCGGATGCGCCCGCGGTGAACGTGCCTGGCGAGTCGCCGCCCGCCGCCGAACCGCGTGGCGCCGACGACGGCGGTCCGGTGGGCACCGGCGCCGCGCCCGCGGCGCTGGGCGACGGCGAGCAGGCGAGGAACGTCGGGTAGCGCGGTGGGCCACCGCCAACGCGGCGCGCTGCGCCCGAGATGACCCCCGGCGACTCGGCGGCGGCGGCGGGCTCCACCCCGGCTGGCGCGAGGCACTCCTTTCTCGTCGAGGCGGATAGCGATGTCCGCCTCGATTCGCTTGTCGCCAGCCGGCTGGAGATCTCGCGCACCCAGGCCGCGACGCTGATCGCCACCGGCCGCGTGACCGTCGCCGGCGGAGGCCTTCGCCGGCGGGAGCGGGCCGCCTATCGAGCGCGCGCGGGGGAGACGGTCGAGGTCGAGATCCCGCCGCCGCCCGACCGCACGGTCGTCCCCGAATCGATCCCGCTCGACATCGTGTTCGAGGACGAGCACATCGCGGTGGTCAACAAGCCCGCGGGGATGGTCGTGCACCCGGCGCCCGGAAACTGGACCGGGACGCTGGTAAACGCGCTCGTCGGCCGCGGGGGAGAGCTCTCCGCCGAAGGGGGCGAGGACCGCGCGGGGATCGTCCACCGGCTTGACAAGGACACGTCGGGGCTGCTGCTGGTCGCCAAGTCCGACCGCGCGCACCGCGTGCTGGGCGCGGCCATCGCCGGACGCCACGTCTCGCGCCGGTACGCCGCGCTCTGCTGGGGGCACCTGGACGCGGAGCGGATCGACGTGGACAAGCCGCTCGGACGCGACCCCCGCGACCGCAAGCGCATGGCGGTCATCGCCAGCGGTCGCGCCGCAAAGACGACGTTTCGCCGGCTCGCGCGGTTCGACCCGGCAGACCTATTGCAGGCACAGCTGCACACCGGGCGAACCCATCAGATCCGCGTGCACCTTCAGGCCATCGGACACCCAGTCGTGGGGGACGACGTGTACGGCGGCGGCGGCGGGCGTCGGCTCACGGGGCTGCCGCCGCGCCGTCACTTCCTGCACGCCGCGTGGCTCGTCTTCCGCCATCCGGTGACGGGCGCGCAGATGGACCTGCGCTCGCCGCTCCCGGAGGACCTGCGGCGGTCGCTCGTGACGACGGCGGGCATGCCCGAGCTCGTGGACCACCCCGACCCGCTCGACTACTTTGGCTTCTACCGAGCGGGCGCCTGACGCGGGAGCGGCGGCGGCCGGACGCGACGCCCCGCCGGCCCCGCCGGCCGCGGGGGGCGACTCCTTCGCGCGCGCGGCGGCCACGGCGGCGGCCAACCGCCTGCTGCTGTTCGCGGTCCACGGGCGGCTCTACGGCTGCCACATCGATGCGGTGCGCGAGATCGTCCCGTTCCGCCCGTGCACGCGGCTGCCGAGCGCCCCGCCGTACGTCTGCGGTCTCATTAACCTCCGCGGGACGATCGTCACGGTGCTGGACCTGGGCGTGCGGCTCGGCGGCGCCGCGGTGAACCGCGCCGAGGGGTCGATCGTCCTCGTGGAGAACGGCCCGAAGGTCGTGGGGCTCGGGGTGGACGAGCTGCGCGACGTGCAGCCGGTCACCTACGAGCCGGTGGCGCCCGGGGCGCAGTCCGTGCCACTGCCTGAGGCGCCGGGCGCCGCCGGCGC
>Ga0126308_10001021_pt1 | contig 10590 bp, 9 predicted proteins | sample Plot55_FD_92533 | JGI IMG/M metagenome (GOLD analysis project Ga0126308, IMG submission 92533) | Serpentine soil microbial communities from UC McLaughlin Reserve, CA, USA - Plot55 | ecosystem: Environmental > Terrestrial > Soil > Grasslands | place: USA: UC McLaughlin Reserve, Lake County...
CGGACGCGCCGCAGCTTCGGGCCCGCGCAGGCGCCCGAGCGCGTCTGCACGTGCGGGAGAGGTTCTCCGGGGAGCGGCTCATCCGGGACATCGATCAGCTCTACCGCGATCTCATCGAGGCACGCGGCCAGGTAGCCTCCGCTGCCCGGTCGCCGAGCCGGCAGCGGCTCACCAGCATGGGACACACGAGGGCGTGACGAAGATCGGCCTCCAGCGGCGGGCGGCGACGCCTCCGGCGGGGCTGGGCGAGCTCGGACGGCCGGTCGAACGCGTCATCAGGCCCGCCAAGCGACGCCTGCGCGCGCGTGACGTCATCGCGATGGCGCCAATCGTGCGCACGCTCGCGGCGCGGGACTTCAAGGTGAAGTACAAGCAGTCCGCGCTGGGGCCGCTGTGGCTGGTGTTCCAGCCCCTCGCGCTGCTCGCCGGCTTCCTCGTCGCGTTCCGCGGCCTGGCCGATGTGACGACCGGGGTTCCGTACACGGCCTTCGCGCTGGTCGGACTGACCGTCTGGTCGTTCTTCCAGGCGTCAATGACGATCGGGACGGCGTCGGTGATCACGAACATGAACTACGTCCGGTTCACTCCGTGCCCACGACCCGCGTTCCCGATCGCCGCGGTCATCGCCTCGCTGCCGTCCTTCGCCGTGACCGCCTTCGGAGCGCTGTTGGCCGCCGGGGTCACCGGCTCGCTCTCCCCACGCGCGGTGCTGATGCCGCTGGGTCTGGTCTGGCTGTTCGTCTTGACGCTGGTGTCGTGGCCCTCTCGTCGGCGGTGAGCGTGCGTTACCGCGACATCAACAGCGCACTGCCCTTCCTGTTGCAGGTCGGGGTGTTCCTGGCGCCGGTCGGCTATCCGCTGGCCGACCTGTCCGAGACGGTCCGGATCATCGTCGACCTCAATCCGCTGACCGGGGTGATGGAGGCCTTCCGCTGGATGATGCTGTCCGGCTACCAGCCATCCGTGGAGCCGATCCTCGTCGCGGCGGTGGGCACCGTGTGCCTGGCCGTCGCAGGCTGGCGATTCTTCTCACGGCGCGAAACGACGATGGCCGACGACATCTGATGCCCGCGGCCGCGGACAACGGCGCCGGCGCGGTGGCCATCGCCGCTACCGGTATCACCAAGCAATACCACCTCGGGGAGCACCGGAGTCTCCAGCTCACCGCCAGGCGCCTCCTTCGCCGGCCCGGCGCACGGCGGATTCCGACCTTCAACGCCCTCGCCGGCGTGGACTTCACTTGCCGTCGCGGCGAGGCGATGGGCATCGTCGGTACCAACGGCTCCGGAAAGTCGACGCTGCTGCAGATCCTCGCCGGGACCACGCTCCCCACGGGCGGGGAGATGCGCGTGTGGGGTCGACTTGTTCCGCTCCTCGCCGTGGGCCACGGCTTCCATCCCGAGCTCACGGGCTTTGAGAACGTTACGCTGTTCGCGTCCTCGCTCGGCGTGCCGCGCGCCACGATCGACGATCGGATGCAAGCCGTCACCGCCTTCGCGGAGCTCGAGCGGCACATGGACACTCCCGTGAAGCGCTTCTCGAGCGGGATGGTCTCGCGTCTGTCGTTCGCGATCGCCATGCAGCTGCCCGCCGACATCTACGTCTTCGACGAGGTCCTCGCGGTCGTCGACGCCGAGTTCCAGGCTCGCTGCCTGGAGGAGATCAAGGGCCTCCATGCTGCGGGCCGCACGGTCATCTTCGTGAGCCATAACCCAAGCCAGGTGGCGGAAGTGTGCGAGCGGGTCATCTGGCTCGAACAGGGAAAGCTACGCAGCATCGGTCCCACCGCCACGGTCCTCGAGGCGTACGAGCACGAAAGCGGAGCGTCCGCGGCCTAGCACCGATCCTCGCGGCGGTATAAGTAAGCACGTGAGAGGGGAACGGCTCATCCGGATAGGACTGCGCCTAACCCGCAGCACCGCATACCTGCGGCGAAACTGGCCCGTCAGGCTCGCGGTGGGCGCAATCTTCCGAGATGAGGCGCGATACCTACCTGAATGGATCGCGTTCCACCGCCGTCAAGGCGTCGAGCGATTCTACTTGTATGAGAACAACTCCAGTGACGACTGGGAAGCCGCTCTGGCGCCCTTTTCCGACGTCGTGGAGCTCCGCCACTGGCCCGACCACCCCGGGCAGTTCTCTGCCTACTCCGACTGCCTTCAACGGCACCGCAAGGACACACGCTGGATCGCCTTCATCGACGTGGATGAGTTTCTTTTCTCGCCGACCGGCAGATCGTTACCTGACGTCCTCAGCAGGTTCAGTCGTGTACCAGCTGTTGTGGCCAACTGGCGCATCTACGGCACGAACGGACACGAGGTCCCTCCGGACGGTCCGGTTATCGACAACTATCCGATTCCTGAACCTGATCACGATCCAGTCAACCTCCACGTCAAGTCGATCGTGTTTCCTTCGATGACATCGACTTTGGTGCAGAACCCGCACTCCTTTCGTTACTACGCTCGAGCAGTGGGCGAGGATGAGACACCGGTGTCAGGGTGCTTGCGCGACCCGCCAACTGCTGACCTGCTGCGGGTCAACCATTACATCACCCGCTCCAGGCAAGAGTGGGCGGCGAAACTGCGCCGGCCACAGGTAGCTGCACAGTTGGGTGAGGGGAAGAGTCTTACCGGTACGGGTAAGTACTGGGGACACGAAGGATCAGCGCTGATGAAGTCGGAGAATCGCTGATCCAGTGACACGATCACCCGACCGGTGCGCCTTGGTCTTCGTCGGCGACGAGGGCTATGGGCGAGCGCTTGCCGTTGCAATGCACTCGGCGGTGGAGCACTTATCACCGGGCCTCGAGCCGGAGGTCTACGTCCTTGACAACGGCCTTTCCAAGTTCTCGCGCGACCGGCTTGTCAGGGTGATGCGTGCCGCCGGAGCGAGAGATCCAGTGCGGTGGATACCGGTCCCACGAGAGCGCCTTCCCTCTACCCCTACCGGTACTCGCCCCGACGGCCGGTCCCACCACCCTCCAACCACCTATTCACGCGTCCTCATACCGGAGCTTTTACCCAGGCACGTCCAACGAGCTGTGTATCTGGACGCGGACGTCCTGGTCAGGCGAGACCTCTCTCCGCTCTTCAGGATCGCACTTGGCGAAGCACCAGTCGCCGCGGTGAGGGACTACGGGTTCGGAACCAGCCAGCAGCGTTGGCCCAGCGGGACTGGTCAGGAGGAGCGGGCCTACTTCAACTGCGGCGTATTGGTGATGGACCTCCCGCGCTGGCGAAGCACCGGCCTGGGCGACCGGGTCCTTGAGTACGCCGCTGGGGCCAGCGAGTCGCTGCTGTACGCCGATCAGGACGCACTGAACGCCGTCGTGGATACGTGGCACGAACTCGATTACCGGTGGAACTTTCAGCAGATCCTGCTGTCCGTCGAGAACATGCGCCGGAGCGATTTCGCGGACCGGCTTCGTCGGCAGCGGAACGACCTCTATCGCAACGCAGCGGTCTTGCACTTCTCGGGCCGATCGAAGCCTTGGTATCACGGACGGAGAACACCCGGCACGCTTCTCTGGGTTCGTGGGCTGATGCGAACTCGTTGGTACAGCACAAGCGAGGCATTGGTATGGCTGCTGCCGTGGCTCGGAGTGAGAGCGATCGGGCGAGTTATCGATCCAGCCGTGCTCCGCAGAGCCGCTCGTCGACCGGCTCCTCGGGCCCGCACGTGATCGTCTAAGGGATCTCGCTTCGGTCAGTTCGAGCGCCCCTCATGCGTAACGGCCCGCGCCGGTGATGATCTCGCCATCACTTGCTCGTTCCCGGCGCAGCTTCGCCTCCCACTCCCGCCGCGAACGGGTGAGGTAGTGATTGACGCGCAGGAGATCAGCGGTCGGCGGGTCGCGAAACGGCCCGCGGATCGGCCGGAGGTCCTCGCCCACCAGGGGAGCGTAATGGCGGAAGGAGTGTGGGCTCTCCACGCGGCTCGAGGTCATCGCCGGGAACACGATCGACTTGACGAGCCGATTGACCGGATCGTTGTCGGGCTCGGGAATCGGGTAGTTCTCGATCACCGACCCCTCGGGCGGCACTTCGTGTCCGTTGGTGCGATAGATGCGCCAGTTGACGGCGACGCCGGGAACACGCTTGAAGCCGCTCAGCACGTCAGGAAGGGACCCGCCGGTCGGCGAGAACAGGAACTCGTCGATGTCGAGAAATGCGATCCATCGCGTATCTGCGCGGTGCCGGTCGAGGCAGTCGGCGTAGGCCGAGTACTGCCCGGGATGCTCTGGCCAACGGCGGAGCTCGACGACGTCGCCGAATGGGGCCAGGGCGGCCTCCCAGTCGTCGTCCGAGTTGTTCTCGTACAGGTAGAACCGCTCGACGCCCTGCTTGCGGTGGAACTCGATCCACTCGGGGAGGTAGCGGGCCTCATCGCGGAAGATGGCACCCACGGCCAGCGTCACGGGCCAACTCCTCCGCAGGTATGCCGTGCTGCGGACGAGCCGTTCCGCCATCCTGATCAGCCGTTCCTCGGGCCTGTTGCTCATCGCGCGTCGTCCTGCCTGGCAAGTCGACGATAGAGCCGGTCATAGCGCGGGATTCCCAGATTCTCAAGCGAGAAGGCCGCCTGGGCCAGCTCCTGACAGCGCGGCCGACAGGCGGGATCAGCAGCGATCTCCCGTATGCGCTCGGCGGCCCGCTCGTAGCTTCGCTCGCGAAACGCGTCGATCACGACTCCTACCCCTCCGCCGTCCAACAGCTCATCGACGTCACCGATCCGAGGCCCGGACACCACCGGGAGCCCGGCGCCGAGGTATTCGCCGATCTTGGTCGGCGAGGAGGCGATGCGGGCGAAGGTGGGCCGGCAGAAGCAGATCGCGAAGTCGGCGGTGCCCAGGTATGCGCCCATCTCCGCGGGCTCGGACCTGGTGATGCGGTAGTCCGAGTCCGGTATTCGTGCTCGTGCGAGCTCGGACACGATGGTCGCCGGGGGAGCCTGGGTGAGGACCAACAGGGCGAGCGAAGGATCCTGGCGCCGTGCGGCGGCGAAGAACTCGACCATTTCCCGATCCATGTAGGGCGCGGTGAGCTTGCCGACGTACACCATGACCGACCGTCCGCGGAGGCCGAGCCGGTCGCGCACTCGCTCAACCGCAGCCGTTTCCCCGTCGAGGGTGTCGAGATTCGCGCAGCACGGGATCACCGTGACCCTGTCGTCGCCGGCCGGGCCGAAGAGATGACTTCGCACGCGCTCGGTCAGCACGACGATGCCGCTCGCCCGAGCGATGCCCGCACGCTGGATCCGCTCGGTGAGCCGTTGGGCAACCCCGTTGCGAGGCCAACGTCCGGCATCCACGTACTCGTCGGCGAGCAGCCCGCGGATGTCGAAGATCAGCTGACAGCCGGTCAGGCGGCGCACGATCAACCCCGTCGCAGCGGGCACGTGGCCGCGCGCGTGCAGCGCGTCGAGCGAGTGGCGGCGGATGAGCCGAGCCGCGGTCAGCGCCCCGACGATCGCGTCGTAGATCGTCGCCGGCAGCGAAGGCCGCTTGTGGTAGCGCAGCGAGTGCCAGGCGATTCCGCGCCGGGCCAGGTCTGCCTCGCGCCGGCGCTTGTCCCCGGCATCGAGCTCGGGCTCGAACGTCAGGAGGTGGATGACGTGCCCGCGCTGCGCCAGGCCCTCCAAGTACGCCACGACCTGGGACTCGACGAGGGGGTCCTCGAGCGAGAGATAGCACACGTACAGCGAGCCCAGCGAGGCGGCCATTCCCGCCTCAGCCGCTCGGCGGCGAGCCGCACTCGCGTTGCCAGGCCTGCAGGCAGAGCAGCGCCCAGATCTGGGCTGAGTGATCGCTGTGCTCCGCCTGGTGCGAGCGCACGATCCGGTCGACCTGGCCAGGACGCACGAGCTCTCCCAGGGACGCATCGAGCCCGCCCAGCGTCTCTCGCACCCAGTCGCGCAGGTCGTCGCGGAACCAGGACCCGATCGGCACCCCGAACCCGCGCTTGGGTGCGTCGAGCGTCTGATCGGGCAGGATTCCCCGGTAGGCCTGCCGGAGGAACCACTTCTTCTGGAGCCGGTGGGTCTTCAGCCGTGCCGGCAGCGCGGCGGCGAACTCCATCACGTCATGGTCGAGGAGAGGCGACCGTGCCTCGAGCGAGTAGGCCATCGTGGCGATGTCGACCTTCGTCAGCAGATCGCCGGGCAGGTAGGTCTCGACGTCGACTTGGAGGACCTGGTCGAGCCGGTCATGACCCGTCGCCGAGTCCCATGGCCGTCGGATCACGCTTGCCGCGCGGCCGCGCTCCACCGCTGCCCGGACCTCCGGGGCCAACAGGGCGGCTCGCTCGTCGGTGGAGAAGATGCCGACGTGCGAGGCGTAGCGGTCCGGCGAGTCCTGTGCCAGCCCGGTGAGCAGACGGCGCGCGTGCCCGGCGCGGCCCAGCCGATCGGCGGGGCGGAGGACCAGGCCGCCGAGGGCGTCCATCCCCGAGCGCGCCCTGCGCGGCACGCCGTCGAGCCAGCCGGATCGCGCGTTTGCCAGGTGGCGCGGATAACCGGCGAAGCTCTCATCCCCTCCGTCGCCGTTCAGCGCCACCGTCACCTGCTGCCTGGTCAGCTCGGCAAGGTGGAAGCTGGGGATCGCCGATGAGTCCGCGTACGGCTCGCCGTAGTGCCGGGCGAGCTTTGGGAGGAGATCGACGGCATCTGCCTCGACCGTGAACTCCGTGTGGTCGGTCGCGAAGCGCTCCGCGATCAGCCGAGCTCTCGGCAGCTCGTTGAACCGGTCGTGGGTGAAGCCGATCGAGAAGGTCTTGACCGGCTCGGCCGACTGGGCGGCCATCTCGGAGATGACGATCGACGAGTCGATTCCGCCGGAGAGGAACGCGCCGAGCGGCACGTCGGCGATCATCCGCCGGCGGACGGCGTCGGCGACGCGGCGACGCAGCTCCTCGGCCAGCTCCTCGGGTGAGCCGGTGAGCTTGGCCGCGTAGTCCAGCCGCCACCATCGCTCGACGTGGCTGCGGCCGCCCTCCCATACCATCGTGTGCCCCGGTGGCAGCTTTCGCACGCCGCGCCAGATCGTGTTCGGCGCGGAGATGTATCCGAAGGCGAGAAACTCGTCCAACGACGACGGATCGATCTCCCGAGGCGCTTCGCGGTCGGCCATCAGCGCTCGCAGCTCGGACGCGAAGGAGAGCGTCCCATTGCGCTCGAAGTAGTGAAGCGGCTTCTTGCCCACGCGGTCGCGGGCCAGCACAAGGCGCCGGCGCTTGGAGTCCCACAGTGCGAACGCGAACATGCCCGCGAGGCTCTCGACGAGTTCCGGGCCTCGCTCCTCGTAGAGGTGAACGATGACCTCAGTGTCACTCTCGGTCTTGAACATGTGGCCACGCCGACGCAGCGACTCACGCAGCTCCCGGTAGTTGTAGATCTCACCGTTCAACACGACGGAGATCGAGCGATCCTCGTTGTAGATCGGCTGGTCACCGGTCTCGAGGTCGATGATTCGCAATCGCTGAATGCCGAGGCCGACCCCGTCGCCGAGGTGAACGCCTCGTGAATCGGGCCCGCGATGTTGCTGAAGGGCGCAGATCCTTTCGATTTGACCGCGATCGACGGGTCCTCGGGACGCGACCGTCCCCGCGATGCCGCACATTCTCGCTGACTATACGAGCCTGACCGAACGTCCTAGGGGCACTCGGGACGGCGCGTAGCGGCGGGGTTCTCGCCGACAAACGAGCGCGGGGGGCCCTCCTGGCGCCGGTCAGCGTCGGCGAGGCCGAGCATGATCCACACGTGGCGGAAGTGCTCGACGTCCTGGCCGATGGCGTCGACTCCGAGTCCTGCCAGTCCGCTCCAGGTCGCCACATCGGTGGGTCGCCGCCGCCCGCGCCACAGGGCGGTGATCAACCCGGTGAGCGCCGCCAAAGCGGGCAGCCCCATCGTCGCCGCGACGTTCAGGGGCGTGAGATGCGCCCGGTATGCCCGGCCCTCGAACGTGGCGGGATACGAGTTCGGTCCTGAGCCGAGGAGGGGATGCTCGAGCAACGTGTCGAACGACGTCCTCGCCTCCCGGAGGCGATCATTCTCCCCCTCCTCGAGTGGAACCGTCAGCCTCGCGGCGAAGGGTTTCGAGGGGTCGAGAGTGACCCTCGTGACCGTGAGGCCCACGAAGGCGAACACCGCGAGGCCCGCGGCGAGCACCGCTGCGGCGCGGGCGCGGCCGGTACCGCGGCGGTGAGCCGCGCGGAGGATCAGCGCGAGCCCGAACGCGATGATCGCGCGCGAGAGCGTGAGCACGACCGTGATCGCCAAGGCGATCTGTCCAGCCCGACGCCACGACGTCGGAATGCCAGTGTCGTCGCGTGCCAGCAGGGCCGAAGCGAAGATGCAGAAGCTCCCCAGCAGCGGGGCGCTGTAGAAGCCCGCTCTGATGCGCGCGTAGGTGTCGGAGGGCGCGCCGAGCCATCCGTGCGTCAGCGAGGTGTCGAAGCCCGCGTAGAAGAGGGCGAGGCCGACCGCGACCTGAACGGCCGTCACCAACGCCACGACGAGGATGGCCAGGACGATCGCCGACCGGCGCTCGGGCACCCGCGCGAAATCGGAGGTGAGCACCGCAAGCGCCGCCAGCTCCACCATGATGAGGACGCCCTCCACACCCGTGGCCCGGTCCGACGAGGCGAGCAGGGCGGACAGCGCGCCGAGCGCGAGGTACGCCGCGCCGAACCAGTGCGGCGCGCGCAGCCGGACCTTGGCGCCGGCCCGGAGCTGTTCCCAGCCCCAAGTGACGGCGGAGGCGGCGATCAGGATGTCGATCCATCCCGCCTGCTCGTGGGCGAACGGCGACAGCCACTTGAAGGGGAAGAGAAGGAGCGCGACGAGGTAGAGCGCGAAGCTGGGGCGTTCACGGGCGGCGCGAAGGCTCATCTCCAAGGCCCTTCCCAATCGCGCCGGACCCGCTTGCGTAGCGGCAACGTCGCTCACCGTCGCGCAGGCTATAGCCGCCTCCGCGTTGTCGCAGGCGCCGCGCTCAAGGCCACGATCAATCCGTTACGGTGCCGACATGTGGTCCGGCGGCGGCGGTGTCTGAGCATCCCGTCCCGGTTTGGCGGATCGCCGGCGCGGTGCCCGGCGACTCGCTCGACCCCCACAACAATTCGGGCATAACCGCCGCCCTCTTCGAGGCCTTCGCGCGGCGCGGATTGCTCGTGCGACGTCTCGACGTGGCGATCTCCCGCGGGCAACGTCGTCGCCTCGCGGCCAGGACCTTTCACCCGAGTCGCCGCGAATGGCAGGCCCGCTTTCGACGTGCCGTCTACGAATGCCAATCCCGGAATTGCGCACGGCTGCTCGAGGGCGACGACCAGCCCAACGTCGTCCTGCAGGTCTTCCGGGGATTTCAGGCGCGGGGCCGCCCGTATTGGCTGTTTCTCGACACCACGGACGCGCTCAGGCGCGCCGCGGGGCGTCCGGCGCCGTTCGGGCCTGAGGGCCTCGGCCAGCACACGGAGCGAGCGTTGTATCAGGGAGCGCAGCACATCTTCGTCATGGCGAGCCAGCCACAGCGCTCGCTCGTGCGGGATTACGGCGTGGTCGACGAGAGGGTCAGCGTCGTCGGCGCGGGCCCGAACATGGAGTACCCGGAGAGCCTGCGCGCCTTGGGGCGGGTCGAGAGGTACCAGTCGCGGACCGTGCTCTTCGTCGGCCGGCACGATTTCGAGCGCAAGGGTGGACCGGAGCTCCTGGACGCGTTCGCGCAGGCGCGGTCCGCCGTAGGGGATGCGCGCCTCTTGGTCGCGGGCGTCGAGCTGACGCGTGACCCCCCGGGCGTGCAGAGCGTCGGCGAAGTCTTGGACCGCAAGGAGCTGGCGCGCCTGTACGAGGAGGCAACGATCTTCTGCCTGCCATCGCGGTTCGAGCCCTTCGGTGTCGTTGCCCTGGAGGCTATGGCCTTTGGGCTCCCCGTTGTCGGCACGCGAGTGGGTGGCCTCGCCGAGGCGGTTCGGCACGACGAGACGGGCATTCTCGTCCCACCGGGCGCGACCGAGGAGCTCGCCGGCGCCCTCGTCCGCCTGCTGCGCGATCCGCAAGCGGCCTCGCGAATGGGCGCGAACGGACGCCGAACGATCGACGAGCAGCTGAATTGGGACCTCGCTGTCGAGCGCATGCTCAGAGCTGTCGCCTACTGATGGGCCAGCCTGGCCGGACGCTTTCGTCCCTTGGGGGGAACCGCGGCGAGGCCCAGATACCGATCCACGGATTCCGTCCTGACGCTGAAGCGCTCGAGCACCGTCGCACGCAGGGATGCGCCGAGCCGCCCGAGGTCCCCGGGGGAGGCGTAGACCTGCCGCAGAATCGCCGCGATCTCCGAGCCGTCCGTTGCCCTCGGCACGACGAACCCGTTGCGTCCGTGCTGCACGTACTCACCGAAGTCGCCCACGCCTTCACAGACCATCGCCGTCTTCCCGACCAGTGCCATCTCCTTGACGACGCTGCTGCTCGCCTCGGTCAGGGACGGGTGGATCAGGAGGTCGGAGGCGGCCATGTAGGCGATGACATCGGGCCGAAACCCGAGCATGACGATCCGGTCGTCGAGGCGGTGGGCGGCGATGAACTCCTCGAGCGCGCGCC
>Ga0126308_10001024_pt1 | contig 10586 bp, 10 predicted proteins | sample Plot55_FD_92533 | JGI IMG/M metagenome (GOLD analysis project Ga0126308, IMG submission 92533) | Serpentine soil microbial communities from UC McLaughlin Reserve, CA, USA - Plot55 | ecosystem: Environmental > Terrestrial > Soil > Grasslands | place: USA: UC McLaughlin Reserve, Lake County...
AGGGTCGGAGACTCATCTCTAGCTTCGCGGGGATTATATCATCGACCCCTAAGGGCTCTGACGTCGTCTGTCCCCTAACGGGCGGCCCGGAAAGAGGATCCGGCGCCGCCCGCGCCACGGTCGGCGAGGACTATGGCGCTTGGGCTCTCGATCTCGAAAGCCGCCTCCAGGGCCTTCCCCGCGGCGGCCAGGAGGTCCTCGGCCGAGCGGGCGTGGTGCGGGTAGATCGCCGCTCCCGCTCGCGTCTCCTCCGCCCCCAAAGAGCTCGCCGCCGCGAGGGCCCGCCGGGCCGCGCTCTCGACCGTCCGGTCGTCGACCCCGCTCAAGACCATCCCGAAGACCAAGCCCTCACCGAGCAGAATCGGTTCCCCGATCCTGGCCTTCACCCGCTCCATGAGGAGGTCCACGTCCTCGATCTGGCGCCCTGGGTCCACGAGGATGACCCCGACCTGTGCTCCCCGCCGCGCCTCGAGCTCGCCTGAGACCCTCTCCAAAAGCACCGAACCATCCTCGTCTAAGGCGTAACCCCCCTCGCCACCGGCGATACCCCTGACCGCCGCGAGCGCGAAAACACCCACGAGCGCGAAGGCCGCGAGCCTGAAAAAGATCAGGGCCAGTCCGTTTGCGCCCTGGGCGGCATTAGGGAGCACCGCCAAAAAGTAGCTTATTAGCGCCGCACCCTGGGAGGTGAGGCCCATCCGCCACGAACCGTGCAGCGCCGAAGCGAAGACGAGCGGGAAGTAGAGCACGTACAGCTCGCTCGAGACGCCACCGGTGAAGAATGTCGCCGCCGCTAAAAAGACCGCAATAAAGATATAGAAGGCCACGCAGAACCCCTCGCCGAACTGCTGAGCGGGGAGCAAGAGAATCGCCACCGCCGCGGTGAAGATCACGGACACGGTGAGGTAGAGCAGTATGTAGGAGACGGCTGGCCTGTAGGATTCGCCGTGCACGAGCAAGAGTGCCACGACCACTAACCCGAGGTAGAGAGGCGAGAGCCACTTCAAGATTCGGGCGTTTCTTCCTCGGCTGGTTCTAACGTCCACGTCCGGCTATCATACGCATGCAAGAGGGCGCCCGCCACCTGGAGGTTCCGTGTATGGAAGATCCATTCGTAGACGATGTAAGTATAGACGATGTTGAAGACCGAATAGACCAGAACCCGTACACGGCCATGGAGGGCTACGAGCTCCAGGATGCCTCGGGGACCAGGGTCGGCGAGATCGAGTACACCGTCTACGACGCGGTGAGCGGCGTCTTGAAGTACGTGGTAGCCAACGGGCACCCCATCCTGGCCGATAGGATCGAGGCCGACGCCGAGAACAGGCGCATCCGGGCCCCGTACCCGAAGGATCTCATAGAATCCTCTCCCGATCCCGAAGACCCCTCCGGAGAGTTCGACCGGGCGCTGCGCGCGCACTACAAGGAGCCCGGCTAAGAAAGCATTTACAGGCTTCATCCGTAAAAAGGGTTGCATTTTGGCGGCAGTGGGGGCAGACTTATCCCCCAACCAGTTAAGGAGGAAGCTTTGAGCACTTCGTGGCGCCGCCAGAAAACGGACCCTTATGCCGAGAGCTTTCGTGAGCGGCACACTCTAGGCATAAGCCGGGCTAAGCGTTGGACCCGTCGGCTCGTCTTACTCGCCGCCCTCTACGGGCTGTACCTGCTGGGGGTCTGGTTACTACTCCCCTGGGGAGAGACCGTTAGCACGCCTCAGGGACTGGTCCGAACGCCGGAGTTTTCTATCGGGGCGGCTAATAGCTTCCTCCCTACGCTGCTGATGGAGCTTTTGGGCCTCGGATTCACGCTCTTCTTCGCGATGGCGTTCCTGATAGTGCAGTTCGTCGCGCTCTTCTGGTACCTCTCGCGCGGTCGGACCTACATCATCTACCCCGGCGAGTACGACGTCACCTTCGACGACGTACGTGGTCAGAAGGCCGCGGTCGAGGCTACGAGTGAGGTCGTAAAGCTCTTTCAAGGTTTCAAGAAGTTCCGCAAGATGGGAGGTTATCCTCCCCAGGGCATCCTGCTTGAGGGCCCACCGGGGACCGGGAAGACGCTCCTTTCGAAGGCCATAGCGGGGGAAGTGAACGTGCCGTTCATCTACGCCTCGGCCTCGAGCTTCAACAACATGTTCATGGGAGTGGCCAACCTGCGGGTCTCGAGGCTCTTTACCAGGGCTCGCAAGTTCTCCGAACGCTTCGGCGGCGCGGTCATCTTCATGGATGAGCTCGACGCTATCGGTTCCCGCGGCGGTATGGCTCAGACGATGGAGCCCTACCCCTTCCACGAACCGTTCCGCCACGGCCTGGAGGACCGCCTCGCGGAGGGGGCGCCTGAAAAGCAGCCCCGCCGCGGCTTGCTGGGGTTCGTTGACCGGATCTTCGCCGGGAACATGGGAATGGGCATGGGTGGGATGCTCGTCAACGAGCTCCTGGTGCAGATGGATGGGCTCGAGCAGCCCAGGGGTTTAGGGCGTCTTCTCAGGCGCACGATCCCGCTCTTCATCCGCAAGCGCCTGAAGAGAAAGGTCCCCAGCTACAACATCCTGGTCATCGGCGCGACGAACCGGGCCGACGCGCTCGACCCGGCTCTTCTTAGGCCGGGGCGGTTCGACCGGCGGCTGCACGTGGGGCTGCCGGACAAGGAGGGCCGCAAGGACATCGCCGACTACTATCTGAATAAGGTTCGGCACGAGAACGTAGACCTCGAGAAGCTAGCGAAGGCTACGGTGGGGTACTCGCCGGCCAGGATCAAGAACGTCATCAACGAGGCTTTGATCTTCGCTCTGCAAGAAAGCAGGGATTCCTTGAACTGGGGAGACATCTGGTCGGCCAAGCTGACCGACGAAATCGGGCTCAAGCAGCCCGTCGAGTACAACGAGGAGGAGAAGATCAAGATCGCCACCCACGAGGCTGGGCACGCGGTCGCTTCGTGGCATCTGGAGCGCGAGGAGCTCCAGATGCAGGTCATCACCATCATCAAGCGGGAGAGCGCCCTGGGACTCGTAAGTTACCAAGAGAAGGAGGAGCGCTACGTGCGCACCCGCTCGGACGTCATGGCCCGCATAAAGACAACTCTAGCCGCCGGTGCCGCAGAGAGGATCTGGTTCGGCGAGACCACGACGGGCGTGAGCAGCGACCTCAGGCAGGCGACATGGGCGGCCGCGACGATGGTAGGGCTCTTCGGGATGGGCAAGGAGCTCTACTCCTTCGGCACCATCCCCAACGAGCTCGCCGGCGGCTCCTCCATAGGAGCGCTCTTGCGCGACGGGGAGGTGCGCGAGGAGGCGAACGAGATACTCCTCCAGGCTCGGGCGGAGATAGAAGAACTCCTGCGCGAAAAAAGCGTAATCGTCGAGGGGGTGCGCGACGCGCTCCTGGAACGCGAGGAGATCGTCGGCGAGGAGATAGAGAAGCTGTTCTCCGAGCTCGAAGCCCGTAGCGAAGAGCAGGACTCCAAGACCTCCTGAGATCGGCCGGTAAGGTGGCGTCCGGACGATAAGTTAGGAATCTCGGGCTCCTCTACCGCCCGTAGGACAGCTTCTCCAAGAAGAGGACCTTTGGAGGGCATGCGAAGGCGCGTATAATCGTTCACGTGGCCGAAGGCTTGGATATCCAGTGCAGGGTTGAGGAGCTCAGGGAGCTGATCCGGCACCACAACCGCCTCTACTACGTCGATGACGCCCCGGAGATCAGCGACGCCGAGTACGACGCTCTCTATAAGGAGCTCGAAGCCCTCGAAGCCGAATACCCCGAGCTCGTCACCCCCGACTCCCCGACGCAAAGGGTCGGCGACGAGCCCCTGGAAGAATTCGAGCAGGTCCGTCACGCGGTTCCGATGCTCAGCCTGGCCAACGGCCGCAAGCTCGAAGACCTCCGCGAGTGGGACGCCCGGGTCCGCCGCCTCCTCGCCAAAGCGTTCCCCGACGAAGGACCTCAACCCCGCTACGTCACCGAGCTGAAGATAGATGGCCTCGCGGTCTCGCTGCGTTACGAGGAGGGGCGTTTCGTACGAGGGGCCACGCGGGGCAACGGCACCGTCGGCGAAGACGTCACGGCCAACTTGCGGACCGTGCGATCCATCCCGGAGAAGCTTTCGGGGGATTACCCGGAGCTTTTAGAGGCGCGCGGCGAAGTGTACATCCCCCTGGACAAGTTCGAGGAGTTTAACCAGCAGCAGCAGGCTAAAGGGAAGAGGCCCTTCGCCAACCCGCGCAACCTGGCCGCAGGCTCCATCCGACAGCTGGACCCGAGGATTACCGCTTCTCGTCCTTTGACCCTCTTTCTCTACGGGATCGGCGAAGGGGGCGAGTTCTACAAGAGCCACTCGACGACGCTCGCCGCCCTGAAGAGCTACGGCCTACGGGTCAACCCGTATAAGGTGCACGAGGGGATAGGGTCGGTCGTGGAGGAGTGTGCGTACTGGGCCAAAGAGAGGGGATCGCTCGGGTACCAGATCGACGGGGTCGTCGTAAAGGTCGACTCCTACGAACAACAGCGTGCCCTCGGATCGGTGGCGAAGGCGCCGCGCTGGGCCATAGCGTACAAGTTCGAGCCGCTCGCCGGTCGCACCCGCCTCAAGGAGATCATCGTCAACGTTGGTCGCACGGGCGCCTTGACGCCGCAGGCGATGCTCGATCCGGTCAACGTCGGCGGTGTGACGATCTCGCGCGCCACCTTACACAACGAGGACTACATAAAAGAGAAGGGCATCCTAGTGGGCGACGTCGTCGTCGTCGAACGGGCAGGGGACGTGATCCCGCAGGTCGTTCACGCCCTCTCCGAAGAGCGCACCGGTGAGGAGTACCCCTTCATTATGCCCAAAGAGTGTCCTGTCTGTGGCGAGCCCGTGTCGCGCCCCGAGGGGGAAGCCGTCACCCGCTGCGTGAATGCCCGCTGTCCCGCTCAAGCGCTAGAGCACATTATCCACTGGGCCTCTAAGGGCGCGATGGACATCGAGGGTTTAGGCGAGAAGGTTGCCACCCGCCTCTTCGACCTCGGCCTCATAAGAGACACGGCGGACATTTACGAGCTAAAGGCGGAGCAGCTTGAGCCGCTCGAAGGCTTCGCGGAAAAGAGCGCCGAGAACCTGGTCCGCGCGATCGAGCGGAGCAAGGAGCAGCCCTTCCCGCGCGTGCTCTACGCCTTGGGCATCCGGCACGTAGGAAGCGTTACGGCGAGCCTTATAGCCGAGAGGTTCGGCGGCGAGGATTTGTTGCAGGGCGTAGGTGTGGAGCAGCTCACCGAGATCGAAGGCGTCGGTGAGGTAGTGGCGCGGGCGGTGGTGAACTACTTCGCCCTCGAAGACAATCGCGACCTTGTAAAGCGCCTGATGATGGCGGGTCTCAACTTTGAGCGGGCGGCAGGGCAAGCCGTCGAAGGTCCGCTAGTTGGCAAGCGAGTGGTCATCACAGGGACTTTGAGTAAGCCGCGCAGCTACTTCGTCGAGAGGTTGGAGGCGGCCGGGGGCACGTTCGCCTCCTCGGTTAGCAAGAACACAGACTACGTGCTTGCCGGCGCGGAGTCCGGCTCCAAGCTGGAGAGGGCCAATGCTTTCAACATCCCGATCCTCGACGAAGCGGCCTTCGAAGAGTTGCTCTCCTAGGTGAGGGCACCACTCGGGCTACATAGAATTCGCTATTCCTGTCAGGCACCGAAGGCCCAGCGACCATCTACGCCGTGGTTTCATAGCTTACGGAGGCCCTTGCGTCATAGGCCCGTTACTATACGCGAGGGGTAGGCGCGTCTAGTAAAGTTGTTTTCATGGATGCATCCGCCAACCATGTGGTCATCGTCGGAGGGCCGGAGGAGACGGACGAACTGTTGGCGATCGTGCTCGACGACGGCGAGGCAATACCGCTCTTCGACTCCGTGGAGGAGGCGGAGACGTTTCTGACCTCTACCGGGGACCTCGGCAAGGATTGGCGGGCGATGGCGGTGACGGCGCGGAAACTCATCGAGCTTCTGGAATATCAGGGCGACGAGGTCGAGTACGTGGCGTTGAGCCCACCGCCGGAGAACCTGGAGGGTGGGATGGAGGTTAACGTGATCTACCGTGAAATCCTCACCGACCTCCTCGAGCGTCAGATAGCCGTGAACCCGCCAAAGGAGGAGCGAGGCTTCTGGAGACGGCTGTTCGGGCGCTAGGAAACGTTCGCTACGAAGCAGTCTTCTCGAAGGTGAGCGTGTAGGCCGGGAAATTGCCAAACCTCTCTTCGAGCTCCAGCATTGTGGTTTGGCTATTGAGGGCAAGACCTTCCTGGTGACGCCGACAACCTGGGCAACAGGTATTGTCAGGCGACCAGTACCGTAGCCTGCACAGGGCACCTTCATACCGGGTGTGAGATCGAAGCGTTCGAGAAACATCTCGGCTCCCACGAAAGAATCTGTGCCGGTGTTCTCGATCAGGAACGTAAGTAGAAGCGGCAGCGGCTGGATGCTGCTGCCGTCAGGAGAACGCCATGATCACCAACGTCACCCCCGCGAGGGCGTAACGCGGGAGCTTCTTGGCGCTCTCGTTCTTCTGACCCACGTCTCGGACAGTCCGGCCTCTATCGGCCCCTACCCTTCACCGGTTAGGATCGCCACTTCGCGGGGGGTGAGGGGCTCGCGGTGCGGGGTCCCGAGAGTTACGCGTCGGACGAAGCCGGCACCTTCGAGCCGGGGGCGGTAGGTGGGGAAAGTCAGTAGCGCGTAGTGTCCTGGGCCACGCCCCCTTCGTGGGGGGCGGTGCTCGATCCACAGAACGGGGCGCGGCAGGTCCGGAAGGCCGGAGGCGAAACGGTCCCAGATCACCTCGGCAGCCAACCTTTCGACCATCTCTGCGCTCCGATCCTCGGGCAGCTCGCTGCACAAGACCACGGGAGCATCACTGGCGGTCTCGCCCGGGTAGATCCGGATCCTGCACCACCCCACTCCATAACGGTAACACCTACCCTGGTGGATGTAGTCGTACAAGGGCTCCAACTTATCTCTCCTAGCGCGAACCGCGGCCTAAAGACCCGCGTACCCTACCCGTTGTCGGGCGCGAGGCCCTCCCCAGGACGGCTGACGACCTTGTCTATCACACCGTACTCGACCGCCTCACTTGCGCTAAGCATGTAGTCGCGATCGGTATCGCGCTCGACCTTGTCAATGGGCTGTCCCGTCATCTCTGCCAGAAGCTCGTGCATGCGCTTCTTGGACCTCATAAGCTCCCTAGCGTGTATCTCGACGTCCGAAACCTGGCCCCCCAAACCCCCGATGCTCGGCTGGTGCAATAGTATCCGCGTGTTCGCGAGCGCGCTGCGCTTGCCCTTCGTCCCGGCCGCGAGCAGGAACGCCCCCATCGAGGCTGCCATGCCCAGAGCCGTCGTCGCAACGTCGCACTTAATGAACCGCATAGTATCGTAGATCGCCATCCCCGCGTACACGCTCCCGCCGGGGGAGTTGATGTACAGGTTGATGTCCTGCTCGGGATCCTCGCTCTCGAGGTGCAAGAGCTGGGCCATGACAACGTTGGCGACCTGGTCGTTCACCGGCGTGCCGACGAAGATGATCCTGTCGACCAACAGCCGCGAATAAATGTCCATCGTCCTCTCGCCTCGAGGACTCTGCTCCGTGACGTAGGGGATGACCAACCCGGGATCGTGCTCCATCCTTAAAACCTCCTCAAGCGCCCACAGGCTATACTCTACCAGAGTAACATTATTGCAGTATTTATACAAGTTTTTCGCAGTATTTGGAGGTGACGGGGTTGGATTTGCCGCATTTGCGCAGCTTCCGGCAGCGGGCCGTGATGAGCCAGGAGCAGTTAGCGGAGAAGAGCGGGGTGGCGCGGGATACTATCTCCAAGCTGGAGACCGGGCAACGCAAGGCCTATCCGTCCACGATCCGTAAATTGGCCGCCGGCCTTCAAGTGGAGCCGCGGTTGCTGCTCGGCGACGAGCATCCGAAAACGTCGCAGGAGGCGGAAGGTCCTCTGGAGAAGCCAAAGGGCAATAAGAAGATGGGGTTTTAGCTCCGCGCTCCGTCTCGTTGTTAGTCCTCAGAAGCTCACCGGCGGTTCGCGGGTTGGCTCCGGGACTTGTGGGTGGGGGGTAGACGAGCCGGAGTGAGCGCCACGAGGACGCCTCCGGGAGATAGCGCCTCGACGATCATACTTTCGGGCGCTCTCAATCATACTTTTGGAGGATGCGCCCACCGGTCCGACCCGAGAAAATCAACCGAGACTGCCATATGAGCGGCGTGCGAGTAACAAGGAGAAGAGGTAAGACGAGTAGCTCTAACGATGGTGAGAACTGAATTTTCGTTCTTAACCAGCGTGGTTCCCTCGCGAAGGAGGATTTTTGGGTCTTCGGAGAAAACACGCCTTCCGGCCCGTGCATCGGTCCTTCGGCAGTGGATGTCCGACTTAGCGCATGGCCGTGGCAGAAGCGCGAGGCTTCGTACGTCGCTCTCAGGAAGGAGCAGAAGGATGGCCAACAAGGCCACGAGTGAGAGACGGCGGTGGTTGCATAAAGCGCTGCTGACCTTGGTGTCGCTGGCGACAGTGCTGGCGGGTGCTCCGGTCTTGGCGCAGGATATCACGGCGCCGACGGGGGCACCTACGGAGCATGGGGCGACCCCCTACCAGTACGGTGTTCCCCCCACCTTCGACGAAACGTCGGGTACCGACTACGCGCCGAGAAGCGTGGTCCCGAACGACTACGTTGACCAGCCGGGCGCCGTCTACGACACACCGGACCCCGGCTACCAGGGTGCTCAGCTCGAAGGCAACGGCGATCCCCTGAACCTTGTCCCGGTGGATCCCGATCCCGGTCCGGAGCCATACTCCCGCGTCCCCCCCGAAAACCAGGACCCCGCCCAGCAGGCCGCCCAGGACGCTCAGTTAGCGGCGTTCGACGCCCAGAAGGCCACCTCCACCGCCCAACAGTCCTCCGCACCCTCGGAGGATACTCAGTTCGCCCAGGAAGCTGCTCAGGAAGCCCGGATAGCGGCGTCCGACGCCGAGGAGGCCGCCGAGGTTGCCCAACAAGCCGCCGCCGAGGAGGACGCTCCGACTGCCCAGGAAGCCGCCCAGGAGGCTCAGCAGGCAGCCCAGGAAGCCCGGCAAGCTTCTGGTGCCGTCCAACAGGTCGCCGAACAGGCCGCCCAACAGGTCGTCGACAACTCCGGTGGCGCCGACATCAAAGACGCGTATACCAAAGCCCTCCAAGCTGCCCGGTCTGCTAGTACCAAGGGCGACAACGTCGCCATCGCGGCCGAATCGAGTTCCAGAGGGGCTAAAGCAAACCGCGAAAAAGCCGCTTCTAGCAGCGAGGAGGCCGATGACGGGGAGGCCTCTAGCGACAAAGGAACCAGCAAGGGCGCGGCCGGCGAAGCCGAGTCTAAAGAAGACGCCGACGAGCCCCGGAGCAACCCCGTGGCGATCACGGCGCCCTTGCAAGATGGCCGGGACAGTTTCCCGCTCTTGCTGGGCGGAGGCTCCCTTCTCGCAGCCGGGGTTTTTGTGGTCCGCAAGGTCCTCTGGTCTTAGGAGGTCCCGTCCTCCTTCGCGGCCTGCGGTAGAGGGCCTCTTCGGCTTCCGATCATCCGAGCCCTAACGCGGGAATCCCGAGAAAAGCGGCTACGGTTCGACCGGAGGAAAGGCGTCGAGGACGCCTAAGGCTCCAGGCGTATGATGCCCCGTCTGAGGGCTTCGGTTACCGCGGCAGTGCGATCGGTGACGCCGAGCTTGTCGAAGATGTGGAGCATGTGGCTCTTGACGGTGGTTTCGCTGACCCAAAGCTTCTTGGCGATCTCTTTGTTGCTAGTCCCGTGCGCCACGAGCTCTAAGACCTCTATCTCACGCGTGCTCAAGGCTTCTTCGTCGGTCCCCCGCATCCTATCCACTAGGCGGCTGGCCACGGTCGGGGCCAAGGGAGACTTACCCTCCGCCACCACCCGGATCGCCTCGAAGAGCTCCTCGCGGGGAGCGTCCTTCAAGAGGTAGCCTGTGGCACCCGTCTCGATGGCCCGCAGGATGTCGGCATCGCTCTCGTATGTGGTCAGTATCAGGATCTGCGTTTTCGGATGTTCGGCCTTGATGTGGGATGTGGCGGTCACACCATCCATCTCCGGCATCCTGAGGTCCATCAGCACGACGTCGGGCCTGAGTTCGCCGGTAAGGGCGACGGCCTCCTTGCCGTTCGTGGCCTCCCCGACAACCTCGAAATCTGGCTCGCCGGACAGCATGCCGCTCAGGCCGGCCCGGACCACCGGGTGGTCGTCGGAGATCAAGAGCCGGACACTCACGGTACGCGCCCCGCGGACTCGACATGCGGGAACTCCGGGCTCTGGCTCTCCGGCGCAATCATCGGCAACTCGACCGCCAGCGTGGAGCCCTCCCCGGGCGCACTCTCGACGCAGAGCGACCCGCCGGCCTGCTCGATCCGCTCGCGCATTCCTTGGAGGCCGAAGCCACCCGAGGTTCGATCCTTTACTTCGGTGGCCGTCCGCGAGGGATCGAAGCCCATCCCGTCGTCGCGGACGTCCAGGGTCACGCAGCTGCCCATATAGGAGAGGGTCAGCGCCACCCGACTCGCGCGGGCGTGCTTGCGGGCG